>JAABUT010000608.1_pt1 | contig 53475 bp, 48 predicted proteins | sample 5559281 | NCBI WGS metagenome assembly JAABUT01 (sample SAMN10711880, study PRJNA513359) | rock metagenome | isolation source: Antarctica rocks | place: Antarctica: Victoria Land, Ricker Hills nord | collected 2016-01-04
GCACCGGCCGCTACACCAGCCCGCACCTGTCGTCCATCACCGAGCGCATCGTGCTGGACGGTGAGCCGGTCAGCGACCGGCTCTTCGCCGACGCCTATGACGAGATCGAGCCGTACCTGGAGATGGTGGACGACCGCTCCGACCTGCGGATGACCTTCTTCGAGGCGATCACCGGCCTGGCCTTCGCCATCTTCGCCGACGCACCGGTGGATGTCGCGGTCGTCGAGGTCGGCATGGGGGGCAGCTGGGACGCGACGAACGTCCTGCAGGCGCCGGTCGCGGTGATCACGCCGATCGCGCTGGACCACATGGAGTTCCTGGGCGACACGGTGGCGCAGATCGCCGTCGAGAAGGCAGGCATCATCCATCCCGAGGCGTCGGCGATCCTCGCCTCGCAGCCCGTCGATGCGGCGGCGGAACTGCTCAAGCGCGCGACCGAGGTGGACGCGGCGGTGGCTCGGGAGGGCCTGGAATTCGGCGTGCTGGATCGCCAGGTCGCGGTCGGCGGGCAGCTGCTGACGCTGCAGGGTCTCGGCGGCGTCTACGAGCAGGTCTTCCTGCCGCTGCACGGCGCCTACCAGGCCGAGAACGCGGCGTGTGCGCTGGCGGCCGTCGAGGCGTTCTTCGGTGCGGGTGCCGCCGGCGGCCCGATCGACGCCGACCTCGTCCGGGCCGGGTTCGCCGCGGTGACCTCACCGGGCAGGCTCGAGGCCGTCCGCTCGGCACCCACCGTGCTGGTCGATGCCAGCCACAACCCGGCGGGCATGACAGCCACGGTGCGGGCCCTCGACGAGGGCTTCGACTTCCGACGGCTGATCGGCGTGGTGGGGGTGCTGGCGGACAAGGACGCCCGGGGGCTGTTGGATGTGCTGGAGCCGGCGCTGGACGAGATCGTCGTCGCGCAGAACTCGTCCGGCCGGGCACTGCAGGTGGACGAGCTCGCCGCGATCGCGGTGGACGTCTTCGGCCCGGACCGGGTCACCGTCGAGCCCCGCCTCGACGATGCCATCGAGGCCGCGATCCGGCTGGCCGAAGAGGACCCCGACGGCGTGCTGTCGGGCTCCGGCGTGCTGGTGACCGGCTCGGTCGTCACCGCCGGCGAGGCGCGCACCCTGCTCACCCGCCCCGGCGCGTAGGGCGGTGACAGCGATGACCGATCCCCATCCAGCACAGCCGACCGAGCAAGAACCCACCCTGGCACAGCCCACCCAGGCGGAATTGCAGGAGCGCCGGGACAAGGCCAATCGCGCCACCCGCGGCGTGCTGGCTGCGCTGCTCTGCCTGGAAGCGTTTGTCGTCCTGCTGGTGCCCCGGGCGATCGCCCAGACCTCGCAGGGGTTGTCCGGAACCAAGACGCTGCTCCTGCTCGCCCTGGCCGTGGTACTGGTGGTCACCGGGTTCCTGCTCCGCCGCCGCTGGGGGATCGGGCTGGCCTCCGCGCTGCAAGTGCTGGTGGCCGCGACCGTCGTGCTGATCCCCGCGTTGGTGGTGGTGGTGGTGATCTTCCTGGCGCTGTGGGCGCATCTGCTGCGGACCCGCAACCAGCTCGTCGGTACGCCGTCCGGCTGGCGAATGCTCGTGTCCTGACAGCCGATACGCTGTCGCGGTGACTGACACAGCCGTCGAACGCACCCTGATCCTCGTCAAGCCGGACGGGGTTGCCCGCAACCTGATCGGCCAGATCCTTGCCCGGGTCGAAGCCAAGGGCTACCGCATCGTGGCCCTGGAGCAGCGGATCGCGGACGCCGACCTGCTGGCCCAGCACTACGCCGAGCACGTGGGCAAGCCGTTCTACCAACCGCTGGTGGACTTCATGTCCTCCGGTCCGGTGGTGGCGATCGTTGCCGAGGGGCACCGGGTGATCGAGGGCTTCCGCGCGCTGGCCGGCGCCACCGACCCCACCCAAGCGCAGCCCGGCACCATCCGCGGCGACCTCGGCCGCGACTGGGGCCTGAAGGTGCAGCAGAACCTCGTGCACGGCTCGGACTCGCCCGAGTCGGCCGAGCGTGAGATCAGGCTGTGGTTCAGCGGTCGCTGAGGCGGGAAGCTCTTATCTTTCCAGTGCTTCAGGGGGAAATCCTTGGGCGAGTCGTAGCGCATTTTATCGAGTGGCCACACATACCATCGGATCATCCGTTCACACCAGCAACACTTGGTCCGTTCGATGCCGGACACCGCGCAGGCGACACATACAAGAGGTAGCAGGGACCCATGGCATTCACCCCGATGTCGCTTCTGAGCGGCGACCTGCTCGGCGGTGACCTCGCGGTCGACCTCGGCACGGCGAACACCCTGGTGTACGCCCGCGGTCGCGGCATCATGCTGAACGAGCCCTCGGTCGTCGCCGTCGACACCACCACGAACTCGGTCGTTGCGGTCGGTGCAGAGGCCAAGCGCATGATCGGCCGTACGCCGGGACACATCCGAGCGGTTCGTCCTCTGCAGGACGGGGTGATCGCCGACTACGACATCACCGCCGAGATGCTGCGCTACTTCGTCCGCAAGGTGATCGGCCGCCGCGCGTTCGCCGGCCCCCGTGTCGTCGTCTGCGTTCCGAGCGGCATCACCTCCGTCGAGCAGCGCGCCGTGAGCGAGTCCGTCTATGCCGCCGGTGCCCGCCGGGTGCACATCATCTCCGAGCCGATGGCCGCCGCGATCGGAGTGGGGCTGCCGGTCAGCCAGGCGTCCGGCTCGATGATCGTCGACATCGGCGGCGGCACCACCGAGGTCGCCGTCATCGCGCTGGCAGGCATCGTCTCCAGCACCAGCCTGCGGGTGGCAGGTGACGCCCTGGACCGCGCGATCGTCGACCACATCCGTTCCGAGTTCTCGCTGCTGATCGGCGAGCGCACCGCGGAAGAGCTGAAGATCTCGATCGGTTCGGCGTTCCCGATCGCGGGGCCGTCACGCGCGGAGATCCGGGGCCGTGAGATCGCCACCGGCCTGCCGCGCACTGTTGCCGTCTCCGCCGACGAGCTGCGGCACGCCATGAGCGGCCCCATCAACCGCATCGTCGCCGCCGTCCGGGCGACCCTGGACCGCTGCCCGCCCGAGCTCGCCGGTGACCTGGTGAGCCGTGGCATCGTGCTGACCGGTGGTGGCGCCCTGCTGCGCGGCCTGGACGCGCGGCTGCAGCACGAGATCGGCATTCCCGTTCTGGTGGCCGACCGTCCGCTGGATTCTGTGGTGCTGGGCACCGCGACCGTGGTGGAGCAGTTCGAGTTCCTGCACAAGGTCGTAGTCGACGGACACCGTCGCTAGCGGCCAGAGCAGACAAGCCCTCTTCCATGCGCAGGCTGACCCGTCGCCAGCAGATTTCCGCCGCCGCACTGGCGGTTCTCGCCCTGTTGTTCATCAGCCTCGACTTCGCCGGCGGTTCGTTGGGCGGTGCCCGCGGTGGCGCGACCGGTGCCCTCGGGTCGCTGTACCGCGGAACTGACAGCATCCTCGGCCCGGTCCGGCGCTTCGTCCAGGGTGTTCCGGACGTCGGCGGCAACCGTCGCGAGATCGCCCAGCTCAAGCAGCGCAACGCCGAGCTGCAACGCGAACTGACCGGGTCGGCCGTGGACACCGCGACCGCCAAGAAGCTGGACGCCCTGCAACTGCGGGCCGACACCTCGCACTGGAAGCTGATGCCGGCCCGGGTGATCGCGACCGGCCCCGGTTCGGGATTCCAGTGGACGGTCACGGTGGACGTCGGAAGGCGCGAGCATGTCCTGGTCGGCCAGACTGTCACCGACGGGGTCGGGTTGGTGGGCCGGGTGGTGCGGGTGTATTCCAGTACCTCGGTGGTGCTGCTGGTGGCGGACCCGGCATCGGGCGTGGGCGTCCGCGATACCCGCTCCGGTGAGCTGCTGCTGGCTGCCGGCGCTGGCACGCACGGCATGACGGCAAGTCCCGTGGATGACCGATCCGACCTCAGAACCGGCGATGTGCTCGTCACCGGCCCGACCGGCAAGACGACCTTCTCGGCCGGCGTCGAGGTCGGGGTCATCACGTCCGTGCACACCGCGGCCGGCGGCGTGGTCTCGGCGATCGTGCTGCCCACCGCCACGCAGACCGGGCTGGACCTCGTCGGCATCATCCTGCAGACCCCGCGCAACACCACCCGTCCGGCGCTGACCCCGGACTCGGCGCGATGACCGTCTCACGGGTGGCCCTGGCGATCGCCGGCCTGATCACCGCGCTGCTGCTGCAGGCGACCCTGATCGGCCCGCTGACCTTTCCGGTTCCGGTCTCGCTGCCGGTGGTGCTGGTTCTCGTGGTGGCGATCTACGCCGGTCCCGGAATCGGCATGGGGCTGGGTTTCACCACCGGCCTGGTCGCCGACCTCGGCTCGGACCACCCGGCCGGCGTGCAGGCGCTGTGCTGGCTGGCGGCCGGTCTGGTCGGCGGCATCGTCGGCGGCCTGGCCACCCAGCGGGGGTACGGCAGTCGGGGCGTCGCCGGCCTGACCGCCGTGCTCGGCGCCCTCAGCTCCCTGGTCGTCGGGGTGCTGCTGGCGATCCTGGGCTCGCACGCCGCGACGGCCACCCTGGCGTTCCGGGACATGATTCCGGTCGGACTGACCGAGGCGCTGATGGCCCTTGCGCTCGCCCCGCTCGTCCGCACTCTCCTGCTCGCTCAAGGCATCCGGTCGCCCCGCCCGGTTGCCCACCTGATCGGCAGCCCGAATGTCCTTCACTGATCCCCGTTCCGGTTCGCACCGCGCACGGCTGTCAGTCCTGCGGCTGTTGATCGGCTCGTTGCTGCTGACGCTGCTCAGCCGGTTGGCCTTCGTGCAGCTGATGGACCCGAACAAGCCCGCGCAGTCCGCCGGCGCGACGCACCTGGGCTCCATCGTGGTGCCGGCGCCGCGCGGTGAGATCGTCGACTCCCGAGGCCGGGTGCTGGTCGGCAACAAGAGCACCCACGTGCTCACGGTCGACCGGTCCGCCCTGGACCAGCAGGACGACCACGGCGCCGCGGTGCTCGCGAGACTGGCGCCCGTCCTCGGCATGGCCGCAGTGGATCTGAGGCACGAGATCACGCCGTGTGGCAGCAAGGTCCCGTCGCCCTGCTGGACGGGGGAGCCGTACCAGCCGGTGCCGGTGGCCAGTGACATCGACGCCGGCGTGGTGTTTGCGATCTCAGAGCACGCCGAGGACTTCCCCGGTGTGGCGATCGACGCCCAGACGGTGCTCGACTACCCCGGCGGAACGCTCGCGGCGCACGTCCTCGGCTACACCGGCGTGGTCGGAGCCGACGATCAGAAGGCGAACAGGGCCCTGGCCGACGCGGACACCATCGGCCGGAGCGGGCTCGAAGAGTCCTACGACAGCGTGCTGCGCGGCGTGGACGGTGAGCAGAAGGTTCAGCTGGACCCTCGTGGCGAGGCCGTCGGCACGGCCGCCGCGGTACCGGCCAAGCAGGGCGACACACTGATCACCAGCATCGATGCCGACGTCCAGGCGCTGGCGGAGAAGTCACTGCGCGAGCAGATCCACGCCTCGCAGCTCAAGGGCAAGCCCGCTCCCTCGGGCGCGGCCGTGGTGATGGATCCGCACACCGGCCGCGTGATCGCCGCCGCCGGCTACCCGACGTATGACCCGTCCGAGTTCGTCGGTGGGATCTCGGTCGCCGATTACCACAAGCTCACCGCGCCGGGCGCCAACGATCCGCTGGTCGGCAGGGCCATCGCCGGTGCCTACGCCCCGGGCTCGACGTTCAAGCTCATCAGCTCCTCCGACGACGTGATGAGCGGCGCGGTCACGACCGACGGGCGCTATCCGTGCCCCGGCTCGCTCAGCGTCGACGGCCGCACGAAGACCAACTACGAATCCGAGTCCTTCGGTGGCCCCATCGACCTGACCTTCGCGCTGCAGGTGTCCTGTGACACCTTCTTCTACGCCCCCGCGGTCGCCGAGTGGCAGGCCGACCAGGCCCGCGTGGACAGCGGCAAGAAGCCGTTGGAGCAGCTGCAGGCAATGGCGCGCGCGTTCGGCGTCGCGCAGTTCCCGGGGATGGACCTGCCCGCCGACGAGCAGGCCACCGGCTCCATCGGTGACCGGGCGAGTCGGATGGCCGGCTGGAAGGCGAACAAGGCCGACTACTGCGCGGCCGCGAAGGCGGGCTACCCGGACGTCACAGACTCGACCAACCGGGCCTACCTGACGCAGCTGGCGTCGGAGAACTGCACGGACGGCTGGCGCTTCTTCGCGGGCAACAACGCCGACACCGCGATCGGGCAGGGCGATACCACGGTGTCGCCGCTGCAGCTGGCGACCGCCTATTCGGCCATGGTGAACGGCGGGACGCTGTACCAGCCCACGCTCGGCTGGGGAGTGGCCGACGCCAACGGCAAGATCATCAGGACGATCACGCCCAAGACCGTCCGGACGCTGCCGGTCACTCCCTCGGTGCTCTCCAAGATCGCGAATTCGCTGCACTTTCAGAACAACCACTCGGTGTCCGGCGCCCTGGCCTTCGACGGCTCGCCGATCCAGACGCTGATCAGCGGCAAGACCGGAACGGCGGAGGTGTACGGCAAGCAGGACACCTCCTGGCTGGCGTCCTGGGGTCCGGTGCAGCCGGGGCAGGACGCCAGCAACGCCAAGTTCGTCGTGGTCGGCATGATCGAGCAGGCCGGCACCGGGGCGTCGGCCGCGGCGCCGATGGTCCGCAAGATCTACGAGGGCCTGCTGGGCGTCAACGGCGCGCCGGTGGTGGCGGGTTCCGAACCGGCCAGCACGATGCCCACGGTCGTGGCCAAGTCACTCTCCCACCAGAGCAAGTCCAGCCAGCGCAAGCCCGACCAGAGCAAGCCCAGCTCATCAGGCTCGACGGCGGGTACCGCCAGCGCCACCAGCGCATCGGCTAGCGCATCCTCCGGAGGCGGCCAGGCCCCACCAGGCTCCGCCGCGCCACTGCCCGACGTGCTGCCCACCCCGAGCGGAACGAGGCGGCCGTGACCAGCACCCTGACCCTGCCGCACCACTCACCGCTGCGGGCCGTCACCGACTCCCGGCGGCTGCGCTCCTATGACTGGGTGCTGCTCGGCGCGGCCTTCCTGCTGTGCCTGATCGGGGCAATGCTGGTGTGGTCGGCGACCCGCACCCGGATGGAACTGGCCGGCCTGAACCCACAGACCTACCTGGCCAAGCACCTGCTGAACACGGCGCTGGGCGCGGTGCTGCTGTTCTGCGCCGCCCGGGTCGACTCCCGGATCCTGCGGCTGATCGGCCCGGTGCTGTACGTCCTGAGCATCCTGGGGCTGCTGGCGGTGTTCGTCATCGGCTCCACCATCAACGGCGCGCACGCCTGGATCGTGATCGGCGGTGGCTTCGAGATCCAGCCTGCCGAGTTCGCCAAGGTCGGTCTGATCTGCGCGCTGGCGGTGCTGTTCGGCCAGCGGGCGGCGCTTCGGCCGCAGTCCGGCCACCCGAGCGTGCGGGACCTGCTGATGGCGCTGGCGCTGGCGGCACCGCCACTGGGCCTGATCATGCTGCAACCGGATCTCGGCTCTGCCCTGGTTCTGGTGTCGGCGACCCTGGGTCTGCTGATCGCGGCCGGTGTCCAGGGCCGCTGGATCGTGGCCCTGCTGGTGCTCGGCGTGCTCGGCGCGGTGCTGGCGATCAAGGGCGGTGTGCTGGCGGAATACCAGCTGGCACGCTTCGCCGCCTTCGCCCATCCGGGCCGCGACGCTCAGGGCGTGGCGTACAACATCAACCAGGCCCATATCGCCATCGCGCATGGCGGAATCTTCGGTCAGGGACTGTTCCACGGCGAGCAGACCCGCGGCGCGTTCGTGCCAGAGCAGCAGACCGACTTCGTGTACTCGGTCGCGGGCGAGGAGCTCGGCTTCGCGGGCTCGGCGCTGATCATCGGCCTGTTCGCCGTGATCGTCTGGCGTGGCCTGCGGATCGCCGCGGCCGCGACCGGGACGCAGCGACTGGTAGCAGCCGGCATCGTGTGCTGGATCGGCTTCCAGACGTTCCAGAACATCGGCATGAACCTGGGGCTCACCCCGGTCACCGGGCTGCCGCTGCCGTTCGTGTCCTACGGTGGGTCGTCGATGTTCGCCCAGGGCCTTGCACTGGGCCTACTCCAGGCGATCCACCGGCGGACGCCAGGCTGAGGCATCCGGTTCGGGCACCGCGGGCTGCATGGGGCTTCCAGCCGTCGGCTCGGTTTCGTCCGCGTCGGGTACGACGTCAGCGGCCGAGGCGGCTGAGGCGCGGGCAGCCATCAGCCGGTCCCACCCCCAGGCGAGGACGCACACCAGACTGGACAGCGCGGCCAGTCCGATGGACCAGCCGAGCCCGAAGGTCTCGTAGTCCAGGGCGAGTACCTGCTTGCGGATCGGCAGCGTCGACAGGGCGACCGACCCCGCGGACCCGGCGAGTAGCAGCGCGCCGGTGATGCCCACGGTCGAGGACAGCTGGGCCGTGGGCATCACCGGCCGGGTGCTACTCGCGCGCCAGCGCGGCCGGAGCGCGGCAAGCATGCGAGGTCCCGCGATCGCGACCACCGCGGCGAGCAGCATCAGCGCCGCGCAGGCGCAGAACACAATCCCGTACCGCGGTCCGGTGAGGGCGTCGTCCACCGAGAGCGGGCCGCTGGCGCGCAGTCTCGGCCGTCCCCAGCCGTCGACATAGAAGCTGAAGCGCGCCGCGGCCGAGTTCCCGGACAGCTGCGCCTGATCCGGGAGCTGACCGTGGATCCGGTACAGCGGCGCGAAGCTCGCCCCGACTGCCAGCGCCGCTGCCACCACCCAGGCGGCGGCGTGCATGAGTGATGCCTTCAGCGGGCGTGTGGTCGCGGTCGCCGCCGGCCTGTCACCAGCGCCAGCCGCACCGCCACCGTCAGCACCATCGTCCAGCGGCGTGACGCTGAAGAACTCGATCTCGGACTCGGTTGCCATCGGCTGTTGGGTGTCCTTCCAGCCTCGTGGGAGCGACAGGCTCCGGTCCAGCCTCGTGGCGACAGGCTCCGGTTCGCTCGGTCAGCCGCGGTCGCCAGCTGAGCTTAGGACCCGATCAGCCGTAGCCGCCGCATGTTTGGCTACTTTTTCTAACACTCACTTCACCTATGTATGCTCTTAGTAATAAATTTCTGACGGAGAGTGAGAGAGCGGTGCCGACAACGATCTGGCCGTCCATCGCTGCGGCGCGCTCGAATGCCGCGCGTTCGGCCCGGGCCCCGCTGGCCTGGGACCCCGACTCGCTGCTGCTGTCCCGGTTCGCCTTCGGCCCCGACGTTCCCAGCCGCGCCCAGCTGGCGAAAGCCGGACCGGACGCCTGGTGGCGCGAGCAGGTGGCGTTCGGTAGCGGCGCGGGGCCGGCTACGGCGCCTATCCGGCGATCGCCGCGCAGGGCCCGCTGCTGCGGCAGAGCCCGGCAGCGGTGCGGGCCTGGCTCAAGGCCAACGGCAACGAGTACGGCTGGGATGCGATGGACCAGCTCACCAAGGTGACGCTCGGACTGCAGACCTGGAGCCATGGCCAGCTGTACGAGACGGTGGTGGACTTCTTCGCCAACCACCTCAATGTCGCCAACCACAACGGTGACGTCTGGTCCACCCGGCACACCATGGACCGTGACGTCATTCGCATGCACGCGCTGGGCTCGTACACCGACATGCTGCTGGCCTCGGCCCGCAACCCGGCGATGTTGCAGTACCTGAACCTGGCCGATTCCAACAAGACGGCGGTCAACGAGAACTACGGCCGCGAGCTGCTGGAACTGCACACGGTGGGCCTGGACGCCCGCTACACCGAGGCCGACGTCCAGAACTCGGCGCGCATCCTCACCGGCCGGACCCTGGACGGCGACTTCAACTACGTCTACCGGCCCAACCGACACTGGACCGGGTCCGTGACGATTCTCGGTTTCAACCACGCCAACGAGACCGCGGACGGGGGAGAGGCGGCCGGGGATGCCTACCTTCGCTACCTCGCCCGGCATCCGAGCACCGCCAAGCGGCTGGCCACCAAACTCTGCCAGCGCTATGTCTCGGACAACCCGACGCCGACCCTGATCGCGGCGGTGGCGACGGCGTACCTGCAGAACGGCACCCGGGTCACCCCGATGCTGGCGGTGATCCTGCGTTCGACGGAGTTCTGGTCCAGCCGCGGCGCGAAGGTTCGCCGTCCCGCTGAGAACCTCATCGCCACACTGCGGGTGCTCGGCATCCGGCTCGGCGACGTCGGCAAGTCGCTGAACAGCCTGCACTGGATGACGTCCGCGGTCGGCAATGTGCCGCTGGACTGGTCCGCGCCCAACGGCTATCCCGACGTGGCCGCCGCCTGGCGCTCGTCCGGCTCACTGCTCAACCTGTGGGCCTATCACCGCGGCCTGACCCAGAACTGGTACGAGGGCTTCGCCAAGTTCACCGCGACGTCCCTGTACGGCACGGCAAAGCCCCGGACGAGCGGCGAGGCCATCGACGTGCTCACCCGCAGGCTGACCGGAATGACCTTCTCGACCGGGCACCGGCAGGCGCTGCAGGCCTTTCTCGGTGAGCCCGCCAGCACTCCGATCGGGCAGTCGCAGCTGCGCTGGTATCTGGAGCACCTGATCCCGGTCATCCTCGACGGCCCGCACCACGCGTTGCGCTGAGCCGCCCACTCCATGAGCCGACGAGCCGGCCGTTTCAGGAACACGCACGAGAGAAGGAACCGATGATCGACACCTCCGGAACCGATCAGACGGCGGCCCAGCCGCTGCTAACCGCACGCGCCGAGCAGGTCAGCGCCGAGCTCGCGGCGCAGGGCGCCTGTTGGAGCTCCGGCTGGACCCGCCGCACGTTCCTGGCCGGTGCCGGGATGGTCGGCGTGGCGGCGCTGGGCAGCCAGCTGGTGTCGACGCGCGCGGCGTACGGCGCAACCACCACCGGCAACGGCAACACCCTGATCACCATCTTCCTGCGCGGAGCCGCGGACGGTCTGCGGATCCTGGTGCCCGCCGGGGCCGAGCTGGGCGGTAACTACCTGCGCTCGGTTCGTGCCAACCTGGTGCCGGCCGAGGCGGACCTGCTACCGCTGGCGGGCTCGGCCGGGTGGGGGCTCAACAAGTCGCTCAGCCCGTTGCTGCCGTACTGGTCCACCGGCGAGCTGGCCTTCGTCCCTGCGGTGTCGTCCAGGGGCATCTCGCGTAGCCACTTCCAGGCACAGCAGTACCTGGAGCGCGGTTCGGACACCGCGACGACCGGCTGGCTCGATCGCGCGCTGTCCCAGTTGGGCCCGGGCACCACCTTCCGTGCGGTCGCCCAGGGCTCCGCCGCACCCGCGTCGTTCACCGGCGAGCAGGCCAAGCTGGTGATGAACTCGCTCAAGTCCTTCTCCTTTCCCGGCTGGGACGGCGTCGCGCCGCGGAGCGAGACCGCCATCCGGACGCTGTACCGCGGCCTGGCCGGCCCGCTGGGCGAGGACGTGCCGACCACGCTGGCCGCCCTTGCCACGGCCGGAACCGCGCAGACCAAGGCCGGCCCGCGCAACGGGGCCAGCTACCCGTCCGGCAACTTCTCCACCGCCATGGCGGATCTCGCGACCCTGCTCCGGGCGGAAGTAGGCATGCAGGTGGCCACCGTCGACGTCGGCGGCTGGGACACCCACACCGACGAGGCCGGGGACCTCGACCGCAACCTCGCCTCGGCGGCCAAGACCCTGGACGCCTTCCTCACCGATCTAGGACCGCAGCGGCGCACCCGGGTCACCATCGCGGTCGTGACGGAGTTCGGGCGCCGGGTGCAGGTCAACGCCAGCGGCGGAACCGACCACGGCCACGGCAGCGTGCTGTGGCTGCTCGGCGGCGGGCTGTCGAAGGCAGCCGTACACGGCGCGTGGACACCGCTGTCGGCCTCGACGCTCGATTCCGGAGACGTGCCCGGCCTCAACAGCGCCTTCGACGTCTTCGGTGAACTGGCCCAGAAGCGGCTCGGAGTGGGCCGCGTCGACACGCTGTTTCCGGGACTGGGGTTCAGCCCGCTCGGCGTCGCCCGCGCCGGTTAGCGCGCAGCCCGTAGCATTGGAGCCCGTGAACACCAGCCCCGATTCTCTCTTCGACACACTCGAACCGCTGCTGACCCAGGTGAGCAAGCCGATCCAGTACGTCGGCGGCGAATTGAACGCGCGGACGAAGGACTGGAACTCCGTCAGCGTCCGCTGGGCACTGATGTACCCCGACGCCTACGAGGTGGGCCTGCCCAACCAGGGCGTGCAGATCCTGTACGAGGTTCTGAACGAGCGCCCCGACGCGCTCGCCGAGCGGACGTACGCGGTCTGGCCGGATCTGGAGAAGTTGCTGCGCGAGCACGACGTGCCGCAGTTCACCGTGGACGGCCACCGTCCGGTCGGAGCCTTCGACGTCCTGGGCATCTCGTTCTCCACCGAGCTCGGTTACACCAACATGCTCACCGCGCTCGACCTGGCAGGGATCCCGCTGCACGCGTCCGACCGCGACGACAGCCATCCGATCGTGCTGGCGGGCGGTCACGCGGCCTTCAATCCCGAGCCGGTGGCCGATTTCGTCGACGCGGCGGTGCTCGGTGACGGTGAGCAGATCGTCGGCGCCATCACCGACGTGATCGGGGCGTTCAAGGCCGAGGGCTCACCGGGCGGACGGGACGAGTTGCTTACCCGGCTCGCCGAGACCGGCGGGGTGTACATCCCGCGCTTCTACGACGTCAGCTTCGTTCCCGCCGGTGACGGCCCCTCCGCCGGTCAGCTGGCCGCCATCACGCCGAACCGAGACCGCGTTCCGGCGCGGGTCAGCAAGCACACCGTGATGGACCTGGACGCCTGGCCCTATCCCAAGACCCCGCTGGTGCCGCTGGCCGAGTCGGTGCACGAGCGGATGTCGGTCGAGATCTTCCGCGGCTGCACCCGTGGGTGCCGGTTCTGCCAGGCCGGCATGATCACCCGTCCGGTGCGTGAGCGCTCCATCGAGGGCATCGGCAAGATGGTCGAGGCCGGGCTGAACGCCACCGGCTTCGAAGAGGTCGGCCTGCTGTCGCTGTCGAGTGCTGACCACTCCGAGATCGCGCCGCTGGCCAAGCAGCTCGCCGACCGGTACGAGGAGTCGCGGGTGTCGCTGTCACTGCCCTCGACCCGGGTGGACGCGTTCAACATCGACCTGGCGAACGAGTTCTCCCGCAACGGCCGGCGCTCCGGCCTGACGTTCGCCCCCGAGGGCGGGTCCGAGCGGTTGCGCCGGGTCATCAACAAGATGGTCACCCACCAGGACCTCATCAACACCGTGACGGCGGCGTACTCCCAGGGCTGGCGCCAGGTGAAGCTGTACTTCATGTGCGGCCTGCCCACCGAGACGGACTCCGACGTTCTCGAGATCGCCAAGATGGCGCAGGACGTCATCCGGGCCGGACGGCAGGCCACCGGGTCACGCGACGTCCGGGCCACCGTCTCGATCGGCGGGTTCGTGCCCAAGCCGCACACGCCGTTCCAGTGGGCCGCCCAGGCCTCGCCCGAGGTGGTCGACGACCGGCTGCGCAAGCTCCGGGCCGCGATCAGCGCCGACAAGTCGCTGGGCCGGGCCATCGGCATGCGCTACCACGACGGGCAGCCGTCCCTGATCGAGGGGCTGCTCTCGCGTGGCGACCGCCGGGTGGGCGCGGTCATCGAGCAGGCGTGGCGCGACGGCGCCCGGTTCGACGGCTGGAGCGAGCACTTCTCCTACGCCCGCTGGATAGCCGCGGCTGACAAGGTTCTGCCGCCGCTAGGCGTGTCGATCGAGTTCTTCACCACCCGTGAGCGCGACGCCGACGAGGTGCTGCCCTGGGACCACCTGGACTCAGGCCTGGACAAGCAGTGGCTGTGGGACGACTGGCAGGACGCGCTGACCGGCTACGAGCAGGACGACTGCCGGTGGACACCCTGCTTCGACTGCGGGGTGTGCCCGACGATGGGCACCGACATCCAGGTCGGGCCGACCGGCAAGACGTTGCTGCCGCTGGTGGCCACCGGCTCGGTCAAGGTTCCGTGGCCGGTCAGCACCTCGGTCCAGCGCTGATGGCCCGGCGCTTGCCGGAGGGGCCGGCGCACGTACCGCCCGTCCAGCGGATCCGGCTGCAGTACGCCAAGCGGGGCCGGCTGAGGTTTTCCTCACACCGCGACTTCGCCCGGGCCTTCGAGCGATCGCTGCGTCGCGCCGATATCCCGATGGCGTATTCGGCGGGCTTCCATCCGCACCCCAAGATCAGTTACGTCGGGGCAGCGCCCACCGGCGTCGGTTCCGAGGCGGAGTACCTCGAACTGGCGATGGCGCGGCACTGCGAGCCGGAACAGGTGCGCGCCGCCATCGATTCCGTTCTTCCAGACGGGCTCGACATGATCCGCGCCGTCGACGCCGCGGACTGCCCGCCCGGGTCGCTGGCCGAGGTGATGCAGGCATCGGTGTGGCAGCTCGAACTGGTTGCTGATCCGCAGTTGCTGCGTGAGGCAGTGCTTGCCCTGCTCGCGGCCGAATCGGTGCTCGTCGAGCGCCTCACCAAGGACGGCCGGCGCAGCCTCGACGCCCGGGCCCCCATCGTGTCGGCTGAGGTGTCGGACCACCCGGATCAAGAGGGGCGTGCGATACTGACCATGGTCGTCCGTCAGGTAACCCCGACGGTTCGGCCGGACGATGTGCTTACCGCGCTTCAGTCAGTCGCCGGTTTCGCCCCGTCGCAGCCCCCACGGGCCACGCGGCTGGCGCAGGGACCGGTCGATGAGACAGGCACGGTGACAGATCCGTTGTGCACCACCAAGCTCTCGGCCACCAAGCTGTCGGCCACCGAGACGCTACTGAGCACTGAACCGCCTGTCGGCACCCGCTGACAGGCTGAGAAGACTTTGCGTCCCGCTCGCGGGTGGGACGCCATACCGCCACTGCGCGGCCGCATGCCGGCGAAGTAAGCCGATGCAAACGGCCCCGGTGGTGAGACAGGAGCACCACGAGCCATGCTCGATAACGAACCCATCGACCACACGGACAACACTGGGAACGCTGGCAACACTGGGGAGGCCCGCAACACAGGGTCGGCGCCGGATTCCGGAGCCCCCGTTCCCGCGAAGAAGGCCACTCGCAAGGCACCAGCCAAGCGTGCCCCCCGCAAGACTGCGGCTCAGAAGGCTACCGAGGCCGCCGCTGCCGAGAACGCACCGGCCGCAGGCGCCTCTGCTGCCGACGCACCAGCTCCAGAAGCACCGGCCACGCCCGTCGCGGAGGCACCGGCCACGGACGCCAAGCCGAAGCGCGCGCCCCGTGCGCGTAAGGCGCCGGCCAAGAAGGCAGCCGCTTCGGAAGCTGCTCAGGTCGAGGTTCCGGCGACAGCAACTGACGCGCCGGCAGCTACTGACGCTCGGGCCGACAGCGCGCCGACGGTAGGCGACACCCATGCCGATAACGCGGCTACCGATGACGTGTCGCAGGCTGAGGCCCCCGCGCGCAAGGCCCCGGCCAAGCGCACGCCCCGCAAGCGCACCAGCAAGGCAGCGGCCGCTGCCGTCCCAGCCACCGACCCGGCGGCCACCGATTCAGCAGTACCTGACGCACCAACAGTGGACACCGCATCCACACCCGTTGACAGCACCACCGCCGAGACCACCGAGCCGCTCACCTCGGCAGCGGGCCAGCCGACGCTGACGGCTCCGTCGGTGCTGTTCCAGCCCCCGGCCGAAGCCAAGGCGCCCTCGCGTCGCCGTCGTGGCTCGGCCAAGGCGCCGGCTCCCGAACCGGTCGCCCCGCCCGCTGACGAGCCGACGTCGGCCGCCGATACGGACGGAACCGGCGACCTCGCCGTGGACGACCTCGTCCCGGCGGAGGAGCTCGGAACCGAGGCGGTCGTCGAGTCAGATATCGACGCTGATGCGGACACCGACGCTGATGCAGAGTCGGATGCCGAGGCAGAGTCCGATACGGACGCAGAGGACAGTAGCGAGACCGGTGGCCGCCGCCGCCGCCGTCGCGGCCGGCGAGGTCGCGGCAACCGCTCCACCGAGGACGCGACCGACTCGACCGAGGTTTCCGACACCGAGCCCACTGAGCCGGCCGAGCTGTCCGTGCTGGCCGAGGACGCCGTCGACGAGGACGCCGTCGACGAGGACGAGGAGGAGGACCACGCGGACGCTGTGGCAGAGGCCGCTATGTCGGCCAGTGCCCGTCGTCGCCGTCGTCGCCGCCGTTCCACCGGCGCGGACGGGGCCGAGGCCGTCTCCGAGGACGACCCGCCCAACACCGTCGTGCACGTCCGCGACAGCCGTGAAGGCCGGGGCAGCAGCCGCGGCAGCGCCGCCGATGACGACGGCGTACGTGGTGTCAAGGGCTCGACCCGGCTCGAGGCCAAGCGCCAGCGCCGCCGTGACAACCGTGACTCCGGACGGGGCCGAGCCCCGATCCTCACCGAGGCCGAGTTCCTGGCCCGCCGCGAGGCCGTCGACCGGGTGATGGCGGTTCGGCAGGCCGGCGACCGTACCCAGATCGCGGTCCTCGAAGACGACATCCTGGTCGAGCACTACGTCACTCGGGCCAGCGCGAGCAGCGCGGTGGGCAACGTCTACCTCGGCCGGGTGCAGAACGTGTTGCCCTCCATGGAGGCTGCCTTCATCGACATCGGCCGTGGCCGCAACGGCGTCCTCTACGCCGGCGAGGTCAACTGGGACGTCGCCGGTCTCGAGGGCAAGGCGCGCTCCATCGAGAACGCGCTCAATCCGGGCGACACCGTTCTGGTGCAGGTCACCAAGGACCCGATCGGGCACAAGGGCGCCCGGCTGACGAGCCAGATCTCGCTGCCCGGCCGCTTCGTCGTGTACGTCCCGGGCGGCGGCATGACCGGCATCAGCCGCAAGCTGCCGGACGTGGAGCGTAGCCGGCTCAAGGCCATCCTGAAGAAGGTCGTTCCGGACGAGGCGGGCGTGATCGTACGTACCGCGGCCGAGGGCGCCACCGAAGAGGACCTGGTCAGCGACGTCGAGCGATTGAAGACCGAGTGGGAAGCGATCAGCAAGAAGGCGGAGAAGACGAAGCAGTCCGGTGACGGGCCGCTCATCGTGCACGGTGAGCCGGACCTGGCCATCCGTGTCGTCCGCGACATCTTCAATGACGACTTCAAGAAGCTGGTGGTCTCCGGGTCCGACATTCACCGGACGCTGACCGACTACGTCTCCGACATCGCGCCGGAGCTGGCCAACAGGATCGCCCTGCATACCGGCGAGTCGGATCTGTTCCGCAACCTGAGGGTGGACGAGCAGCTGGCCAAGGCCTTGGACCGCAAGGTCTGGCTGCCCTCCGGTGGCTCGCTCGTCATCGACCGCACCGAGGCCATGACGGTGGTGGACGTCAACACCGGCAAGTACACCGGTTCCGGCGGCAACCTCGAGCAGACGGTCACTCGCAACAACCTCGAGGCGGCCGAAGAGATCGTCCGTCAGCTCCGGCTGCGCGACATCGGCGGCATCGTGGTGATCGACTTCATCGACATGGTGCTGGAAAGCAACCGGGACCTGGTCCTGCGCCGGCTCACCGAGTGCCTCGGCCGCGACCGCACCAAGCACCAGGTGGCTGAGGTCACCTCGCTCGGCCTGGTGCAGATGACGCGCAAGCGGGTCGGCGAGGGCCTGCTGGAAGCGTTCAGCGAGCCGTGTGAGCACTGCAAGGGTCGTGGCGTCATCCTGCACCTCGACCCGGTCGAGAAGAACCAGCAGAACGGCGGCACGTCCGCTGCTCCTGCCGCGGTGAGCGCCGGCGAGGAGCGGATCGGTCGAGGTAGGCGGAACCGCAAGGCCCGGTCGGAGCAGACCAGCCTGCCGGAGCAGCCGGACCAGGCCTCGTTGGCCGCTGAGGAAGAGAAGCGGCGCAGCGCAGCCAATGCCATCGCGGCGATCGTGGCGGCGACGAACGGCCACGAGGCGGTTGTGGCCATGTCCGACGAGAACAGCGCCGATCGGGTGGACAGCGACGCGGCCAGCGGTGATGCCGTCAGCGGTGACGCACTCAGCAGCGACGAGATCAGCAGTGCGGTCAGCAGCAATGCCGTCGGCAGCAGTGACGCGACGAGCGGCGCGAACGGCGCTGCCGTCAATGGCAGGCGATCCGGACGTAGGCGTGCCACCAGTCGTGGCGCTGTGCGGCCGGCCGACGAGGCCACGGACCAGCCCAGTGGCGATGCGGCGGCGGAGGCTTCCGCTGTACTGGTCAGCGAACCGGCCGCCAGCCAGCCGGCCAGTGACTCGGCAAGCAGGGAGCCGGCAGCCAGTGACCCGGTGAGCAGCCAGCCGGCGGCTGAGCCAGCTCCAGAGCTGGTCACCGGGACCGCCACGGTGCCTGCGACGGTCCCTCCGCGCCCCCGGCGCAGGCGCGCCGCAAGCCGCCCGGCCGGGCCACCGGCGGGCGTGACGGCGGCTGAGAGGTAGCCGCTTTGCCTGTGGGGCAGGACGTGCCGTAATCTGAACAACGGCCCACTGCTCTACGGTGGGCCGTTCTCGCGTGACGTCGTTCTGGTGCCTGACTGCAGCCGCCAGCGGGCGCAGACGCAGACCATGATCTCGATAGCTGTTCGACAGGAGTGGATTTCCGATGTACGCCATCGTCAAAACCGGCGGCAAGCAATACAAGGTCGCTGTCGGTGACGTCGTGACGGTTGAGAAGCTGGACGTGGCTGCTGGCGGCAGCATTGCTCTCCCCGCGATCCTCCTCGTCGACGGCGAGAACGTCACGACCGACGCCACCGACCTCGCCGCCGTGTCCGTCACCGGTGAGCTCGTCGCCCAGGTCAAGGGCCCCAAGATCAAGATTCACAAATACAAGAACAAGACCGGCTACCACAAGCGGATCGGGCACCGTCAGAAGCTGTCCCAGATCCGGGTCACCGGCATCGAGAGCGGAAAGAAGTAGAGCCATGGCACACAAGAAGGGTGCATCCAGCTCCCGCAACGGCCGCGATTCCCACGCCCAGCGCCTCGGCGTGAAGCGTTTTGGTGGGCAGCTCGTCAATGCCGGCGAGATCATCGTCCGGCAGCGCGGAACCCACTTCCACCCGGGTGACCTGGTCGGCCGTGGCGGCGACGACACGCTGTTCGCGCTCGCCAGCGGCAACGTGCTGTTCGGCTCCCGCCGAGGTCGCAAGACCATCAGCATCGTTCCCGTCGAGGCCTAGGAGCCTTCGGCACCAGCGGAGCAGTTAACTTTCATCAGAAGGCGGGCACCGGGACTCCGGAGCCCGCCTTCTGCGTCATACCGGTACACGCAGTCGCAGCACGAACTTTCCGGCTGCTGTACCTCCAGCTACAAGCTGTATGGACTGCCGGCGGCACTCGGAACTCCGTTCCCAGGCCCCGGGCACTGAGAAAGGAGCACCCGGCGTGGTGAAATTTGTCGACCGGGTGGTCCTGCATGTGACCGCCGGTAATGGCGGTCACGGTTGCGCCTCCGTGCACCGCGAGAAGTTCAAGCCGCTGGGCGGCCCCGACGGTGGCAATGGCGGCCGCGGCGGTGACGTCGTGCTCACCGTGGACCCGCAGGTGCATACCTTGCTGGACTTCCACCATCACCCGCACCAGAAGGCAGGCAACGGCCGTCCCGGTGCCGGCAAGCATCGCAGCGGCGCCGACGGGGGCGACCTGGAGCTGGCCGTTCCGAACGGCACCGTCGTGCACGCCGCGGACGGCAGCGTGCTGGTGGACCTCACCGGAGCCGGCGCCCAGTACGTGGTGGCCCGCGGTGGACGCGCCGGGCTCGGCAACGCGGCGCTGGCCTCCACCCGTCGCAAGGCTCCGGGCTTCGCGTTGCTCGGCGAGCCCGGCGAGGCGCTCGACGTCGTCCTGGAGCTCAAGTCCATGGCCGATGTCGGGTTGGTCGGCTTCCCGTCCGCGGGCAAGTCCTCCCTGGTGGCCGCCATCTCGGCCGCCCGCCCCAAGATTGCCGACTACCCCTTCACCACCCTCGTTCCCAACCTGGGCGTCGTCAGCGCGGGGGCGACCACTTTCACGGTTGCCGACGTCCCCGGCCTGATCCCGGGCGCCGCGCAGGGCAAGGGCCTCGGCCTGGAATTCCTGCGGCACATCGAACGGTGCGCGGTGCTGCTGCACGTGCTGGACTGCGCGACGCTGGAGCCCGGCCGCGACCCCATCAGCGACCTGGAGGCGATCGAGGCGGAGTTGTCGCAGTACGAGTCGTCCCTCGGTGACCTGCTGGAACGGCCACGGCTGGTGGCGCTGAACAAGGTGGACGTTCCGGAAGCGCGCGAGCTGGCCGATTTCGTCACCGAAGAGCTCACCGGCCGCGGCTACCGGGTGTTCGAGATCTCGGCGGTCTCGCACTCCGGCCTGCGCGAGCTGACCTTCGCCCTGGCCGGCCTCGTCGAGGAGTTCCGCGCCGGCCAAGGCGCGGTGGAGCCGGCCCGGATCGTGCTCAAGCCCAAGGCCATCGACGACTCCGGATTCACGGTCTCCGAGGACCCTGCCGAGCCCGGAACCTACGTCGTCCGCGGCGCCAAGCCGGAGCGCTGGGTCCGCCAGACCCAGTTCGACAACGACGAAGCTGTGGGCTACCTCGCCGACCGGCTGGCACGACTGGGGGTCGAGGACGAGCTGGCCAAGCTCGGCGCGGAGCCCGGTGCGACGGTGACCATCCTGGACTTCGTCTTCGACTTCCAGCCCACCGCAGGCATGGCCGACGAGGCGTACGCACCGACCCGGCGCGGCGAGGACGAACGGCTCGATCTCAACACCCGCCCGAATGCCGACGAGCGGCTGGCGTCGAAGAAGGTCCGCCGGGCGCATGTCTCGGACGAGGAGCTGCTCCTCGAGCGCGCGGTCGAAGAACGGCTGTGACCGCTCCGGCGGACCGCGGGGCGGTCGCGTCCGCGCCCCGGACCGTCGTCAAGGTCGGCTCGTCCTCGCTGACCCATCGGGGCGAGCTGCAAGCCGGGCCGCTGGATGCCCTGGTCGACGCGCTCGCCGCTCGGCGGGCCGCCGGACAACAGGTGGTGCTGGTGTCCTCGGGAGCCATCGCGGCCGGTATCGGGCCGTTGGGGCTGAAGGCCCGGCCGCGTGACCTCGCCACCCAGCAGGCCGCGGCCAGCGTGGGTCAGTTGCTGCTGGCAGAGCGGTACGCCACGTCCTTCGGCCGGCACGGTTTGACCGTCGGCCAGGTGCTGCTCACCGCCGACGACCTGCACCGCCGGGGTAGTTACCGCAACGCGGTCCGCACCCTGGAACGGCTGCTGGCGCTCGGCGTCATCCCGATCGTCAACGAGAACGACACGGTCGCCACCCACGAGATCCGGTTCGGGGACAACGACCGGCTGGCCGCCCTGGTGGCCCATCTGGTGCAGGCGGACGCGCTCGTGCTGCTGTCCGACATCGACGGGCTCTACACCGCTGATCCGCGCAAGCCCGGGGCGGTGCTGGTCTCGGAGGTGCATGACGCCAGCGACCTGGCAGCCGTCACGGCGCTCGGCTCCGGCTCGGCGGTGGGCACCGGCGGGATGGCGACGAAGGTCGACGCCGCGCTCATCGCCACCGGGGCCGGCATTCCGGTACTGCTCACCGACGCGCCCTCGATCGGCAACGCGCTGGCCGGCGTGGGCGGCACGTTCTTCGCCCCGGCAGCCCGCAAGACCGCGTCGCGGCTGTTCTGGCTTCGGTACGCGACGACGCCACGGGGACGACTGGTGCTGGACGCCGGAGCGGTGCGGGCCGTCACCGTCAGGCGGGTGTCGCTGCTTCCCGCCGGGATCACCGCGGTCACCGGTGACTTCTCGGCGGGTGATCCGGTCGAACTCGCCGACGAGGCCGGCCGGGTACTGGCCCGCGGCCTGGTCGGCTTCGACAGTGACGACATGCCCGACCTGCTGGGCAAGTCGACTCCGGACCTGCCGCAGGAGCTGCGCCGCGAGGCCGTCCACCGGGACGACCTGATCCTGCTCTGAAGTCGAAGTTTCAACACCGTTGCAATACCAGCCGCGATATATCATCGAGTGATGACCCAGCGGGACAGCAGCACCGAGCCCACCGCCGCGACCGAGACCGAGGTACGGGCGGTCGCGGCCCGTGCCCGAGCGGCGGCCATCGAGCTGGCTCCGCTGACCCGAGGCGCGAAGGACGAGGCGCTGCACGCCATGGCGGACGCGGTGCTCGAGGCCACCTACGAGCTGCTGAGAGCGAATACCCGCGACGTCGACCGGGCGCGGCGGGCCGGCACCCCGGAGCAGACCATCGACCGGCTGGCGCTGTCGGCCGAGCGGATCGCCGTCATGGCACAGGGCTTGCGCGACGTCGCCGCGCTGCCGGACCCGGTCGGCGAGGTCGTCCGGGGCTACAACCAGCCCAACGGCCTCGAGATCAAGCAGCTCCGGGTCCCGCTCGGCGTTGTCGCGATCGTGTACGAGGCGCGTCCCAATGTCACTGTCGATGCTGCCGGTCTGGCGCTGAAGTCCGGCAATGCAGCGCTGCTCCGGGGCTCGGCAAGCGCGTACGAGTCCAACTCGGCACTGATCGGCGTACTGGCCGAGGCCGCGGTCAAGGCCGCCCTTCCCGAGAACTGCGTGCAGCTGGTGCCCGGCACCGACCGCTCCAGCGTCGGCTACCTGCTCGGCGCCCGCGGCCTGGTGGACGTGATCATTCCGCGTGGGGGAGCGGGCCTGATCCAGTACGTGGTGGACAACTCCTCGGTTCCGGTGATCGAGACCGGCACCGGCAACGTCCATGTGTACGTCGATGCCGGCGCCGATCTCGAGCTGGCCGAGAAGATCGTGCTGAACTCGAAGATCTCGCGTCCCAGCGTGTGCAACTCGGCGGAGTCGCTGCTGGTGCACCAGGCCGTCGCGGCCGAGTTCCTGCCCCGGATCACCGCTGCCCTGCAGACCGGTGGCGTCATCCTGCACGGCGACGACAGTTTCACCCGGGTCAATGACGAGGTGTGCCCGGCGGTGGACGACGACTGGGGGACCGAGTACCTCTCACTGGACATCGCCGCCCGTGTGGTGGCCGACGTCGACGAGGCGATCGAGCACATCCGCCGCTGGTCCACCGGCCACACCGAGGCGATCGTCACCCGAGACCTGGATACCGCCCGCCGTTTCATCTCGCGGGTGGACTCCGCGGCCGTGGTGGTGAACGCCTCCACCCGCTTCGTCGACGGCGGCGAGTTCGGCTTCGGTGCCGAGATCGGCATCTCGACGCAGAAGCTGCACGCCCGCGGGCCGATGGGTTTGCCCGAGCTCACCACGACGAAGTGGGTCGTGTTCGGCGACGGTCAGATCCGCTGAGGCGGCTGCCGGCCGGGTGCGGTCAGCTGGCTCTCCCCGCCGTGGTGCGTCCCGGACGCTGACGTCACGTATTCTCTTAGCCGGGCCGGTGTTGTCCCGAATCGCATGATGGACTCGAAGAGAACGAGGCTGCGAAGTGGGCGACATCACCGGTTTCCTCAAGCACGAGCGTCAGCTGCCACCCCGGCGGCCGGTCGCGGTGCGGATCCAGGACTGGCGCGAGGTGTACGAGCCGGTCGATCCAGAACTGACCCGTACCCAGGCAAGCCGTTGCATGGATTGTGGAATCCCGTTCTGTCACAACGGCTGCCCACTCGGAAACCTGATTCCGGAGTGGAACGACCTGGTGTACCGGGACCAGTGGCACGACGCCATCGACCGGTTGCACGCCACCAACAACTTTCCCGAATTCACCGGACGGCTGTGCCCGGCGCCCTGTGAGGCCTCGTGCGTGCTCGGCATCAGCCAGGACCCGGTGACCATCGAGCACGTCGAGAAAGAGATCATCGAGCGTGCCTGGGACAGCGGCTGGGTCACTCCGGTGCCCGCATCCATCGAGACCGGCAAGCGGGTCGCCGTGGTCGGATCGGGTCCGTCCGGGCTGGCGGCCGCGCAGCAGCTCACCAGGGCCGGGCATCAGGTCACGGTGCTGGAGCGCGCCGACCGCATCGGTGGCCTGCTGAGGTACGGCATCCCCGAGTTCAAGATGGAGAAGCACGTCATCGACCGCCGCATCCAGCAGATGACCGCGGAAGGCACCGAGTTCCGGACCGGCGTGAACGTCGGGGTCGATGTGACCCCCGAGCAGTTGCGCGCCGACTACGACGCCGTGGTGCTCGCCGGCGGGGCGACCCAGTGGCGGGACCTGCCCATCCCGGGCCGCGAGTTCAAGGGCATCCACCAGTCCATGGAGTTCCTGCCGCTGGCCAACCGAGTTCAGCAGGGTGACCTGGAGGTGGCCCCCCTCTCGGCGGCGGGCAAGCGCGTCGTCATCATCGGCGGCGGCGACACCGGTGCGGACTGCCTGGGCACCTCGCACCGGCAGGGCGCGCTGTCGGTGCACCAGTTCGAGATCATGCCCCGGCCGCCGGCCGCACGTGCCGAGACCAACCCGTGGCCGACCTGGCCGCTGATGTTCCGGACCGCGTCCGCGCACGAAGAGGGCGGCGAGCGGCTGTTCGCGGTGAACACCGAGCGCTTCGTCGGGGACGAGGACGGAAATGTCACCGCCCTGCGAGCACACGAGGTGCAGCTGGTGGACGGCACGTTCGCCAAGGTCGGGGGCTCCGAGTTCGACCTGCCGTGCGACCTGGTGCTGCTGGCGATGGGCTTCACCGGTCCCGAGCGGGCTCCGCTGCTCGACGGCCTCGGGGTCGACCTGACCGCTCGTGGCAACGTCGACCGGGACTCGGAGTGGTCCACCAACGTCGAGGGTGTGTTCGTGGCCGGTGACATGGGCCGTGGCCAGAGCCTGATCGTGTGGGCCATCGCCGAGGGCCGCTCGGCCGCGGCCGCAGTGGACCGCTACCTGTCCGGGGACTCGACGCTGCCCGCACCGATCAGCCCCACCACGGCGGCCCAGCGCTGACCAACCCCACGCCGCACGGTTAAGCCACCCGCCCGTCGGGTTAGCCACGCGGGTTAGCCGTACGCCGACGGCCGGCCGTGGCGAGCCGCTCTCGTAAGATGCCCGCCATGACGTTGGCCCCCATTCCGCCCCGCACCGACGGCGACACCTCACCCGCGATCTCGGTGCCGGTCACCAGGGCTCGCAGGGTCGGCATCATGGGCGGTACGTTCGACCCGATCCACCACGGGCACCTCGTCGCGGCCAGCGAGGTGGCCGACCTCTTCGACCTCGACGAGGTGGTGTTCGTCCCCACCGGCCGGCCGTGGCAGAAGGCGGAGCGGCAGGTCAGCGCCGCCGAGCACCGGTACCTGATGACGGTGGTGGCGACGGCCTCGAACCCCAGCTTCTGGGTCAGCCGGGTGGACATCGACCGGCCCGGGCCTACGTACACCGTGGACACCGTCCGCGACATCTCGGCACTCCGGCCGGGGGCGGAGCTGTTCTTCATCACCGGGGCGGACGCCCTGCAGGCGATCCTGTCGTGGAAGGACGCCGACGAGCTGTTCACGATGTGTCACCTGGTGGGGGTGACCCGGCCGGGTTACCACCTGTCCAGCGAGCACCTGCCCAGCGACAGCGTCACCCTGCTGGACGTGCCCGCCATGGCGATCTCGTCCTCGGCGGTCCGGGACCGGGTCCGCGCCTTCCGTCCGGCGTGGTACCTGGTTCCGGACGGCGTGGTGCAGTACATCGGCAAGTACGCCCTCTACCGCGGCTGATGACGCTGAGGGAACCTGCCGCTCAGCGCAGGCCGGGCCGCACCCGTCCGTAGCCGATCTCGTCGCTGAAGCTGCCGTCGGGGTTGCGCAACCGGGCCTGGAACAGCGCGTCGCGGGTGAAGCCGGCCGCCTCGGCCGAGCGGGCGGAGGCGACGTTACCCACCTTGCAGCCGAGCTCCAGCCGTGCGGTGGAGGTCTGTGAGAAGACCCAGCCGGCCACCAGGTCCAGAGCCCGGGTGGTGAACCGGCGACCCCGGAACTCCGGGAGCACGCCGTAGCCGATGCCGAGCAGGTCCGGTGGGCCGACCGTTCGTAACGTGAGCACGCCGGCCCCGACCCCGGTGGCGGCATCGCAGATCAGCAGCATGGCGCGGCGGCCGGTGAGCCACATCAGGGCGGCCCCGTTGGCGAGCTCTGTCGCGGCCACCTCGGTCAGCGGCTCACCGCCGAATACCCAGGCGCGAGACAGCTCGTTGTTCGTCTCGGCCTGCAGCGTCCTCCAGTCCGACCCGGTGACCGGGCGCATCGTCACCACGCCGTCGGTGAGTTCGGTGAGCGCCGGCCAACCAGCGGCCACCGGCTCCCCTGAGTCGCCGGCGAGCCGCGCGAAGACCGCGCTGTCGCACGGACCGTCCGGACCGGGCAGGTAACCGCGCAGGACGCCCTCGAAGCCGAAGCCCGCGCGCATGGCCACCCTCGCCGAGGCGGTGTTGCGGGGGTCGCACTGGATCTGGATGCGCCCCAGGCCGGCGGCGAAGCCGAACCGGGCCAGCGTCGAGGTGGCCTCCGTCGCGTAGCCGCGGCCCCAGTGGCCGGAGGCGATCCAGTATCCGATCTCAGCGCTGGCCCGTCCCGACACCGGAAAGTTCAGGGACGCGCTGCCCACGAGTTCCCCGGTGGTGTTCTCGGCCACGGCGCAATCCAGGCTGCTGCCTCGTCCACGACCGGCCGTGCCGCCCTCGGTGACGAACGCGACGGCGTCCTGAGCGGTGTAGGGCGTCGGTAGTAAGGGCAGGTAGGCGCCCATCCGCCGATCCGCCATGACGGACTGCACGGCCGGGGCATCAGAACGCTGCCAAGGCCGCAGCGTCAGCCGTCCACCGTGCAGCACCAGGCCGTCGAGCTCGATGCCGTTCCATTCCGCCATGGCACCCAGATTGCCAGATTGTCGACATTGAAGTTCACCGCCGGGACAGGGCACGTACGATGAGGGTGTGGTACTTCATAAACTGCTGCGCGCCGGCGAAGGCAAGATCGTCAGGCGGCTCAATTCCATCGCTGATCACATCGAGACGCTCGAAGAGGATTACGTCGATCTGACGGACGCCGAGCTTCGCGCGCTGACCGATCAGTTCAAAGAGCGCTACGGCGACGGCGAGACGCTGGACGAGCTGTTGCCCGAGGCGTTCGCGGTCGTGCGCGAGGCAGCCCGCCGCACGCTGGGGCAGTTCCACTACAAGGTGCAGCTGATGGGTGGCGCCGCGATGCACCTGGGCAACATCGCGGAGATGAAGACCGGTGAGGGCAAGACCCTGGTCTCGACGCTGCCGGCCTACCTGAACGCACTGTCCGGTGAGGGCGTGCACGTGGTCACCACGAACGACTACCTCGCCTCCCGGGACGGCGACTGGATGGGCCGGGTGCACCGGTTCCTCGGCCTGTCGGTGGGCAAGATCCTGTCGAACATGACGCCTGAGGAGCGGCGCGCGTCCTATGCCGCCGACATCACCTATGGCACGAACAACGAGTTCGGCTTCGACTACCTGCGCGACAACATGGCGTGGTCCCTGGACGACCTGGTGCAGCGCGGCCACAACTTCGCCGTCGTCGACGAGGTCGACTCGATCCTGATCGACGAGGCCCGGACGCCGCTGATCATCTCCGGCCCGGCCGATGAGAACCAGCGCTGGTACCCGGAGTTCGCCCGGCTGGCGCCACGAATGCGCAAGGACGAGCACTACGAGGTCGAAGAGGGCAAGCGCACCATCGCGGTCACCGAGGCCGGCGTCGAGTTCGTCGAGGACCAGCTGGGCATCGACAACCTCTATGAGGCGGCCAACACGCCGCTGGTCGGTTACCTGAACAACGCCCTGAAGGCCAAGGAGCTCTACAAGCGCGACCGTGACTACATCGTCCGCGAGGGCGAGGTGCTGATCGTCGACGAGTTCACCGGACGGGTGCTGGCCGGCCGGCGCTACAACGAGGGCATGCACCAGGCGATCGAGGCGAAAGAGGGTGTGCAGATCCAGCAGGAGAACCAGACCCTGGCCACCATCACCCTGCAGAACTACTTCCGGCTCTACTCCAAGCTATCCGGCATGACCGGAACCGCTCAGACCGAGGCTGCCGAGCTGCACCAGATCTACAAGCTGGGCGTGGTGCCGATTCCCACCAACCGCCCGATGGTGCGCCTCGATGACACCGACCTGATCTACAAGAACGAGGACGCCAAGTTCGCCGCGGTGGTGGACGACATCGCCGAGCGCCACGACAGGGGCCAGCCGGTCCTGGTCGGCACCGCGAGCGTCGCCAAGTCCGAGCTGCTGGCCAATCTGCTGCTGCGCCGCGGCATTCCGCACGAGGTGCTCAACGCCAAGCAGCACGACCGCGAGGCGGCGATCGTCGCGATGGCCGGGCGCAAGGGTGCGGTCACGGTGGCGACCAACATGGCGGGCCGCGGTACCGACATCATGCTCGGCGGCAACCCAGAGTTCATGGCCGACAGCGAGCTCCGCGAGCTGGGGCTGAGCCCAGCCGACACGCCGGAGGAGTACGAGGCCGCCTGGTCCGGTGCGCTGAGCAAGGCGAAAGAGGCGGTGGCCCGCGAACACGACGACGTCGTGGAACTGGGCGGCCTGTACGTCCTGGGCACCGAGCGGCACGAGTCGCGTCGCATCGACAACCAGCTCCGCGGTCGGTCGGGTCGGCAGGGAGACCCGGGCCTGTCCCGCTTCTACCTCTCACTCGGTGACGACCTCATGGTGCGGTTCAACGGCGAGCGCATCGCCACCATCATGAACTTCCTGCGGCTGCCCGAGGACACCCCGATCGAGAACAAGCAGGTGTCCAAGGCGATCCAGTCGGCCCAGACGCAGGTCGAGGGCCAGAACTTCGAGATCCGCAAGAACGTCCTGAAGTACGACGAGGTTCTCAACAAGCAGCGCACGGTCATCTACGACGAGCGTCGGCGGGTGCTGTCCGGTGCCGACCTGAGCGATCAGATCCGGCCGATGATCACCGACGTGGTCACCTCCTACGTCGAGGGCGCCACGTCCTCGGGCTACCCGGAGGACTGGGACCTCGACCAGCTGTGGGTCGCGCTGAAGACGCTCTACCCGATCTCGCTCACTCCTGACGAGGCGATCAAGACCGCGGGCGGTGAGCGCAACGACCTCTCCCGCGAATTCCTGGTGGAAGAGATCGTGGCCGACGCCCAGGCCGCCTACGACCAGCGCGAGTCCGAGCTCGGCGAAGAGGTCACCCGCGAGCTCGAGCGCCGGGTGCTGCTGTCGGTGCTGGACCGCAAGTGGCGTGAACACCTGTACGAGATGGACTACCTGCAAGAGGGCATCGGCCTTCGCGCGATGGCACAGCGGGACCCTCTGGTCGAGTACCAGAAAGAGGGCTTCGACATGTTCAGGGCCATGATGGATGCGATCCAGGAGGAGTCGGTCGGCTTCCTGTTCAACCTCGAGGTCCAGGTCGACGCGGACGAGCCGCAAGCCGGCGAGCCGTCCGAGCTGGTGGTTCCGGACTCCGAGGGCGAGCTTGCCGACGTCACGGCCGCGCGGCCGGAGATCGAGGCCGGACTGTCCGGCCTCGATCCCGACACCGCGTCCGGCGAGGTCGAGAACGAGGAGCATCCCACCGTTCTGGCGAAGGGTCTCGGGCCGTCGGGTGACGGGGTGCCGTTGACCTACAGCGCCCCGGCGCTCGGCTCCGACACGCCTGAGGTACACACCGAGGACGGTCACCCGGCCGCTGAGGCCAGCCGGGGCGCCATTGCTGAGGCGAACCAGGGCGCCGCGACGAAGCAGCGGCGGCCCAATCCCAACCGGGGTAGCCGGGGGAACAAGCGCAAGCGCTGACCTGCGACCGGCTGGGTGGCGTCCGTGCTGTCCGGTTCGGACATTGGTCTGGACCAGTTTTGTCGGTTGGTGCCCACTCGCGCCCGAATTCGGGTTACCACAAAGCAAATCTAAATTGGACTAGACCAAAGTATTGACAGCGCCTTCCGTCTTGGTGCACATTCTCTTCATTAGCGCGATCTCTCCCCTGAGCTCCTGCTAACCGCTCGGCACAACAGTGCCGAGCGGCGAGAGTGCCCGTCCGGCGCGACCCCCCACGCAGGCGCCGGCGCAGGTGCAACCCGTGCCCCAGGAGAACGAATGAAGCGAGCACACCTCGCGTCGGCCCTGCTGGCGGTGACCGTGGCCGCTGGTGTCAGCGCCGCGGCCGCCGGCAACGCCGACGCAGGAGTCACCCGGCCTGCCGCGGTCACTCCGGCCGCGACCCTCAGCAGCAACTGGTACGCCTCGGCGCCGTACCTGATGCCGCAGAGCAACAACCCGCCCGACCCGACGGTCGTCATGGCCGCTACGGGACAGAAGGCGTTCCAGCTCGCGTTCATCCTGGCGCCCAACGGCGGTGGCTGTAGCCCCACCTGGGACGGGACCAGCGCCGTCTCCTCCGACACCGTGGTCGCGGGGGTCATCAACAAGATCCGCGGCGCCGGCGGCGACGTCTCGGTGTCCGTCGGCGGTTACGGCGGCACCAAGCTCGGCCAGAACTGCGCCGATGTGGCCTCCACCGCGGCCGCGTACCAGCAGGTGATCACCAAGTACGGCCTGAAGGCGATCGACTTCGACCTCGAGGAGCCCGAGTACGAGAACACCGCGGCGATCGCGAATGAACTGGGCGCCGCGAAGACCCTGCAGGCGAACAACCCGGGCCTCTTCATCTCGATCACCATGCCGGGAACGACCTCGGGCACCGGCTACTTCGGCACCCAGCTGATCGATGCGGCAAAGTCGATCGGCTTCACCCCGAACAACTACTCGATCATGCCCTTCGACGGCGGGTTCAACGGCGGGTCATCGCAGGTTGCGGCTCTCGAGTCATTCCACAGCCTGCTGATGAGCCACCTGGGCTGGAGCTCGGCCACCGCGTACGCCCACGAGGGCTTCTCCGGCATGAACGGTAAGTCCGACGCCTCGGAGATGTTCTACCAGGCCGACTTCCAGACCGTTCTCGACTATGCGACCAGTCACGGCCTGGGCCGGTTCACCTTCTGGTCGGTCAACCGGGACCGACCGTGTGGCTCCACCACCGACAACGGCGTGTGCAGCAACGTCCCGCAGAATGCCTGGGACTTCACCAGGTTCACCGCGAAGTTCGCCGGTGCGACCCCGCCGACGAGCACTCCACCTACCAGTACACCTCCTACCAGCACACCGCCGCCGACGACCACGCCGCCGACGACCACGCCTCCGCCGACCACCGGCACGTGCACGATCGCGGCCTGGAGCTCGACGGTCGCCTACAACGGCGGGGCGGTGGTGTCGTACAACCAGCACAAGTGGACCGCCAAGTGGTGGAGCCAGGCCGACGTGCCCGGTGGCGCCGCTGGCGTCTGGACGGACAACGGCACCTGCTGAGGCCGATCGGCGCCGCAATACTGGCAACAACGTAAAGCCCGTCTCGGATCTTCTCCGGGGCGGGCTTCGCCATGTCGGCCGCCGTCCTGCGGGTGTGGCCACCATGCGGCAGGATCGGCGGCGACAGGACGTTGCTGAACCAGCTTGTTGAAACGGGGAGTGGACCTGATGCGGTGGGACGGCCTGTTCGCGGACCTGGAGGCACAGGCCGCGGCATTGCACAGCGCTGAACGCGGCGCGGAGATCGAGGAGCGCACCCGGGCCGAGGCCGGTCGACTGACGTTGCTGGATCGGTTGCGTCCCGCGGTGGGCGCCACGGTTCGGGTGCGTAGCCGCGGCGGGGTGTCGATAGCCGGCGACGTCCGGCAGGTCGGTAGCGAATGGGTATTGCTGGACGAGGGAGCAGGACGCGAAGCCCTGGTGGTGCTGTCGGCCGTGACGTCCATCGCCGGACTGGGCCGGCTGTCGGCGGTGCCGGACACCATGGGTGTCGTGCAGCTCCGGCTGGGACTGCGGCATGCGTTGCGGGGCATCGCGCGGGACCGCTCACCGCTTCGGCTGCACCTCGTCGACGAGACCGTGCTGGACGGCACTCTGGACCGGGTGGGTGCGGACTTCATCGAGTTTGCCCTGCACGCACCTGGTGAATCTCGACGGCGTGCCGAGGTGCGGGAGGTGCTGGTGGTCGCGCTGCCCGCGGTCGCCGTACTACGCCGCGACGGCTAGCCGATCTGCAGCCGGACGCAGCGCCAGCGGCCGTCCAGACCCTCCAAGCGCAGTGCCATCGCACGGAAGCGCTCCTCCACGCGCAGGACGGCCGCCACCTCGGCGACACCGTCGGCCGGCTCGGTGAAGTGCAGTGAGTGCACCGCGGCCGGACGCTGGCTCGTTCCCAGCCGCGAGATCCGGCCGGCGTCACGGGCCAGGCCTGCCTGCACGGCGGGGCTGGTGTGCTGACTGAGCTGACCGGGGGAGCGGCGTCCGGTCGCGGTCTCGATCACCCCGACGACCAGGCGGCGGGCAAACGAGCGAAGCTCCGGAAGGTCGTGCCGACCGGTCGGCTGAGCCGCGAACGGATCGATACCGGCGTTCAACCTGCGGGCCGACGGAATGCTGAGATCAGCGGGTTCAAAGGGCAGCAACTGGTCGAGCGGGCCGACCAGGCTGAGCCTGCGCGGCGGCTGCTCGTCGTCGAAGGGCGGTTCACGCTGCGGAGCGGGGCGCAGCGCGAACCGCTGCCGTGCCACCTCGGGAGTCGGTGCGAAACTGGACGCGAGGGTCGTGACTGACATGGCTATTCCTTCGTGGTGGGTTGAGTCGCTGCCGGTGCATGGAGCTGCGATCCGGGCCTGAGCACGTTGGGGTCCGGGCCGACCGTCGCCCGGTTGGCGGCGTACCAGCGGGGCCACTCGGTGGCTATCTGCGCCGGTGTGGCGGAGCCTCCGAGCTGCCGGCGGGCGATCAGCCATAGCGAGTCGCCGGGCCGCACGGCGACCTCCGAGGCAGGTGCTCCCCGCGGGGTGGTCGCACCGGTGCCCGGCGAGTCGCTGTCCGTGGGCCACTGGAGAGCCAGTGCGCTTCCCGCTGCGGCATCCGTCGGCCACGCGGGCGCGGCGGCCGACTCCGCGGCACCCTGCGGCGATGCCGATCCGCCGGCAGCGAACGCGCTGGCCGGTGCTGCCAAAATGCTTGCCCCCGCCGCCGCGATCACCACCCGGCGAAGCGCGGACGGCAGGGCGTGGCGCGCGATGAGGTCCGCTACCCGTCCGAGCTGGCCGGGACCGAGCGACAGCACGGTGGCCGACGTGCCGAGACAGAGCCACATGGCGGCCAGCCACAACAGCGCGCCCGCCAGCGTGGCCGCGGCGCTGTCCGCGCCCACGGCATCGATCCACTGGTGCGGCGCTGACAGGTCGAGAACGAGCTCACGTGCGTGCGGCCAGTATCGAGTCGCTACTACGGCAGCCGCGAGTGGAGCGACGGCGGTAGCGGTGCGGGTGAGGTAAGAAGACACGGCAAACCCTTCATTTGCTTACGTTTGCATTCATACGCTGCTGTCTGCGCTTAGGTCAAATACGGATGCTTGGCGTGCAGAGTTCCCTGCCGTCACGGCATGACGACGTGCGGCTTGGTGAATTACTGGTGCGGTCGCGGCACTCTCCAGTCTTGGAGCCCACTGCTTGAGCCCGGTGCCTGCGCCGGCTGACGTGGAATGGAGTCGACGTGGTCATCACATCGGCACGTCGGGTTGGAGTTACCACGCGAGGGCGTTGTCGACGGTGCTCGCGGATGGGCCGACGGATGACATCTCCCCGCTGCCGGGTAGGCGCTACCGACGGATCACCGATCGCTGCCGGCGCGCGCCCCGCTCAGGTCTGGTCGGCCGCGGATTCGATGAAGGGGTGCTCGGCCACGAACTGCCGGGTCTGGTCATACATCCGGGCGATGTAGGCCTCGAGCTGCTCCCGCTCCACCCGCCACTGGCCGCGGCCACCGATCTTGATCGCGGTCAGCTCGCCCGAGCGCACCAGCGCGTACGTCTGGGAGGCCGAGATGTTCAGCACCTCGGCGACATCACTCAATGTCAGGAACCGTGCGTCGGTCATCGGGTCACCTCCTGTGCGCTCGCTGCCGGGGCGACGATATCGCCTCGTCGAGTGTGGCAGTCGGTGTGGATGCCGCCCGGGTTATCCACAACCTTCGACGCGGCTCCACCCGCAGCCGTTCCATCAGGCAAGATGCACGCTATGGCCGATACGTCACAACGGGCGCTGCCCGCCTCTCCGACACCGCGTCGGGTGAAGACGCCCAGCTGGCTCGATCGGAGGCTGGTGACCGGCGTGGTGCTGGTGCTGGTGGCTGTGCTGGTCGGTGCGTCGGTGCTGTCCTCGGCGGACAAGCGCCAGCCGGTGTGGAGCCTCACCCATGACGTCGCGGCCGGCACGGTGCTCACCGGAGCGGACCTGCGACCGGTGCGGGTACAACTCGGCTCCGCGGCGGCGGGCTACCTGCCGATCACCGAGGCGGTGGCGGGCAAGACGGTCCGGCACGCGATGGGTGGCGGGCAGCTCCTACCGCGGGACGAGGTCGCCGTGCCACCGGGCGGCGTGACGGTCACCGTGCCCGTCCAGCCCCAGAACGCTCCGGGAATCGGCAGGGGTGACCGGGTCACGGTGTGGATCAGCACGAAGACCTGTCGCGGCGTGGTGCTGGTCAGTGGCGTGCCGGTGCAGAGCGCCGATCGGGCGAGCAGGGCCGGGTTCGGCTCGGACAGCGGCTCGCTGCTCGTACTGCGGGTGCCCTCCGCCGAGGCGACCAGGATCGTGTCGGCGCTGGACCTTCCCGGGGCGGTGATCCGGGCCGGCGTCCTGTCGTCGGATCAGCAGGCCGAGGACGGCACCGCCGACCTGACGGCCTGCGCGGGTCCGGGCACGTGAGCATCGCCGTGGTGACCGCCGCCGACGGCGCCGCCTGGGAGGCGGTCCTGCTGGCCGACCCCGGCCTTCGCGCCGCAGACGTCATCGACATCGTGCGCAGATGCGTCGACGTCGTGGAACTGCTCGCAGTGGCAGCGTCCGGGCAGGCTACGGCAGCCTTGGTGGACGCCCGGCTGCGCAGGCTGGATTCGGACGCGGTGGACCGATTGCTCGCGGCGGGGGTCGCTGTGGTCGGCGTCGCCGGTGGTGAGGCCGACTCGGAGCTGTTGCGGGAGGCGGGGGTCGGCTTCTCCGTCATGGCCGGCTCCGACGCCTCGGTGTTCGCCGAGGTGATCGCGGGCGCCGTCCGGGATCTCGCCGGTGACGAACCCGGCGGTCGAAGCTTCGGCGACCCGGCCTTTGCCACCGGGTCGGTGCTTCCGCCGGTCGACCCGCAGCGGCCGGGTCTGATCCAGCCCTTCATCCCCGCTGAGAACTTCTCCGCGGGGATCGGTGCCGGCGCGACCGCGTCCCCCAGCTCGCCGGTGGCCGGGCTGCCGGCCAGACCTGCCGGTAGCCCGGCGAACGGAGCCTTTGCCACCGAACCTGCCGTGATCGCCGTCTGGGGTCCGACCGGGGCTCCTGGCCGCAGCACCGTCGCGGTCACGCTGGCTGACGAACTGGCCAGGCTCGGTATGAGTTCGCTGCTGATCGATGCCGATGTGTACGGCGGTGTGGTCGCCACCATGTTCGGCCTGCTCGACGACTCTCCCGGCCTGGTGGCCGCGTGTCGACAGGCGCAGGCCCACCGACTCGATTCGACCGCCTTGGCCTCGCTGTGCTGGCAGTTACCCGGCGAGCTGCGGGTGCTCACCGGGATCGCGCGAGCTGACCGGTGGCCCGAGATCCGGCCGACCGCCCTCACCGAGGTACTGGACGTGGCCAGAGAGCTGGCGGCCTTCACCATCGTCGACCTGGGCTTTGCGTTGGAAACCGACGAGGAGCTGAGCTTCGACACGCTCGCCCCACGGCGCAACGGGGCCACCCTGGCGACTCTGGATGCCGCCGACCTCGTGCTGGTGGTCGGTTCGGCCGACCCGGTCGGGACGCAGCGGCTGGTGCGCGGGCTCGCCGAGTTGCGGGCCGCTGAGGTGAACGCGCCGGTATGGATCGCGCTCAACCGGGTCCGGCGCGGTTCGGTGCCGGGCAACCCGGGCACCGAACTCGACACGGCGCTACGCCGTTTCACCGGTCACAGCGCGGCCGCGTTGTTGCCCTATGACCTCACCGGGCTGGACCAGGCAGCCGTTGCAGGCAAGACTCTCGGCGAGGCGGCGCCGACCAGCCCCCTGCGGCGAGCCGTCACCGAACTCGCGACCGCGTTGAGCGGTGTTCCCGCACCCCCTCGCGGCAGGCGTCGAAGGTAATGTGTCAATCCCGGCGCAGGACCCATGCCGCCCACGCTCGACCATCGGCACCAGCTCGCCACTGAGGTCCGTCCGGTTGAGTCCGTAGCGAAGGAGCCCACCCGCAGATGGCAGACCGGCTGAACCCGCTGGACGTCTCGTTCCTTTACCTCGAGGGACGCAACACTCCCATGCACGTGGGAGGCCTGGCGGTGTTCGAGCCGCCGGCGGACGGGTTCGACTACGACAAGTTCGTCGACCTGATCGAGCAGCGGATCTCGCTCGTGCCCCGGTACCGGCAGAAGATCAAGTCGGTGCCGGGGCATCTGGCCAACCCGGTGTGGATGGACGACACGGCCTTCGATCTCGGCTACCACGTCCGACGGTCGGCGTTGCCCCGTCCGGGTTCGGAGGAGCAGCTCAAGGAGTTGGTGGCACGGGTGCAGTCCCGCCCACTGGACCGCAACCGGCCGCTGTGGGAGATGTACCTGGTGGAGGGCATGGCGGGTGGCCGGTTCGCCGTCATCCACAAGACGCACCACGCGATGGTGGACGGCATCAACGCCATCGACATCGGCCAGGTCATCCTCGACGTCACGCCGGTCCCCCGGGCGCTGCCGGAGGACCTGTGGATGCCCCGCCCGGAGCCGGGTGCGGCGACCTTGGTGATGGACGCGGTGACCGACTTGGTTCGCCGGCCGACCGCTGTGGCCGACACCGTCCGGATGGGGCTTGCCGACGCGCGCAGCGTGGTATCGAAGGTGTCCGCCGCCGCGGGTGGTCTGCTGTCGGCCGCGAAGGTGGCGGCCCGGCCGGCGCCCGCGTCGCCGCTGAACGCCTCGATCGGGGCACAGCGCCGGTTCGCGGTCGCGCGGACAGACCTCGATGACTACAAGCGGGTCCGTAAGGGTGGCACGACGAGTGGCAACGGCGGGGCCACCGTCAACGGCGGTGCGACAGTCAATGACGTCGTGCTGGCCACCGTCACTGGCGCGATCCGGGGCTGGATGCTGTCCCGGGGTGAGTCCGTCACGCCGGCCACCACCGTGCGGGCGATGGTGCCGGTCAGTGTCCGGGGCGACAGCGAGTCCGGCCAGTTGGGCAACCGGGTGTCCTCCTACCTGGTGGACCTGCCGGTGGGCGAATCCAATCCCATCGTGCGGTTGAGCCAGGTCAGCTATGCCATGAAGGCGCACAAGGAGTCCGGTCAGTCGGTGGGTGCCGACGCGCTGGTCGCGCTGTCCGGCTTCGCTCCGCCGACGCTGCACGCGCTCGGGGCACGGGCGGCGAACAGCTTCACCCGCCGGCTGTTCAACGTCGTCGTGACCAACGTGCCCGGACCGCAGTTCCCGCTCTACGCCTCGGGGGCTGAGATGCTGGAGATGTTCCCGGTCGTGCCGCTGGCCAACGGGCAGGCGGTGTCGATCGGGCTGACCTCCTATGACGGCGGCGTGTACTTCGGGCTGAACGCCGATCGCGACGCCATGTTCGACGTCGATGTGCTCGGCTCGCTCATCGAGGAGTCGCTGGCCGAGTTGGTCGAGGCGACCGGCGGCTCCCGGAAGCGGTGAGCTGGCGGCTGGTGCTGCTGTCTGACGGCGCGCCGCGCTGGTCGCCTCGCACGCACGCCCCGGTCGCTTGGCGCGTCGGCTGTGATCTCCACACTTGTGAGGCAGGCTCGATGGAGGTTGTTCGCCAGAGGGGACTGAGCGCATGTCGGATCACCAGAAGCCGGTGCGGCGAGCTTTCGTGTTCGGTGGCGGCGGTGTGCTGGGTTTCGCGTGGATAGTCGGGGCGTTGACCGCGATCCAGCACGAGCTCGGCATCGAACCGGGTGCTGGCGACCTGGTTGTCGGAACGTCGGCCGGCTCGGTGATCGCGGGCCTGCTCGGCTGCGGGGTGGACATCGACACGATCCGCCGGCACCAGCTGGGCATGCCGCTGCCCGAAGACCCGGCCATCACCTGGAACTACGACGTCGACACCGGTGGCAGCCTGCCCCGCCGACCGGGACTGCGCCCCGGCTCGCCGCGTCTGCTGTGGGATGGCATCCGACAACCCTCCATGGTGTCGCCGGTGCGGATCGACGCCCGCTCCTACATCGACGGCGGCACAGCCTCGAATGCTTCGGTGGATCTGGTGCCCAAGGACGAGTTCGACGAGGTGTACGTACTCGCCCCGATGGCAGCCTTGGAGCCGGACAGTCCTCGGTCCCCGGTCGCGATGGTGGAGCGGCGGATGCGCCGGGCCATCACCAAGGGCATCGCGGGCGACGTCGCCGTCCTGCGGGAAGCCGGGGCCCGCGTCATGCTGCTGACGCCGGGGCGGGATGATCTCAGCGTGATGGGCGCGAATCTGATGAACCCGAACCGTCGAATCGTGGTGCTGCACACCACGATGCGGACGGCTGCCGTCGAGCTCCGAAACCAGCAGCATGGCGCCCGACGCAGGGTGGCCACGCCGTGAGGGTCTACCTGCCAGCCACGACCACGGTGCTTGCTCGGCTGTCCTCCACCGGCGTCCTCGGACCGGCGCCGTTGACAGCGTTCGCGGTGACCCCGGGACTGCGGGAGTACTACATCGACGATGACATCGAGGAACTGGAGTACGTGGCTGCCAATGAGGCCGCGCGAGCCGCTCTGCGGCTGATCGCCACTGACCCTTCGGCCGCGCCGCGCCGGATCGTGGTGGCTGCTGACGTGCCGGACCCATCGGTCGAGGTTCGAGACGACCTCGACCGCGGCGTGGTCCGGATCGCCGTAGAAGTGCCGCTGGGCTGGTGTGCATCGGTGCACGCGGACGACGCTGACGCCGCGGCCACCGTGGCGGTGGCGGCGCGGCGAATAGATGCCGCTGACCTAGGCGACACCGAGGCCGAGGAACTGGTCGACGACGCCGAAGGTTTCGAGCTGTCGTGGTACGCGACTCAGGAGATCGACGATCTGCTGGCGAACGCAGGCTGACGGCGGTCATATCGTTGCCACTTGGACCGGCAGTCCATTGGGCGCGACCATCCGGGTCTGATCGGTTATCAGCAGTCCGCGGCCTGGGATGTTGGCGGCCGGCTGTGGCGCGATGCGCACACCGAGCAGCTCCCCATCGCCCGGCGTTGGTTGCAACAGGAGCCCGCGGCGGTGTCGCCGGACGTCGGTGGCGATCCCGCGAAAGCTCACCATCAGGTCGTCGGCGCGTGCGGTGACCACGACCGCACTGTGGTGGCGCGAGACCAGCTCGGTCACCGCGTCGCAGTGTCGGTGAACTGTTCGGCATCGTCGAGGAGGATCAGGTCGCCGTCGAAGTCGCTGAGCAGCCGGGTGGCATCCGCGCCTTTGTCGGCTCGCACGCCGTCACCCTGTGGAAAGGTGACCGCCAACCCGCGCAGTCCTGCCCAGACCGTCAGCGGTGACCGTGCTGGTGCAGCGATCAGCATCCGCAGCCCGGCTGACACCGCTTGAGCCGCGATGGTGATCACGGCGGTGCTGCGACCACTTCTCGGCGGACCTGTGATGAGGAATCGACTGGCGGAGTCGAATACATCCGCCCACACCTCTTCAGCCGTGTCACCGCCCACCCCGAGCAGGCAGCCGGTCGGCACCTGGTCTTTCGTACCGGCCAGTTCGGCCAAGCGCACGGTGGCCGGCAGCGTTCGGACGCGGATCGCCGGTCCGTGCCGCGCGGGAGGCTGACTGGCGGCGATCGCGCGAAGCGCGGCGCGCTGGCCAGCTGGACTCGGGTCCGTGTCGAGAAGCGCAAGCTGGATTTCCAGCCCGTCCTCGAGGTCGATGGCCTGACCGGGCCTGGGATCAGCGGGCAGCGCGGCAGGTGCCAAACCGGCCATCGCGTAATCGTTGCGATCGGTCATGCGGAGCAGCAGCTTGCGGCTCAAGGCGGATGCGATACGGACCCCCAGGGCGGCCCGGTCCCCGGTGATGAGCAGCGTGAAGCCGGCGGCCGGGCTGTCACGGAGCAATCGCAGCACAATCTCTGCAGACCTTCCTCCGTCATGTGTGTCGCTGAGCGCGCTCAGGCCATCCCAGCCGTCTATCACGATCAGCACCGCGGGCAGTTCGGTGCCGGCCTCCAGCGCTTCGGCAAAGCTGCCGACACCCAGGTCGGCGAGCGCGCGCTGTCTCCGGTCGAGTTCATCCAGTAATAGGTTGAGCAAACGAGCCATCGGCCCCGCATCGTCACGGCCCACGGCCGCACCGGTGTGCGGCAGGTCCGCCAGCCCGGCCAGGCCGTGGCCAGCGCAGTCGAGTGAGTAGATGTGCAGCTCATCAGCGGACAGCTGGCAGGTCGCCTGCGCGACGAAGGTGCGCAGGCCGGTGGTGCGGCCGGACCTGGGGCCGCCGATGAACGCAATGGAACCACCGGCCGCCAGGTCGTGAACGGCAGCGAACTGGGCCTGTCGGGCGGGATCGTCGGTGAGACCAAAACTGACCTCGAACCGATGTGTCGTGTCGCGGGTCAGGTCGGCGGTGCTCACGTGAGCCGGCAGTGGTGGCAACCACGGCGCGGTGGCCGACTGGTGGCCGAACCGCACGGCCGCGAGGCTGATCGCATCGCACACCCGTCGCAGGTCCCCGTCGTCGGCACGGGCGGCGGCTGCCGGGCGCCGGTTCCAGTCGTCCAACTCAGTGACCGTCACCGGTGCCTCGTCATCGGCCAGGCCGATGACTCGCGCCGTCTGGAACTCCACGAGCCCCCGGGTCAACCGCGCGAATGCCCGGCCTGGGTGATGCTGCGGGATCCGGCTGGCCGCGTCGTCGGCAAGGACATCGCTGGATTCACCCGCATCCGTTACCCGAAGGGCAACGCGCAGGGCCATGTTGGCTTTGATCTCCGGGGAAACGACGCCGGCGGGCCGCTGGGTCGCCAGCACCAGGTGCACACCGAGCGAGCGGCCACGTTGCGCCACCCCGATGAGGCCGCTGAGAAAGCTCGGAAACTCTTCCGCGAGCGAGGCGAACTCGTCCACGACGAGAACCAGCCGCGCCAGCGGTTGAGCGGCTGCCCGCGTGCTCCGGCGGTAGGCGTCCAGGTCCGTGACGCCGACTTCGGCGAAGGCAGCTTCCCGGCGCCGCAGTTCGGCGTTGAGGGAGACCAGCACCCGGCGGGTCAGCCGCGGATCGAGGTCCGTGACCAGGCCAGCGGTGTGCGGCAACTCCGCGCATTCGGCAAAGGCTGCCCCACCCTTGTAATCGATCAGCAGGAAAGACAGCTCGCGGGGAGGTGAACGCACCGCCAAACCGACGACCACGCTGCGCAACAGCTCGGACTTTCCCGAACCTGTTGTTCCGGCGATCAGGGAGTGCGGCCCATCCCGCGCCAGGTCGAACTCGATGACTCCCTCCGCCGACACCCCGATCGGGGTGTCGGCAGAGCCTGCCCCGGTCCAGCGCTCCGCCAGCGCGGCGGGAGCGAGGTCGTCGGGGTGCGTGATGTCGTGGAGTCCCAGCAAGCTCACCTCCGACGGCAAGTCGGCGGAGCTGTCCACGTGGGCCGGACGCAGCGGCGCGAGGCTACGGGCCAGCCGATCACACCACGCCAGGGGCACGCGTTCGGCCGTGACGCTGGTCAGGATCTCCCGTCCGGCAACGGCAATCACCAAAGCCGATCCGGTGTCGGCGGTGGTCACCGCCGTTGCCCGGCATGAGGGCGGTAACAGGCGCACCTCGATATCGATGCACACAGCGGTGATTCCGACGGGCGGGCCGTGCTCGAGGACGAAGCGGAGACCAGGGATCGGCGCCATGGTGCTGACCCGGTCGATGAGCAGCACGGTCCACGGTCCCGGCCAGGCAGTCCCGACAGCGGCTGACCGCCGGTCCGTCACTATCCGCACGAGGTCACCGACAAGCTGACGGTGCTCTGCGGCATCCACGGCGATCGTGGGCGCCGTCTCAGGTACCCAGCGCAGCCAACGCCAATCCTCGCTGGAGCCGTCCAGGAGTGCGGCGATCGTGAGGTCAGCCGGCGAATGCATCGCCAGCAGCTGTCCGAACACCCACCTGGCCGCACCGCGGGCAAGTGGAAGCGGACCGGCCAGGCCGAGCGCGCCTTGAGTCAGTGGAACCGTGGCCGGCACGGAGCCGACCAGCAGGCCCTGAATCGGCGCAGCCGCACGAGTCGCGTACGTCTCGGCCGGCCGATCGGCGACTCCCAGGCGCACGAGCAGGAATCCCGAATCCTCAGCTGGCCGTTCCCACAGCCGGCAGTCCGGGCCGGTGACCGTGTGGAGGATCGCGGCGGCGTCAGGAAACTGTCGCCGCCGTCGTCGGGCCTCTGCGTCCAGGCGGCCGGACAACAACACCTCGGCCGCAGCCTCGGACCGGGCATGCCGCAGCCGTTGCTGCCGGCTGGTGCGGCGCCAGTCCCAGCGCTGAGAAACGGCCCCCGCCAACAGGGTCACCGGGGTCAGCAGCGCGAATGCGAGAAACTGGCTGCTGCGCATGGCGAGCGCCAGGCCGACACCGAGTCCGGTCGGCAGGAGTGCCGCCAGCCATTGCGTCTTGGGCCGGGGTTCCACCGCGGGAGCGGCCGGAAACTCCACGGCTTCGGCGAGGCCGGTACCGGTGATGCGCGGGGGCGTGTTCACCCGAACTCGACCATCCGCGTCTGACCTGGTGGCAGCCGGTGGCTCGTCGGCGGTGGTCGCGCACAGGGTGGAAGTGCCCAGGGTGAAGAGCGTGCCCGCGGGCAGCCGCACCGGCTCGGGACCCACCTTCTCATCACCCAGCCAGGTCCCGTTCGTGGAGCCGAGGTCACGCAGCCAGAGGCCACGTGCGTCCACTCGGACTTCGGCGTGCCTTCGCGAGATGTCCGGATCCTCGACGGTGATGTCGGCGGTCCCGTCTCGGCCGATTACGTGGGTGGCACGGGCGAGGTCGATCAGCTGGCCGCAATCCGGTCCGCCCACCACGCGCAGGTGGAGCATCGAGACGCCAGGCGAATGCCGGTCGGCTCTGGAACCGAGCGTTAGCACGTCCCCCGAGCGAAGACCGGCGTCGCCTAGAAGGGTGCCGGACGACACGAGCTGACCGGAGCTGAATACCGCTTGATTCGCTGTCGCCCCGAGCTGTTTCATCAGCTCGGGGCGCAACGTCAGCATGGTGGTTCCAGGCGGACCGGTGATCTCGAGATCCTGGTCCGGTCGGCCGGATACGCGGGCGGTCAAGGTGACATGCATGTCGTCAGTTGTAACCGAGCTACGCCTGCCGCGACGACGCCGGGAACAATCTGTGGATAAGTTGGCGGCGGCCTCGAAGTTATTCACAGCGATCGAATTTTGGCTTATTGAGTTGATGAATCTGCGTACGGTTGCTGAAGTCGATCACCACACAGCCACGAGAGGACACCACTTTCCATGACCGGATTGAAAGTCTCACCGGAGCAGCTCAGCAGCCTGGGCGGAACCTGCAACCGCACCGCGACCGACGTACGCGGCCAACACGCTGGTTTGAAGAGTCAGCTCACTCCGCTGTTCGGCGCGGACTGGTCGGGTGCCGCCGCTAGCCAGTTCGCCGCTCTGTACGAGCAGTTCAACAAGAACGCCGAGGGGATGTCTGCGGCCTTGGACGGCATCGGTCGGCTGCTCGGGCAGGCCGGTCAGAGCTATGCCTCGGTGGAGCAGCAGATCACCGCCTCCTTCCGGGGCTGACACCACATGAGTGGCGGCGCGATACCGTGCGGGGGTGGCCCAGCATCCCGACGTCCTCTCAGCCGTCGCAGCGGCGTATCACCAGCATTTCGAGGTTGCCCCGGCGCGGGCGTCGATATCCTTCCTGGGTGTCGACCCGATCGAAGTGCTGCGCTACGCCGACGACGGCCGCGACCATTACCTGAGCCTGGGCATGTCGCGGTATCCGATGGTCGATCCCGCGGCGGACGTCATCGACGAAAGGGGTGCGCCGCGCGCCGAACTGATGCTGTCGGTGACCGGTCGGCCCGACGCGGTGTGGCGTCGGCTCGCGATTCTCGCCGCGGCTCCGGCAGTGGAGGGCGCGGTGTATGCACCCGGCAACAGGGTGGATCTGGCGGAGCCGCTGTGCCCGGGCTCCCGCTGCACCGGCGCGGTGCTCAGCGAGGGGCCGCTTCAGCCCATTGCGGTGACCGGCGTGGCCGATGTGTTGGTACTCCGGCTGCTGCCGGCAACTCAGACCGAGCTGGCGTGGGCGCGGGTCCATGGCAGCGACGAGCTGCTACAGCGCTGGCAGAACGCGGGAACCGACCTCATCGATCTGATGCGCGATCCCGTGGGTCTGGGCTAGCCGCGTGCACTGATCACAACCAGCCGTTGCGTTTGAAGGTGTGATGCAGCGCCACGCAGATCGAGGCAGTGAGTCCGATCGTGAACGGATAGCCATACGTCCAATCCAGCTCCGGCATGTGGCTGAAGTTCATGCCGTAGATCCCGGCAACCAGGGTCGGCACGGACACGATGCCGACCCAGGCCGAGATCTTGCGCATGTCCTCGTTCTGCAGAACGCTGACCTGGGCGAGGTTCGCCTGGACCAGTGTGGTGAGCAGGTCATCGAATCCGGCAACCTGCTCCACCACGCGGGTGAGGTGATCGTCGACGTCACGGAAATACTCGCGAACGTCCTCGTGGATGAAGCGTATGGGCCGCTTGCCGAGCAGTTGCAACGGGGCCGACAGTGGCCCAGCCGCCCTCTTGAGGGCGAGCGCCTCGCGTTTGAGTATGTACAGCCGGTTCGCGTCGCCGTAGCGGTTTGCCCCCGAGAACACCGAGGTCTCCGCCTCGTCGATATCCGCCTGCAGTGCCGCCGCCACCACGAGGTAGTCATCCACCGCCTGGTCGAGCAGCGCGTGCAGCACCACCGACGGGCCGAGCGCGAGCTGCTCGATGTCGGCTTCCAGCCGCTTGCGCATATGGCGCAGGCTGCCGTGCTCGCCGTGCCGCACCGTGATCACGAAGTTCTGGCCGATGAACACCATCACCTCACCGGTTTCGACCACCTCGGCGCCGCGTGAGTCGTCGTTGGCGTCGTAGTGCACCGTCTTCACTACGGCAAACAGCGAATCGTCGTAACGCTCCAGCTTCGGCCGCTGATGCGCGTGCACAGCGTCTTCTACCGCGAGGGGGTGCAGGTCGAAGGCCTCGGCGATGTCCTCCAGTTGGGCCTCGGTCGGTTCGTGCAGGCCGATCCAGACCATGCCCGATCGATGCTGCCGCACCTCGGCGAGGGCATCCTGCCAGCGGCCGGAGCCGGGCTGTCGCACGCCGTCGCGGTACACGGCCGCGTCGACGACCGCGGCGGAGCGGTCGACGTCCGGAATGGGGGAAGCGTCCGCAGGGCCGCGGCGGAGCGCGCGGCGTGGCGTATGAACAGGCAGGTTAGGCATCGCTGCCCAGTGTGCCTCGAATAGGAGTCGCAATCCGAAAGGCGCGGACGCGAGGGAGCTACTGCGGGAGTAGGCCCCACTCCCGCAGCGCGTCGAACAGACCTTCGGCCAGGCTCAGCCGAGTCAGATCGGCTCGGCTGAACCAGCCCGCGTCGCCCGCGTCATCGCCTGCGGCCAGTTCTCCGGACACCACTCGGCACACGAAGTCGTCGATCACGTACACCCCGCCTTGCGGAGCGGCCCGCACCACCCGGCCCGCGAGCCGTTGCACCTCGACGGCCAACCCGGTCTCTTCGGCCACCTCCCGAACACACGCGGCGGCTGTGGACTCGCCCGATTCGCACTTGCCACCGGGGACCGACCAGGTCAGAGCCGACGGCGGTGTGGTGCGCAGGATCAGCAGCAAACGCCCATCGTCATCAAAAATGATGCCGCCGGTGGCGGGAATGGTCATAGTCGCGGAGTCTGCCGCATTGACCTGACCCGGTCGATCAGGGCAACGTGGAGCTGTGGGTCTGTCGTGGTGTCCGAAGTGCGGCGCTGAGCTTCTGGCGCCCAGTGTGTACACCAGTGTGTACAGCAGTGACTGGCGCTGCGCCGAGCACGGGCCGACCCTGCCACTGTCCATCTTCGCTCGCCGGGACGCCGCCGCGCTGGAGCACATCCGCGAGCGCGCCGAGGTGCCGTTGTGGGTGCCGGACCCGGTGCCGCTGGGGTGGACGCTGTCCGGGCTGGCCGCGGTCGGCGATGACCGCAGCCGGTTCCGGGCCACGGTGGTCGCCTGTCAGGGCCCCGCACCGCTCGGCGGTGAGGGTGAGTGGCTGATCGTCGCCGAGGAACCCGGGGTCGGCCTCGGGTCCAGTTACGCCCGCAGCTCGACGACCGACGCGCGGACGTTGTCAGCGGGCGTCGCGGCAGCGAAGATCCATGCGCTCGGCCACCCGACGTCGCTGTGGCCGGTGCTGGACACCGTCGCTGACCGCAGCGCCTACGTGGGGGAGGCTGACGGGGTCTGGCTCTGGCTGATCAGCTTCCCCGCGGACGCCGGCTACGCGGTGCTCGAGGACCTCGCCGTCACCGATGTGCGCCACCGCGCCGCTCCGTCGATCGGCACGGGTCCACTGTCGCGACGGCTCCGTCCGGGCAACTAACCAAGCGCGCCTCCCACCGAACGGGTCCACTTCCGGTAGACACGGAGCGACTGTGGTTGAGGCCAACCGCGCCCGAGGGCGTAATGAGGAGTTCTCGTGCTTAGGAAGACCGGACTGCTGCTGCTGGTCGCGTTCCTCATCTTCTTCGTCGTGAACTCGCCGACCGACGCCGCGGCGGTGGTGAAGAACGTTCAGCACCTGCTCGCCCACGGGTTCGCCAGCATCTCGCAGTTCATCAAGAGCTTCCGAAGCTAGTCGACGCGGACCACTCGATGCTGCCGGCTCAGCGACGGCCGTCAGCGATGGCGGGAGCTGTCAGCGATGGCTGAACTCGAGAAGTACCTGATTCCCTCGGAAACCCCGGTCGTCGAAACACGGCGGCACTGGGCCAGCCTCGGCCGGAACGGTGTGATCTACCTCGGTTGCCTGCTGGTCTCGTGGTTCCTGCTGGCCTACCTGAGCAGCGAGCGGTTCTTCAGCGTCGTGGGGGTGGTGCTGCTCCTCGGGTCCTCCGCCTGGTTCGCGGTGATCTGGCATGAGTGGCGAACGGAGCAGTTCGTCATCACCGACAAGCGAGTGCTGCTCATCAACGGCATCCTGACCCGGCGGGTCGCCATCATGCCGCTGTCCAAGGTCACCGACCTGACCTACGAGCGGTCGTTGACGGGGCGGATACTGGGGTACGGTGCCTTTGTCATGGAGTCCGCCGGCCAGGTGCAGGCGCTCAGTCGGATCGACTACTTACCGCAGCCGGACACCATGTATCACGATGTGTCCGTCCTGTTGTTCGGCCCCGGGCAGGCCGCTCGGCGGCCACCGCGTCCCCTCCCGGAACCGGGGAGCGACGACGAACACCTGACCAGGCGATTGCCGCCTCAGCCTTGAGTGGGGCGCTCCGTAGGGTGGTCAGCGTGATCGATCTGCATACCCACAGCACCGCGAGCGACGGCACGGACACCCCGGCGGAGCTGGTCGCGAACGCGGTCGCGGCAGGCGTCCGGACCCTGGCTGTCACCGATCACGACACCACTGGCGGCTGGGACGAGGCCGCGGCTGCCGTCCAGCGGCTGCCGGTGCCCTTCACTCTGGTGCGTGGAACCGAGTTCTCCTGCGTCCATCCCGGACCGGACGGCCGCCCACTGAGCCTGCACCTGCTCGGCTACCTCTATGACCCCGAGTCGCCAGAGTTGAAGGCCGAACGCGCCCGGCTGCGCGAGAGCCGACTGGGACGGGGTGAGGCCATCGTGGAGAGCCTTGCCCGGGCCGGATATCCGGTGAACTGGCAGCAGGTCGTGGGCATCGCTCGCGGTGGGTCCGTCGGGCGACCGCACATCGGTCAGGCGCTGGTCGAGGCCGGTGTGGTGACGAGCGTGAACGAGGCATTCGCCGAACTGCTGTCGAACTCCTCGCCGCATTACGTTCCCAAACGCGACATGCCGGTGCTGCTCGCCATCGCGCTCATCAGGCAGGCCGGCGGGGTTCCGGTTATCGCTCACCCCTGGGCCCGCCGCCGAGGCAGGGTGCTGGACGAGGCCGGCCTGGCTGAGCTGGTGACCGCCGGGCTGCTCGGCATCGAGGTCGACCACGTCGACCACGACCCCGCTGATCGCATACGGCTGCGCGAGCTCGCCGCTGAGTTCGGAACCCTCACGACCGGCTCGTCGGACTATCACGGCACCCACAAGACGGTGCGCCTCGCGGCGGAGGCCACGCACCCGGACGAGTTCGAGCGAATGGTCGATTCCAGCTCCGGGGTCGGACTGGTGACCTCGGGGGTGTGACACAAATCGAGACAGTGACGCTGAGTAGGTGGGGTCAACAAGCACCTGCAGGTTCGGGTCATCGTCGAGTAGGCGAAGACAGCTCTATTGGCTGCATCCGATCAGCGCTATGTTCGAGGCGCAAGATCAGGTCGCCGGTCGGGTTGCCAGCTCACGAGGTCCGACTTCACTCGAGGGAGTAAGCATGCGCATAGGAGCGAGCCTCTTCCTGATCGCGGTCGGGGCGATCCTGAAGTTCGCAGTCAAGGCGAATGTCAACGGAGTCGATGTCGGCACCGTTGGAATCATCCTGATGATCGTGGGTGTTGTCGGGCTGCTCATCACGCTCGCGTTGATGAACACCCGTCGTCGCACCGACGTGATCCACAGCCGCACAGGCACGACGGTCATCGCCCCGGGCGACCCGATCGATCCGGTGGACCCCCGTTACTGAAGAGATGGGCTCCGGCTCATCGTCGTCCGCACGCGCAAGTCACTCACCACTGGAGGAAACATGATCATCCTAGGCATTATCCTGCTCATCATCGGGCTCATCGCCCATATCGGAATCCTGACGACCCTGGGAATCATCATCCTGATCATCGGTGCCGTTCTGGCCATCCTCGGTGCCATGGGCCGCGAAATCGGTGGGCGTCGTCACTTCTACTGATCGGCAGCCCCGCTGAGTTCAGCCCGCTGATCCTGGCGCGCTGAGCGGTTGCTGTTGTTCGTTGAAGGCCCGGTCGCATCCACGATCGGGCCTTCAACTGTCTCGGATCGTCGCAAAACTCAGCGGTCGCCGCTGCGGGTTGTCCGCCGCACGCTGCTTTTCGGCACGGCGGCACGAAATCCGGGCCGCCAGGCCCTAGGCTCATGGAATTCTTACCTGCCGGACGATGCCTCTGGACCGCCGTCGACTGCGCAGCCGAGTTCGGCGCTGGGCCGACCCGATCCGGTGAGGTGCACGTGCTTCACCGCGACACAGGCCCGACGGGAGAGCAACAACTGGTGTGCCCCCCGGAGTCAGGCACCGCCGCGCGGGACCTGAGCGGACCGGTCCTGCTGACTCCTGGTGCCGTCACAGCGCCACCAGCACACGCTCTCGCGATAGCTGAGCCGATAGTGCCGAACTCCGCGGATGAGCTCGCGCTCGCCGTGATCGCCGCCCAACATGGCGATGAAGCAGCGTTTTCCCGGGTCTACCGACTGGTGCATCCGGGCCTGCTGCGCTACCTCATAGTGCAGGTCGGGACCGACGCGGAGGACATCGCCTCCGAGACCTGGGTGCACGTCTGCCGCGACCTCGCAGACTTCACCGGTGACGGCGACGGTTTCCGCGGCTGGGTCGCCACGATCGGTCGCCACCGTGCGCTCGACCACATCCGGGCCCGAGGCCGTCGACCCGTGGATGCGACGCCGGCCGAGGCGTTCACCGGCATTGCCAGCGCCGATGACACCCCGCGCCAAGCAGAAGAATCGCTGTCGACCGCGACCGCACTCGCTCTGATCGGCTCACTTCCACCGGATCAGGCGGAGGCCGTGTTGTTGCGCACCGTGATCGGGCTGGACGCCAAGTCCGCCGGCGCGGTGCTCGGTAAACGTCCGGGTGCCGTCCGCACCGCGGCCTACCGGGGACTGCAAAAGTTGGCCAAGACCTTGGAAGCGGACGAACTTTCGCAAAGTGGACGCGCCGATTGAGGCGCCGGTGTGACAAAACCGGGGAATGAGGCGCTGAACGAACGAGATGACCGCCCCCGACGATGGCAGCAGCGGACCCCAGCCGGACGAGCACGATATCGCCCGGCAGATTCGTGAGTCCGAAGTGCTGTCACGACTGATCGCCGCCGCGTCCGCACCACCGTCCAGCGCGGAATTGACCGGCGAAGCCGACGCCTTGAAGGCCTATCGCGAGGTGCGACCCGCCCCCCAGCCGCGCCGATCGCTGCTGCTGCCGGGCTCCCGCGGGGTCAAGCTGGTCGTGGCCGGGGGAGCAGCGACCGTGGTGCTCACCGGTGCGGGGATGGCCGCGGCCGCAGGCGGCCTGCCCCGCCCCTTGCAGGCAGCGGCCCATCAGTTCTTTCACGCCCCGTCTCCCACCGTCGAGCCGCCCCAGCCGTCGCCCACGACCGTCGCGGCCACCTCACAACCGGACGCGTCGTCGAGCGCGACAGCATCCGTGCCCCCGTCCCCGCCCGGTTCGGCAAGCGGTGGACGGACCGGGTCCTCCAGCGCTCCGGCGCCCAGCGGTTCGACCGGCTCGGCGAGTGGCGCACCGTCCCCCACCGGATCGGCTGACTCGATCAGCTCCGCTCCGTCGGTTGGCTCCGCTGGGTCGATCGGCTCGGCTCCGTCGACGTCACGGCCGCCGCTGCCGTCGGTCACTGAATCGGCCACCGGCTCGGTCACTGAATCGGCAACAGGATCGGCGGGCGTGTCGGCGAGGAGCTCAGTCGGCCGCTCGGCGTCCCCATCGGTGACGCGGACCGGTGATTCTCTCGGCACCGGCACTCCCAGCACGTCGCCGTTGTCCTCCTCTTCCCGGGCGACGACGGCCCCCGCGGAATCAGTGACCGGCCACTCTGCAGCAGCGACTGGCCCCGCTGCGGAAGCGACTGTTGTACAAGCGGCGGCCCGGTCCAACCAGACATCCGATGGTGGCGTTGAGCGGCGGACGCGTTGAACGCGAGAAACATCTCGTCCACAACCCGAGCCGTGCCGAACCAGCCTGGCGGCTCAGCCCACTAACATGATCCGATGAGCACATCGTGGTTTCGCCTTCTCGAGCCCGGCGCCGCGCTCGGCGCGTTGTCTGCCGCATCCTCAACTTCCGTAGTGGGAATCGGGTTCTGATGAAAATCCGCACATTGCTCGCGGTCCCGGCAGTGCTGTTCACAGCGCTGCTCGTCACGGCGGCACCTGCTGGTGCCGATACCAGCGCGGCGATCGACCAGTTGAAGTCCAACAACCTCTACGTCGACGAGTCGGCCGGCGCCAAGCTGGAGCAGAGCGAGGCCAACTCCGCACTTTCCGATTCGGTGAAGGTCGCGGTACTGCCCTCGAACGCCGGTGACGCCCGCTCCCTCGCGACAGAGATCGGCGAGCGGCTGGGAGGTGACCTCACCGTCGGCGTCTTCGTGGGCAACCGGTTCAACGCCGCCTCGAACGTGCTGTGCAGGGGACAGGCCAGTTCACTCGCGACCCGGGCCGTCAACGACAACATCAGCCAGCTGAGGTCCAACAACGATCTCACCGCCACCATCAAGGACTTCGCGTCGATGGTGAAGAGTGCCGGCCACTGTTCCCGAAACGCCGGCCAGGGCACCAGCTCACCCGACATCGGACGCGACCGCAGCAGCGGCACGAGTGGCTGGGCGATCCTGGGCATCTTCGGTGGGCTGGGAGCCGCGGCCGTGGGCGCGCTCGCCTGGCGCCGCAAGCGCAAGGACAGGCGCGCTCTTGCCGATGCCCGGGCGCTGATCCAGCCGTACTACGACCGGCTGGCCGGTGATATCTCCAACCTGCAACCCGGTGATAATGCTACCGCGCGGCAGGCCCTGTCCGACGCTTCGGAGCGGTTCAACTCCGGCGGTTCCCAGCTGGCCAGCGCCACCACCCTCGCGCAGCTCGGCGGCGCGCGCCGCAGCATCCTCGAGGGACTGCAGGCGACTCGCACGGCCCGCGTCGCGCTGGGTCTGGACCCGGGGCCCGACCTTCCCCCGCTCGCCGAGTCCACCGCTCCACAGCTGACAGACGCTCGCCAGATCGATGTGGGCGGCCAGACCGTACAGGGTTATCCGAACTACACCCCTGGCGCTCCGTACTACTTCGCGGGCGGCGGCGGATACGCCGGCGGCTGGTACTCGATGCCGTTCTGGCAGTCGTTGCTGATCGCTGAGGCATTGACCCCGGGCTGGGGCTGGGGCTTCGGCGGCATGGGCTGGGGCGGTGGCTGGGGTGGCGGTGGCTACGGCTATGACAGTGGTTTCGAGAGCGGGTACGACGAGGGCCGCGAGTCCGTTCAGCAGGACGGTGGCGACTGGGGCAGCAGCGGCGGCGGTGACTGGGGCGGCGGCGGTGGTGACTGGGGCGGCGGCGGTGGTGACTGGGGTGGCGGTGGCGGCGACTCCGGCGGCGGCAGCTGGTGACCGCTGAGGTCGAGCAGCTGGAACTGATGGCGCTGCCGCGTCGGTTGTTCGCGGCGACCCCGTCCAAGCTCGCGGCATTCGACTGCCCTCGGCGGTACCGGATGACCTACCTGGACCGGCCCGCGCCGCCCAGGGATGGTCCGTGGGCGCACAACTCGGTCGGCGCCGCGGTCCATGTGGCGCTCGCCCGGTGGTGGCGCCTGGAGGTGGAGCACCGGACGCCCGAGGTCGGCGCCAGCCTGGTCCGCAGGCACTGGCAGTCGGACGGATTCGCCGGTGCCGACCAATCCGAGGCATGGCGGGAGCTGGCCGCCGAGTGGGTTCGCGCCTATCTCGTCGACGAGGCCGAGCGCTGGACGGACGGGGCCGAGCCGCGCGGCGTAGAGCGCACGGTTGCCACCCGGACCAGCACCCTCGCCATCTCGGGACGCGCTGACCGGATCGACGAGCGGGACGGTGAACTGGTCATCGTCGACTACAAGACGGGGCGTTCCAAGCTGGACTCCGGTGACGCCCGAGGCTCCATGGCCCTCGCTCTGTATGCGATTGCGGCCGAGCGGACCTTGCGGCAGCGGTGCCGTCGCGTCGAGCTGCACCACCTGCCGACCGGTGAGGTAGCAGCCTTCGATCACACCGACGAGTCACTGGACCAGCACCTCGGGCGTGCCGGTGAGACCGCTCTCGACATCATCGTGGCGACCGACACCCTGGCTGCAGGAGCAGATGCCGACGAGGTGTTCGCGCCGCACCCGGGCTCATCCTGCGGCTGGTGCGACTTCCGCAGGCTGTGCCCCGAGGGGAGCGCGGTGTCGCAGTCCAGGAACAGCTGGGCGGGGCTGGGCGAACTGCCGGGAGAACGGGGCTAGTTCCAATACCGTTCAGTTAAGGTTACATGGGTGTAGTTTGGTGGCATGCCGCGTGCTGGGTGGGTGAAGCCGGAGTCGGATCGTCGGTTGTCGGATTTGGTGTCGGTGGGTGTGCTGA
>JAABUT010000610.1_pt1 | contig 53370 bp, 60 predicted proteins | sample 5559281 | NCBI WGS metagenome assembly JAABUT01 (sample SAMN10711880, study PRJNA513359) | rock metagenome | isolation source: Antarctica rocks | place: Antarctica: Victoria Land, Ricker Hills nord | collected 2016-01-04
CGGGGATAGGGGTGATCGGCTGCGATTGGTACGACATCTGCCCCTCCTCGTCATCCGTTGCCGACGCGGCACGGCGCCACGTATGGCCTACAGCTTACCATAACGGAATGGGCAACAGTCTCAACGTTCGTGACACCAGGGGCAACAGTGTGGTAGCGCGGATGCCGGGGCGGTGCCGACTCGGGGGAGCGCGGCGCGGTGCTGCCCCTCGGCGCGGCCAAGATCCGGCCCGGTGAGCGGCGGTCGGGGCGCTGGCCCCTATCCGCTGCGGCCCCGGCCCTGTCTTAGAAACGACCGCACACAACGCGATGGTCAGAATGTCGAGCAGCTCATGCCGCCGGGTCCCTGCGACCCGCGGGTCCGGCAGGCGGGCGAAATGCGCCGTGATACTCGTCGGTCTCCCTGCCATCGGGCCTCCTCCTCGGCGCTTCCTGTGCCAGCGCCCAGTATCGCCGAGTCGGGCCTACGGCGCGTGGCCCCACGCTCCCCCTTGTCGCCCTTCAAGATGCAATCGCCCTATCCGCCGTCGAGACCCGCGCGTAGCCCACCAGCATCGCCGCCCCTCCCCGCGCTCACCCCACCGTCGTCGCGGCGGAGTGTCGCAGAAGTCGACCCGGAAGGCAAGCCGCGAGACGTTGATTACAAGACGGGTTGTGAGAACAGATCGTCGCGGGACAACGCCGCACCGGGGCGAGCGATCGCCGCCGTCTCAAATAGGAACGTTTCCGAGACGGTGCTGCGGGGGTGGGTCTGCCGGGAGCAAGCGGCCGACGAGGAGGGGCCAGCGCCAGGATCGTGGCCGTGCCGGTCGCGCGGCCTCTGGGTACCGCCAACGGCTGGGCCGGAGCAGGGCGGTGATCGGGCGACGTGAGCGCTTCAGCAGCGCGGGGGGCACAAGACCGTACCGATCCGGAGCGAGCATGGTAAGCGCTCCTCATCGGGGGTATCTCGGGCACGGGCACGTCCACCGTGGCTCGTCAACTCGGCCGGAGGTTCGGCGTTCCTTGGCTCCGGGCCGATCGCTTCCGGCGCGCCTTCCAGCATAGTCGCGTGACCTTGTCCCGTGGCAACGAGGCGCTCGACCTCTTCTGGGACGGGTCCGCTGTCTGGCAATTACCACGAGCGAGCACATCGTGGCCGCGGTCATCTGGTCGGCGCTGGGTTTGGCGCAGGCGTGTTGTGGGAACCGCATCCCCTTGCGGGTGGCCGTTATCGGCGCCGGGAAACGCTCGCCGCGCCAACACGCCGCCAGATGCTCGGTTAGCCTGGGGCTGGCAACGCGAAGCGCAGTGTCGGCAACATCCGCCCGGGGAACACCGTGGAGGGGATGCCCCCGACGATCTGCGCGCCCATCTCCCGATAGAATCCGGTCGCGTGCGGATCGCTCTGCACCATCAGCCCCCGCGCCCCGCGCGTGGCGGCGAGCGCCACCGCATGCGCCCACAGTCGCCGCCCATACCCCTGCCCGATCGCCCCCGGCTCCACGAACAAGGCGTTCAGCGTCAGCTCATCGCCCGCACCGCAGAGGTGGTAGAAACCGAGCGGCGGCCCTCCCGCCGTGACCACGTAGACCGCATCCCGGTCAAGCTCCGCCACCGTCAGTGTCAGATCCTCACGGCACGCCGCGATAAAGGCGGCATCGTAGCCCCAATAGGCCTTGGACCGGAGCGCCAGCGCGCTCAACACGGTCGCCTCATCCGGGCGGGCACGGCGGATCGTCGGTGCGGGAGTTGGCGGCAAGGCACGCATCATCGTTATCGTTCCTCGAGGTCTTGCTCAGTATTGAGCGCCACATTGAGCGCCACGAATATATCATCAAATTGAGCATGGCCGTGATCAGGACCAAGGACGCTAACTCGACTTTTTCAACAGGCTGGGTTACCCCTACAGCGACACTTCCGGCTCTGGACTCTTGCAGCGTGAGTACGGTCGCGGTCTCCTCGCCTACAGTGAACAGGTGGGAGCATAGTACGAACGTCAAAGTGTCGCTGTAGGGGTTATTAGGGTGCCTGGTCAGGGTACCCCGCCTGCGGGGCACCGTCAAGGAGCCAGGAGAGCGGACAGTCAGGGGACGACCCCGCCGAGGGGGGCCGGCGACGACGGGCGCGGCGGGCACCCCAGCCCCTACCGCCGGTGAACCCGCGTGAGCCCACTCGCCATCGCGGCGGCGCGCCCTTGGCGGCGCGAGGTGGCGACCATACCGGGGAGGAGGGAGGGAGCGCCTGGTCGCGGGGCCTGCCCCCGCCCGCGTGGCGGCCCCAACCGGGCTGAACAGCCCTCGCAGCGATACCGCGGCCTGCCCCCGCCCGCGTGGCGGCCCCACATCGGCGGTGCGGCGGCGCCGGGCTCACGGCGTGGCGGGGACCAGGGTGGTCCGGGTCGGCTGGATGAGGCGCTCGGCGGGTGTCGGCGGGGCGGGCGCGGTGGGGGCCGGGCCGGGTGGTGCTGGCGACGGGGTGCCGCCTGGCCCGCCCGGATAGGGCGCGGCGGCCTGGACGTGGAGCTCGCGCTGGCGCTCCCCGGCCCCCTGGAGGACGTAGAGGAAGCCGACGAACGCGCCCGCGCCGGGGAGCCGCCAGGTGCTCCAGGCGAGCGGCCCGTCGGCCCCCCCGGCCACGCGCGCCCAGCCGGCGGCGGCCAGCTGCGCGGCGTAGGCGTCGTGCAGCGCGGCCACCGGGAGTTCCGTCGCGGCGAGCGCGTCGGAGGCGAAGCGGTTCCCGCCGCCGCCGCCGCCGGCGGGCGTGACCTGCGCCCCATCCGGCGCGGCCAGGAGCGGCAGGCGCTCCGCGCCGGGCGGCAGGCCCGGGCGCGGCGTGCCGGCTCCCTGGCCGCACGGCCCCGGGTTGGTCAGGTCGAGGCGCAGGCGCAGATCGCCCGGCCCGGCGGTCGTCGCGAGCACCTGGAGGTTGAGGGACCCTGGCGCGCCCGGCGGCGCGCAGAAGGAGCGGAAGGTGGCTGCGCCGCTGGGCTGGAAGCCGAACGGCGGGCCGGGGCCGCCGAGGGCCGCCGGGGTCCAGCCCTGCGGCCCGAGCGCACGCTCGTAGAAGGCGGCGGTGTCGGCCGCCGCGCCCGGCGCGTCGACCACGACCTCCGCCCCGACGAGGGTGCCGCCCGCCCGCCGGGCGACGCTCCCGACGAGGCGGCCGCCCGGCGGGACGGGCAGCGCGAGCGGGAGGTCGGCGGGGAGCGCGCCGGGCAGCAGCTGCGGGGTCGGGAGCGGCTGCCCCGGCGGCCCGCCGGGCGGGGTGAGCAGGCGCTCGGCGAGTTCGCGGAGCAGGGCGTCGGCGGCGGGCGGCGGCGTGGCCGCCGCCGGGCGCGCCCCCGCCGTGGCGGGGGTGGCGCCGCCGAGGGCGAGCAGGACGAGCGCCGCGAGCACCAGGCCCCCGGCGGTCGCGATGGCGTGCCTGCGCATCGTGTACCTCCTGATCATCCGTCGTGCGAGCGAGACGATGGCAAACGCGCGCTCCTCCGCTTTCCCAGGGCGATCGGGATGGCCCTGCGTGGCGTCGTACGCCCTTCGGGGGCCTGGCAATCGGCGCGGGCGGGGCGTGCCGTGCCCCGTCGCCACCACCGCCCGGCTATCATACCGCACGTCGGACACCGGGGGCGGGCCGTACGGCACCGGCGCGCCAGCGGATGAGGCCCCCTGGCACATTCGGGCGCTGCGCGCCCCCGCCGACCCCCACCGTCCGGAGCCACCGTCGCGTCGCCCGCACCGGGCATCCCGGTCGCCGGGGTCTCGCGTCGTCACTGAACCTGCGGGCGGCGCTCGCCCCGCAAATGTCGGAGGCCGTCCGGAAATAACCCTGTCGTGGCGGCGCTCCGTTGACACGCGCATGCGAGCATGATAGCTTTAGAAGCCCCCTCAAAGGGAGGCTGCCCCGGCCGGGCATGGGTGCGATCGGGGGAATCTCGGCCCTGGGGCATCCGGCACCTGCTCTCATCGGACTGATGGCCTGACCAGGCCGCTGGTCCCCGAGTACGCGGCCCAGCGGCGAGCGGAAAGCCACGGCTGGTTTATTTTTGGGATCTGGGAGCACTCGCCCGTCCGCAGTCGATACCACGGGCGGACGACGGTACGGCACACGAGGGCAAGGAGGGGCATCATGGGATGGGTGGAGGGTACGGCGGGACAGCCCGTGCGACGGCGGCAATTCTTGCGCGGGGTCACGGGGCTCGCCGGCGTGGCGCTCCTGGCGGCGTGCGGGACGACCGCCGCGCCCACCGCCGCGCCGACGTCCGGTTCGAGTAGCGGCGCGGCCACGACGCCCGCCGCCAGCACGGGCGCGGTCGGTGGCCAGACCGTTGTCTGGATGTCGAATCAGCGCCACGACAAAGCGGTCAAGGCCGAGCTCTTCAAGCAGCTCGAGAGCAAGGCCGGGATCAAGGTCGACTTCCAGATCTTCGCCGACGAGTACAAGGATCAGCTCAAGCTGGCCTTCGAGTCGGGGAAAGCCCCCGACATCTACAACATGAACGCGCCGCGCCAGGAGGTGGAGGCGGGCTGGCCCGAGCCGCTCGACGACTACCTGGCGAAAACGCCGGGCCTGAAGGAGTCGTTCCTCCCCGGCGCGTTCGTCGCGAATCGCGGCGTCTGGAACGGCAAGACCTACGGGCTGCCGATGTACGCCCAGACGATGCGCCTCTACTACAACAAGACCGTCTTCCAGAAGGCCGGGCTGGACCCCACCAAGCCGCCCGCGACCTACGGGGAGCTGCGCGACGCCGCGAAGAAGATCTCCGACTCCCAGAAGAAGGAGGGCGTCTACGGCTTCATCTACGGCGACAAGTACACCTGGGTCTGGTGGATGAACGCGGTCTGCCCGGCGAACGGGGCCGGGTACTACAACTACGACTGGAAAGCGGGCCGGTACTCCTACAACAATCCCGGCTTGAAAGAGGCCATGCAGACGCTCGTGGCCATGCAAGGGGACGGCGGCATCTTCCCCGGCATCCACACCCTCACCGACGATGACGCCCGGCAGCAGTTCGCGCTCGGCAAGGCCGGCATGATCATCGGCGGCTCGTGGAATCCCGGCGTCTTCAACGACCAGTTCTCCTCGAAGGAGGACTGGGAGACGGCCGAACTGCCCCAGCCGAGCGGGGGGCTGAAGGGGCGCATCCAGCAGGGGATCGGCGACCGCTACACCCTCAGCGCCAAGAGCCAGAAGAAGGATGCCGCCTGGGAGGTGCTCAAGTTCATCTACTCGACCGAGACCATGACGACCATGTACGAGAAGGGCATGGGCGTCATGGGGGTCAGCGCGGCTAATACCGGCAAATCGAGCGTGCGCGGCGTCCCCAAGCTCGCCCCCACCGCCCGCGACCTGATCATCCCGCCCGCGCCGGAGTTGCCGACCCTCACCCCGGACGACAACACGACGCTGCAAGGGATCTGGGACGACAAGGGCACCGGGATGGATCAGAAGCTGGCGGATATCGAGAAGGTCTACAACGACGCGTTCGCCAAGACCGTCGCCGAGGGCAAGCTGAAGAAAGACGACTTCGTCATCCCCGACTTCGATCCGCTCAATTGGAAGCCGAAGTAGCGCCGTCCGGCGGGGCGGCGCGCCGCCCCGCCAGACGCCGGAGGGCTCGCGATGGCTACCACCACGGTCCCGACGCCGGCGGTCGCGCCGCGCGTGAGCACCCGGCCGTACGTCCGCTGGCGCGCGCTCCTGCCCGCCTATCTCATGTGCGCGCCCACCGTCATCCTCTTCCTGGTCTTCATGGTCTTCCCGATCCTCTTCGTCCTCTACACCTCGTTCCTGGATTGGAACGGCATCGGCAGCGTCTTCGCCGCGCGCTGGGTCGGTGCGGCGAATTACCAGCGCCTCGCCCATGACCCGACCTGGTGGCTGGCGGTGCGGAACACGGTCGTCTACGCGGTCATCAAGCTGGCGGTCGAGTTGCCGCTGGCCCTGCTGCTCGCGCTGGTGCTGAATACCGGCCTGCGCGGGCGGACGATCTTCCGCACCATCGGCTTCCTGCCGGTGATCACCAGCATCGCGGTCGTCTCGCTGGCGTTCACCTTCTTCTTCGCGCCGACGGGGGGGGCCTTCAACGATCTCCTCGTCAATAAGCTCGGGCTGCTCGACACCCCGATCGCCTTCCTCGGCGAGCGCGACTACGCCTTCTGGACGGTGACGGGGGTCGCCATCTGGCACGACCTCGGCATGAACATGGTCTTCTTCCTCGCGGCCCTCCAGACGGTTGGGCGCGAGTTCTACGAGGCGGCCAAGGTGGACGGCGCGAACGGCTGGCAGCAGTTCCGCGCGATCACCGTGCCCGCCATCCGCCCGATCACGATCGTCGTGATCACCCTCTCGATGGCCGGCTCGCTGAAGGTCTTCGACTATTTCGCCGTGATGACCGGCGGCGGCCCCGGCTTCAGTACCGTCACGATGGTCCTCTACATGTTCCGCTACACCTCGTTCGGCGGCGGCGGGCTCTCCGGCAGCCAGACGATCCCCGAGGTCGGCTACGGCTCCACGGTCGCGATCGGCCTGGGGCTGATCATCTTCGGCGCGATCATCGTGCAGCAGGCGATCGGGCGCTGGCAGCAGGAAAGGGGCTAGGCGATGGCGACGATCGGTGACCTGCGGCAGCCGCCGGCCGCGACGCGGGGCGCGCGACCGGCGGTGGCGCGGCGGCTGGCGCGGTTCGGCTGGGACGGCGTGCGGTACCTGCTGCTGGGCCTCTACGCGATCCTGTGTCTCTACCCGTTCCTGTGGATGATCGCGACGTCGCTGCGGACCAGCGCCAGCGTCTTCGGCTCGGGCCTGTCGCTGTCGGTGAGCGACCCGCAGTGGCAGAACTACCGCGAGATCTGGACGCAGGCCAACGTGCCGCGCGCGGCGATGAACACGATCATCATCACCGGCGTCTGCATGGCGCTGATCATCCTGACCACGTCCATGACCGCGTATGCGCTGACCCGCTCCGATTTCCCCGGGCGCCGCCTGGTGCTGGTGGCGCTGCTGACCACCTTCCTGATCCCCGGCGAGATGCTGATCATCCCCACCTTCTACGTCACCCGGGCGCTGCACCTGATCGGGGACTGGCGGAGCGTCATCGCGGTGGTGCTGGTGATGACGGCGGGGGCGCAGGTCTTCAACATCTACCTGCTGATGGGGCATTTCCAGACCCTCCCGCGCGAGATCTACGACGCGGCGGACATCGACGGCGCGAGCTACTTCGGCACCTACTGGCGGATCGCGCTGCCGCTCACCCGCCCGGCCCTGGCGACGATCGTGCTGCTGACCTTCATGGGCGTCTGGAATGCCTACCTGATCCCCCTGGTCTACCTGTCGCAGCAGCGCGAGTGGCAGACCCTCACGATCGCGCTGATCCAGTACTCCAAGCGCTTCCAGACCCTCTACCACATCATGGCGGCGGGGGCGGTGATCGCGCTGGTGCCGGTGATCATCATCTTCGTCCTCTTGCAGCGCTATTTCATCGCGGGCCTGACCGAAGGGGCGACGAAAGGCTGACGAGCCGCGCGGCCACCGGCGCGGCGTCGCGCCGGAGTCGGGCGCACGATCAGCCTGCCGACCCCGCGCGGCGTGGCCACCATGCTCGTCGGTCCGTTCTCTCCGCCGTTCGGCCTGCGTCCCTGCCGACTACCGGCTGCTGCCCTAAGCTCGACTTTGGCCCTTCGTGTTGGTCAGGCGGCGTAGCAGAGCGCGTCGGTCAAGCGGTCCACGAACGCGCGCGGGACTTCTACCATATCGGGGTCCGAGGCCGACATGCAAAAGCCTGTGCTGGCCGTTTACTCTATCCGTAGCGATTTGCTGGCAGCCCAGATGCGAGAGTGCCAGGATTTGGGCACGGACGGACCAAACGGCCAGCACAGCAGAGATTCCGTGTGACGCATGGATGGGCGCCGATACCAGCGCGCGAAGCGCGCCGTTGATATCCCGGATCGCGGACCGAGCGGCCGAAAACCTCGACAGCATGTCGCGTCTCCCGCTGCGCGAGACGCGGTACCGCACCCGCTAGCGGGCTACGTGCGCCGCAGCCGCAGGGCGAGTAGCAGGCCGCCGAGCGCCCCCGTCACCGCGCCGACCATGAGCGCGAGCACGAACACATCGGCACCCGGCAACGGCGCATACGCGGCGGCGAAGATCGGCCAGAGGCCGATACTGTGCCGCATCTCGATCCGCAGCAGGCGCAGACCCATTCTTCCCCCCGCACTACGGGCTTTCGTCGGACATGGCACGCGGTCCGGCGAGGATCCCGATGATTAACCCAACGAGCAGTACCAGCACGGCGATGCTCAGCGCCGCTTGCTCGGCGGGCGGCTGGAGCGGCCAAAGCCAGCGACTCGTGCGCGATAAGGCGTCACCGGGAGCCGCGACCACGAACAGCCCGTAGAGGAACGGCACGATCCAGGCGCGCGTCGCCCCGCCGAGCCGCGCGCCGAGCAGCGCCAGCCCGACGTAGCCCGCGCCGTTCCGCACGAGCAGCCAGCGGAAATCCTCACCCAGCGCCGGGAGGTTGGCGATGGCGGCGGTGCCGCCCGCGATCACCAGCAGTAGCGTCAGTTGGGCGAGGCGCAGGGTCGGGAACGGGCGGCTGGTGGTGCGCTCGGTCTCGCCGAATGGCGAGTAGAGCGCCGCGCCGACAATCGCCGCGGGCGCGAGCGGCACGATGATCAGGAGCAGCTTCGTCAGCGTCCGGTTATCGATGAGGTTGAGGAGTGCCCAGGTCGCCGCCGCCACACCGAGCAGAGCGACGAGGGCCGGGACGGTGCGCCGCGAACGGAGATAGAGCCCGAGCAAGCGCGACCTGCTCATGGCAGCTCCCCCAGCGTCACGCGCCCCGCGCGCAAGTCGGCGAAGTGCGCTTCGAGCCACACCTGTTGCGTCGCCGGATCGAGCGCGGCAAACCGTTCAGCGGCGAGGCACGGCGTGTCCTGACCCGGGCGGGCGGCACAGAAGCGGCTGTACGGCCCTTCCGGCGTGTCGCCGACCCGCAGCCGTAACCAGCGGGCGATCGCCATGCGGGTGTCCGGCCCGCCGACCTGCGGCGGTGCCGGGGGCGGCCAGAAGCCCGCGGTGCAGCCGAAGACGGCGCAATCGACGGCATACTGCCTGGCGTCGTAGAGGTTCCGGTAGTCGAGCAGGAACGGCACGATCGGCGCCGCGCCGATGCGCTGACCATTGGGAGCGACTTGTTCGGCGCGCGTGGGCATTCCTGAAATCCCAACCAATGGGGCCAGTAGAGTATTCAGTTCCGGCGCGAGTTCGTCCAGCCAAGGTGAGTAAGCAGGGTGGACGCAGACCTCGATCGGACCCGACCGACAGACCGGCGTGTACGGCGAGAGCGCCATTCCGTCATACCAGCCGCCAGGGATTGTCGTTTCCTGCGGCACTCGCACACTTACTTGTGCGGCACCAATCGCCGCAGGGAGGATCGCCAGGACCAGCCCGAGCCAGGCCTGCGCCACCCGGAAATGCCCCAACCGCAGCGAGAGGAGAAACCAGATCGCGCCAATGAAACCAAGGTAGATCACGATCAGGAATGGCGCGATCGCAGGGCGACCACCGAACCAGACGGTCGGATCGGGCGCGGCAACGGGCGAGAGATACTGCAACCACGCCAGCGCTGCGTGGCCCCTGATCGCAAAGCCGATCGCCCACTCTCCAACGAGCAGACCGATCGCCACCAGCGGCGCGATGAATCGATATGGCAAAGCCACGCCGATCGCAAACCCGATGGCACAGTACGCCATAATCGCGGCTGCACCGACGAGGATAAGCCAGAGGTCGAGGCCACCCCAGGAAGCACCTCGCGCCGTCACGATACCGCCCCCGACCGCGAAGAGGCCATAGATCAGCAAACCACAGCCGGTCGTTGCCAGCCAGGTAGTCAGTAGCCGCGCGAGGGGTGAGTATAACGTGGTCGCCAACAGCTCCGGCATCCCGCGCCGCCGTTCACGCCCGGCGATCCAGGCGGCGATCCCGGCCACCGGCGGCCCGATGATCGTCGCCGCCTGACCGATCGCGACGCTCGTGAGAATCCAGAGGGGGATGGCGGGGGTAAAGCGGTCGCCATAGGTGCGGAAGCAGAGGAAGACGAGCGGCAGCACCAGCCAGAGCGCCGGGGTACGCCGCGCTTCGATCAGCAGCAAACGACCGCTCATGGCAATTCCTCCAGGGTCACCCGCCCCGCGCGCAAGTCGGCGAAGTGCGCTTCGAGCCATGCACGCTGCGTTGCGGGGTCGAGCGCGGCGAACCGATCCACAGCGGGGCCGACGCGGCCCTCCTGAGCGGGTGGCGACAGTGTTCCGGCATCGACCGCACCAGCCTGACGCAAGAGCCAGCGCCCGATCACCGCTTGCGTCAACAGGCAGTCATTGCCATCGGGCGCGGGGCAGTTCGCCATTGTGCTACGCGGCTCGCGCACGGCTCCGAACACGGCGAAACCCGGAATCGTCTGATGATCAGCGCTAGCCCCTTGCTGGTAGAGAGCGAACCACAGCGTCCCGCCTTGCAGGTCGCCTTTCCCTTGCACCGCCGCATAACCCTGCTCAGCCCGGATTGGCGCGCCGGGCAGCCCGAGGATCGGCGCGACGAGGCGATTGAGGCCCACAGTCGTCTCAGCGAGCGAACCTTGATACGCCGGGTGGACACAGACCGGCAACGGCCCTTCGGCGCAGACCGGGGTATAAGGGATGAGTTCGAGCGCACGGTAGCGCGGATCGGTCGAGAGTTCCTGCCCGCCGCGTGCGGGTGCTAGCAGCCAAACGACAGACACCGGAACAGCGACCAGTGCCAGCAGCAGCAGGCAACCAAGCGCGGTCTGCCATCCCTGCCGTGCGGGAAGCGCCAACGTCGCGAGTGCCACGCCGCCAAGGCAGAGCAAGAAGGCGAGTTGCAGCGCTGTCAAGTTGGGCTGCACCCCATACCAGACCGAGCCGCCGAGACTCACCAGCGGGGAGAGGAACGCGCGGCTGTCGCGCGACTCCCCAACAATCATCGGCACGACAAGCAAGCCGATCGCGACGAGCGGCGCGGCGAAACGGCCGGGAAAACGCCGCCCGACCGCGAAGCCGAGCGCGGCGTAGACCGGCAACGCGACGAGGCCGACGAGGATCGGGCCGAAGAACGGACCGCCCCAGGTGGCGCGCGACCAGCCAAACCCCAGGACAATCGCCCCGACCAGCAGATACCCGAGCAGGCCCCAGATAGTAACCCCAAGCCAAGTCGTCAGGCGGCGCGTGAGCTGCGGTTGTGGGGTCGTTGCCAACAGGTCGTGCAAGTTACGCCGCGCCTCGCGTCCGGCCATCCAGGCGGCGGCACCGCCGAGGATCGGCCCGATCGCCCCGGTCGTGTTCCGCACAATCAGGCTGGTCTCGAACCAGAACGGGGCGACCTGCGACAGATTGCGGTTCAGCCAGAACCAGACCGGCACGGCCAGCAGCGCCAACAGGCCGACGCTGCGCCGCGCCTCGATCAGCAGCAAGCGCCCGTTCATCGCCGCGCCTCCTGCAAGACACGGCTGTAGCCGCGTTCGAGCGCCGAGTCGCCGGGGGCATCGGCGTCGCCACGCGCGGTCAGCGTCTCCGGCGTCCCGCGAAAGACCAGCCGCCCGCTTTCCAGCAGCCCGACCTCCGTGCAGGCCGCGCCGACATCCTCCACCAGATGGGTGCTGACGATCACCGTGCCGTGCGCCCCGAACTCGCGCAGCAGCGCCCGGAACGAGACGCGCTGTTCGGGATCCAGTCCAGCGGTCGGCTCATCGAGCAAGAGCAACTCGGGCTCGTTGACGATCGCTTGCGCGATCCCGACACGCCGCACCATCCCGCCGGAAAGGGTGCGGAGCTTCGCCCGCGCCCGGTCCCCCAGCCCGACCCGCTCGATCGCGCGGGCGACGGCGAGGCGCACCTGCGCCGCGGGCATCTCCTTCAACAGGGCGAAATACTCGATGAACTCGAAGACGGTGAAGTCGGGGTAAAAGCCGAGTGATTGCGGCAAGTAGCCGAGACGCCGCCGGATCAGGCGGCGCTCGCCGTGGTTAATCGCGTCGTGCCCGAGCAGTTGCAATGTCCCACCATTCGGGCGGTTCACCGTCGCCAGCAACCGCAGCAAGGTCGTCTTCCCCGCGCCGTTCGGGCCGAGCAACCCGAAGACGCCGCGCCCGACCGTGAGATCGAGGCCATCCAGCACTTTCGTCAGCCCGTGCCGCGCGACGAGGCCGCGCGCCTGAATCCCGACCTGCCCCGTTGACACCGACTCCTCGTGCCGTGTGATCATCCCAGCCGCCATTGGGTCCCCCTTTCGCGTTGCCCGCTCGTCGCCCAGACGGCCACGAGCAGGCCACCGACCGTCCCCAGCAGGTAGAGCGGCAGCAACGCCACCCGATCGATCGCCGTCGCCAGATCGCCGGTACGTGCCGCGCCAGCCAGCACGATCACCACCCAGAGGGCCAGCCCGGCCGACACGCCGACATTCGCCGAGCGCGCCACCGTCGCCGCCGCCAGCGCCAGCGCCGCGACGGTCGTCATTGGCACCAGCCAGCCGAGGGTCAGGCCGGTCGCGGTCGCGTTGGTGGTCAGGAGCGAGGCGACCAGGCCGAGCGCGGCATTGACGCCGAAGACCGCCAGGGCGCGCACCAGCAAGATCAGCCGATCGGAGACGGCCATCGACTGCGCCAACTCGAATGCCGGGTCGATCCCCGGACCATAGGCGTAGGCGAGGCCGATCCCCGCAAGTGCCGGGGCCAAGAGCGCCGCCCACGGCGTGCCGGTCCCCCAGGTCGCCACCACGCCGACGGCCAGCAGGATCGCGCTCGCCAGCAGCCATGAGGCAACGAGCGAGGGGGTCGTCACCAGCGCCCGCGCCAGCCCCGCCGAGCCGAGGAGGCGACCCGCCAGCCGTTCGAGCGGGCCGAGCGGCCGCGCCCAGACCGTCGCCGTCACCCCGTGCCAGACCCGCTCCAGATCGACATCCAGCGCCATGAGCCCCTCGCGTAACTGACAATCGGCGCAAGCGGCGCTGTGCGCCGGATCATCGGGATGTTCGTCCATCGTCCTCACCTCCCAACGCCCCACCTCCCAGCGCCGCCCGCAGAGTGCGACGCAGCGCAAAAACCCGACTCTTCACCGTGCCGGGGGGTATCCCCAGCCGTGCCGCGACATCGTCCACCGGGCGATCTTCGACAAAGACCAGTTGCGCCAGTTCGCGCTGCGGCGCGCCACGCGGCCCGAGGGTCAGGAAGGCGCGCTCCAGATCGACCCGGCGCGCCGCCGTCAGCGCCGGGTCCTCCGCCTGCCCCACCGCGAAGCTGGGCACCGGGCGGCCATGCTTGCGCGCCCAGAGCGCCGCCTGTCGCCGCGCGATCCCCCAGAGCCAGGCGCCCGGCGTCCCCGCCGGGCGGTAGCCGGGCGCGGCGCGCCAGATGGCGATGAAGGTCTCCTGCAGCACATCCTCGACGGTGGCGGGCGACAACGCGCGGCGCAGACGCGCGGCGAGCCAGGGGGCGTGTCGCGCGTAGAGCTCGCGCAGCGCCCCGTCGTCGTCGGCGGCGATCGCCGCGATCAACCCCTCGTCATCCGGTACCGTCCGCCCCATCGTCACCCCCGCCGCGGTGCACGACCGCGCCCTACACCCTCTCTATTGCGCGCCGCGCGGAATCGGTTCATCCCGCGCGAACATGGCGATCACGCCCGGTCGAATCGTCGGGTGACAACGGGCTAGGTCTCCGGCTGCGGCTTACGGCGTCGGCTGGACCCGCACCGCGCGATAGCAGCCGCGCGGCGACATACCGGTCGTCGCGTTAGCGCGAGTGTAGGCGCGATTCGCGCGGCGGGGATCCGGGAACCGTGCCGGTTGCAGGGTCGGCGGGAGCCACCTGAACCCGCGTAGCCCGACGGCTTGGCCGCCCCAGGCTGCCCGGGTGCTGGCGGTGCTGGCGGCCTGGCGCGCTTCTTCCAGCTACCGGGTTGGCCGGTTTGCGGGTCGTTCGGCGGGTTGGGTTGGGCGCGTACCTGCGCTTCGGCCAGCGCCCGACTCGCGACCGGTGTTCCACGCACGGGGGCAACGCGCACGCCCGCACAGCATCGAACGCCGCAGGCGGCGCGCCTCGACCATGGCCTGACGGAGAGGGGGGGGTGCCCTCGGCTTCCTGACGCTCCAGCTCGGCGGCGACGCGCTCCAGTATGTCCGGCATGAACGCCCCCGGACCGCCGCACCCCCGACTGGCGCTGACGCTCGTCCTGCACGGCGTGGGCCTTGGCCCGTCGCGCCGCCTCTACTTCCTGTTGCCGGGCGACCTCGGCTCCCCGCACGGCGGTCGATCCCGGTCGGCGGTATACGCGCCCTCGATGACCACGTGGCTGGCGATGAATAGGCCGCCGCCAGTCCGGTCCGCCCGGGTTGATCGGGAATCCTGGCAGGGCACGAACCGCTGCGGCAAGGTTCTCGATCCCGCTCCTTGCCGCGCGGGCGATCTTGCCAGCCGCCCGCCACCTTCGCTCTGCGGACCGGCTCCGCGCCGCTCCACCGGACCGCGCCGCTCACCCCATTCGGCCACCCTCGGGCGGTGCGCGTCGCGCCTGGTCCCCGCCGTGGTGCGTCCTGCGGTCCGCCCGCACGGCGGGGTCGGCGGTGCCACGCGCGTCATGCCCGTCGCTGAAGCGGCAGCGGCGATGGGGGCAGGCCCCAAGCCCCAGCGCTCCTGATGTCGCTCCGGTGGTGCGGCTGCGCCGCGTGTTGTCGCGTCCTCCCGCTGCTCCCAGTCTGGCGGCCACCCCGTCCGGTCAAGGGCGCGGCGCGCCGCCTGCGGCGGTTCCACCCTTGACCGGGCGAGGCCCCGGCCGCCGTGCCCCCGGCAGAGGGCGACGCGACGGTGGCTCCAGACGGTAGGGCGCACGATGGGGCGGCGCAGTTGCCCACGGGAGCCAGCGGTGCGCCCTGCGGGCCGCGATTCTGAGAGGGCTCGCTCGGGTTCACCACCGGTAGGGGTGCTGGGATGCGGCCCGGCCGCACCCGGTCACGACGCGGCGGCGAAGACGCGCGGCGGCGGGATCGGGTCGCCGAAGCGGCGGGCCGTGGCGAGCCAGGTGGCGATCGCGTCCTCGCCCTGCCGCACGGCCGCCGCGTGCGTCGCCCCGTGGGTCATGCAGCCGGGCAGCTCGGGGACGGTGACGACGTACAGGCCGTCCTCATCGCTCCACTCGATCACGAGGGAGTAGCGCCGGATCGTGGCCAGTTCGTCGGCTACCCGTTGGTCGCTCATCGTTGGTGCCCCTGTGCCTCGCGTAATCGGGTCAGGATGCGCCGCACCTGCCGCTCCTGGTAGGGCTGCGCGTCGTCGTCGTCGCCGCCGGAGAGGGTCAGCTTCTCCGCCAGGAGCGGGTGCCGCCAACCGGTGTGGCTGCCCCGCCCCGGTGCCTCGGCGAAGTCCGCCCGCCGCAGGTCGGCCTGCAATTCCCGGAGCTTGCGGGGCACTGGTACACTCCCACCGCTCGTCGGCGACGCAACCGCCGCGAGCACCGGGCCGCGTAGGTCACTCTACGCGGCCGCTTTTCCCTCCGCTGGCTCCAACCCCATCGCTTGGCGCAACCGCTCGACCTCGGCGCTGGTGAAGCGCCGGTAGCCGCTCGGCAATTTCACATGCGCCACCAGCCCCTTATCGGCCCAGGACCGCAACGTGTTCTGATGCACCCCGAGCCGCGCGGCGGCTTGGCTGATGGTCAGGAGCCGTTCCTGCTGTGCCATCGCCACACCTCCTCCTTGCCCGTCCACCATAGGCAACAATGGAGACTTTGTCAAGAACTATTAACAAACTATGTAGACTTTGGTAAACTATAAGCAGGTAAAGGACGGCCCTGGGGGGTGCCGACAAGCTCTCACCCCAGGGCCACGAGTGGGCCGAGGCCCGGAAGGAAGTCTAGCATGGTCAAGGCATTCAGCACGCCGCAGGAGGCCCGTGAGATCGAGGCGCGGGGGCGGGCGCGCACCTGCGGCGTCCGCCTCGCCGTCGTCGTCGAGGCCCGCCGCTACTGCGCGGCGTCGCAGAGCGAGGCGGGCGCGACCCACACCATCGCCCGCACTCCCGTCGGCTGGGCGTGCGGTTGCCCCGGCTATTTCCACACGGGGTGCTGCAAGCACCTGGGCGCGGTGCAGCGCCGCGCGGCGCGCGAGGGCTGGGCCTTCGGCGCGATCGCCCCGCTGGCGACGGTCGCGCGGTACATGCCCCTCGACCCGCCGACCCCCGACCCCGAGCCCGAGCCGGAGCCGACGCCCCCTGCCGGGGGCGCGGCCCTGTCCACCGCCGCGATCGCGATGGTGCGGGCGCGGGGGCGGGCGGCGCTGGCCGAGTTGTTCGACGACGCGGCATAGGGGGTGCGCGATGACGATCGACGAGGCGATGCGCGCCCTGGTGGCGGAGTTGGCGGCGGGCGGGGTGCCCGCCCCGCTCGCCCAACCCCTCACCCTGGCGGCGCTCTGGGACGACCTGGCGCGGCTGGCCGGGGAGCCGATCCCGCCCGAGGTCGCCGCCCTGCTCGACGGACGGAACGACGACCCCGCACGACCGAGCTGGGCGAGCGCCGCCCGCCTCACGGAGGTCCGCCATGACCGCCGATAACGCCCGCGCCCTCTTCCCGCTAGGGTATACCCACAGCACCCCCGGCGCGCTGGATCTCCTCGCCGCCGCCGGGATCGCCCCGGCCGCCCTCCTCGCGCGCCACGTCGCCGGGGACTGGGGGGCGGTCCCGCCCGAGGACGCCCGCGAGAACGCCCTGAGCCTGCGGGAGGGCTTCCGGATCGTGTCGAGCTACCCGGTCGGCGACGACCCCGCCGCGCGGGTCTGGGTCATCACCGAGGCGGACCGCTCCGCCACCCTGCTGCTCTTGCCGTCGGAATACTGATCGCGTCGCGGGGGCGGCCACACCGGTCACCCCCCCGGCGACGGCGTGTGCAGGGAGTGGACGATGCCGAACGAAGCAGCCCTTGCCAAGGCGAAGCAACTCCGCAAAGTCGTGAAGATGTGGTACCGCGCCGACGGTGCGGCGGCGAACGCCGGGTGCGCGCTGATCGCCGGGTACCCCGCCGGGCTCTTGAAGGCGTGCGGGGTGTCGGCGAGCGCGATCGCCAGCGGCAAGGTCCGGGGCGGGGAACTCGTCGTGGCGTGGGCCAATGCGTGGGGCTACCTGCTCGAACCGGGCGAGGACATCCATGCGGACCGGGCGCGGGTGGTGCTGCTGACGCCGGGCGGTTCCTACCGCTGCACCCTGGAATTCGCGCCCGATGACGCGGCGGGCTGGTTCGTCCCGCCGATGTATCGGACCGGCGGTCGCCGCGCGGCCTGAGCGGGCGCAAGGGGGGGCGCGGGCGCGGCGCTCGTGCCCGCGCCCCCCTCGTCGGCGCGCCGGATCATAGCCGCCGGGAGGGGGAGCGCCATGCGGAAGACCCACGACTACACCTACGAGTACCGGGGCATTTGGCGCGACGGCGGGCGGTGCCGCATCGAAATTTACGCGCCCGAGGCGGGCGAGGCCGGGTGCCGCCCGGTGATCGTCGCCACCGAGCGCGACGACAACGCGGGATCGTCCGTGACCAACCTGGCCGCGCTCGCCCGACGTCCGGCCCCGCATGCTGCAGCGCGGCGGCACGCTCGCCGGCATGGCCCACATCGCGGGTGCTTGACAACCCGTTCGGGCGACGCTACTATTCCATCCGGTGATATATCAGCGAATGGATTACTACGGGAAGGCGGCATGGCACCTGGCCTGGAGGAGTTCGGGCGGTTCACGGAGCCCGCACTCCTCATCCTGATCAGCCTCGCGGACGGGGCCAAGCACGGCTATGCCATGCTGGAGGACATCGAGCGACTCTGCGGGCTCCGGATGGGGCCCGGCACGCTCTATGGCGCGCTGGCGCGGCTGGAAGCGCGGGGCCTGATCGCGGCGCTGCCCGCGACCGCGCGGCGGCACCCCTATCGGCTGACTGCGGTCGGGGCGCGCCTCCTGGGCGCGCGCCTCGGAGAGGTGCAGCACGTCGCGACGGTCGGCCTCCGGCGCTTGGCGGCCGCATGCGCTGGCTGATCCGCCTGTACCCGCGGGCGTGGCGCCGCCGCTACGGCGAGGAGTTCGCGACCCTCCTGGCGCAGCGGCCGCGCACGGTCGCGACGGCCCTCGATGTCGCGCGCGGCGCGCTCGACGCCCATTGGCTGTACGGCAGACGGGAGGCGCGCATGTACACGTGGCGCTGGCGTGCGACACCGGCCGTGGCGGGACTCCTCATCCTGCTCCTCGGTGCCGCGTTGATGCGGGGGCCGCTGGCGCGGCTGGCACCGTGGGTGGCCGGGGCGCTCGGCTTCGGCGCGTTCTTCGCCCCTCCCGGGCTCGCCGACCGGCCGCCGTCGCCGATCCTCGGCGTGCCCGAGGTGCTCCTCCTGGTCAGCGTCACGGCGGTCGTCCTCCTCGTGCCGACGCGGCGGCTGCGCGACGCGCGCAAGGTGGCCCTCGTCGCGACGCTGAGCGCCGCCGCGATCGTCACCCCGACGCCCGACCCCATCACGCTCCTCTATGTGTGGGTGCCGCTGTACCTGCTGTGCGAGGGTGGCTTTGCGCTCGCACACCTCACCCGCCGCGCGCGCCACGCCGCAGCCTGAGCGCGGCGGCGTGGCCGCAGGTGTCGTTGATCCGCTTGCAGTCGTCGAGGTCGCGCGCCAGCACCGCCAGCACCGCCGGGTGCGCCGCCGCGGCCGCCAGCCGCGCCCGGCGGCGCGCGGTCAGGTCGCGCAGGTGCCCGCTCGCCCCGCCGACCAGGGCCGGCGCGGCGACTCGGAGCGACCGAGAGAGGGGTGGCCGCTCACGCGCCTCGCGGGGGAGGGGAAGCGCCCGCCGGTTGGGGGGCGGCGGGCGCGGGGGTCAGAAATTGAGGAGGATCGGGGCGAGCCAGGGGACAGCGCGTGCGCCAACTGACGGCTGTGCCACCAGCATACCGCAGCAGTCCCCCCCACGCCATCCCCCATGCGGCTGATCCGCCCCGCTCGCTGCACGGCGCAGTATCGCGAGCACAGGGGACATATCGCCTATACCCCTGTAATACCTCAGGATGGCGGCCAGCGTCCGACCGATAGGGCTGGCCGCAGCAGGGCTACCAGGGACGAACCGCATCCCTAGCAAGGAACTCAAGTTGCCCACTACGTTGCCATACCCACCCGCGCGACCCGATCTTCTGCCCCTGCACGCCACCCGCACACGTCACTCCGCGCCGACGGCGCGAATGATCAGGTTCCGCCAGCGCTCGCGTCCCGCGAGCCGGAAGGTGGCACCGCCGATCGTCGTCTCCCCGCCGGCGTCGAGCTGCGCCAGCACCCACTGACGGGCGGTCGCGTGGTCCGCGCCGGCGTAGGGCAACGTCGCCACGAACCCCAAGAACCCACCGGCCACCTCGTCGATCGGAGCCTGACCGAAGTTGAGGACGTCGGCGTGGACCTCGCGCAGGTGCGCCGCGTCGCCCCCCATTAGCGACACGCGATATTCGGCCAAGGGCGACGCCCAGGTGCAGTCCCACAACTGCATCGTCTGGCCCCAGTGCGGCGCAGGGCAGGCGAAGCCGCGGCAGACGAGGGCGGCGGTCACGTCGGGAACGGTGAGGTCGGGCAACCACCGGGGCACCTTCTCCAAAGCCACGCTGTCCGTGGCCCTGGTCCCTGGATGAGCGAGGCTATCCGCCGCAGTGAACCTCTGGTGCGTGCGATGCCGACGCTCATAATCGTCCTGGAGCAGCCCGAGCAACTTCTGCCACTGCCGCTTGAAGTCGTCCCAGGTCGCCGCCTCCGGATCAGGCCAGATCGGCGACGGCTCGTCGTGCTGTGTCCCCCGCTCCACGCGCACCGCCCACTCGTGCAGGGCCAGCAGCAAGGCGAAAGATTTGGCCGACACGACCGGGGTCGCGTAACTGATATCCCGGCCGTGGAGGATACCGTGGCGGAACGGCATGTCGAGGGGTATATCCGCCGTCGTGGTGCGCGCGGCGCTCCAGGCGGCGGCGAGGGTCGCGAGACCCTCCGGCGCGCCGACGATCGAATCCCTGGCCGTCAGGTGCGCGCTCTTGCTCCGATTGGCCATCCAGAACGTCTTGCCGGTCAGGTCGTGCGTCAGGCCATCGATCTGCGCCAGAATGATCGGCACGCTCGCGTGGTACCGCCCCGCGCAATGGTCTTCCAGGGCCTGCCGCACGAGCGCCTCGCGCGGTCGGAATGCCGCGACCTGTCGCAGGTGCACCAGCCCGAACTCGATCGTCCGGCGGTCGAAGTACTCGACCAGCGCCTGATCGGCACCGGGGCCATCGCCCGCCTCGGCGAGTCCGATGGCACGACGCATCGCGCCGAGATTGAGTTCGGCGGTGGCCACCCAGCCGCGCGAGGCGAGGGCGGCGTTGAAGCGGTCGATCAGGTCGATCGCCTCGCGGACCTGCCGCTCCTGCTTGGGGATCTTGTCCAGCAACGCCGCGACTTCCCGGCCCCACTTGCCCCACGGGCGAATAACGGGCCGTATCTTCACGAGCGCGCGGACGACTTTGAGTTGCGCGTCGAGGTTGCGCATCGAGGGATTGTCACGGATCGGCATGGCGAGCACCTGCTCCTGGCCGATAGGCTCATCGCTCCGCAATTTCCTGATCAGGATCGGCCACAAGCGTAGCATCTCAACGCGATCCTATCCCATCTCCATCAATCTGTCAAAACACTTGTTCTGTACGTTCAATTCCCATCTTGAGACGAGCAGCGGTAGACTAATTTCCAGAGCATATTTAAGAAAATGCCTTGGCAAGGCATGGGGTGGACTTTCGTGCTCCCGTCCCGCCAAGAAGGGGAGCAAGTATACTGGCCGATAGGAAGCGGGGCGCTGGACCGGCGGGGAGGCGGCGGCGATGACCGACGAGCGCGGCGACCGTCCCACACCTCCACTGCTCCACTTCCCCACAGCGCCACCGAGGCCATCCGCCGGACCATTACGCGTCGTCGGCGCACCACCGCCCGCGCCGCCCGCCCCGGCGGTGGCAGCGCCGCTGGTCGCCGCGCGGCCCGCGCCACCCCCGCCGACGCGCCACCAGCTGCTGGTGACGCTGAGCGACAGCGACCCGCTGGTCTGGCGGCGCCTCGCCGTGCCGGGCACGATCACCCTGGCGCAGCTGCACCGGGTGCTCCAGGCCGCGCTCGGCTGGACCGACAGCCACCTGCACGAGTTCGTCGCGGGCGAGACCAGCTACGGCGACCCCGACCTGCTGCTCGACGATCCCCCGCAGGCGAGCACACGGCAGGCACGGCTTGAGCAGGTTGCCCCCGCGGTCGGCGCGGTCATCCGGTACGCATACGACTTCGGCGACGGCTGGGACCACCTGATTGTCGTCGAGCGCCTGCTGTGGGGCGCGCCGGAGGCAAAGGGGGCCGTGTGCCTGGCGGGGGGCGGGGCCTACCCGCCCGAGGACTGCGGCGGGCTCGGCGGTTACACGGACCTCCTGGCGACGCTGCGGCGCGGGCGCGGCGAGGAATACCGGGACCTGCTGGCGTGGCTCGGCGGCCCGTTCGACCCCGGAGCCTTCGACCTGGCGGCGACGAACCGCGCGCTGCGGCGGCTGCGCTGAAGATGAGCATGTGCGACCTTGCGTAAGGGAAAGGGTGTGGTGATGATCGACCCCATACGCATCAAGCTAAGGTCTCCGCCTCGAGGGTCAGGAGTAGCTGCACGGTGGTCGGGGCGGCCTTGCGCGTGTTGAGGCGACCGGCGGCGAGGCAGCGGGCGACGGCCTGGAGCGCGCGACACAGCGGGGGTAGGCGTCGAAGCCTGCCGCCAGGTGGAGCGCGTGGGCTTGGATCGCCCGGGCGGCCTTGACGAGGCTGCGGTCGGGGTGGTGCCAGCAGCCGACGAGGACGAGCCAATGCTGGACGATCGCGGCCAGGAGTTTGGCATAGACCTCGGTCAGGACGCGCCAGGGGTTGGCGCTCCGCCACTCGTCCACGCGCAGGTGGCTCTTCCAGAGCTTGAACAGCAGCTCGATCTGCCAGCGGGCGCGGGCCAGCGCCAGCGCCTCGCGCAGCGTCAAGCGGTCGGGCGGGACATTGGTCAGGAGCACCGTCCACGCGCACAGCGCGAGGCGGTCCGCGCTGACCGCCCGGCCCTGGTCGCGGGCGGTCGCGCGCAGGCGGCGGCGGCGCTGGTCGGCGACCTCCTGGGGGACGCGCACCGCCAGGAGCCGGGCGGGCACCCGCTGGCGCACCCCGAGCCGCACCGCTGAGGTTGTCCCGGTAGCGCGGACACACTACCGCTAAGCGGGTCAGCTTGACAACAACAACAACTGTCCCTCATGGGCGACGGGTGTCAGGTAACCGAGCGTGGAGTGGCGGCGTTGACGGTTGTACCAAACTTCGAGCCACTCGAAGATGGCGAGCCGCGCCGCAGCGCGGGAGGGCCAGGTCCGGGTATCGGCCATTTCGGCCTTGCGGGTGGCGAAGAAGCTCTCGGCCATCGCGTTGTCCAAGCACTCGCCGGACCGGCTCATCGAGCAGATCACACCATGGGCGACAAGCGTGGCCTGGTAGGCCGCCGCCGTGTACTGGGACCCCCGGTCGGTGTGGTGGACGAGTCCCGGCGGCGGGCGGCGCGCGCGGAGCGCCATGTGGAGCGCGGCGCGCGCGAGTTCCGTGCGCAGATGGTCGGCCATCGCCCACCCCACGACGCGGCGCGAGTGGGCGTCGAGGAGCACCGCCAGGTAGAGCCAGCCCTCGTGTGTCGCGATGTACGTGATATCGCCGCACCAGAGCCGGTCGGGTGCCGTCGCCCGGAAATCGCGCGCGACCAGGTTCGGCCCGGGCGTGTGCGTCGGCTCGACGAGCGTCGTGCGGGTGCGCCGTCGCCGGTGGCAGCCGACCAGCCCCGCCGCCCGCATCAGCCGGGCGACGCGCTTGCGGGCGCACCGCACTCCGGCGGCGCGCAGCTCGGCGTGGACGCGCGGCGCGCCATAGGTCCGGCGGCTACGCGTGTGGGCGGCGCTGATCTGCGCCGTCAGTTCCGCATCGGCCTGGGCGCGGGCCGAGACCGCGCGGCCCGCCCAGGCATAGTAACCGGACCGGGAGACATGCAGTGCTCGGCACAGCGCCGCGAGCGGATAATCGGCCTTCTTCTCCAGGATGAACCGGTAGCGGCTCATAGGGTCTCCTTCGCGAAGAAGGCCGCGGCTTTTTTCAGGATCTCCCGCTCCTGCTGCAAGGCCTTCACCTCCCGGCGCAGGCGGCGCAACTCCTCCCGTTCATCGGTCGTCAGGTCGCCGGGCTGCCCACGGCCCGCGTCGGCGTCCTCCTGCCGCAACCAGTGGCGCAACGCCTCGGACGAGACCCCGAGGTCGGCTGCGAGTGCGGGGAGCGACTTGTCGCTGCCGCGGGCGAGGCGTACCGCCTCCGCCCGGAACTCCGGCGGGTAGGGTCGATGGGTACGGGGCATCGGGACACCTCCTTGGGTTCAACCCAATTCTCGAGTGTCCGTTGCGGCGGGTCAACCCCACCAGGGCGGCCGGGAGGGCGATGGTGGTGCAGTCCTGGACGGCCACCTGCGTGAAGCGGCGCAAGACCGGCACCGCCACCGGGTCGGCCGCCAGCACCACCCGCACCGCCGCCTCCACCACCTCGCGCAGGCACTCCGCCGACGCCTGGCTGAAGCGCTCGTCCAGCGCCTGCGGGGTGAGCGGCACGCCCAGCGTCGCGGCCGTCTGCACCAGCTGCGATAAGCGCGCCTGGGGCTGGGCCAGCCAGCCGAACACCAGCGTCTGCACGAACCGCGCCCCGGTCAACTTCGAGGCCCGCTGCACCAGGCCCGTCGCCCGCGCCGCGCGCTCGGCCACCGGCCCCAGGATCGTCTGCATCGCACGCGCCACCTGTGGTATTGTCGCCATCGGACGCTCCTTCGGGTTATCACGGCTGCTTCAACACCGCCATGATGCCCGCTGGAGCGTGCCTTTACCACCTCTTTCCCTTAGCCTGATGCGTATGGGGTGTGGTGATGATCGACCCCATTCATGCGGTGGCCGAGGCCGCGCGGGCGTATACCGCGGCGTCTGTCCACCGCGCGGTCTTGGGGCAGCAACTCGCCTGCGCCTGCGCGAGCTGCTCCCCCCGGCGCTCGCCGCGTGCCCCGATGCTGCGGCCTGGCGCGCGCTGGTGCGGCGGATCGAGGCGCTGGTCGAGGGCCAGGGGCTCCTCGGCCGATCTGCCGCAGCCGTTGCCGCGGAATGGCGCGGTCCCCTGGCCCGCGCAGGGGGCCGCCCGCGCGTAGGGGCACGGGGCGGCGTGCCGCGGCGCAGGCCGGTCGGGGTTCAGGGCACGCCAACGGGGATTGCCGTGCCTCGATGAATATAAGGTGGCCGTTTTTGGCTTACCGCTGCGGTTTTCGGCAAAACGGTCAGGCTAACTGTCGCTACCCTGAAGGCATGATCACGCCAGGAGCGCCGATCCTGTCACCCCAGCGGACACAATCCAGGCTTTGCACAGGATTTCCAGGGGCGGTCGGCGCTGTCGCGCTCGTTATGCGCGACCTGAATCTGGACCGCTCGAAGCAGTGCACCATAGGTTCGCACTGCTCATTTGCCCCCGCTTAACCGGTTCCACTGCTCTCGCAGCCTGCCCTTGATCGGGTCCCGCTCTAGCTCGGCAGCGCGCCCGATGATCAGAAGGCCACGCGGCTCGCGAAAGCCGGTCAGCCCGAATGAGTCGCGCAAGTGCGCTTGGCTACTCGTGCGGTGATCGATACATTCGAGCATCTGGAATACACGCCCGGCCAGCGCTTAGGGTGCACATGGGGGCAAGGTCGTCGGCCGATGAATATCGGCAACGCGCGCCCATTATCGGCACCACGGCGTACGGTGCGACTTCACCGCGGACGAGCGCCTCGGCCAGTAACGCTACCCGCATGCGTAGCGGAGGCCATGGCCGAGCGTGGACCACGATCAACAAGGAGGCGATCGGCACGCCGCGTGGGACACGCCGAGCCGCAGGTCGTGACTCTTCCTCCGGCGCCACCGCCGTTGTCGTGGTGCTGAGGGCTTCAGATTTCCGGTTCGAGCGTCGCGAGCCGCTCGCGTACCTTGTCGCTGACGGCGGCCAGCGTCGCCAGTTCTGCCGCGCTGAGGTGGTCGATGACGACGGCGCGGACGTCGGCCACATGCTGCGGGGCCGCGGCTTCGATCAGCGCCCGGCCCCGTGGGGTGATGGCGACGACCGCGCCCCGCCGGTCATCGCGGCACCGCTCGCGCGACACCAGTCCCCGGGTCTGCATCCGGCCCAGGTGTTGCGAGAGACGACTCTTCTCCCAGCGCAGCAACCGCGCGAGATCGAAGGAGCGCAACCGTCCCTCGGCTGCCTCCGAGAGGTGGGCCAAGACCCGGTAGTCGGCGGTCGAGAGGCCGCACCGGCTGCGCAGTTGCCGGTCGAGGAACTCGCCGAGGCCCTCTTGCATTGCCACGAAGCTGCGCCAGGCCCGCTGTTCTCGCTCATCCAGCCATTTCACGTTGCTCATACCTGGCAGTATAGCGCATGGTTGACATGGGAACCACTCTGGGTGTACGATGTGGTTCACACATCAACCAAGGGAGGTTGCCTGATCCCACTACGTCGCCCGTTGTCTCGCCTTCGGCCGGTCGAGACGCCAGCGGATCCTCGGCGGTCGTCCGCCGCAGCTACGCCCCACCCGCGCCCGGCCGACCCGGGTGAGGCCTGTTCAGCGCGAAGGAGACCGCAATGAAGATCGTGACGATCGGACGAGGGACGATCGGCGGAGGGCTCGCCCGCCTCTGGCGGGACGCGGGCCACGAGGTCGACGAGCTCGGTCGTGGCGGGGGGGATGCCGCGGGCGCGGACGTCGTCCTGAATCGCCGTGCCCGGCGCGGCGATCTCGCCCGCTTTGCGCACGGTGACGGGGCTCGCGGGGACGATCGCGATCGACGCCACGAACATCCTGCCCGCGCGTCACGGCGACTTCCCGTCCTACGCCCACGAGGTGCAGTCCTTCACCCACGCCCCGGTCGCCAAGAGCTTCAACATGAACTTCGGGAAGCTGCTCGGCGCGGCGCGGGAGCAGCGGGTGCGGCCGAGCAACTGGTACGTCGCCGACGACGGCGCCCGCGCCGTCACCGAACGGCTCATCCGCGATGCCGGGTATGACCCGGTCAACGTCGGGGACCTCGCGCGCGCCCGCGACTTCGAGAACGCGGTGTGGCTCCTGATGGGCGTCCAGCCCGTCGGCGGGGTGTTCTATCGGTTCGCCGCGCCCGGCGCGCTCTGAGCGAACCGACCCGCTCGTACACGGGGGGGCCGCCGACCGGGAGCGACCAGCGCGTCGACGCACGGGCCGCCAACCGCGACGCGGCGGTGACAGCCCGGGGCACGTTCGGGGCGCCCTTCCTGACGCGGCGACCGGCGGCGGCGCAACCACGTAACAAAGTTGATAGGGAGAAGACAGATGAAAGCCGCAGTCGTCCTCGGCCCGAACCAGACGCCCATCTACGGCGAGTTCGCCGAGCCCACGCCGCAAGACGGCCTGACGGTCGTTCGTGTCGCGGCCTCGGCGCTCTCCAACGCAACGCGCGCGCGGGCGACGGGCAGCCACTACTCGCTGGCGGGAGGGTTCCCCCTCGTGCCCGGTATCGACGGCGTCGGTCGGACCGCGCGCGGCGAGCGCGTCGGGTTCCTGCTGCCGGAAGCGCCCTTCGGTGGCATGGCCGAGAAGACGCTCGTGCGCGACGCGCTGTGCATGCCGGTCCCGGATAACCTCAGCGACGTGCTCGCCGCGGCGATCATCAATCCGGGGCAGTCGCCGATCGGCGCGCTGCGTGTCCGTGCGACGCTGCAGCCCGGCGAAGGCGTCCTCGTCAATGGCGCGACCGGTACGACCGGTCAGATCGCCGTCCAGATCGCCAGGCACCTCGGCGCCGGCCGCGTGGTCGCGACCGGCCGAAACGCCCGCGCGCTCGCCAGGCTTCGGGAGCTCGGGGCCGATGACACCATCGACCTCACCGGCGATGCCGACGCCGTCCGGGATGCCCTGGCGGCGCACTTCGCCGCTGGCGGGATCGATGTCGTCCTCGACTACCTCTCCGGCCCGCCGACCGAGGTCGTGCTGGGGGCGATCGCCCGCGGCCACAAGGCGGCGAAGACGATCCGGTACGTCATCGCCGGCGGCGCCGCGGGCGCGGCGACCAGCGTGCCGACCGGCGTGCTGGGCTCCACCGCGCTCGTGCTGCTGGGCTACGGCATCGGGTCGGTGCGCGTGCCCGACCTCGTGCGGTCCGCCACGGAGGCCCTGCAGCTCGCCGCGTCGGCGAACCTGCGCCTCGACCTGACCGCGTTGCCGCTGGCCCGGGTCGAGGAGGCCTGGGCCGCCGACCACGGCCGCAGCCGCGTCGTCTTCACGATCTGACCGGCCGCGCGAATGGTGGATTCTGACCGGCCGCGCGAATGGTGGATGAGGAACGCGCGCGGCGCGCAGCCTGTCCCCGGGCCTGTTGTTCGCCGCCGCGTCTGCGCGCGGCGGCTATCGACGACGCACCGCCGCACGGGGCCGCTCACCTGTCACCGGCTCCGGCTACTGACAACCCGCCTGGCACCGCAGCGCCGGGATCAGCCGGATCGCCTCCTCCATGTGCCGGGTGTGCCTCGCCGGGAGGGGCGGGAAGTCCCAGCCGTATTGCCGGTATTCCTCCTCCGCCGAGGGTCAGTCGGCCCCCGCCGAGCAGGTCGACGCGCGCGCGATCTTGGCGCGGGGCGCGGGGTTGCGGTACCCGACGGCCGTGCAGCGGGTGGCGACGCGGAGGCGACCGCCGCCGCCCTCCCCGGGCCGTCGGGGGCGGCGGACGACACGCGCGACGCCGGACGGCACCCATACCGCGCCCGGTCACCCTCGCGCCCGCGACCCGGGTCGCCCCCGCCACGGCGAACACCGGGCGGCACGACCGGGTGGCCGCGGCGGGGCGGCAGCAGCGGGAGGTGACCCACAACGACGCCACGGTGCTGCGGCGCAAGGGGGTACCGTACGCACGACGCGATCGCTGGCGGCCAAGCGCGCATCATCCTCGTCCCGCCAGCGGAGGTGCCGGAGAATCGGCCCGCCCTCGACCTCGTCTGGCAGACCCGCTGCCAGCTCGGGTACACGTCGGCGTCACCGCTGCTGGGGCGCGGTGTCGTGTGTCGGGCCGGTCGGTGACGCGCTACCGGGCGAGCGGCTCGTCGGCGAACCCCACCGTCGGGCGCCCCCCGTAGCGCCGGACGACGGCCTGGTTACCCGCTACTCCTGCTTCGTCGTCGCCGCGCCAGTGCCGGAACCGCACGCACCCCGCCCGGTCGCTGCTGCCCCCGCGTCGCGTTATGCCGCCAGGCCGGTCAGCGCCACGCTGCTCGCCCAGAGGCGCTCTTGCAGCGCCACGTCGTAGGAGATCGGCACGGAGCGTCGCGCCTTCCTCCGGACGAAGTATTGGCCGCTCACCCCCGCCACGGCGGGCGAGGTCGCCAGGTAGAGGGCGGTCCGCGCCCCTTGCTCGGGGGTGAGCAGGAAGCGCTTGATCAGCCCCAGGAAGGGGCGCGCGAGCGGCGGGGCCACGTCGTCCACGATGCCCGTGGCCGTGATGCCCGGGTGCAGGGCGTTCGCCGTGACGCCCGACCCCGCGAGCCGCCGGGCCAGGGCGTAGGTGCAGAGCACCGTCGCGAGTTTCGCCCGGCCATACGCCTCGAAGGGCACGAACGCCCGCGCGCTCTGGAGATCGGTGGGATCGATCGTCGTGGTCATGGACGCGGAGGCGACGTTGACGATCCGCGCCGGGGCGCTCGCCCGCAGGGTGTCGAGGAGCAGGTTCGTGAGCAGGAAGGCCGCGAGGTGATTGACCGCCAGGTTCGCCTCGATGCCGTCCGGGCTCAGGCGGCGTTCCTGGATGTGCGCGCCCGCGTTGTTCACCAGGATGTGGAGGCGGTCGTGGCGCTCCCGGAACTGCCGGACGACCTCGCGGATCGCCCCCTGCGAGGCGAGGTCGGCGATCAGCAGCTCGACGGCGTGGTTCCCGGTCTCGTGCGCGATCGCGCGTTGAGCCTCCTCGCCCTTGTCGGGATCGCGACAGACCAGCACGACCGTCGCGCCCTGCCGGGCGAGCGCGGTGGCGAGCGCCCGGCCCATCCCGGCGTTCGCGCCCGTGACCAGCGCGACTGTGTCGTGCGGCATGTCCGGCCCCCCTTTCATGTGTCAGCATCATGCCGGTGTGCCGTTCGTGCGCTCAGGCCGTGATCGCCGGGGCTTGGCGCAGATAGGTCGTGTCCGCGAGCTGTCGCAGCAGGCCGTCGGCGAGATCGGCCCGCGAGATCCGCGAGGTGACCCTGATGCGGAGGTTGGTGCCGAGGTGGTAGCGACCGGTACGCGGCCCGTTCGACAGGGCCGAGGGGCGGACGATCGTCCACGCCGTGTCGCTCTGACGGATCAGCGCCTCCATCCGCTCTTTGTCCAGCATTTTCTCTCGTTGCAGCAGCCAGAGCAGCCGGTTGAAGAGATCGCGGTGGTGGCTGTCCGCCGCCCCGTAGGCGCTGAGGACGACGAGGCGGCGCACCCCGTGGCGGGCCATCGCGGGGAGGATGTTCGCGAGCGCATCGGTGCAGAGGGAGACCGGCCCGCGCCGGTTGGGGCCGAGCGCGCTCGCGACGGCGTCCTGCCCGGCGATGGTGGCCGCAACCTGGTCGGGATCGCGGACGTCGCCCCGCACGACCCGGAGTCGGCCGTGCGTCGGCGGCAGGGATGCGGGTGTGCGGGCCAGCGCGGTGACGCGATGCCCGGCGGCGAGCGCCTGGTCGACGAGGTGGCGACCGGTGCCGCCGGTGGCGCCGAAGATCGCGATGTTCATGGCACCCTCCCTTCCGTCTGTTCGTGCGTAAAGATATACAGACACGTTTACCGATCGGGTAAAAAATGGTGGCGCTACTCGGGGCTACGCCAGGCCACCGCCACGTCCAGCAGGAGCCGCAACTCGGCGACGATCCGGTCGCGCTCGAGCCGGTAGTAGACCTCCTGCCCGACCTTCTCGCTGTCGACCAGCCCGGCATCCTTGAGCACCTTGAGGTGATGGGATATCGCGGGCCGACTGAGCGGGAAGTGCGCGGCGATGTCGCCGACGTTGCGGCGGCCCTGATCGCCGAGGAGGTAGAGGAGTTGCAGGCGCAGCGGGTCGCCGAGGGCGGTCAGGAAACGGGTGGCATCTTTGAGTTGGGCCCGGTCGAAGCCGACGGTCGGTCGTGTTGCCATCTATACTAGCGCGCCTCCCCAGTTTAGTAAATGTATCTAAACATACAAACCCATTGTAGCGCCGCCGTGTCGCCGTGTCAAGCGTTCCCCGAACGAGGCGCGCCGTCACGCGCGCGGGGTGCCGAGGCCGAAGAAGGCGGCGCTCGCGTCGGCGGCGACGAGCTGGTCGGTGGCGCGGCCCATGATCCGGGGTGCGTGCCTGGGGCCGGGGACGACGTGGCCTTCACGCTGGGCGCGGGGATCGCGGTGGGGGCGCTGACACGCCCGGCGGCGGTCGGCCTGGCGCTGCTCGGGGTGCTGGGGATGCTGTACTTCGGGCCGTTGCTGGTGCTCGAGCACGTCTACTTCTTCGGGATCGCGATCTGTCTCTGCATCGCCGGGCGCGGGCCGGGCGCGACGGAGCGGGTGCTGCGCGGGCCGGGGAAGCCGCTGGTACGGCTGCTGCCCTACGCGATCCCCGCGCTGCGCGTCTCGTTCGGGCTGGCGACGGTGATCACCGGCTTCACCGAGAAGCTCTGGGATCGCGGCCTGGGGCTGGACTTCCTGGCGGCGCATCCGTTCAACGTGACCGCCGCGACGCCCTTCCCGCGGACCGACGCGCAGTTCGTGATCGGGGCGGGGCTGGCGGAGGCGTCGCTGGGGACCTTGCTGGTCACGGGGCTGTTCCCCCGGCTGGCGGTGCTGGCGGCGTGGGTGCCGTTCAATCTGACGGTGCCGTTCCTGGGGGCGGCGGACGTGCTGGGGCACCTGCCGATCTACGGGATCCTGCTGACGATCCTCCTCGGCGGCAATGGGGGTGGGTTCGCCGCGACGCTGCGCCGCGAGACGGAGCCGCGCGTCGGCGCGCCCGCCCCACAGCCGCCGCCGCCGCTCGTCCGCCCGCGCGAACTCGTCCCGGGGCGGGGTGTGGGGGATCAGCGCCGGGCGGGACGAGCGCCGGCCTCTCCGTCAGCCTGGACGAACTGGCCGTGGGCCTCGCGCTGGGCGTGCTCCATGTCCCGCTCGGCCCGGCCGCTGGCGTATATCGCGCTGCAAGCCTGCGCGCTCACCTTCATCGGGCTCGCCCTGGGCACGCGCCTCGGCGCGCGGCTCGAGGCGAGCGCGGAACTCATCGCCGGCATGGTCCTGGCCCTGTTAGGGCTGGCCCTGATTGTCAGCGAGGCCAGTGGTCGCCACTTCCTGTGAGCGCCGCCCCCGGTCGCTCAGCCCCCGGTATGACGCACGCTCGCGTTACCCCGCCGTGGCCCTCCACGCTTCGAGGGCCTGGCGGATCAGCGCGGGGCGATCCTGCGCCGTCAACCCTATGCAGGCCGCGCAGGATGGGTCAGGAGCGCCGAGCGTGCCCGAGGAGGCACGAAGCGATGTCCCAGGCATGTGGGGGTGCTGAGGCGCGAAGCGTGGTATGCCGCTTGTGTCGTGGAGGGCACCAGACCTCGCCTACATGTTAGTGTAGTCGGGGCGGGGGCTGACTCAAGACCTCGCTGTGCGACGCACCTGCATATGAGCTGTCGCCCCCGCCCGCTCTGGCATCCGGTGGCAGACTAGACAGGAGCGTGGCTTCCCCTATGTAGACGTGTCGCCCCGGTATGCCCCGCTTCGCGTGGTCAGTGGTAGGAGGGTCGCATGTACATCGGGGTGGACACGCATAAGCAGACGCACGTCTTCGTGGCGATCGACGCGGACGGGCGGACCAGCGGGAGCCGCACCCTCGCGAACACCCCCGAGGGGTGGGCGACGGCACTGCGGTGGGCGCGAGAACAACAACAACACATCCGCTGGGGCGTTGAGAACAGCGGGTCGTTGGGCAAGGGTTTCGCCCAGTTCCTGCTGGTGCAGGGGGAGACGGAGGTGCGCGAGGTCGTCCCGCACCGCACGGCGCAGTATCGCCGGCGGGGGCGCACCCAGGACAAGACCGACACGGCCGACGCCCTGGCGATGGCGCGGCTGCTGCGCGCCGAAGGTGAACTGCTGCCATTGGTCCACGCCGACGATGTCAGCACCGAACTGCGCTTGCTGAGCGACTACCGGGATAATCTCGTGGCCGACCGTACGCGCCTCACCAATCAGCTCCATGCCCAGATGCTCCAGCTCGACCCACGCTACGCCGAACGCAGTGGCCCCTTGACGCGCGCCGCCGGGGTCCGCTACTGCCTCGGCCTCGGCCTCCCCGAGGCCGATGGTGTTGCGCAGACGCGTCTCCTCGTCGTGCAGCAGCTTGCCACGCGGCTCCTCCAGCTCGACGCGGATATCAGTGCGGTCACGAAGGCGCTGGAGCAACAGGTCGCGGCGACCGCGACCCCGCTCCTCCAGTGCCGCGGCGTCGGGGCGGTGGTTGCCGCGCGGCTTCTCGGCGAGCTGGGGAGCCCCCCGCGCGTCCATTCAGCGGCGGCACTGGCCGCCCTCGCCGGCATTGCCCCGCTCACCGTCGCCTCAGGCGGACGACATGGGCACCGCGTCAACCCCGGCGGCAACCGCAAGCTGAACCGGGCGATCCACATCATCGCCCTGACGCAGCGCCGTTGCGAGCCGCTCGCGCAGGCCTACTACGCCAAGAAACGCGCCGAGGGCAAGACCGCCCGCGCGGCGATGCGCTGCCTCAAGCGCCGCCTGGTCGACGTGCTGTTCCGGCTGCTGCTCCCCTTGCCTGCGGTCTCCCCGGCACCTCTCCTTCCCATCGCGGCGTGACATACTCCCCAACCGCCTTTCGCACCTTGACACAGGAGGCTCATATGATGCGGTACACGCCGAAAAAGGCGAGGTTTTCTGCTACGGCAATGATCCACCTGCGGAAAGCATGGTATGGCGAGGTGTGCCGCCGCACGCCTCCTCATGACCTCCTTTACACATATTGCTCGTGACCCTGGCAAGCCAAAGCCGGGAGGCAGTTCGGGGAGTGCCGGTGCGGCTCGGTACGGCCAGCCTACTCCTCGCTGTACTCGCCCGGTTCGCCCCGCACCGTAGCCTCGAGGAAACGTTCCAGGTCGGCGACGGTGTAGGTAATCAGATCGCTCCGGTGGAAATGGTTCGTGAAGCGGATCTCCACATCATCGAATGTCAGCGACGGCCGATACCGCTCAATCAGATCGCGCTGCCTCCTGCGCGCCGGCTTTGGCGATGTCCTGCCGACTGGCTCGGCCGCGAGAAGCCGATGGTGGTAGTCGGCCTCTTCCCGGATCAGTGGGTTGGGATCGTGCTGAAGCTGGGCGTAACGGCGGAGTTTCGCCCGGTAGACCGTATCATCGGGTGTCGCGTCGCCATGGCCCCACCGGGTCATAGTGCTGATGGCAGCCCAGCGGGTGGTGTATTCCTGGCTTGCCAGCATCTGGTCGATGAGCGCCCAACTTTTCTCCTCCTCATCGAGCCAGAGAATCTCGCCGACCAAGCGCGGGAGCAGGAGCGGATCCCAATCGCGCAGGACGGCGAACGCATGCTGGAGCGCCGGCACGCTGCCGGTGCAATTCGTCTTGCCCAAGGTGTAGACCGCGTGGCAGCGAATCCACCAATTTTCGGCGAGCACGAGACCTTCCAGCGCCGGGACGATCGGGGACGCGAAGAACGCCGCGTTGAACGCGGCCTCCGGGAGGTAGAGCATGCCGTCGCGGATGAAGAGCGTGGTACGCCAGACGATCTCCGGGTCGGGCGAATGCAAGAGGCCGAGGATGGCCGCAGTCAGTTCCTCGACACCGGCGACGGCGAGGGTGGCGGAGAGGTAGGCCCGGTCCTCAAGGTGGTCAATATAGTTGAGGACGGCTTGCTGCACCATGAATCGCTCCGTGCTCACTGCGCCCATGCGCCTGCGCCGTCAGGAGAATAAGGCAGCCTGGACGTAGGCGTCGCGACGGCGGGTACGGGCGGCGTACTCGGGCAGGCGCAGCACGCGCAGCCACTCGCCTTCGCCCCAGGCCCACAGCGGCGGCTGCGGCGACCGGTGCGGCGTCTCGAAGCGGCGCTCCTCCGTCACCGTCTTGAGGCGTCGCCTGTCCGGCTGGTAGGTCGCCCGATACTGCGCCAGCGGCTCGTCCTGATAGACGAGGGTGAGGTGCCCGGCGTAGAGCCACACGGCGACGGGCTGGCCGGGCAGTCCCCGCTCCGCGTAGACACGCCAGCGGCGGAACCGGAGATAGCCCGCCTGGTCCAGGACGCGGCCGAAGCGTGTGGTGTAGAAGATGCGGTGCAACTCCTCGGGGGCGTAGAGCCGGCCGCAGACGGTGTGCAGCACCGCGGCGGGGCTCCGGCGGTCTTCGGGCCGGTGTAGGTGGGCGAAGTGGTCCTGGTAGTTGTAGTCGGCGACCCACTGGTCGTGGACTGCCAGGAGCTCCGGCCAGCTGGTGGCCCGGGCGAAGGCCCAGTCGGCCATCCGGCGCTGGACCCCGAAGGCCGCCTCGATATACGACTGCCACGGCTGCCGGCGGCCGATCTCGCGCTTCTCGATGCCGAGCGCTTTGTAGATCCGCTGGGCCTCCTTGGCGAGGAAGACACTCCCGTTATCCGTCACCAGTGCCTCGGGGGCGCCGTGCTGTTGGACGCCCATGTAGAAGACCATCAGGAAGGCGGAGAGGTCCTGCGTGCGGGAGAGGCCGCTGGCGATGACGGCGCGGCTGTAGTTGTCGAGCAGGGTGATGGCGTAGATCTTGAAATCGCCCAGGCCGTGGTCGATATACCGGATGTCGGCGGTCCAGTACTGATGCCGCCGCCCGGCGGCGAAGGGCATCGGCTTCGGGTCGTGCGGCACCCGCTCGGGCTTGGGTAGGCCGTAGAGCCGGCGGTTGAGCGCGAGGATACGCCCGCAGGTGCTGGGGCTCAGGAAGATGCCCAGCCGCTTCAAGGCGGCGTGGATGCGGAACTGGCCGAGGAGCGGGTTCTCCTGCAGATCCTTCACGGTGGCGATGGCCCGGAGCGTCACCTTGGTCGCGGGGCGGTGCGGCGCGGTCGACTTGTCCTCGAGGCCGGCCACGCCCTCGGCGATCCAGCGCTTGAGGGTCTCATGGACGGTGACGCGGCTCGTCTCCAGGTACTGCGCGATCGACTGCTTGTTCCACCCCTCGATGTGCAACCTGACGATCGCCAGGCGGCGCGTGGCCGGGTCGGCCATGCTATGGAAGGGCGGGAAGCGCCGATGCGTGCGCGGGGTGGGTGGTTCCTCCGCCAGTACACGTTTTATGGTGGCGTTGCTCGGGCGATGAGCAAAGCGCGCCCAGCAGATGGTGCGGATCTCGTTGACGCCCAGCGGCGGGTGCTCGCGCTTGACGTCGATGATCGCCTGGCGAATGTGCGCTGGTACCGTGCGGTGCTTCTCCACCTTCGGCGGGGGCACGAAGCTGGCCATGCCGAGCTGCTCGAACCGGGCCACCTGGCGGTAGAGGGTCCGCGCCGCCGCCCCGGTCTCGGCCGCGCGTTCCGCGGGCGAATGGCCGAAGAGCACCACCGGCCGGATCAGCTCGTAGGTGCGCTGTCCGCCGAACCGGACGCGGAACTCCAGCTGGTGCCACCCGTGGGTCGGCTCGATCCGCTCGCCCCGTGCCGGCATACACACCGTCTCCCCGCGCCGCCACGTCCCAACCGCTCAGACGCAGCGCGTGACCCTCCGAGCGGCCGCGCCATCATACGGACTGCCAGGGTCACGAGCAATATGTGTAAAGGAAGTCATGAGGAGGCGTGACCTAATTGCGAATGTTATCTACTGGCAGGCGCGCGCGGGCACGGGCTTCGCCACCGCCGACTTCCAGATCGACTGGGAGCGCCAGTGCGCCACCTGCCCGGCGGGGCACACAAGCCGCAGTTGGACGCCCGCGGTCGACAAGCGCACCAATCAGGTCATCAAGATCAAGTTCTCCGGGCGCGACTGCGGCCCCTGCCCCTGTCGCCTGGCTTGCACCCGTTCCCGGAAGAAGTACCCCCGCCGCACCCTCACCGTCCGGGCGCGCGACGAATACCACGCCCTCCAAGACGCCCGGCAACGCGAGGGCACGCGCGCGTTCGCGACAGCGTATGCCACCCGCGCCGGGATCGAGGGGACCCTCTCGCGCGGCGTCCGCACTTGCCGCCTGCGCCGCACGCGCTACGTCGGCCAGGCGAAAACGCACCTCGGCCACGTCCTGACCGCCGCCGGGATGAACTTCTTGCGCCTCGGCGAGTGGTTCTCGGACCGCCCGCGCGCCAGAACCCGGCGCTCGCCCTTCGCCAAACTCATGACCGAAGTGCTGGCAGCCTGACACAGCGGCAATTCGCCAGCGGTATCGACTTTGCGGGAGACCCGTTCTACTTGACGTTAGACAGACCCTCCCTGTTGTATTGACAAATTTGCAAGCCGTGCTTATAGTAAATATGTCAACGGTACGGTTCGGGGTATGGGAGGAACGACGATGGTGGTCCGGGAACGCAACGACGAATCGGGGATGGGGCGCGAGGCGGCCCGCTTTGTGTTCCACGCGCAGCCGACGGCGGGCCTCGCCTTCGAGCTTGATACCGCCGTCGCCTTGCAACGCGCCGATCGCGCGGCCTTGGGCGAGGTTTCGCGCTTCTGGGTGCTGTTCAACGACAAGTCGCTCCTGCGCGGTTCGCTCGCGGTGCGCTTGCTGAGCGCGGTGAATGGCCTCCTGGAACGGATGGACGAGCGGGCCCTCAAAGATGCGGGCACCGGGTCCGACGACGTCGAGGCTCTGATCGCGGCGCTCACCGGCCCGGACGGCGTCACGCTCGGCGAGCGCGATCTCGCCCAATTGCGCGGCGCGCTCGTCAACCGCGACTTGCTCGCCGCGGAAGGCGGCACGGTCGGGGCGAACGAGGTGGCCCGTCTGCTCTCCGTCTCGCGCCAGGCCGTCGCGCAGCGGGTCCTCCGCAATCGTCTGCTCGCCGTCACCCCGACGGGCGGGCGTCAGCGCTTCCCGGTCTGGCAATTCGCGCAGTCCGGCGTCCTCCCGGGCCTGGAGGATACCCTGGCGATCCTGTCCGCGGGTGAGGTTGATCCGTGGGCCCGTCTCCTCTTCTTCTTGACGGAGCAGGATAATCTGCAAGGAGCGCGACCGCTCGACGCGCTCCTGCTCGGCGACGCCGCCGGGGTGGCCTGCGCCGCGCGGCGCTATGCCGGCGTCGCCGACCCGGCGGTGAATCGGTGACCGGCGGCGGCACGCACCCGGAGCCGCCATCCGACCTGCACCTCCGCACCCTGCCCCTTGTGGACGCGGCCGGGCCCTGGGTGCGCGCGTATGCCCTGCGCAATGCCCCGCTCTATTTCGGCACGAACGGGAGCGAACGGTTCGACGACGCGCTATGTGAATTCGGCGTCTGCTACGTCGGGGCGGACGATGCGTGCGCGTTTATCGAGACGGTGCCAGTGTCCGCGCCGTTGTTCGCGGGGGGACGGCGCATCGTCCCGGCGGGCTTCCTCGAGCAGCGAGGTGTGGCGGATGTGACGCTGGTGGGTGCCGCGCCGCTGCGCCTGGTGGATCTTACCGGCCAGGGTCTGGCCGATCTCGGGGCCGATGCCGATCTGTGCAGCTGCCGCGATTACGCCGTCTGCCAGCGCTGGTCGCGCGCCCTGCACGAGCATCCCCGGGCCCCGGATGGGCTCCTGTATCGCGCGCGGCACGACCCCTCGCTCCTGTCGGTGACCCTTTTCGGCGATCGTGTCGACGGGCGGATCGCCATGGTCGGACGCGGCGCGTGGAGCGACCGCGCGAACGTGACCAGACTTGCCCCCATCCTGCGTCGCTATCAGCTCGCCGAGCAGTCGCGCTCCTGATCGTCCCACCCCGGCGGCATCGCGGCGTTCCCCTCCCCGCTCGCTCGGCGGCTGGCGCGGGGGTGGAAGCGGTGTCCGCCGTCGCGGCGCACCCCCCGTCTGAGGTTTGTACCGGCTACTTCGCGCATCCGCGCCGTTGCGGTCCAGAATGCTGGTCACGCGACGCGACGATAGTCGTGATGGAGGGTTGCGTCAGATTGCAGACGGTGGGCTGGCAACCTTGTCGTTCCTCTGGTGGCGTTGCGCGGCTGACGCGACGGAGAGGAGGGGCCGATGCCGTGCCCCCACGGCGCCCAGACGGTCACTGCGGCGCTGCCCAGGCGGACGACGCGGGGCTACCGCACCTGCCGTTGCCCCGGCTGCCGCCGGAGTTGCAACGAGCGCACCGGCACGCCGTTCGCTCACGCGCAGGTCCCCACCGACATCGTGCCGCTCGTCGTCCGGTCGGGCTCCCGCGCGGGTGACGACGGACGTCAGTCCGCCCCTTCCCACCCCGCGCGGAAACCCGGGCTCCCGCGCGGGTGACGACGGACGGGCACGACGCCGACCCCCGCGCCAGCCGCGAGACGCTCGGCGACGACGTCACCCACCGCACCAGCCGCGATAAGAACAACCGCAGCGAGCAGGACCATCGCGGCGTGAAGCAACGCGATTACCCGCTGCGTGGGTTCGGGGGTTGCACCGCAGCGGCGCGCTGCTGCGTCGGCTTCGAGGAGCAACGTCAATATTTCCGGTCGCGCACGAGGCAGGACGAGTGGGTCTCGCTGGCGGAGCACTGGTGCCTATTCCGGGAGCGCTGGGCGGCCGTCATGGCCGCGCTGGCCGCCGCCTGACCGCCGGCCGAGCCGGTCCCGCGCCGTCCTCGACACCCGTTGACCGTGCCCGTCGCCCCAGTTCTGACGCATCCTCCACCGACATATGGTCGGATCGTGTAACCGACAGCGCCCTCGCCACGTACCTCTAGCCATAGCTCGCCGTGGGTGCGGGCGGAAGGGGGACCATTATGAGCGGACTGGGCGACAAGATCAAGGGCAAGGCGCAGGAGGCGGTCGGCGCGGCCAAAGAGGGCGTCGGCAAGGCGACTGGCGACACCGACACCCGAGCGTCCGGCATGGCCGACCAGGCCAAGGGCAACGTCGAGCAGGCTAAGGGCGGCGTCAAGGAGGCGGTCTCCGACATCAAGGAGACGGTCAAGGACAAGACCAGCTGAGCGCTAGACCCGCTGCCAGACGAGTCGCAGGGCCGGCCGCGTGATCTGAGCGTTGGCCGGGCCTGCACTATCCATGGGAGGAGGCGAGCATGGCAGATAAAGACCAGCAGGACACCGAGGACCGCACCGGCACGTACGGTGGCGACGATGGGGCGCTGGAAAACGAGCGGGCGTTGATCGCGCCGGGCGAAGACCCGGGGGCCGTCGATCGCACCGACGACAAGCCGCAGACGGGCAAGACGCAGCCGGAGCGCAAGCAGGACAAGGATTTGGAGAGCGGCGAGGAGAATCCGGGGTAGCGCCCAACCAGGACTAAAGCACGCCCTCGACGACGCAACGCCACGGTCGTTTCCCCTGTCCAATAGAGTAGCGAAGATTTCTTGTGGCGAGCGGTCTTCGTCATCCTCCGGGGCGGGCCGGTGTTGGTTGGCATCGGCCCGCCCGTTCGTGTGCCCGAATGGCCTAAATCTTTCTCATAGACGATCCATTACACTCGTGAGCGGCGCAATCAAGGGTAGATGAGCATCCTGGCCAGCGCGGACCGGTGACGGTTTGCGCGCCCGTGTTTCGCGAGACATCCGCACAGGGGGGAGACGGGCATGGAGCCGCGCGACACGATCCTCGTCGTGGACGACACCGCCGCTGTCGCCGCCCTGCTGCGCGCGGTGCTCGATGGGGCGGGCTATCGCGTGCTCGTCGCCCCGACGGTGGCGGTGGGTCTCCAGGTCCTCGCGGCCTTCCGTATCGCGTTGGTGCTCATCGACGCCCCGATCCCGGCCGACGATGCCGCCGACGCGGGCGCTTTCTGGGCGGAACTGGATCGGCTCGCCGCCACAGCACGCGCGACACCCCTGGTCGTCTATGCCGGGGAGCACCCCGAACGGTACGCCGCATACGCCGCGCACGGCTACGCCGCCCACCTCGCCAAGCCCCTCGACCTCGACGCCCTCGTGGCGACAGTCGCCGGACTTTTACCCCCTGCCGCCGCCCGCCAAGGCTGAGGCCACGCGCGCCATCAGATCATCCAGGTCGAAGGGCTTCTTGATATAACCCCGCACCTTGCGCCGGGCGAACTCCTCGCCGTGCAGGCCCGCCGTCATGAAGAGGATCGGCACCGTCGCGGTATCCGGGCGAGCGCGCAATAAATCGTGGACGGCGAACCCATCCAGGCAGGGCAATTGCACGTTAGTGGTGGAGGCCGGCGAGGAGGGTCGCGAGGTAGGCGTCGTCGAGGGCGGCGCGGAAGCGCCTGGTGGCGAGGCTGCCCCGCACCGTACGCTCCTGGCGGAGGAGGTTGAGGGCGAAGTGGCGCAGCACCGTCAGGTTCGCGGCTCCGTCGCCGATGCGGACTCGACTTTCATCCTCACGGAAGGCCACGTCGAGGACCCAGTGGACCCGATTCTCGATCCCCCGATGGCTGCGGACGACTCGCCCGAAGGCTGCCGCGACGCCTGTCTTGGCCGTTTACTCCATCCGGCTCGATTTTCTGGCAGTCGGGGTGTGAGAGTGCCAAGACTTTGCCTCGGACGGACTAAACGGCCAGGACAGCCCTCGTGACCGTGCCAGGCGGGGAGATGGCCATGGCGACCGACCGCACGCCGCGCACCGACGCCGCGCCGCACGCGCCCGATCCGGGGCGCTCGCTGCTCGCCGGGGTGCTCTTCGGGGTCGGCCTCGCCGCCTTCCTCGACGAGACCGTCTTCCACCAGCTGCTGCACTGGCACCACTTCTACGACCAGTCCACCCCCGCCGTCGGCCTGGTCTCCGAAGGGCACTGTCAACTTGGGACGTAAAGGAAAGGGCTGGCTGTGCGATACTCGGGGCATGAATACGACGGATACGCCTAACTACGCCGGACATCGCTTCCCACCGGAGATCATTGCGCACACCGTCTGGTTGTACTTCCGGTTTGCGTTGAGCTACCGCGATGTGGAGGAGCTGCTGGCCGAGCGTGGCGTCATCCTCACGTACGAAACGGTGCGGCAGTGGTGCCGGAAGTTCGGCCAGCAGTACGCCAATGCGCTGCGCCGCCGCCGGTCGCAGACTGGCGACAAATGGCACCTTGATGAGGTCTTCATCAGCATCAACGGGGCACAGCACTACCTGTGGCGCGCGGTCGACCAGGAGGGCAACGTCCTCGACATCCTGATGCAAAGCCGCCGCGACAAGCAAGCGGCGAAGAAATTCTTCCGCCGTCTGCTCAAGGATCTCGCGTACGTGCCGCGCGTGCTGATCACCGACAAGCTCCCCAGCTATGGCGCGGCCAAGCGCGAGGTGCTGCCGAGCGTCGAGCACCGGCAGCACAAGCGGCTGAATAATCGTGCGGAGAATTCGCACCAGCCGACGCGTGAGCGGGAGCGGCGCATGCGGCGCTTCAAGAGTCCGGGGCACGCGCAACGCTTCCTCGCCGCCTACGGTCCGATCACGAATCACTTCCGCCCGCGCCGCCACCGTCTGACCGCCGCCGCCTGAGCGACCAGCGCTCCGCACCTCAGCACGCCCTCGCGCCGCTTGCGCCATGCAACGCCGACTCAAGTTGACAATCCCCCGCCTCCGCCTCCGGGCCCAGGTCGAGGTCCATGTAGGCCCGTCCGAGGGCTACGTGAGCGGGCACGCCGCGCGGCCACTTGCGCAGTATCCGTAACTGTCGGCGTACCTCGCGCACGCTCGCCAGGTCGGCCGCGGCCGACTCGTCCGTCGCCGTACTTATCGCCCGCTCGAGTTCGCGCTGCGCCCAGTTCCAGCGGTGCGCTGCGGCGAGGCGCAGGCCCTCCTCGTGGTGGGGCTCGAGCGGCGCGGGGGAGAGGCTGCCGACCGCAGCCGCGCCCAGCGCCTCGGGCTTGGGCGCGGCGGTCGGAACAAGCGCGACGGCCGACGCGTGCTGCAGGGCAATACCCGTGGGAACTGCGGCGGGGGCGACACGGGCGGCGGTGCTGCGGAAGCGCCCGAGCCAGGTGCGGAGCCGGTGGAGGGTCAGATGGTCGAGCACGACACCACCTCCTCATGCTATGTCGTAGCGCGCCGAGGGCGATCCCGGTGCGCAACAGCTGGGCGCGCACCGCACTGCCGACGCGAAGAACGTCGCCCGAAGGTCGCCCGGCCGACGTGGCACCTCTGGGCGGGAGCGCATGCGGGCCCGGTCGTCGCGAGAGGCGGTGCGACAGTCATGGGCGTTCCCGCCCGTCTGGCGCACCGATCACGCTAGCCCTTGACCCCGCCCATCGTCAGGCCGCGCGCGAGGTAGCGCTGCCCGAAGAGGGCGAAGAGGTAGGCGGGGATCAGCCCGAGCACCACCGACCCGGCGGCGACGCCAAAATCCTGCTGCGTCGGCGACACGAGCGCGGCGGTGAAGAAGGCCATGATCGTGCGGGTCTCGGCGCGCGTCAGCACCAGGGCGATCAGCAGGTCGTTCCAGGTGAAGACGAAGACTAGCAGCGCGACGACGAAGATCCCCCCCGCCTGCAGGGGCAGCACGACGCGCACTAGGCTGCCGAGCTCGGTGCAGCCGTCGATCAGCGCCGCGTCCTGGATGTCGTAGGGGAAGTCCTGGAAGAAGCCGAGCAGGATCCAGATGGCGAACGGGGTGAGGAAGAGCGAATAGGCCAGCAGCAGGCCGTGGTAGGTGTTGATGAGGCCGAGCGTCCGCGCGACCAGGAAGAGCGGCAGGATGATCGCCACCGCCGGCAGCATCCGCTGGCTGATGATCCAGAAGGAGAGGCTGTCCCCCCCGAGGCGATAGCGGCCCAGGGCGTAGGCGACGGGGATCGCGAGGACCAGCACGACCGCCGTGTTCAGGGTGGCGATCAGCAGGCTGTTCTTGAGGACCTGGCCGATCTCGTATTCCCGGAACATCAGCCGGTAGTTGGCCAGCGTCGGCTGCTCGGGGAGCCAGTGCGGGGGGTAGGCGAAGTATTCGATCGGGGTCTTGAAGGAGGTGGCGAGGATCCACAAGCTAGGGAAGAGGAAGACGGCCACCAGCGCGACGACCGCGCCGTAGAAGAGGACGCCGCCCGCGAGGCGACGGACACGCCGCCCCGCCGAGGGGCAGGGGGGGCGCGGATAGGGACGCGCGATCGGCCTCACAACGCTCATTGTCCACCCGCCTGCTTGGTCACCCGGAGGTAGACCTGCGCGAAGAGGATCGTCACGACGCACAGGATCCAGGCCATCGCCGCGGCGTAGCCGATCCGGAAGTGCGTGATCCCCTCGGTGTAGATGTAGTAGCTGATCGTCTGGGTCTGGGTCCCCGGACCGCCCTGGGTCATCACGTAGATCTCGTCGAAGATGCGGCTGACGTCGATGGCGCGGAGCAGCAGCCCCAGCGCCAGCACGGGCCAGATCAGCGGCAGGGTGATCCGCATGAAGGCCTGCCAGGGGCCGGCCCCGTCGACGCGCGTGGCCTCGTACAGCTCGGCCGGGATCCCCTGGAGCGCCGCCAGGATCAGGAGCATGAAGAACGGCGCCGAGTGCCAGACGTCGACCGCGACGATCGCCGGGCGCGCGAGGTCGACCGAGCCGAGCCAGTCGACCAGGACGTCGCGCCCGGCGAGGTTGGAGAGGATGTCGTTGATCGGCCCGTACTTCGGGGTGTAGAGGAGGCGGAACGACATGCCGGCCGCGGTCGCCGAGATCATGACCGGCGTGGCCAGCAGGCTGATGACGAGGCCGCGGCCGCGGAAGCTCCGGTTCAGGAAGAGGGCCAGCCCGAAGCCCACCGTCGCCTCCAGGATGAGCGCCGGCACGGCGATCCAGGCGGTCTGGCCGATCGAGCGCCAGAATTGCTCGTCCCCCAGGATCTCGCGGTAGTTCTGCAGGCCGACGAAGGTCCACTGACGGTTGAACTGCAGATCGAACGGGGTGAAACTCACCGCCAGCGCGTAGAGCAACAGGAAGAGCGTGCCGACGAAGAGGTACACGGCCGTCGGGATGACGAAGTAGTACCGGGCCCGCCGGGCCCGCCCGAACCTCGTCCGCCGCGCGGGGTGGGCGAGCGGCCGGTCGACCGTCCCCGAGTGTTGCGCCACCTGTCCCCCTCTCTCCGGTGCGCTGCCGGCACCGGGGCCTCCTCGTGCCCCCGGCCCCCGGCGCGCCGCGCGCCAGGGGGGTAAGGCCTCACGGGAGGGGCTTGTACTCCAGCCCGCGCGCCTTCATGACGGCGAGCGACGTGGCCCAGGCCTGCTGCTGCTTGTCCTTGCCGACGCGTTGGCTCACCTTGTCCCACTCGGCGGCGACGCCGTCGAGGGCCGCCTGCACCGGCTTCACCTTCGTGATCGCCTGGGTGAGCCCGTCCTGCAGCTTCGTGTAGTACTCGCTGGAGCCGGGTACCTGCAGGTCGGGGAAGCCGGATTGCAGCCCCTTATTGATCACATCGACATACTGCTGGCCGTAGAGCGCGGCGAACTGCGGGTCCTTGAGCGTCGAGGTGCGATAGGCATCGATGCCGGTCGCCGGGTCGATGCAGAAGTGGGTGTGCACGGCCGGCTGGCTCAGGAACCAGACGACGTAGGCGGCGGCGTCCTGGTTCTTGCCGTACTTCGGGATGCCGAGCACCCAACCGGTGGCGAGCGACGCGTGGGACGGCAGCGCCAGGCCCCCGACGAGCGCGCCCGGGGGCACCGCCGCCCCGATCCTGCCGACGGTCGTCGAGCGCGACTTGTCCTGGGCCGAGCGGAAGGCCGAGCTCCAGTTGATCGACATCGCCGCGTCGCCCTTGATCAGCGCGTTCTCAGCCTCCTGGTAGCCGAAGTTGTTCGACCCGGGCGGCGCGTAGTCCGCCACCTTCACCAGGTTCTCGGTCGCCAGGAGCCCGTTCTTGCCGTTGATCAAGGGTTTGAGCGCGTCGTCGAAGTAGATGCCGCCGTAGGCGGCGAAACGATTCTGCCACCACCACTGCGGCCCCGAGAACCCCTCGGCGGTGCCGAAGCCCTTCTGGCCGTCCTTGCGCCAGGGGGTCTCGGTGAAGAACTGCGCGACGGTGGCGTAGTCGTCCCAGGTGGTCGGCGGTGCGAGCTCCTTGCCGGTCTTCACCTTGTACTGGCTCACCATGTCGGGGTTCTCGAAGGCGTCCTTGTTATAGAAGAGCAGGTGGATGTCGCCATCGAACGACATCGCGACCTGGGTACCGGCCCAGGTGAGGTAGTAATCCTTGAAGGTCGGCAGGACGTCGTCGAGCTGGAGGTCGAGCCCGTTCTTGTCCATCAGCGCCTTGATCGGCGCCATGTGCGGGGCGTAGTCGGGCAACTGGAAGGGCAGGAACATCGTCACGTCGTAACTCGTCGCCCCCGCGCTGTACTCGGTCTGGTTGCGCGTGTAGAGGTCGTTGCCCGGCACGACGTCGATGCTCAGCTTCAGGTTGCCCTCCCGCTCGATCTGGTCGCGGAATTGGCGCATGGCATACGCGTAGTATTCGGTCGAGGTGGCGATCTTGATCGTCTGGCCGGTGAACTTCTTGCCCACGGCCGGGGCGGCGATGGTGGCCGGGACAACGGTCGAGGTCGGCGCCGCCGTGGGCGTCGTGGCGACGGTCGGCCCCGCGCTCGTGGCCTGGGTCGCCCCGGCCGGGGCCGCGCTCGCCCCGGGCGGGGCCGTCGCCACGGCGGCCCGGCCGCAGGCCTGCAGGAGGGCTGTCGTGGCCGCCAGCCCCACGCCCCAGGCGGCACCGCTCAGCAATGTACGACGGGAGAGTTTGCGATCGCGCAGCCGTTCCATCTCGGTCCACCCCCTCGATCTCGGGCACCTCACCGGCCCCACGGCCGGGACGACACACCGTGCGGGCGACTGTCGCGCGCCGCCGGATCGCGGCACCGCCCCGAATCACGCCCACGTGATGCCGCGATCCGGGGCCACACACGGTGTACAGGCACGGCCCACGGCTGCCGGTTGTGCCGACACACGAGGCCTGATCTCCTCCCCACAAGCATGCGTCCCTGCCCTGACACCTACGGTTGCCAGCACACAGCTGGGCATCACGGCCCGCCATGACCATGCTCAGGCCGGCACGGCGTCCACCTGCCCGGCGGCGGCGGCCATGATCGTGTCGATTTCCGCGCGCTCGTCCGCCGACAGGACGACTTCCAGCGCCGCGACATTGTCCTCGATCTCCCGCGAATTCCGCGCGCCGGTCAGCGCGATCGCGACCTGCGGCTGCCCAAGCACCCACGCCAGCGCCAGGCGCGGCAACCCGACGCCCTTGCGCGCTGCCAGCGCCCGCAGCCGCTCGACCACCGCCAGATTCTGCCGGAAGTTGTCGCCCCGGAAGAGCGCCTGGCCGAAGATCACGCCGTGCGACCGCCAGTCGCGCGCGTCGAAGGTCATCTCCGGGGTGAACGTTCCGGTCAGGAGGCCGTGCGCGAGCGGCCCGTAGGCCATGATCCCGATCCCCAGCTGGGCGGCGGTGGCGAACATCTCCCGCTCCCAGCGCCGATCGAAGAGGTTGTAGCCCACCTGGTTCGCGACGATCGGGGCCAGGGCACGACTCTCACGTAACTGCGCCGCGTTGAAATTGGAGACACCGATGTGGCGCACCTTCCCCGCAGCGACGAGGTCGACCAACGCACCCATCGTCTCCGCGAGCGGGGTCGCCGGGTCGGGCCAGTGGATCAGGTAGAGGTCGATGTAGTCCGTGCCGAGCGCCCGCAGGCTGGCCTCGCAGTCGTCGATGATCGACCGGTGGCGGCTGTCGCGCGCGCGCAGCTGGCCCGCCCGCGTCGGCAGCCCCCCCTTGGTGACGAGCAGGATCTCCCGGCGACGCGTGCCGAGGGCGCGGCCGAGCAGTTCCTCCGACTGCCCCGCGTGCGTCGGGCCGGCGGGGTCGGACTCGCCGGCCAGGGTGGTGAAGCCGTAGAAGCGCGCGGTGTCGAACAGGTTCACGCCCAGGTCGATCGCCCGGTGGATCGCCGCGGTCGTCTCGCGCTCGTCGAACGCGCCGTACGTGCCGCCCAGCTCCCAGCAGCCGAAGCCGATCGCCGAGACGGCCAGATCCGAGTCGCCCATGTGTCGCTGCTGCATAGCGTCCTCCCCCTCAACAAGAGCACTCCGGCGGGCCGGTGTCCGCCGTTGCGGCGGGGCCGCGCTCAGCCCTTCACCGCGCCCATCGACAGCCCGGAGACCAGGTACTTCAGGACGAAGACCGCGAAGAAGAAGACCGGCGCGAGGACCAGCAGCCCCGCCGCCGCCAGCGGGCCCCAGTTGATCCCCTCGAAGCTCATGAACCCGACGAGCGCGACCGGGGCGGTCTTCACCTGGTTGCGCGTGAAGATCAGGGCGAAGAAGAACTCGTTCCACGAGGCGATGAACGTGAAGACCGCCACGGCGGCCATCCCCGGCGCGGCCAGCGGCAGGACGATGCGCGTCAGCGCCCCGAGGCGGGTCGTGCCGTCGACCATCGCCGCCTCCTCCAGCTCCTGGGGGATCTGCAGGAAGTAGCCGCGCATCATCCAGATCACGAAGACGAGGGTGAAGCTGAGGTGCAGGATGATCAGGCCGGGGTAGGTGTCCAGCAGGTGCAGCTGATTGAAGATGACGTAGAGCGGGAAGAGCACCCCGATCGCCGGCAGCAGGCGGGTCGTCAGGATCCAGAAGGCGATCGCCCGCTGGAACGGGAAGCGGAAGCGGCTCAGCCCGTAGGCCGCCGGCACGCCCAGGAGCAGGGCCAGCACGGTCGTCACGCTGGCGACGATGATGCTGTTCACGTACTGGTGGACGAAGTCGGCCCGCCCCAGCACCTCGCGGAAGTTCGCCAGGGTCGGGGTGAAGAACCAGATCGGCGGCATGGCGAACGCGTCGGTGCGCGTCTTGAACGCCGTCGACACCAGCCAGAGGATCGGCAGGAGGAAGGCCAGGACGACCAGGTAGGTGAGGAGATCGAGGCAGCGCGCCCCGGGCGAGCGCCGTCGCACCGCTATCGCCCGCATCAGCGCACCTCCAATTCCAGGCCCGAATAGCGGACGAGGACGAAACTGATCCCGATGCAGACGAGCATCAGCACCACCGCCAGCGCCGAGCCGTAGCCCATGTTCAGGAAGGAGAAGCCCACCTTGTAGGCGTACATGTTGAGGGTCTGCGTGGCGTTGGCCGGGCCGCCGGCCGTCATGACGAAGATCAGGTCGAACATGCGGATGGCGTCGGTCACCTGGAAGATCATCGCCAGGAAGATCAGCGGGCGGAGCAGCGGCAGCGTGATGAAGCGGAACTGCTGCCAGGTCGTCGCCCCGTCGACCCGCGCGGCGTCGTAGGGCTCGTTCGAGAGCGATTGCAGCCCGGCGACGAACATCAGCGTCACGAACGGCGTGACGTGCCAGGCGTCGGTGAGCACGATGCTGAGCAACGCCATGTGCGGGTCGGCGAGCCAGAGCGGCTGCGGCAGGTGCAGCGTGCGCAGGACGTAGTTGATCATCCCCAGGTCGGTGTTGAAGAGCATGCGCCAGGTCAGGCCGACGACGATCGAGGTGGTGATCAGCGGCAGCAGGAAGAGCGAGCGCATCACGCGCTTGCCGGGGAACTCGCGGTTGAAGAGGAGCGCGAGCAGCAGCCCCAGGACCAGCTCGACGAGCACCGCGCCGACCGCGAGCAGGAGCGTCACCCCGACCGCGGCCCGGAATTGCACGTCGGCGACCATCGCACGATAGTTCTCGAGCCCGATGAACTCCTTGCCGAGATAGACCCGGCGGAGGTCCCAGCTGGTCAGGCTGTTGTAGAGCAGGTAGGCCAGGGGCACGATCGTGATCAGGAGCAGCAGCAGCGTGGCCGGGGCCACGTACAGCAACCCGGTGTAGCGCCCGAACTGCGGCCCGAACCGGCGCCCCGGCCGCGGTGCCAGGGCCCGCGCGGGCGCACGCTGGCGGCTGAGCATCGCCATCTCCACCCTCCCGTGTACGGATCGGGCGGGCGGGGCCCCGACCGTGTGGTCGGGCCCCGCCCGCGCTTACTTGAGCAGGCCGGCCTTCTTCTGGATGGTCACGCTTTTATCGTACGCGTCCTTCAACGCCTGGGCCGCCGACTGCTGGCCGGTGAGGATCTGCGACAGCGCGAGGCCCAGCGTGTCACCGAGCTCAGTGCCGGTGATGATCGGGGGCCAGTAGTCGGGCATGGCGAATTCGAAGGATTGGGCGAGGGTCTTGTCCCAGGCGCCGTTCCCGAAGTTGTACTTCTGGATGAACCGCGAGCTATTGAGGGACGACCGCCGGGTGGGGTCGCCGCGCAGCCCGAGCTGCGTCGTCTCCAGCATTACGTCCGGGCTGGTGGCCCACTGGATGAACAGCCAGGCGGCCTCCTGCTTCTTGGAGGTGGTCGGCACGCTCAGGGCGTACGTCCCGGCCGAGTAGCCGAAGCGCCCCTGCGTCGCCTTCGGCCCGCGCGGGCCGTTCGGGCCCAACACCATCGGCAGCGGCGCGTAGCCGATCTTCCCGGCGATCTTCGACTGGGCCGGATCCTCCAGGCGCGGCCCGAAGTTGGTGGCATCGTAGACGATCGCCGCCTTCTCCTGCTGCATCGACAGCTGGACCTCGTTCCAGAAGTAGCTGGCGACGTCGGGCGGGCCGTAGTCGCGCAGGAAGCGGCCCCAGCTGTCCGCGGCCTCGACCGCCTCCGGGGCGTTCAGGCCGATCTCGCCGGTCTGCTTGAACCAGAAGCCCCCGTGGCCGTAGAGCCAGGCCAGGAAGGGGTAGATGGCGGCGTTCCCCTCCTGCGAGCCGCGCAGCGAGAGGCCGGCCATCCGCCCGCCCGCCTTGATCTTCTTGCAGGCGTCCTCGAGGTCGGCGAGCGTGTCGGGGGCCTTCGCGATCCCGGCGCGCGCGAACTCCTCGGTGTTGTAATACAGCATCAGGCTCTCGCCGTAGAACGGCAGCCCGTAGAGCTTGTCCTGGTACTGGTAGTACTGCAGGAACTTGGGGAAGAAGTCGTCGAGCGCCAGCAGCTTCTCGTCGGTGATCGCCGCGTTCTTGCGCAGATCGTCGACCGGCACGATCCACTTGTTGGCGATGTATTCCGGAGTCAGGAACCAGCCGATGACGTCGTAGGCCCCGGTGCCGGTCGACATGTCCGTGATCTGCTTCTGGCCAAGCTGCTGCTGAGGTATCTGCTCGAAGCTGACCTTGATCCCCGTCTGCTGCTCGAAACCGGCGGACAGCTGCTTGTCCCGTATGTTGTATACACCCCGGACCATACTACGCTTAGTCAGACTACTTGTCAATACATGTGTCTGACAGGTGCATCTTACGAGCGATGCCATATCGTCGGCGGGGTATTGTCAACGCCAAGGTCTGTCAGGCGGCTGACTGGTCGTCGGACGTGGGCGAGCGTGCTGGTGACGGCCCGCCGGGCGGCGAAGCGTTCGCGACGTATCGCGCGGTACTCGGCCGCAGTGAGACGACACGAGTTGATCGGGCTGTCGACGGCGAGGAGGCGTTGTGCGTGGTCCTGGGATTTGCAACACCGTCCCCGACGTTCCCGCTCCTCTGTTGACCACGGAGTTCGTTAGATGTTTGTACCGTAAGTTTCTGCTCAATATCGAACGCTGATCGGGCAAAGAACGCTGCGGACTGCAAGTGATCTACAGAGAGATAAGAGCGCCATTCCTCCTCGTAGAAAGTGGCTTCTTTTGCCTCAGGAGCGACCTCAAGCCCAAAGTCTTCGGATACACTCATAATAAACTCCAGCCCTTACTTCAATCGCCTGGACATTATTTTAGCCGCCCCGTCGCATACCCGTCCGGTCGAACCGGTCGGCGCAGCGCATCGCGTGGGAGAGAGGTTTCTCTCAGATTAGCGGGTTCGGCCCGACGATTTCGTAGTGATCCATCAGGGTCGGATGGGGGAAGAACGCCGGGAAGAGGATCGGATCGGTGCCCGCGTTTGTGAAGGTGTGGGCCGTCTGCGCCGGAATCTTCACCACGCACGGACCCTCGGCCTCGAAGCGCTCATCGCCGATGATGTAGGACATGCGGCAGGCCGGGAGGACGTGGATCTCGTCGCAGATATGCTTGTGCAACGGTGGGCCACCACCCCGCGCCGTCTCGGACCAGATCAGGGAGATGGCGGCGAGGCCGTGGTCTTTCCCCTCCATGGCATGGCCCCGCTCGCCCAACTCGACGAAGAAGGACTCCATCTGGTCCAGGGTGATGACGTAGCGCAGGCCCAGCCCTCCACGCGGCGGTTATCTCAATAGCGGCGGCAGTATAGCAGTTCAAGGCATAAAGAAGCCGCCCGTACCATCCCGGTACCGGTAGACCGGCTTGGGTGCAGATAGGGGCGGCTGAAAAGATAGGCCAGACAATGAGCTACGAGGTGAACTCGCGGGCGATCTCCCAGTGGTGGCCGAACGGATCGACGACGCGGCCCATGCGCCAGCCGTGCTCCTCCGCGACAGGACTGACCGCGCGCGCCCCGGCCGCGATCGCCCGCGCGAAGCACGCGTCGGGGTCGGCAACCGCCAGGAGCAGGCGGATGGTGCCCCCGCCCAGCGTCTCCGGGCTGAAGTTCTGATGCTCGGGGGACTCGTCCGCCACCCAGAACTCCACGCCATCCACCGACAGGCGGCTCACGACCGCGCCGTCGGGTGAATCCACGCGGAACACCTCGACCGCCCCGAATGCCGCGCGATAGAAGCCCACCGCTCGCGCCCCGCCGCGCACGGACAGCGTCGGCGCGATACTGGTTCGTTGCACATCCTGACCACTCATCGTGACCTCCTGACGTAAGGGGGTTTCGGTGGGTGAGAATTTTAGCAAAAACGTTCTACTCTGACGAGTCGCCACACGCCCGGAACCACGGGTGCATCCTCCGGCACTGTCAAGCTGGGCACATTTGACGGCAATGACGGCAGCAAAGTGGGGAACACCCTCCGCTGGCGGGCGATGATCGGCCCGCGAGCACACTGTTCGGAGCGATAATCGGGCTTCAGTGGGGAGATTTGTTCAGCCAAAGCTTAACGTGACAGTACCCAGCGAGGTGATCGTCGCCGAGCTGGCTCGTGGCCGGCGCGCGTCTCTCGTCGCGCGCCGGCCACGAGGGCTGGCCATTCGAGGATCGTCGCGCTCGGCACGTCGTCGTGCGGCAGGGGATGGCGGGGCCAGCGGTTCGCACCCCGGGGCAGGCCGACCTGGCCATGCCGCGCTCCCTGCTCTCGCGCCGCTACGAACGGCGCGCGCGCCGCCGCAGGAGCGGCGGGACGAGGGCGAGCAGCACGGCGCCCAGCCCGAGCAGCGGCGCGCGCGGGGCGGGTGTCGCCGCCGCCCCGCCGCCGGTATTCGGCAGGCCGGGGATGGTCCCGAAGTCGAAGGCGTTCGTCAGGTCGTTGGCCGCCGCGTCGCGCGGGCCGAGCGGGGCCAGCCCCCAGCGGTTCTCGATGAACTTCAGCACTGCGGTCGTGTCGTACCGGGTGTGGTCGACATACCCGCGCCTGGCGTAGGGCGAGATGATGATCGTCGGGACGCGCGTCCCCGGTCCCCAGCGGTCGCCCTGGGGCGGGGCGACATGGTCCCAGCGCCCGCCGTTCTCGTCGTAGGTGATGATGATCGCGGTGTCGGCCCAGTAGGGGCTCTGCTGGACCGCGCCGACCAGATCGGCGACGTGCTGCTGCCCCCGGATGAGCGAGGCGTAGCCCGGATGTTCGTTGTCCGGCCCGAGCGGCTTGATGAAGGAGACCGCCGGCAGCGTCCCGTTGCCGAGGGACGCGGTGAACGCCCGTTCATCCTGCAGGTGGGCCGCCTTCGCCGCCGTGCCATCCGCGTAGTTGGCGAAGTAGGCGAACGGCTGGTGGTGGTCCTGGAAGAGCGGGTCGGCGTGCCCGGCAAGGGCGTCGTCCCAGCCGCCGGCATACCAGGCCCAGCTGATGTCCTGCTCGCTCAGGCGATCCCCGATGGTCGGCAGTGTCTGATTCGGGACCAGATTCGCGGGATCGGTGACACTCGCCGGGTGGGGCGTGTTGACCGTGTACGAGGTGTTGACCGCGTACCCATCGGGCGTCACCGCGCCGTCCTTCACCAGCCCGCCGTTCGCGTCGAGCTGGGCGATGGCGGCGGCGGGGGCATTCGGCCACTGCGGCGAGCAGGCGCAGATCAGCCAGAAGTGATTGAGGAACGAGCCGCCGAACGCGGCGTGGAAGAAGTTGTCCGCCATCGTGTACTGGCGGGCGAGCTTGCCC
>JAABUT010000611.1_pt1 | contig 53314 bp, 48 predicted proteins | sample 5559281 | NCBI WGS metagenome assembly JAABUT01 (sample SAMN10711880, study PRJNA513359) | rock metagenome | isolation source: Antarctica rocks | place: Antarctica: Victoria Land, Ricker Hills nord | collected 2016-01-04
GTCGGGCAACGCTGTGTGGCGCTGCATGACGATCCGGTGCAGTTGTGTCGGACGACGAACTACCACTGGTGGCCGTGGTGCTAATGTGAACGCTTCAACAGGAATCGGTATTATCTGCTCGCGGACACGGCGGAGGGCGTCAAGCGGGAGGCGGAGATCGCCGGTCTCGTCCCTCCGCCGTACGAGACGGGCGGCGATGTCCGCAAGGGGTTCGTCTACAAGCGCGTGCCGCACGTCACGCTCAAATCCATCGCCAACAACGAAGAAATCGACGCCATCCATGCCCGCTGGCAGGCGCAGATGGAGCCGCTCCGCGCCGAGTTGAACGCGGCGGTCGGCGAGGCGTGGGAGGAATGGCAGGTACCGCGCGAGGCGGGCATGGAATGGCCCGCGACAGCGAAGGAACTGCACGAACAATGGTGGGCGATGCGCCGCGCCCGGCAAACGGAGATCGACGCCTCCATCGCCAAACGCGCCGAGACGGAACTGCTCTACGATCAGCCGTATGAGGACGCGAAGCGCATCCGTGTCACCGGCCCGTTCACCGTGGAAAGCCTCTCGCCGCATCGTGTCGTCGCCCCGGACAACGAGCGCCCCGCGACGGAGAAGGAGGGTGCGCAGGCGGGCACGGCGGGGACGTACGAAACGATGATCCTCGACAACCTCCGCAAGGCCGGGGTGCAGAACACGGTGAAGCAGGAACGCCTCACCTTTGACCGGCTCGACCCGTACGCCGGGACGTGGATTCAGGCGGAGGGCGCGTACACCGAGAACGGGGCGACGAAGCGCGTCGCCGTCTCCATCGGCCCGCAGTACGGCACGGTGGACAAGGAGTGGATTCGGGAGGCATCCAAGGAGGCGGTGCAGGGCATCGGCTTCAGCCTCCTGATCGTCTGCGGCTTCGCCTTCGATGCCGCTGTCTCGGAGGAGACGCGCAAGTACGGCAAACTGACCGTCCTGATCGCGCGCATGAACCCGGACCTGACGATGGGGGACGCGCTCCTGAAGAAGACGGGCGCGGGCAACCTCTTCATGGTCTTCGGCGAGCCGGACATCCTCATCAGCGACTACACGGACGGCACCCTGAAGGTGGAAATCCGTGTCGTGGACGTGTACGACCCGACGACCGGCCAAATCCGCAGCCACACGACGGACGACATCGCCTGCTGGTTCATCGACACCGACTACAACGGCGAATCGTTCTTCGTCCGTCACGCCTACTTCACCGGCGCGGACGCCCCGTACGACAAACTGAAGCGCGCCCTCCGCGCCGAGATCGACGAATCCGCCTGGGCCTCCCTCTATTCCACCGTCAGCCGCCCCTTCGACAAGCCTACCACCGGCAAAATCGCCGTCAAAGTCATCAACCACTACGGCGATGAGGTGTTGAAGGTGTACGGGGTGTAGGGATGGGGATTGGCCTAACCCCCTGTCCCCTTTCCCGCCTCGGGAAGGGGGCCGGGGAGTTAGGCGAACCGAGCGTCCGGGTCTGTTGGATTATTACCTCGATCTCGCGGAGGCTCACTCCCCCTTCCCGCCTCGGGAAGGGGGTTGGGGGGTTAGACAAACCCCGACGTGATTACCACGACCTCGTCGTCCGCGTCGCCGAGCGCGTCTGGGACCACGCATAGTCAAGGGAACCGGGGATAGCCACAGAGGTACAGAGGACACAGAGGGGAATGAGGAGGAAGGGGAAGGGGAAGGAAAGAATTTCTTTCATCTCTCTTCTTTTTCTCTTGTCGCTCTTCCCGTCTCTGTGCTCTCTGTGCCTCTGTGGCTATCCCCGGTGGCGAGCGTAGCACCTGCGGTTAAGGATGGTATCTTCGCGCAAGGTGGCACCCGTCTTGCAGTAGGTATCGTGTGGCGGCACGGAAAACAGCGCGCCGCGAATCGTCGCAGAGCATATCGAAAGGAGCCTCGCAGACCATGGCCAATGTTGAGAAAACGATCGAGATCGACGCGCCCGCCGAGCGGCTGTACGCGATCTGGACGAACCCGCAGATGTTTCCGCGCTTCATGGAGAACATCGAAGAAGTGAGCACCATCGGGCCGAACAAGACCCACTGGAAGATGCAAGGTCCGCTCGGCAAGACGCTGGAGTGGGACGCGATCACGACCGAGCAGGTGCCGAACAGCATCATCGCGTGGAAGTCCGTTGAAGGCTCCGGCAACCTCGAAAACGAGGGCCGCGTGACCCTCAAGCCCCTCGGCCCGAACAAGACTGAGGCGACCGTTTCGCTCGGCTACTCCGACCCGCCCGGCGGCAAGGTCGGTGAGATCGTCTCCAAGGTGATCGCCGATCCGACCCATCGCCTTCAATCCGACCTCGAGCGGCTGAAGAAACTCGCCGAGGGCAAGGACCCGAACGCGGACTGACCCAGCAGTAGACGGTGGAACGGTAGACAGTAGAGAGAAAATGCACACACAGACGTCATGATGATGTCTGTGTGTTTGCTGTTGGGGCGGCTTCGGTGCTACGCTCTCGGGGTTCAGGAGGAGCGACGATGACGGAACCGGGGCAGCCGCAATTCTCCCGCCTCTTCACGCACGCGGAGGCGACCGCGCTCCTGCCCGCTTTGCGCCCGCGCCTCCGGCATCTCGCCGCGATGAAGCGGCAACTCGATGTCGTGCAGGGGGAGTTCGACGGCATTCAGGATCACGCGCGTGTGAACGGTCACGCCAGGCGGGCACAGGAACTGGAGGCGGAGTTGCACACCCTCCTGCACGACCTGAACGCGGAGATTGCCGCCATCACCGCGCTCGGCGTCGCGGTTAAGGACCTCACGGTCGGCCTCGTGGACTTCCCCAGCGCGCGCGACGGGCGCACCGTCTACCTCTGCTGGCGCATGGACGAGCCGACGATCACCGCGTGGCACGAACTGGACGGCGGCTACATGGGCTGACAGCCGCTCTAGCGCGCCCGAATCAGCCGCCCCTGCTATCCCCTAACCATCCTCATCGGCGGAGGCGCATCCCCTGACCGGAAAGGACTGCGTCGAGTTCGGCGCGGGAGACGACGCAGAAGTCGCCGGGGACGGTGTGCTTGAGCGCGGCCATCGCGTCGCCCATCGTGACGGCCTGCTCCTCATCGTCGGTCGTCAGGAGGCCGTGGAGGAAGCCAGCGCCGTAGGCGTCGCCCGCGCCAATCGGATCGAGCGGCTGGAACTCCACGCCGGGGCTGACGAAGACGCCGCGCTCCGTCGCCACGACGCTGCGCCGCGCCTGCAACCCGCTCGCCGCGTTGCCGCGCCGCTTGCCGACGCTCGCGACGGGCACGCCGAACTCCTCCCGCAGCCAGCGCGCCAACTCCACCGGCTTGCCCGTCGCGCCGAAGATGATCTTCATGTCGCTGCTGCCGGTGAGGATAACATCGACCTGCGGGAGCAGCTCGCGGAAGCAGATCGCCGCTTCCTCCGGCGTCCAGAGTTTCGCGCGGTAGTTGAGATCGCACGACACGGCGCACCCGGCCTCCTTCGCCGCCGCGACCGCCGCGAAGGTCATCGCGCGGCAACTCTCGGAGAGGGCGGGCGTGATCCCCGTGATGTGCAGGAGGCGCGTCTGGCGGAGGAGCGCGGGCCAGTCCCAGTCCTCCGGGGCCATCGTGGACGCGGCAGAGCCTTTCCGGTCGTAGACGATCTCGCCCGCGCGCGGCGCGGCACCGGACTCAAGGAAGAAGAGGCCGAGGCGCGAGATCGCGGCGTCCGTCCAGATGATGTGACTCGTGTCCACGCCGTGGATGCGCGCCTGATTGCCGAGGATGTGGCCGAGCGACGTGTCAGGCAACTTCGAGAGCCACGCCGTGCGCGACCCGATCCGGCTCATCCCGACGACGAGGTTCAACTCCGCGCCGCCGACCGCGATGTCGAGCGACTGCGACTGCTCGATCCGCAGCCCGTTCGGCGGCGTGAAGCGCAGCATCGCCTCTCCCACCCCGATGCAGTCGTATGCCCGCCCCTCCGCCGGTGGGAGCAGCGGCGCGCTTCGCACCTTCGGGGCAGATTCGTCCGTCGTGCCCATATCCGTCACATCGTCCCGCTCGCCCTGCTCGTCCTGCACGCATCTCCTCCTTCGATCCCGGCCCCTCGTTCCCCGTGAAACGGTAGCATAGTTTCGCCACAGAGGCACAGAGGGCACAGAGACAGAAAAAGGAGAAAGGAGTATATGCCCCCTTCTCCTTCCCTCTTTATCGTCTCTGTGCCTCTGTGGCGAAATTCCCTAGTCGATCGCCTTGCGGAGGAAGCCGCGCACGCCGAGGATGGTGAAGAGGACGAGGAAGAAGACCTGACCGAGCAGCATGTAGCCGACGCCCATGTGCGGCGTCTGCGGGACGAGCGCGGCGCGGAAGCCCTCGCTCGCGTAGGTCAACGGGCTGAAGCAGGTGACGACCTGAAACCAGCGCAGCGTGCCGAGGCCCGACCACGGGTAGTAGACGCAGCCCGTAAAGAGGAGCGGCGTCAGGATGAGCGAGAACATCAAGCCGATCTGGCTCGGCTGGACGAACGTGCCGAGCGTCAAACCGACCGCCGCACCGCCGAGCGCGCCGAGCAGCGCCACCAGCGCGAGCAGGCCGAGATGGCCGGTGCTCACCGTGAACGCGCCACCGAGGATCAGCCGCCCGAGCGGGAAGATCATCACCCCCGCGACGAGGCCACGGACGGCGGCGAAGACCATCTTCTGCATCGCCACCATCCAGACGGGCAGCGGCGAGAGTAGGCGGTCCTCAATCTCCTTCGTGAAGCCGAACTCAAGCGTCAGTGGGAGCGAGACGGCCTGCATCGCCGTCAGCATCGTCGTCAGGCCGATGATGCCGGGCAGCAGGAGGACGCTGTAGCCCCCCTGCGCGGCGCCGATCTTCGGCAGCACCTTGCCGAAGATGAAGAGGAAGAAGAGCGGCTGCATGAAGGTCTGCGCGAGAAAGGCGGGCCACTCGCGCAGCGTCACCCAGATGTCGCGCCAGAGCAGGTTGAGGAAGGCGGTGGCGACCATCCGCGTGCGGTTCGGCGTCGCGGCGGGCGTGTGGCCCGGCGCGAGGGTAACTGTGTTCGTATTCAATCGCGTAGCCCCTTCCCAGTGAGGTGGATGAAGACATCTTCGAGGCTCGGCGCGGCGAGGTGCAAATCCGACAGTTCCAACCCCGCGTCGAGGACGACCTGCGCTGCCCGCACCGCCAGTTCACCGGCGCGCTCGGCGTAGAGGCGGAGCATCGGTTCCTCCGACCCGGCGGGCGGGGCCATTGGTGTCATGCCGGGCGCGCCACCACCAGGGCCACCCGGCCTGCCCTTGCCACGACCGCCGCCCATCATCGCCGCGACCCACGGCGGCGGGCCACCCGCACCCGTGCTCGCCTGCGGGCGGGCCGTCGTCCACTCCGCCGCCGTGACGCCGGGGAGCGCCTGCACTGTCGTGAGAATCGTCGCTCTGGTCGCGTCCGCGAGCGGCGATTCGGGCTGCTCGCGCACCCGCAGTTCGACGCGCGTCCCGGCGGGCACGAGGCGGCGAAGATTCTGCGGCGTGTCGAGCGCGAGAATCTTGCCGTGATCCATAATCGCCACACGATGGCAGAGCTTCTCCGCCTCCTCCATGTCGTGCGTCGTCAGGAGCACGGTCAGGCCGTTGCGATTCAAGGTTTCAATCGTCTCCCAGAGGAAGAGGCGCGCCTGCGGGTCCAGCCCCGTCGTTGGCTCGTCAAGGAAGAGGATGTCCGGCGCGTGCATCAGCGCGCGGGCGATCAGGAGGCGCTGCGCCATGCCGCCGCTGTAGCGGTCCACCTTATCGTTCGCACGGTCGCCGAGGCCGAACTGCTGCAGCAGGTTCGTCGCCCGCTCCTGCCGCTCCTGCCGCCCGAAGCCGAAGTACGCGGCGTGGAACGTCAGGTTCTCAATGGCCGTCAGTGAGCTATCAAGGTTGTTCTGCTGCGGCACGACGGCGATGTGCGGCTTCACCGCGACCGGGTCCGCGACGACATCGACGCCGGAGACGTAGGCGTGCCCGCCCGTCGGCAGCACGCGCGTGGTGAGCACGCCGATCGTCGTCGTCTTGCCCGCGCCATTTGGGCCGAGCAGCCCGAAGACCTCGCCGCGCCGCACGGTGAAGTCGATGCCGTCCACCGCCTTGACCGGCCTGCTCGGATACTGCTTCTCCAAGCCCTCGACCGCCATAATCGTGTCGGCGTGCATCGCGGCCACCGGTTCCGCAACGCGCGCCGGGTTGGGGGAAAGTGTTGTCCGCGCCATCAGTGCCGTGCCTTTCTGTCCGTCCCGTCAATACCGATACTGTGAGCGCACTTCACAATGTCGAATATACAAGGTTGAATACACTTCGTCAAGTGGTGTGCCAATACGGCGTGCTCTACGTCACGGCAATTCGCCGCGCTCGACCTTGCCAATTGCGCCCTCGATCCAGTGCAATTCGGCTTCCATGTGGGCGATGGAGAGATGAAAATTCTCCGCGATGTGGCGCGGGGCGCCCATCCGCTCGACATCCGGCCAATTCGCCTGCCGGAATCCGTTGAGCGTGGCGCGGAGGATGTCCGCCCGCGTCCGCAACGCCGCCAGCAACTCGTCGTGCGGCATCTTATTCATGAAGGTAATCGCGACCTGAAACGGGTCGATCACCGGTTTGCGCTCCCACCAATACTCGCGCAGCAGCCGCTGAAACTCGCGCGCACCTTCCTCGGTGATCGCGTACAGCGTCCGCGCGGGTCGCTTACCGACTTGATCTGTGCTCACGGCCTCGACGAGACCTTCTTCCGCCATCTTGTTGAGCGCGAAGTAGATTGAGCCATAGGCGATCTGCGCCCATGCCTCGGCGCGCCACGACTCCAGTTCGCGCCGGATATCGTAGCCGTGCGCGGGTGATTTGTATTGCAGGACGCCGAGGATCAACAACCGTGCCGCAGACATACGCCCCCTTTCAGTACAAGTTTGTACATTCTATGCCGCATCACCGCGAAACGCGATAGACTCAACACGCTCCTCTTTATCGTCCGTTCTTCCCCTTTGCATGTGCATTCTCTCTATTCTCTGCCGGGTGCCCTCTGGGCAGATGTGGTTCAATAGTCCCCTTATCGTTTGCTGAGGAGGCGCGTAATGGTAGAGGGACGACTCGCGGGGCGAATCGCACTGGTCACGGGGTCATCGAGCGGTATCGGCGAGGCGATCGCGCTCGGTTTCGCGCGGGAAGGGGCGGACGTGATCGTCCACTACCGTGCGCGGAAGAACGAGGCCGAGGAGATCGCGGAAGAGATACGCGGCATGGGGCGGCGGGCGCACGTCGTGCAGGCGGACATCGCCGATGCGGGCGCGGTCGCGCGGATGATGGAGGACGCCGCCGCGCTTGGCCCGCTCTCCATCGCCGTCTGCAACGCGGGCACGCACCGCCGCGTCCCCTTCCTGGAGATTGACGAGGCGATGTGGGACTGGGTGGTGGACACGGACCTCAAGGGGCCGTTCCTCGTCGGGCAGGCGGCGGCGCGGCGGATGGTGCGGGACGGCGCGGGCGGGAGCATCATCGCGACTTCGTCGATCAGCGCCCGGAGCGCGCAGCACGAACTCGTCCACTACCAGGCGGCGAAGGCGGGCGTGACGATGCTCGTGCGCGGCATGGCGCTCGAACTCGCGCCGCACGGCATCCGCGTCAACGCCATCGCGCCGGGGCTGGTGGAGACGAACCTGACGACGCGCATCTTCCAGGCGCCCGCGATGCTCGCCGCCCGCGTGCAGCGCATCCCGCTCGGTCGCGCCGGACGGCCGGAGGACATGGTCGGCGCGGCGATCTTCCTCGCCTCCGACGAATCCGCGTGGATGACCGGCACGACGCTGACCATCGATGGCGGCTTCAGCGTCACCTGACGTGTCATCATGCCCTGTTACGCAGGACTGAAGGCTAAGTAGTTGAAAGTAACACGTAACAAGACTGAGCGCATGGCCCTCTTGTTACTCGTTACTACCTCTCAGTCCTCAGTCCTTAGTTCTACGTAATTTTCCCCGCCGGGACGGGGATGCCGAAGAGTTCGAGGGCATTCTCGCCCATGATCTTGCGCTTCATCTCCGGCGACATCGGCAGATTCAGTACCGTCTTCGGGTGGTCGAAGTCGTGGTGTGGCCAGTCGGAGGCGAAGAGGACGCGGTTCTCACCCGCGAAGTGGTGGATCGTCTCGACGAGATGCTGCGGGTTGTCCGGCTCCTCGATGGGCTGCGTGGCGAACCACATCTGCTCCTTCATGTACTCGCTCGGACGTTTTTCGAGGAACGGAACCTGTCGCCGGAACTCCGCATAATCCTTGTCGAGCCGCCACATCATGTACGGCACCCACGCGATGCCGGCCTCCGTGAAGGCGAACTTGAGATTCGGGTAGCGCGCGGGCAAACCGGTGTGCATGATGCTCACGAGGTTCGCCATCATCGCGAACGAGTGCGCGAGCGCGTGGCGGGCGAAGGTGTTCTCGAACTGGTCGAGCTGGCAGGGGAACGCGGGGGAGACGAGCGTCACGCTGTGGAGCATCACCGGCAGGTTTGCCGCCTCCGCCGCCGCCATGATCGGGTCGTACTTCTGATGCCCCCAGAGCGGGTTGACGCCCGCCGTCGGCAGGTAGACCGCAACGATCTTCTCCTCCTTGGCGTACTTCTCGATCTCGCGCGCGGAGTCCTCGGGGTTCTGCGGGCAGGCAAGCAGCGCGCCGTACAGTCCCGGTTCCCGCGTCAGCCACTCCTCCATCAGCCAGCGGTTGTAGGCGTGCGAGAGCGCCGTCGCGTACTCGATCTGCGGGAGCGGGGCGAACAGGAGCAGATGATCGGGGAAGAGCACGCCGATGTCGATGGATAAGGCGGAGAGTTCCACGCGCATCTCCCTCGCCGTCAGGACGGAGCGCGCCGCAGGGCCACCGGGAATCAGCGGGTCGAGTTTCATCCCCGGTGAGAAACCCGGAATATCGAGGTAGCGCGCGGGCACCTGTGCCAACCCCTCCAGCGACTTGCGCCACGGCATGTCGCAGTACGGCGCCAGCCCGCCCGGCGTGTCATTCACGTGGACATCCGCGTCCACGACGATCATGTCGTTGATCTTCAGCCGTTCGGGAAGAGTGATTGCCATGGCGTCGCTCCTTTTTGGGAAAGACTGAGAGCCGATTACAAAACTTTTCCCCTCCCCTCTCCATCGCCGCACGGAACTGATAGTGACGGTGATCTCGGGGCGATGGAGAGGGGCCAGGGGTGAGGAATGAGAACCGGCTCTCAGTCTGCTTCGGAAACGCGGACGGTGACATCGGGGCGGCTGACGAAGTCCGGCAGCAGGCGCGTGCCGAGGCCGGGGCCGGACGGTGCGGCGACGTAACCGTGCTCGATATCGGGCAGGTCGGTCAGCACATCCTGATACCAGCCGTGGTAATAGGCGCGCACGCCCTCCTGAATCATCGCGTTCGGCGTCGCGAGGCAGAGGTGGGTGCCGGCCGTGTACGTCACCGGGCCGGTACAGTCGTGCGGGGCAACGGGGCGGTGGTATGTCTCCGCGAGCGAGGCGATCTTACGCGCCTCGGAGAGGCCGCCGCACCAGCCGGTATCGAGCATGACGATGCCCACCGCGTCCCGCTCCAGCAGTTGCCGGAAGGCGTAGCGCGTGGCGAGCGTCTCGGAGGCGGTCGTCGGGACGCGCGTGCTGCGGGCGAACTGGGCGAGCGCCTCCGGGTTGTCCATGCGGATTGGGTCCTCGTACCACATCGGCTTAATCTCTTCCAGTGCCTCGGCGATGCGGATCGCGGACGGGAGATTCCAGCGCGAGTGCAGTTCGACGGCGATCTCCATCTTCATGCCGACCGCTTCGCGGATCTGCCGGAAAGGCGCCACGCCCTGCTCGATCTGCTCCGGCGTGATGTATTGGCCGTTCGTCTCGTCCGCGAACTGGTCGAAGGGCCAGATCTTCATCGCCGTGATGCCCATTTCAAGCAGAGACTGCGCGACATCCGCCGCCCGCCCCTCGTTCTGCCACGCAACCAGGTCCTCATACGGCCCGGTATGCTCGCCGAGGCCCCAGCTGTGGGCAAAGCCGGTGCCGGGCTGGGCGACCCGGTGGACATTGTACCCGTAACCCGCGCACGTATTGTAGATGCGGATGCGCTCGCGCACGGGGCCGGTGAAGCAGCGGTAGATCGGCAGGCTGACGCTCTGCCCGAAGAGGTCCCAGAGCGCGACATCGATCGCGGAGAGGGCGCGCGTCTCCGCGCCCATTGTGCGGAAGGCCGTCGCGCGCTGGACGAGCGCCTGCGTGTGCCGCTCGATCTCGCGCGGGTCCTTGCCGAGCAGGTACGGCGCGGCGATCTCGTGGACGTACCCCGCGACCGCAGCCGGCCCGAAGAATGTCTCGCCGAGGCCGATCAGCCCCTCGTCCGTGTGCAACTGGAGCCAGAAGAGATTCGGGTACGTCGGTGTCGTAATCGTCTCCACGCGGGTAATTTTCATTCTTGCGGTCTCCTCCGTATGCGCCCATGAATACGTATCAGCCCGCACGTTATCGTGGCGGGTCGCCGCGCGCTTCTGTCAAGTACCATCGCCGCTCCGTCTCGGCGATGTCTTCTCCCGATACCACCGCACGGATCAAGAGACGGTCTCGCTGGCTCTGCCGGACGCGCTGTTCGAGCGCGACTGGGTCCCAGTTTGCCAACAACCGCGCGCGCAAGTCCTCGCGGATGTCCCGGTATGCCGACTCCGCGCCCAAATTCTGGAACTCGTGCGGGTCGGTCTCAAGATCATAGAGTTCAGGGGAGTCATCGAGGCTGTAGTTCAGTTTCCATCGGCCCCGACGCAGCATCGCCATTGGCCGGGCGACGCCGTGCGCCAGGTACTCCGCGAACGCTTCGTCTTTCCAGTCGGCCGCTTCCCCACAGGCCAGCCGCCAGAGGCTCTCGCCATCGAGCGGGGCGGTGCGCGGCGCGCCCGCGACGTCCACGAGCGTTGCAACGAGATCAACCAGCGAGACGACTTCCCGCACGCGTCGCCCGACAGGGAGATGGCCCGGCCAGGAAAGCAGAAGCGGGATGCGCGCCGATTGCTCGTAGAAGTTCGACTTGCGCCACATGCCATGTTCGCCCGCCATCTCGCCATGGTCGCTGATGTAGATGACGAGCGTGTTTTCCCGTTGTCCGCTCTCTTCCAGGGCATCGAGCAATCGGCCGATCTTCGCGTCAAGGTACGTGATCAGCCCATAGTACGCGGCGCGACCACGACGCACCAGCGCTTCCGGAAAGTCCGCCAGACCGAACATCTCTCGCATGCGCCGATAGACCGGATGCTGCTGCTCCAGATGGCCGGGGGGAATGACTGGAAGATCAATCTCTTCCGGCGAATAGCGGTTCCAGAATTCTTCCGGGACGATCAGGGGGAAATGCGGTGCGATGAACGAGACGTTGAGCGCCCATGGCTGCGCGCGGCGAGCCGGGTCACGCAGGTAGCGCAGCGCCGCCGACTCCGCCGCATCATCCACTTCGATCTCGGTCGTCGTGCCGGGCCGCGCATTGCCGAGCGCGGGCCACGGGAGGGGCGCGGGCGGCGTGCCATTCGCCCAATCGAAAACCGGGTGGAAATGCTCGGCATGGAGGTCACGGGCCAGTTGGGCCCGGAATCCGTGAAGCTGGTCCGGCCCGACGAAGTGCTGTTTTCCGGAGAGGACGACATCGTATCCCGCAGCGCGCAACTGATGCGCCCACGTCACGGCGTCCGATCGCAGCGGGCTGGCGTTATCCCACGTCTCGATATGGTGGATGTACCGCCCGGTCATGAACGACATGCGTGACGGCACACAGAGCGGCGTATTGCAATAGGCGTTCTCGAAGAGCACCCCTCCCTCCGCGAGTCGGTCCATGTGCGGCGTTTGAACGAGCGGATGCCCATATGTGCCACTAAACATCGGCGCGTGCTCGTCGGACATGATAATGAGCAGGTTCGGGCGCGCGTTCAACGTTCCCATCCCGCCATGCTCCTCTCGTTCAGCAAAGGCCTCCGCCATTTCCGTCCCCTACCCTTTCACTGCTCCTCCCGTGAGGCCGCTGACGAGATACCGCTGCATGAAGAAGTAGAAGATGATCGGCGGGATCGTGAAGAGCGCGGTGGCCGCGAAGACGAGTTCGACGGGCGTGGCGAGTTCACCGATAAAGGAGGATAGCCCGACCGTCGCGGGGCGCAGTCCCGCCGACGTGATGAATGTCGAGGCGAAGACATACTCGTTCCAGCCGTCGAAGAAGGCGATCACGCTGACGGCGCAGAGCGCGGGCGTCGAGAGCGGGAGGATGATCCGCCACAGGATGCCCCACGGCGTGCAGCCGTCCACGAGCGCCGCCTCGCGCACCTCGCGCGGGATCGTGTCGAGGAACCCCTTGAGAATCCAGATGCCGAGCGGCACGACGAACGCGGCGTCCGTCAGGATCAGCCCGTGCAGCGTGTCCGTCATGCCGAGGCGACGGAAGATGATGAAGATCGGCGTGACCAGGAGCGCCTCCGGCAGCATCTGCGCGACGAGCAGCCCGAAGCCGAAAATCGCCCGCCCGCGCCAGCGGAAGTCCGACAGCGCGTACGCGCCGCAGACCGAGAGGACGAGCGTGATCGCCGTCACGCCGGTGGAGACGATGATCGTGTTCCGCAGCCACGTCGCGATGGGCACCGTCTGGAAGAGCTCCTTGTACGCGGCCAGGTGCACCGAGTGGAGCAGCAACTTCGGCGGGTAGACAATCGTCTCCCGCGTCGGGCGCAGGGAGGTGACGAACATCCAGTAGACCGGGAAGAGCACAAGCGCCGTCACGAACAGAACCGTCAGGTAGAGCGCGGCACGGCGCAATCCGCGCCCCCAGCGAACCGCCTCGGTTTGTGGGGGCCTTCTCATCGCAGCCATCGAAGCCTCCGTTCTTCTCTTTGCCCATTCGCGCGCCTCACAGCCCACCGACCCCGAGGCGTCGCTGGGCGACGAAATAGGCCGCCGCGATGCCGAGCGTCACGACGAAGCCGACGACGCCGAGGGCGGAGCCGTACGAGACCGCGAAGAAGCGGAAGGTCGTCTCGTACACGCTGACAACGAGGGTTTTCGTGCTCGCCGCCGGCCCGCCGCCCGTGAGCAGGTAGATGGTCGTGAAGCGGCGGAACGAGAAGATCGTCACGAGCAGCGTCATGATGCCGAGCGTCGGTGCGATGCCGGGGAGCGTGATCCGCCAGAACGAGGCGACCGGCCCCGCCCCGTCGATGCGGGCCGCCTCGTAGAGTTCCGGCTCCACCGTCTGCAACGCGGTGAGGATGACGAGGCTGTAGAAGGGGAAGATCTTCCAGAGCGTCACCAGCAGCACGCTGAACATCGCCAGTTTCGGGTCGGTGAGCCAGTGCACATTCTCCTTCACGGGCAGCACCGCGCGCACGAAGACGTTCAACACACCGAACTGCTGGCTGAACATCCACGACCAGACGAGCACCGCCGCGACCTCCGGGACGGCGTACGGCAGCGTGATCGCCGCGCGCACTGCCGTGCGCCCGAAGAACTTGACGTTCATCAGCAGGGCGGTCAGCACCGCCGTCACCATCGTTGTGGTGACGACGAGCGCGGTGTACACGAACGTCGTCCTGAGCGAACGCCAGAACTGCGCGTCGTGGAACATGCGCCTATAGTTGTCGAGGCCGACCCAGACGGACGGCGCGTTGCTGAGCAGCTCCGCGTTCGTGAAGCTCGTGTAGATGTCCTGACCAATCGGGTAGAGGAGCACCACGCCGATGTAGAGAATGACCGGGAGGCCGAACAGATACGGGGTCGCGGCGAATTTCCGGCGCGTCCGGCGCGCTGCGGGCCGAACGGCGGAGACGCCTGCTGCCATCCTACTCATGCAGCATGTACCTCTTTTCCCATCGCTGGTTGTGCGGGGCCGGGGGCGTCGTCATGCCCCCGGCGACCGCGTTATTGCGCACGCGCGGCGAGTTCCTCCAGCTGCTTCTGCGCGTCGGCCATCGCCTGCTCCGGCGGTCGATTGGAGGTCAGCACCTCGGAGACTTTCGTCAGGATGATCTGCCGGACCTCGGCGAGGTTGTTCTCCAGCCCCTCAATCATCGCGGGCGGCGAGACGCCCTTCGCGTCGAGGAAGCCGGTGGACCACGGCAGCCCCTTGAGATACTGGTCGTCGATGAGCGCGCCCTGATACGGCGGGTAGATGTCGAGCGCGTCCTTCATCAGCGGCGTGAAGTTCTCCGGCTTGAAGACGAACTCGATCCACGTCTTCGCGGCCTGCTGATTCTTCGAGCCGCTGTAGACGCCGAGCCACGTCGCGCTGGCGATGGACTGCTTGTTCGCCCACGGCGGCGCGACGGTAAGGATTTTCGGGTACGTCTCCGCGTTCCCTGCCTTGATGATGTTGATGTTGGCCGAGTTGTCGATGTACTGCGCGACCTTGCCCTCCCACGCGAGGCGGCGGTAGGTCGAAGCATCCGCACCCTGCGGCATCGCCTCGTCGTAGAGCCGCTTGTACGCCTTGACCGCGTTGATGACGGGCGCCTCGGTCACCTGCGGTTTCTTCGCCTTGATCCACTGTCCGCCGTAGCCGAGCACCCAGTGCGCGAGATCGGTGAACCAGCCGTTCTGCTCCTGGAGGGTGTTGCGGCCCGCGTGGCCGAACTGATCCGGGCGCTTCGTCAACTGCTTGGCGGCGGCGAAATACTCGTCCATCGTGCTCGGCGGCTTCGTGATGCCGCCCTTCTCGTACAGTTCCTTGTTGTAGATGAGCGCGTACGGCACATTGGTCGCCATCAGGCCGTAGAGTTTGCCGCTGCTGTCGCGCGCGAACTTGTGCAGGTCCTTGTCCAGTTTGTCGCCGATCCCCAGTTTCGTGACCACATCATCGACCGGTGTCAGGTAATTCCCCTTGATGAGCCGGAACGCCAGGTCATCGCTGTAGGAGAGGACATCGGCGTCCAGTTTGCCGCCGGCGAGTTGCGTCGTCACCTTCTGAAAGAACTCGGAGAACGGGAAGCCGACCTCCTCGATGCGCACGTCGTTCTGCGAGGCGTGGAACTTGGTGACGAGGTTGCGCCAGGCGTCGTTGCGCCCCTTCTCCGCCCACCAGTGGCTGAGGTACTTCACCGTCACCGCGTTCCTGGCCGATTGCGCGGGTGCGGTCACGGCGGTCACGGCGGTCGAGCCGGTCGTCGCGGCGGGCGCGGTCGTGGCCACACCCCCAGCGGCCGTGGTCGGGGCGGCGGTCGTTGCGGCGGCCTTCGGCACTTCCGTCGCGCTCGACCCACCGCACGCCGCGAGGATCGCGCCCCCAGCGGTCGCGGCGACCCCCGCGAGGAACGCGCGCCGCGAGAGTGGGCCGGGAGGATGAGCGAGTGCCGACGAGTACGGCTGTGACGGGGTTTCCATGCGGTTCCCTCCTTGATGATAACGAGCGACCGGATGAACGGGCCAGACACACGACCGGGAGACGCTACGAACCCACCTTGAACGCCTCCAGGGGATGCACAGGAGCGGAGACAGCGACGGGATCGGGAAGGCGCTCCCCCACCGCCACGCGCCGCGATTGTTTCCTTCGCACCCGACCGTCTGAGAGCGAAACGGCGATGTTAATCGCGTCGTTGACATGCGCCAGCATCAGCAACCGCGCCTGGTAGGGATGGCGGTCGGCGATCGCGCCCGCGATCAGCGTGTGGTACTGGATGGAGCGCTGCACCGACTCCGGTTGCGTCGCCGTCAACCGCCTCCCCGCGAGCAGAAAGTCGTTAAGGCCATCCATCATCCGCGCCAGCACCGGGTTCCGCGCCGCGAGCGCGATCTGCCGGTGGAACTGCACATCCGTCTCAGCGGAATCGCCCCCGTCCGCCGCGAGCCGCTCCATTGCGGTCGCGAGAGCGCGGATCTCGCGGATGTCGGCTTCCGCCGCCCGCTCGGCGGCGAGGGCGGCCAGTTCGGGTTCGAGGATGCGCCGGGCCTCGAAGACGGCGAGGATCGAGCCGGTCTCGACCTGCTGGAAATGCTGGTACGGGTCCACATGGGCCTGCGGATAATCCGCGACGAACATGCCGCGCCCGTGCTCGATGCGGATCATCCCCTGCGCGGCCAGCACGCGCGCCGCCTCCCGCACCGAGCCGGTGCCGACGGAGAACTCCCGCGCGATCTGCTGGATGCTCTGCAACCGTTGACCGGGGAGCAGATCACCACCGGTGATCCGCGCGCGGATCGCCTCAACAACTACGGAGTAGACCTGTGCGCTCATCTGGGTCACATTTCGTCCATTCGTATGATGAGTGTTCTAATGATCGCATCATGTGATCTCTTGCATCACTTGTCAAGAGTTATCATATGACTATCAGGGCGTATGCAGTCTGCGTTGTGCCGGGGATTCTCCTAACCCCCAGCCCTTTCCCTCTGCGGGAAGGGGAGCGGGTTTCCCCTAGCCGCCCTCCACGCATCGCTATGCATCTCGCACCTCGCCTTCTGCGATCACGCGGGTATACCAATGCCCGCTCTCCTTCAGGGTTCGCGTCTGGGTGCTGAAATCGGTGTAGGCGATGCCGAAACGGGCGCTGTAGCCGTCGGGGAAGGCGAAGCAGTCCATCAGGGTCCAGAGGAAGTACCCCCGGAGCGGCACACCCGCGTCGATGGCGCGGAGCATCTGCGGGAAGTGGGCGCGGAGGTAGTCGAGCCGGGCGCGGTCGTGGATGACGCCGTCCTTGTCCGGCGCGGTGTTGTCGGGCGCGCCATTGCCCGCGATGACGACGCTCGCGGGCGCGTAGTCCCGGTGCACGCGGGTCAGGGCGTCGTACAGCCCGTCGGGATACGACCCCTGCACCTCCTCCAGTCGCAGACGCGCAGCCATGAAGGGCGCGGTGGCATCGTCGCGGATGATCGCGGGGGTGGCGTAGTTGACGCCGAGAAAGTCGATGGGCGTAGCGATCTTCGCCATGTCCGCCGTCGCCGCGTCCGGCGCGTCCGCCACGAGCAGGTCGAGGGTGTCGTCGGGGTACGCGCCGCGAAAGAGGGCGTTGAGGAACCAGCGGTTGACGAACCCGTCGTACCGGACGGCGGCGGCCAGATCCGCCTCGCGATCCGTCGCGGGGTAGCAGGGCGTCACGCCGATGGCGATGCCGATCTGCGTCGTCGCGCCGCCGTTGGCCCGCAGGATGGGCGTCGCCTCGCCGTGCGAGAGCAGGAGGTGGTGCGCGACCTGCATCCCCATGCGCCAGTTGTGCAGGCCGGGCGCGCTCTCCCCCGTGATGTGGCCGTGATACGCGACGTGCCAGGGTTCGTTGTGCGTCACCCAGTGAGTGACGCGGTCACCGACGCGGCGGGAGAGGGTGTCCGCGTACTCCATGAAGGCGGAGACGGTGTCGCGGTTCGCCCACCCGCCCCGATCCTGCATCGCCTGCGGTAGATCGCCATGGTAGAGCGTGAGGTACGGCGTGATATTCGCCGCGAGCAGCGCATCGACGACGCGCTCGTAGTGGTCGAGGCCCGCCCCGTTCAGCCGCCCGTACCCGTCCGGGTAAATGCGCGACCACGCGACGGAGAAGCGGTACGCATTCGTGCCGATGCGCCGCATGAGGTCGATATCATCGCGATAGCGGTGGTATGCGTCGCACGCCACATCACCCGTGCTGCCATCACGCATCTTTCCCGGTGTGTGCGTGAAGCGATCCCAGATCGTCTCGCCGCGCCCATCGGTGCGGGTCGCGCCCTCCGTCTGGTAGGCTGATGTCGCCGTACCCCAGACAAAATCGCTCGGAAAGAACGTCGCCATGCTCGCTCACCTCATCCGGTTTGCACCTTACTGCCGCTCGGAGCATGATACACGGGACAAACCGATTTGAACCGCAGAGACGCAGAGGACGCAGAGGTTCGCAGAGAAAGTAAAGTATCGTTCAGGTCCGCTTTCTTTCCCTCTTTGCGCTCTCTGCGTCTCTGCGGTTCAGTTGTTTTCAGGGTAGGAGTGGGCAATGCTGCATCGTGAGGACCCGGAGGGATTGATCGTCATCACACAGCCGGTCCATGCGTGGGTAGCGGCGCAACTGGCGCGACGGTGGGGGAATGACCGGGTCGGCGCGTTCGCGCCGTGGGAGGAGGTCTGCCTCGGCGCGGAGCAGCACGATCTCGGCATGGCCGCGTGGGGGCGGGAGCCGACGCTCAACCCGCAGACGGGCCGCCCGTACTCGTTCATGAACATGCCGACCCGCGCGCACGTCCAGTGCTGGGCAACGGCGGCGCGGCAGGCGCTCGCGCAGGGGCGGTACACCGCGCTGCTCACGTCGCTACACGGCACTGGCCTGTACGAGCAGTTCCACGACTACACGCGCGATACAGCCGAGGAAGCGCACGTAGTGCGGTCATGGCTGAAGGAGGAATACGCCTTGCAGGAAGCGTTGCTCGATTCCCTCCGGCACGACCCGGTCTACGCCCCACACGCGACCCCGGCGGTCATCGAGCGCAACCGGCAACTCGTCGCGACGTGGGATCGCCTCTCGCTCGCGCTGTGCCACGGTGTTCGCGCGCCGCAGACCGTCGCCGACGTCCCCACCGCGACGGAGCCGACGACGCTGATGCTCGCGCCCACCGACGGCGACCCGACGCGCGTCACCGTCGATCCGTGGCCCTTCCGCGAGGAAACGGTTGATCTCGTCTGCGAAGGACGCCGCCTGCCGCAGACCTTCACGGATGAGTCCGCCATGCGCGTCGCCCTCGCCGACGCGCCCTTTGTCACCATCGTCACGCACCTTCGGACGATATAAGCCACATCTGCCCAAAGGGCATCCGACAGAGAACACGGAGAGGGGCAAGAGAGAAGAAAATTCTCTCGTCCCTCTCTTGATGATTTCTCTGTGCCCTCTGTCGGGTGCCCTCTGGGCAGATGCGGCGAAATAATCCCCGGTTACTCCGAGACCTCGACGATCATCTCGATCTCGACGGCCATGCCGCCGGGGAGTTGCGCCATGCCGACGGCGGAGCGCGCGTGTCGGCCCGCGTCGCCGTACAGGTCGATCAGCAGTTCGGTCGCGCCGTTGATGACGGCGGGCTGATCGGTGAAGTCGAGCGTGGAGTTGACGAGGCCGAGCAACTTCACAATCTGCGTCACCTTGTCGAGGTCGCCGATGCACTTCTGGAGCGATTCAAGCAGGTTGAGCATCGTCAGTTTCGCGGCCTCGTACCCCTCCTGCGCCGTGAACTCCTGCCCGAGCTTGCCGATGTACTGGTTCTTCCCGCCGCGCGAGGGGCCGTGGCCGGAGAGGTAGACGATGTTGCCCGCGCGCCGATACATCAGGATTTTCGACGCCGGGTTCGGCGGGTTGTTCGGCATTTCCAGCCCGAGGTCCTTCAATTTCTGCTCGATCTTCACGTCGTTACGCTCCCTTCGCTCCAATGATCGGACCACACGGCGCGTATAGTACCGCAGAATCGCCGCTTCCCCTCGGAAATTATCGGGGCGATCTTTGCGGTAGAATGCCGACACAGCGCGAGTATCCGAGTACCCAGGAATGGCGAATGCCAGTTGCGAGAAAGGGAGGCCGTCATGAGTGCCGTGGATGTTGCCGCATCGCTGCGCGAGGTGCGCGAGCGGGAGTTCCCGATTGTCCGGGAGTGTGTCTACCTCAATGGGGCGTCGCAGGGGCCGTGGCCAACCCGCACGGTGCAGGCGGTGAAGGACGCCGCCGAGACCTGCCAGCTGCCGCACACAAAGCGCGCGACAGAGCAGCCGCCGTACGAGCAGATCGCGCGGGAAGGGCTTGCGCGGCTGATCGGCGCGGACGCGGGCGACATCGTCTTCACGAGCAACACGACGCACGGCATGAACATCTGTGCGCAGGGCATCGCGTGGCGGGAGGGGGACAACGTCGTCGTGCCACAGCGGGAGTTCCCGTCGCTCTCGTACACCTGGTTCCACCTGAAGGAGCGCGGCGTCGAGGTGCGGTTCGCGCCCTTTGCCGGGGCGGGGCCGTCGGTCGATGAGATCATGGCGCACGTCGATGGCCGCACGCGCGCCGTGGCGTGCAGCGCGATCATGTGGGACACGGGCTACCGCGCGGATCTCGCGACGCTCGGACAGCGATGCGCGGAGCGGGGGTGCCTGCTGATCGTGGACGGCATCCAGATCATCGGCGCGCGGCGGCTCGACGTGAAGGCCGCGCGCGTCTCCGCGATGGCGACGCACGGCTACAAGTGGCTCCTCTCCGGCTTCGGCGTCGCCGCGCTCTATGTCGCGCCCGACGCGGTGGACCAGATTGCGCCCACCTTCATCGGCTCGCAGTCGGTCGATAGCGCGGTGGACGGGTTCGACGGGCAGCTGAACTGGAAGCCGGGGGCGGCGCGCTACCACGCGGGCGGCGGGAACCGGATCGGCTGGGCCGCGCTCGCCACCTCGATCGGGCTGATCGAAGAGATCGGCATCGACACGATCGAGGAGCGGGGCAGCGCGCTCGCGGAGCGCCTCTACGACGGGCTGCGGCGCAAGGAGAGTGTGGAAATCGTCAGCTCGCCGGACCCCGCGCACCGCTCCGCGATCATCGCCTTCACGCTCGGCAGCAAGGAGCGGGACGCGGCGATGGTGCAGCAGTTGGAGGACGAGGGGATCGTTGTCGCGCTGCGGCCCCTCGGACTGCGCGCCTCCCCGAACTTCTACAACACCGAGGAGGAAATCGACCGTCTCCTTGCCGCGCTCCCGGACTAGGGGAACGAGGATCAACCACAGAGGCACAGAGGACACAGAGAGAGAAAAGAAAATAAGAAATGGGGCCTTCTCCCTACTCTGTGTCCTCTGTCGGGTGCCCTCTGGGCAGATGTGGCTACATACTTCCCCCGCTCCGCGTTCTTCGCGCCCGCGCAGCGCTGTGATTTCGTGAACGCAGATGAACGAAAGGGGATGTCCCGTGCGAATCCTGGCAATCTCCGGGAGCCTCCAGCCCCGTGGAACGATCACGACCCTCGTGCGCGCGACGATGGCGCTCGCTCCCGAGGGCGCAGGCATGGAGTTCACCCTCTACGACGGCTTGTCCGACCTCCCGCATTTCAGCCCTGACCGCGACCGCGACGGCGACGACCCACCCGCGCCCGTCGCGAACCTGCGCGCGCTGCTCCGGGCGGCGGACGGCGTGCTCATCTGCACGCCGGAGTATGCGTATGGGATGCCGGGTTCCCTGAAGAACGCCTTCGACTGGATCGTCTCCTCGGGCGAGTTCGTCAACAAGCCGGTGGCGGCAATCGGCGCCTCCCCGTACCCCACGGGCGGTGAGCGGGCGCACGCATCGCTGCTCCTGACGCTGACTGCGGTGAACGCGGAAATCGCGGATGGGGGAACGCTGACCATCCCGCTCGTCCGCACGAAGATGGATACCAACGGTGCGGTGACAGACCTCACGACCGCGCAGGCGCTCGGGTCGGTTCTCGATGCCCTGGCGCGGGCGATTCGCGCGCACTGATGCAACGCGGGCCACCGGAGATCAACCTCCGTGTGCTTAGAGCGTTTTTTGTAGCAACTGCATTGGCCAACTTCCCCGGTATCGATACAAGTGCACTTCGCTTACGTGCGGCCACTCCGCTCGTAAATGTCCCGTCGCGTCGGGGGGATGTGCACGTTGCCGCTCGCATCCGGCTTCGCGAGGAGCGCCTGATAGATGCTGACCCGCTCGTGCGCGAAACTGTACGCGCACCCCGCCATGTAGAGACGCCAGACGCGGTAGGTCTCCTCGCCGACGAGGTCCTTCGCCTCCTCCTCGTGCGCTTCCAGCCGGGTGACCCAGTGGCGGAGCGTCCGCGCATAATGCTCGCGCAGGCTCTCAACATCGCGCACCTCCCACCCAGCGCGTTCGGCCACGCCGAGCGATTCACTGATCGGCATCAACTCGCCATCCGGGAAAACGTGATTCCAAACGAATGAGTGTCGGGCGTCCAGTTTCCGGCTCAGTCGCCCGACGACGGGGGGCGGGAAGTCATGCTGCTGCGCGATCCCGTGGTTCAGAAAGAGACCCCCGCTCTTCAACAGCCGGTGCGCGACGGAGAAATATTCCGGCAGCCGCGCGCGCCCGACGTGCTCGAACATCCCGATGCTGACGACCTTGTCGTACTGCACACTGGCGGGCAGGTTACGGTAGTCGTCCAGCGCGATCCGGGCATGCTCGGTGAGACCCGCCCGCGCGATTCGCGCGCGCGCCATTGCCGCCTGCTGCGCGCTGATCGTCACGCCGGTCGCGTCAACGCCGTACCGCTCGGCGGCGAAGAGTGCGAGGCCGCCCCACCCGCAGCCAATGTCGAGCAATCGCTCGCCGGGCCGGAGGCGCAATTTGCGGCAGATCAGGTCGTACTTCGCCTCCTGCGCGGCGTCGAGGTCCTCCACCCCCGTCTCGAAATACGCGCAGGAGTACGTCATCCGCCGGTCCAACCAGAGGGCATAAAAGTCGTTCGAGACATCGTAGTGGTAGCGGATTGCCTCGCGATCCCGCTGCCGGGAGTGGGCAAGACCGCCCAGACGCGCCGCACCGCGCGCGGTTGAGGATGCGGCGGTGGCCTTGGGGAGTTGCCGGAGGAGTTTCAGGAGTTCCAGCGTCGTCTTCGGGGTGCGGGGCATCGCGCCGACGATGTCGTTCACTTCGCACGCAGCCTCGATGTCACCGATGATGTCGAAGTCACCGAAGATGAACGCCTCACCGACCATCCGTTCCGTCGGCGGGAGGAACATCCGCCGCAGCGCGCCGGGGTGGTTGAGGGCGATGGTTACGGCGGCGCTCTCCGGCGCATGATCGGGCCAGCTCGTGCCATCCCAGAGACGGAAGGCAACGCGCTCCGGCGGCGATGCCCCAAATAATCGTTGCAAAATTGCGCGCGTGATTGCGGCGGCATTGGTGCCAGGGTCACGGGGCAGCGGGGTGTGGAGTGGAGTGGGGGCTGGGGGAATAGGGCGGGTCATTACCATCGGGCTTCCTCCGCTCAAGAAGACGATGACCGAGTAGCGCCAAACGATACCGCGCGATGACCGTGCAATCGGCGGGTACGAAAGAATAGCGTCACGCAGCGGCAACTTTATTCCCGAAACCTTCTCGGTAGTAGGTGGACGTACACACCCTCCCTCCCCTATACTGCGTGCGATACGGGCGGCAGCGGTTTCTCGGTGCATCCGCGACACTCGCGCTCGTCGGCTCAGCGAGTGTGCGGGTGTGGCTCATCCCGATCCTCATCACGAATTTCTCCACGCCGCACATCGTCACTTCCGCCGAGTCCGCGCCGATCTTCGCATGCATCTGGGATACCCCGTACACCCTCGTAAAACGCGCCACCGCATGACCGTAGAGGAGAGACCCATCCCGTGAAGATCGCGCGCGTGACGACGACGGTGATCTCCATCCCGCGCACCACGACGCTCGCGACGGCGTACGGCAGTCGCGACGACGCGACGACCGTGCTGGTTGAACTGGAGACGGATGACGGCACGACGGGCGTCGGGCAGACCCCGGTCGATCCGCCCCACTTCGGCGCGGCGGGCATCAAGACGAACATCGACGCCTACCTCACCCCGGCGCTGATCGGGCAATCACCACTCGACATCGAGCGGCTGCACGTTGCGATGCGGCGGGCGCTCCCTGGCCACCTCCCGACGCGGGGCGCGGTCGATCTCGCCCTGTGGGACCTGAAGGGGAAGGTGCTCGGCATCCCAGTCTATCAACTGCTCGGCGGGCGGGTGCGGGAGGGCATCGCGCTCATGGCGATGGTGCCGCACGGGGAGCCGGAGGCGATGCACCGCGCGACGCGGGAACTGCTCGCCACACCCTACCCCGCGCTCAAGGTGAAGATCGGCATGGGCCTCGCAGACGATCTCGCCCGCTACCGCGCCGTGCGCGAGGCGGCGGGCGACCGCGCGCTCATCCAGGTGGACGGCAACAGCGGCTACTCACTCAGCCAGGCGCTCGTGGCGCTCGGCGCGATGGAGCGGATCGGCGGGCTTGGCATGATCGAGCAGCCCGTCGCGCGGGTCGATGAACTCGCGGCCCTCGCGCGCCACTTCCCTGTGCCCGTGATGGCGGATGAGTCCATCGAGGGGCCGGATTCACTCCTCGACATCATCAGGCGAGAGGCGGCGCAGGCGGCGTTCCTGAAGATCACGAAGAACGGCGGGCTGCTCGGTGCGCTGAAGATCGCGCACATCGCCGAGGCGGGCGGTATCGACCTCTCCGTCGCGGTCTACTATGATGTGCTCGCGGCCGCGGCGGCCCATCTCGCGACCGCGCTCCCCGCGATCACCTGGCCTTCTTTCGTGACACGACTGTCCGATACCGTGCTGACGGAGCCGTTGCTGCCCGCAGGGCTGCTGCTCCGCGCGCCGGAAGGTCCCGGCCTCGGTGTCACGCTGGACCATGAGAAGGTCCGCCAGTACACGGTCCATCGCTGACGCGCCGCGCCCTTTCAATTCCCCACGCGCGTCAGCAGGCATGAGCGGTGGTGCGTCGTGCCGACAGGTGTCGGCGAAAAGGGGAGGGGACGATGGCAAGTCGGGTTGCGGGGCAGGCGGGGAACGAGCGACCATCGGCGGTCACGGCGTTGTGCGAGCGGCTTTTTCGGCTCAGCGCGTGGCACACCAGCATCGGCACGGAGATGCTGGCGGGGCTGACCACCTTCATGGTGATGGCGTACATCATCTTCGTCAACCCGAACATCCTGCTCACGACACAGCCGGACCAGTCGCTCCGCCCCGGCATCACGACCGCAACCTGCCTCGTCGCGGGGGTGCTTTCCATCGCGATGGGGCTGTACACGAACCGTGCATTCGCGCTCGCGCCCGGCCTCGGGCTGAACGCGGTCGTCGCCTTCCAACTCGTCGGCGCGCAGAAGTTAACGTACAACGAGGCAATGGGCGTGATTGTCGCGCAGGGCGTCATCATCACGATCCTCGTTGTGACCGGCCTGCGGAAAGCGGTGATGGACGCGATCCCAGCGGACCTGAAGCGGGCGATCTCCGTCGGCATCGGCTTCTTCATCCTCTTCATCGGCGTCGTGCAGGCGGGCATCGTCGTGCCGGGGCAGGGGACGCCGCTGCAGATGGGCAAACTCGTCGGCTGGCCCGTCGCCATCGCCGTGCTCGGCCTGCTGCTGACGGTGACGCTGATGGCGCGCAATGTCCGGGGCGCGCTGCTCTGGGGCATCCTCGGCGCGGCGGCACTCGCGGTGATCGTTAATTACGCGAACGGCGGGACGCTCTGGCTGGTCGATGGGAAGGATGTCGGCATCGCCAAATTGCCCTCCCGCTGGGTCGCCACGCCGGACTTCTCCACCGTCGGCCACATCTCCTTCGGCTTCATCCCCAAGCTCGGCCTGCTGACGGCGGGGCTGGTCGTCCTCTCGCTCTTCCTCTCGGACTTCTTCGACATGGTCGGCACGCTGATCGGCGTCGGCGGGATGGCGGGGTACCTGGATGAGAAGGGCGAGTTCCCGGACGTGCAGAAGCCGCTCCTCGTCGACTCGCTCGCGGCGGTGGCGGGGGGGCTGGCCGGGTCCTCCTCCGCGACGACGTACATCGAGTCGGCGGCGGGCGTCGGCCTTGGCGGGCGCACCGGGCTGACGGCGGTCGTGACCGGCGTGCTCTTTCTCCTCGCGATGCCCTTCTGGCCCCTGATCGGCATCGTCCCCACGCAGGCGACCGCGCCCGCGTTGATCCTCGTCGGCTTCCTGATGAGCGGTGTGCTCGCGCCGCGCACGGTCATCGGGGAGGGGGGCAGGGAGCACGTTGCGGGCGGCATCGACTTCAACGATCTCGTGATGGGGCTGCCCGCGCTGGCGACGATCCTGCTGATCCCGCTCACGTACAGCATCACGAACGGCATCGGCGCGGGCTTCCTCCTGTACACCGTGCTCCGGCTGGTGCGGGGCGAGTGGCGGAAGATTCACCCGGCGCTCTACGTCGTCGCGGCGGTCTTCCTGCTCTATTTCCTGCGCGAGCCACTCTTTGGCGTAACGGTATAGCGAGTAGCGAGTAACGAGGGGCACAACCGACAATCCCCTTCTCGTTACTCCCAAGGGGCGCTTGACCCCAACGAGCGCGATCCCCGCCATAAAACGCTTCATTCCAGAGATACATCGTGGTGCGGGGTGGTCTACAGGACGAAAAAGCCGCCGTTCCCCACCACTCCCATATTTCAAATGGGGGAAGCGGGGAACGGCGGCCCCTTACCGAGGCCGCGCTCGTTAGATGCGGCTTCGGGGAGCGTTGGGAACCTTCGTTCCTGCTGCCTGCAATACGGCCGATGCGACGCCCGATGCGATGCGTGTGGGCGGCGACTTCGGTACGCTCTCGTTGGCGGTCTGCGCGGAGGCGATTGCGCCGGAGGCGAGGCGCGACTTCGGCGCCGGAATCGGCGATGTCCCCGCAGGGGGCGCAAACTGCACCACGGTCTCGGCGGCACTATCCGGCGCCCCATTTGTGATCGGCATAGATCGATACCTTCCCTTACTTGTACCTGTCACGGTGACTGCTACACTGTAGCATACCACATGCACATGCCTGCATAAAATACCACTTTTGCGCGAATAACACGGCTTTTCGCGGAGTGAAGCGCCCGAACCGCCCGCGAACAATGGGCGCGATGCGTCGGGAGGCGCGCCCCCAATGGCACGTTTATTGGGAACGCAGGGGATGGGCACATCGTATACTGCTGCGAGTGATTACGGCGATCGGTAGGCACGCGACAGGAGTGGTATGGGAGCACCGGCACACGCCACATTTGAGGAAGCGCGCTCCGTTATTCTCCGCCATGGCTTCAACACGAACGCCTACGTCACGCTCCTGCCGCCGCCCTTCTCGTACTTCACGGCGCCCGGCATTGACGGGGTGATAGCCTATCAGCGGTATGGTCGCGTCTGGCTCTGCGGCGGCGACCCGATCTGCGCGGAAACCGATCTCGTGGCGTTGACCACCGCGTTCATGCGCGCGGCGCGGCAACGGCGCACCACCATCGGCTTCCTTCCCACCACCCCGCGCGCCGCCGCGCTGCTCACCGAGCGCCTCGGCTTCGACCGCGTGAAGATCGGCGAGGACAACTTCTACGACCTCCAAGCGTGGAGCGCGCGTGGCCAGAAGATGAAACACACCCGCGCGAACATTAACCGCGCAACGCGCGAGGGCGTCACCGTGCGCCGATGCCCGCCGGACGCGGTGACGGACGATACGCGCGCGCAGGTGCAGGCGCTCATCGATGTCTGGTTGGCGACGCGGGGCATGGCCGCGCTCTCCTTCCTGCTCGGTATCCACCCCTTCGCGCTGATGGAGGATCGCCGCCTCTTCCTCGCGTGGCAGGGGGAGAAGGTTGTCGGCTTCCTCGCCTGCTCGCCGATCCCCGCGCGCGCTGCGTGGTACCTCGAAGACATTATCCGGGACGATGACGCGCCCGTCGGGGTGACGGAGCTGCTTTTTCAGGAGACGGTCGCCGCGCTCAAGGCGGAGGGTGGCGCGTACGGCACGCTCGGCATGGCGGCGCTGGCGGACTGCGGCCCGGCAGATCAACCGCCCGCGCATCGCCTCGCGGGGCGGATGTTCGCGGCGATGTACACGCGGATGAACACCTTCTATCATTTCCAGTCGCTGCGCTTCTACAAGGAGAAGTTTGCCCCCGCCTTCACGGAGGATACCTTCTTCGTCTGGTGGCCGCGCGGCCTCCGCCGCCCCCGGCTGATCCGCGCCGTTGTCCGCGCCCTCGACCCGGAGGGCATCCCCGCGACGCTCCTCACTCCAATCAAGCAGCACCTCGGACGGCGGATCGGTCGGAACCAATTGAACCGCAGAGGCGCAGAGGACACAGAGAAGGATACCGGAGAGAAAGAAGAATAGGGGATCGTCGTTATGAAGAAATGGCGCGAGAGGAATCTCGCGCCATTTCCCCTTTCACTCTTTTCTTCTCTCTGTGTCCTCTGTGCCTCTGCGGTTCAATGCATCTCCCCGCTAGCGGCGGCGGTCACGGCGGCCATCGCGGCCATCCATCTCGTCGCGCGGGCGGGCGATGGAGATTTTGACGCGCTTGCCGCGCAGGTTCGCGTTGCTCATCGCCTGGATGACGCGCGGCGCGTCCGCGCTCGGCACCTCGACGAAGGCGAACTCGTCGTAGATGTCGATGGAGCCAATCGACTTGCCGGGGATGCCCGCCTCGTTCGCAATCGCGCCGACGAGGTCCATCGGGCGGATGCCCTGCTGCCGCCCGGAGCCGATGAAGAGGCGCGTCATGCCCTCCTCGACGCCCTCCGCGTCGCCGTCAATCGTCTCGACCGCCGCCTCTTCGAGCCGCTGCGCCACGTCGCCGCGCGCCATGCGGATCGCCGCCGCCGCGATGTCCATCGGGTCGAACTGATCCGCCAGCGCCTCGACGATCATCTGCTCCTGCCCGAAATTCCCCTCCTCCAGCACGCCGAGGAGCGCGGCCTTGAACGCCTCACGCCGCCGCGCCGCGACATCCTGAAGCGTCGGCAGGCGCTTGACGGTGACGTGCTGCCCGATCACGCGCTCGATCATCCTGAGCGTGTACCGCTCGCGCGGGTTGACGAGCGTGATCGCCTCCCCGGCGCGCCCGGCGCGGCCCGTGCGCCCGATCCGGTGCACATACGCCTCCGGGTCCGTCGGGATGTCGTAGTTGATGACGTGCGAGACAGCGGGGATGTCCAACCCGCGCGCCGCCACGTCGGTCGCGATCAGCAAGTCCACCTGCCCATCGCGGAATCGGCGCATCACGCGGTCGCGCGCGCTCTGGGCGAGGTCGCCGTTGATCGCCTCCGCCGTGTAGCCCGCGCCGCCGAGCCGCTCCGCCAACTCGCTGGTCTCGATCTTCGTGCGGCAGAAGATGATCGCGGACTGCGGCGTCTCGACATCGAGGATGCGGGTGAGGGCGTCGAACTTGTCGCCGCCGGGCAATTCGTACGCGGTCTGCGTCGTCAGCGGCACGGTGACGTGCGCGACGTTGACACTGACCCGCTGCGGGTCCTTCAGGTACTTGCGGGCGAGCGAGGCGATGCGCGGCGGGATGGTGGCGGAGAAGAGGGAGGTCTGCCGCTCCTCCGGGATCGCCTCGAAGATGAACTCGATGTCCTCGACGAAGCCCATGTCCAGCATCTCGTCCGCCTCGTCGAGCGCGACCATCGTCACGTGCGAGAGGTCGAGCGTGCCGCGCCGCATGTGGTCCATCACGCGCCCCGGCGTGCCGACGACAATCTGGACGCCGTGCGAGAGCGCGCGCAGTTGCCGCTCAATCGGCTGCCCGCCGTAGATCGGCAGCGTCGTCGCGCGGTGGTAGCGGCCCAACTGGTGCATTGCCCCCGCGACCTGGATGGCGAGTTCGCGCGTCGGGCAGAGGATGAGCGCCTGCGGGTCGCGCACGGCGGGGTCGATCCGTTCGAGCATCGGCAGGGCGTATGCCGCCGTCTTGCCCGTGCCCGTCTGCGCCTGCGCGATCACGTCCTTGCCCGCGAGCATCAGCGGGATTGTGCGCGCCTGGATCGGCGTCGGCTCCTCGTACCCGGCGTCGGAGATCGCCTTGAGCGTCTCCTGCGAGAGGTTCAGTTCCGCGAACGTCGGTATATGCGCGGCCTCGGCGGGCGTGCCGGACGAGTCGGGCGCGGCGGGGGCGTCACTCATCGCCAGTTCCGTCGTGACGGCGCGACGCGGGCGGCGCGGCCCGTCCCCATCACTCCGCGTCGGGCGGCGGGAAGGGCGGGAATCATTATTGCGTGGTGGGCGGGAAGACATGCGGTGCGTTCTCCTTCTTGCCCACCCCCGACCCCTCCCGACGCGGGAGGGGCGTTCAGCGCTCAAACTGTTCGGTGTGATTACCAGAGCAGCGGTGGGCATCTATTCCTCTACAGTATCCCACACGCCACCAAACTGACCCACCCCCCGCCACCTCCCAATGCGTATTGGTTGGCGCGATGCCGGGAGGCCTAACCCCCGGCCCCTTCCCCACGGGGAAGGGGTGACTCAAACCGATATTTGAATGTTCCACCGAACGCCCTGATCGCTTGGAGGCTCGCTCCCCCTTCCTCGCGGGAAGGGGGTTGGGGGGTTAGGTTTCCCCATGCGGTATACTCCATCCTATCGTGAATCACGTCTGCACTCCCCTCCCGTCTTGGGAGGGGCTGGGGGTGGGTTTTCCCATGAACATCGCGCCCACGCACAAGGCATTCGACGCCTACGCCGCAACGCTCACGGATTACCACGAGCGGCATGTGACGCACGAGGGCGCGGTGCGCTTCGCCTTCCAGACGCTCCTGACGACGCTCGCGCCGACGGGCTGGAACATCATCGCGGAGCACACGATGCCGAGCGGCATCCGGCCCGACGGCATCGTCAAGGACACGTACAACCTGACGCGCGGCTACTGGGAGGCGAAGGACACGGCGGACGACCTCGACACCGAGATCGCGAAGAAGATTGCCAGGGGCTACCCGCTGACGAACACCCTCTTCGAGGACACCCGCCGCGCCGTGCTCTACCAGCACAAGCAGCGGCAGCCGGACGTGGACCTGACCGACCGGAAGAAACTGGCGGCCCTGCTCGCGCAGTTCTTCTCCTTCGAGGAGCCGGACATCATCGCCTTCGGCACGGCGGTCGAGGCATTCCGGCAGGACATCCCCGCGCTCGCGGAAGGGTTGAAGGCGACGATCCACAATGAGCGCGCCACCGCCAAGCCCGGTTCATCGCCGCCTTCAACGACTTCGGGCAGACCTGCCGCACCTCCATCGACCCGCAGATCACAGACGCCGCGCTCGAAGAGATGCTCGTGCAGCACCTGCTGACCGAACGGCTCTTCCGCACGATCTTCAACAACCCCGACTTCACGAAGCGCAATGTGATTGCCGCCGAGATCGAGCGCGTGATCGACGCCCTGACGAGCAAGGCGTTCAGCCGCGCCGACTTCCTGATGGCGCTCGACCGCTACTACCGCCCGATCGAGGAGGCGGCGAAGGGCATCACCGTCTGGTCGGACAAGCAGACCTTCCTCAACACCGTCTACGAGCGCTTCTTCCAGGGTTTCTCCGTGCGGCAGGCGGACACGCACGGCGTCGTCTACACGCCGCAGGCGATCGTCGATTTCATGGTCAACAGCGTGGACGAGGTACTCCGTGCCGAGTTCGGTACCGCGCTCGCCGCGCCCGGTGTGGCGATCCTCGACCCCGCGACGGGCACGGGCAACTTCATCGTCAACATCATCCGCCGCATCCAGGAGACGGACCCGTTCGCGCTGCCGCACAAGTACCGGCACGAGTTGTTCGCGAACGAGATCATGCTGCTCCCCTACTACATCGCCTCGATGAACATCGAGCACGCCTACTTCGAGAAGGCGGACGGCTACCTCCCCTTCGAGGGCCTTTGCTTCGCGGACACGCTCGACATGGCGCAGTCGCCGCAGTTGGGCCTCTTCAGCGAGCAGAACACCGCCCGCGTCCAGCGGCAGAAGGACGCGCCGATCACCGTCATCATCGGCAACCCGCCCTACAACGTCGGCCAGAAGAACGAGACCGACAATAATAAGAATCGCCGCTATCCCAATTTGGATAAACGTATTCAGCAAACCTACGCGAAGGATTCACGCGCAAGTAGTCTGAACAAATTGACGGATGCCTATGTCAAGTTCTTTCGGTGGGCATCTGACCGTCTCGGGGAGAGAGACGGTATTGTTTGCCTTGTCTCAAACAACTCGTTTGTGGATCAAATCACATTTGATGGGATGCGCAAGCATCTCTCACAAGACTTCACGCGGATTTACCATCTCGATTTACACGGCAATGTTCGCCAGAACCCGAAGATATCTGGCACTGCACATAACGTTTTCGGCATTCAAGTAGGCGTCGGTATTACTGTCGCTGTTCGAAATCACACGCATCAAAGCCATTCCCTGTATTATCACCGTGTGCCGGAAATGTGGCGGAAGGTAAACAAGATCGACTATCTCAAGCAAGCAAAGAGTCTCAACGGTATCGAATGGCAGGAATTGCGAGCAGATAACCGCAGCACATGGCTGACAGACAAACTCCGTCCAGAATACGATTCCTTTATCCCACTCGGAACAAAGGAAGCAAAAGCGACCCAAACCATTGAGATGGAAACGATTTTCAGGACGTTTTCTCTCGGTGTGAATACCGCACGCGACGTGTGGGTATATGACTTCAACCATGATGCGCTCACAAGTAAAGTCACGCAATTCATCGAAACGTACAATGGCGAGGTTGATCGCTGGAAGCGGCGTGATAAGGTTACGGCGACCGTTGACGCCTTCTCACTCTATGATGACGTACGCACGACGTGGAGTGAAGGGCTAAAAGGAAATCTCACCCGCAGTCGCTATGCGCACTTTGACCAGATTCACATTCATACTTCCTTGTATCGCCCGTTCTGTAAGCAGTGGCTCTTCTTTGACCGTGTGTTAAATGAACGTGTGTACCAAATGCCAAGTATTTTCTCCATGTCCGAAAGCGAAGTAGATAACACGGTCATTATTGTTGGTGGCTATGGTCGCAAAGACTTTGCAGTCTTGACCTCCAATAGCATTCCCAATCTAAACTTCTATGCCGATCCTGCTCAATGCTTGCCATTCTACACGTACAACGAGGATGGCAGCGGGCGGCGGGAGAACATCACGGAGTGGGCGTTGGGAACATTCCGGGAGCGGTACGGCGCGGCGGTGACGAAGCGCGACATCTTCCACTACGTCTACGCCCTCCTACACCACCCGGAGTACCGCACGCGCTACGCCGAGAACCTGAAGCGCGACCTGCCCCGCGTCCCGCTCGTGCCGGACGCGGCGACCTTCGCGGCCTTCGTCGCGGCGGGCGCGCGGCTGGCGGACCTCCACCTGACGTACGAGACGGCGGCGGCATACCCCCTCGCCCGCACCATCACCACCGAGGGCGCGACGCTGAAGACGCTCGCCCATGTGGAGAAGATGAAACTCTCCAAGGACAAGACCGCCGTGATCGTCAACCCGCACCTGACGCTGGCGGGTGTGCCGCCGGAGGCCTTCCAGTACCGCCTCGGCAACCGCTCCGCGCTCGATTGGGTGCTCGATCAGTACCGCGTCAGCACCGACGCCCGCAGCGGCATCACCAGCGACCCCAACCGCCCCGACGACCCGGAGTACATCGTCCGCCTCATCGGCCAGGTCGTCACCGTGAGCGTCGAGACGGTGCGCGTCGTGGCGGCGCTCCCCGCGTTGTCCGCGACGTTCGGTGAGGGGGTGACGTGAGTTTCCTGCCCCTGTCTGACGCGACAAGCGTTTTAGCGTAACCTTTAGAGTACTTTAGAGTACTTCGCGTACGTATTAGCTTCCTGCCTTTAGAGTTGTCTTATGGGCATAAGGCTCCCACCCAGCCGTCACTCTCGGAAACAAAAAAGGCCGGAGGTGCATGCACACCTCCGGCGAAAGGAACAAGAAACGGGACGAGGATTAGTCGCGCGAGTCGTGCCCGGTCGGCTCGGCGGTCGTCGCGGCGGGTGCGACGCTGAGAATCTTCACGCCCGAGGTGCTGGCCGGTGCGGCAGCGGGTGCTGCGGCCGGGGCGTTCAGGGCCGTGGCGACGTTCGCGGGCGCTGCGGGTGCGGCTTCCACGACCGGGGCTGCGACCTGGACGGGTGCCGCGACGGGCGCTGCGGCCTGCGGCGCGCTGCTCGTGGCGGTCGTGACGGGCGCTACTTCCTTCACGCGGAAGGGAGGCCCGACATTCAGCAGGTTCCCACTCGGCGCAACGACGGTCGTGTTCCCGCTGAAGACGCCAGTGGAGCCGAAGAAGAAGTTGGAGTTACCGAAGAAGGGGAAGCTCCCGAAGCAGGAGAAGTTCCCCAGCGCGCAGCCGTTGTTCGCGAAAACGAAACTCGGGCCACCAAAGAAGGGGGTCGTCCCGAGGCAGGAGAAGTTGCCCGACGGGCAGTTATTCGCGGTGACGAAGTTCGGGGTGCCGACAAAGGGGAACGTCCCGAGGCAGGCGTAGTTCCCGACCGGGCAGCCGTTGTTCGTGAAGACGGCGTTGGGCACCCCACCAAACAGGCCGGGGTTGTACACGACGCCGGTGTTGAAGGCGCCGCAGTTGAAGCCGCCGACGCCGCAGCCGTAGTTGTAATTGACGTTGCCGAGGTTGTACTGCGTCGTGAAGCAGTAGTTGTTGCTCGCGTCGCAGGCGAAGGTGGAGTAGACCACGTCATTGCCACTCGTCGCGGCGGGCGCTGCCGCCTCGGCGGTCGTACTCTGGCTGACAAACAGCGTCAGCAGCACGAACACCCCCACGGCGGTCATCAGCCAGCGCGCAATGCGCCACGCATTGCCCACGGCTCGTTCGCGTTTCCTGCTCTTGCTCGTGCTCGTGCTCCTCCGGTGCCCTGTGCTCCATCTGGGATACCTCCTGCAATGAGACCGACCAACCCCACAATTGGGTCCGCGTTATGAAGCCGCTCCCGCATGATCGCGCGGGGAGCAGGGGGATGACTCGTGAGTAACCGCGCTCGCACCCTTTCTGTTTCGACATCGTGTCTCGCAGATACGTATTATACCGAACCAAGCGAAAAAATCCATGCCTCGCTAATAATGGATGTACCAATCCGAACAGACGAGGCTCCCATTGCATCAACCGCGTCTCCTTCGGAGCATCGCGCATCGACGCCCCGCTTCGCACCGCCTCACACGGTACAACGCACGCGGAGACGCGATGGTTCTTCACCTACCTTCTCGCGCCGCCCTCCGAAGCGGCGTCCGCGAACCGCTGCTGCATGTGCACCATCGGAACAGACGTTCACTGTACGATGTCAAGGATGCGTTGCTCCAGCGTATCCCACGGTTGTACAAGAAGCGTCGGGATGCCTCGACACTCCGCTTCTTCCCGCAGCCACTCGCCATAGAGCCAATTCTTGCGCGCGTGAGCAGGGCTATCGTGACCACGCGCTCGCGCTTGCATGTTCGCGTGCAGCGTTGGGAGATCAGGCTCAAAGAGGAAGAGCGGACGCACGCGACCACCCGCCGCGCGCATCTGCACCAATGGACGATCCCAGAGGGAGGGCAGGATACCATCCCCTTCGAGGATCAACGGGTTGCGCTGATCCACATGATTCTCGATCACGACTTCGATGGCCGGGGAGAGTAGTTCACCAACCGTGACCAACCCGCCCGGTTCGGAGAATGTCGGCACAACCGCGCTGTCCGGTACCGGCACACCGCTCCGTTCCAGCGCGAGCCGCACATCGTCCACCTGAAGCCACGGAACGCCAATCCGCTGTCCGAGACGCGCCGCGACCGTGGACTTCCCGATGCCCGACGCACCACCGAGCAGCAGGACATACCAGTGTGCACCATCCATCCTCAGTCCTCAGTCCTCAGTCCTCAGTCCTCTGAACCTCGACGAGGTTCGTATAGAACGTCGCGCCGCCGCCCATGTCGGCGGTGCGCTGACTCGTGAGGGCGTTGATGCCGCTGCGTTTCTTATGCTGGCCGTCCCACCAGATGGCGGGGGCGACGGCGACACCGGGCTTCGTCGCCGCGCCGACGAGCGCCGTGAGGAACGTCTCGCCCCGGTCGTTGAAGACGCGGACCGTCTCGCCATGCGCGATGCCACGCGCGGCGGCATCGGCGGTGTTCAACTCGATGAAGGGCGTGCCCTCCTTGTGGATGAGCGACGGCACATTGCCGAATGTCGTGTTGAGGAAGTGATGCGTGCTCGGCGTGAGCAGCGCGAGCGGGTACTTCGCGTGCAGGTCGGGGCTGCCGTCCGCACTCTCGGCGAGCGGCGTGTGCGTCGGTAGGGGGTCGAGGCCCAATGCCGCGAGCGCGTCCGAGTAGAACTCGATCTTGCCGGAGGGCGTCGGGAAGATGCCGTCCGCGTACGACGTGTACGGTGTGCCGGGCGCGGAGACGTTCAGCCGCACGAACCCCTCCGCCATCAGCCGCGCGCGCGTGATACCGCGCATATGCGGATGGTCGGAGGCGAGCGCCTGATCGATGAGGTCCTCGTCCGTGTCGCGGAAGCACGGCTCCTCAAAGCCCATGCGCGCAGCGAGCAGGCGGAAGACCTCGGTGTTGCAGATGCTCTGGCCAAGCGGCGCGATGGCCGGCTGGTTCAGACTGAGGTAGTAGGTGCCGTACGCCGTGTGCAGGTCCATCTGCTCCAGTTGCGTCGTCGCGGGGAGCACGATGTCCGCGTAGCGCGCCGTGTCGGAGAAGAAGGGGTCGTGCACAACGAGGAAAAGGTCGTCCCGCAGGAGGCCATCGCGCACCCGCTGCTGATCCGGCGCGGCGGCGGCGGGGTTCGCGTTGTAGACATACATCGCCCGGATCAGCGGGGCGAGGTCGCCCGTCAGCGCGTCGCCAATCGCGATCATGTTGACGTGCCGCGCCGGCTTCGCGCGCAGATCGGGCCGCTGGAGCGCGGCGTCGTTCAGTTTCGGGCCGCCGCTCGTCGAGAGCGTCAACCCGCCGCCGAGCGTGCCGTATGAGCCGGTGAGCGCGGGCAGGCAAGCGACGGTGCGGATCATCATGCCGCCATTGCTGTGCCGCTGCATCCCGTAGTTGACGCGGATCACGGCGGGCGCGGTCGTGCCGTACATCCGGGCGAAGCGGACGATCTCGTCCTCCGTCAGCCCCGTGATTGCCGCGACGCGAACGGGCGGATACGCCATCGCGCGTTCTTTCAGCGCGTCGTAGCCGTGCGTATGCGCCGCGATATACGCCGGGTCGGTCAGGCCCTCCGCGATGAGGACGTGCATCACGCCGAGGGCGAGCGCGGCGTCCGTGCCCGGTTGCGGCTGGATGTGCCAGTCCGCCTGCGCGGCGGTGCGCGTGCGGCGCGGGTCGATCACGACCATCTGCGCGCCACGCTGCCGCGCCTGCTTGATGAAGGGCATCAGGTGCGGGTTCGTGGAGACCGGGTTGGAGCCCCAGACGACGATCAACTTGCTGTGGACGTACGTCTCCGGGTCCGTCCCCATCTTCGCGCCGAGGGTGTGGAGGATCGCCTCACCGCCCGCGACGGAGCAAATCGTGCGGTCCAGTTCGCTCGCGCCGAGGCGGTTGAAAAAGCGGTAGTCCATGCTCTCGTTGTGCAGCTTGCCGAGCGTGCCGCTGTAGTTGTATGGCAGGATCGCCTCGGGGCCGTCGGTCGCGACGATTGCTCGGAACCGCGCGGCAATCTCGTCCAGCGCCTCGTCCCAGGTAATCTCCTCGAACAACCCCAGACCCTTCGGCCCGACGCGGCGGCGCGGCGTGAGGACGCGCGTCTCGTTGTACGTCCGTTCGAGGTAATTGTTCACCTTGACGCAGAGGAACCCCCGCGTGACCGGGTGCCGCGCGTCCCCTTTGATCGCCACCGCGACGCCGTCCCGCACCGTGACGTGGAATGAGCAGGTGTCCGGGCAGTCGTGCGGGCAGACTCCGTGGATGATCTGGACGTTTTCTTCGACCTGCGCTGCCATTCCTGCTCCCCTCACGAACGTGTGGCCACTCTGGCGGTGAGTATGGCGCATGACTGCGGCGGAATAGGGGCACACGCCGTGCGTTGAGAATGGGGAAGAATCCGTGTCATACGCGAGGGAGGGACGCTATGGTCATCACCGCAGAACAGTTCGCCACCGGTATGACGATGGATGAGTACATCGCCCAGATGTCGCAGAACGGGGTGCAATTCGCGGCGAACATCGCCGCCGCGCCCGTGACGCCGGGGGATGTCGCGCGGTTCGCCGCGCTGCCGGAGCCGGTGAACGCGCTCGTCATCACGGAGGATTGGTGCGGCGACTCGCTCGCGCACTTGCCCGTGCTCTTTCGCCTCGCGCGCGAGTCCGGCGACCGGATCAACGTCCGCGTCTTCAAGCGCGATGAGCACCGCGACCTCGCGGCGCAGTTCCCGATGGCGACGGGCCGCGTCGCCATCCCGATCATCGCCTTCTTCGACGGCGGGATGCACAAACTGGGGGAATTTCTGGAGCGGCCGCAGGCCGGGCATCGGGAGACGGCGGCGTTTATGGACGACTTCTTCGCGCGGCACCCCGATCTCGGCACATCCGGCCAGCCAATCGGCGCGCTGACGCCCGAGGCGCGCCAGACGCTCTTCGTCGAACTCGGCCCGTGGCGCAAGGGGCGCGTGGACGCCTGGAATCGCGCCGCCATCGCGGAACTCTCGGAGGCAATCGCCGCACCCGTCACTGCGTAGCCTCTGTTCAAGGGCGAGAAGAGGAGTCGATTGTGATACTTCCGCTCGCCATTTACGGTGTCGGAGCAGGAGCTTCATCCACCGTAATAATGTCAACGAGTTCCGATGCGAGGTAAATTCGCCTCCAGTGTCGGCCTGTCACCTCTCGGAGAATGCCGATCGCGACAAGTTTTTCGATGTTCTGTTGCGCGGCGCGTGGTGTTATATCGAGCAGTCTTGCCGCCTGTGTAGCGGTAACGGCGGGGCTGATGAAGAGTTGATCCACTAATTGGACGAGCTTCGTTGAACGTCGCATCTGGGCAAGGTGGCGATAGCGTTGCCAGAGGCGCTGCAATTGCTGTGCCCGATTGATGCCATCTCTCGATTGCTCGGCAACACCGCGAAGGAAAAAATCCACCCACGCTTTCCAGTCACCTTTCTGGCTTACGAACCACAGATGATCGAGGTATTCGTCCCGGTGTCGCTCGAAATATGCGCTGAGATACAGCAGCGGACTCGGTAGATAGCTGCGTTCACAGAGAAGAAGGGTGATGAGTAGTCGACCAATCCGTCCGTTTCCATCCAGGAAAGGATGAATTGCCTCGAACTGATAATGGATAAACGCCAGTTTAATCAGGAACAATGAATCATCGGTGGTTGTGATGAAGCGTTCCAAGTCATTCAGTGCATCCATCATCGGTTGGACGGCAGGCGGAACGTAGCGCGCGCCTTCGATATCGCGCCCCCCGTAACCGATCCAGTTTTGCCGCGTGCGAAATTCACCCGGTTGTTTCTCCTCACCACGAACACCAGCGAGGAGAATAGCGTGCATCTCGCGTATCAATTGCAAAGAAATATGCGTCTGCATCAGTCGCGACAGACCATGCTGCATCGCCCGCAAGTAATTATTTACTTCTTGAACATCCGCTGTCGCCGCACTCTCTGATGGTTCCGCCTCGAACAGCGCTAATTGCTCCACATCTGCGTGTGTCCCTTCGATCCGGCTCGACAATACCGCCTCTCGGCGGAGAAAGGGATTGATCAGCAGGTGCGGGTTTGGCAGTATGCGTCCAATCTCCGCCAGCCCGCCGACCGAACGTTCCGCCCTGAGGGCCAAATCAATGGTTTCGGGATCGAGCGCAAAGTTCGGTGGCAGCGGATTAGGAACGAACGTCAGGAACCTGCCTAAATTGGTGATGAACATCCCCGGCGCGTCGCTCGCGAAATCCGCCCTCTTCATCCAAACATCACCTCATAATGGTATCTACGTTCCAATACGTGGAATGCTTTTATACTTATTTCGCGAATAGTATAAAAGGCTTTCCTCTGGAACGCAACGAACGGCAGAAAACTGCCGTTCGTTCACCATATCCTTTTGTTTGTGGCTACTTCGCGCCCGGCTGCCCCAACTCGGCGCGGACGATCTTCACCGCCTCGACGATGTTGGCGAGCTTCGCCTTGGACTCCTCCCAGGTACGGGTCTTCAGGCCGCAGTCGGGATCGACGTACATCTTGTCCGCCGGGATGTATTCCAGGCCGCGCTTGATGCCCGCGACGATCTCGTCCACACTCTCGATGCGATGCGAGTGGATATCCACGACGCCGTAGCCGATTTCCTTCGTGAAGGGCGCCCGCTCGAAGTGGTCGAGTAGACGGTAGTGGCTGTTGGCGAATTCGAGGTCGATCTGATCGAGCGGCAGATCGAGCATCCGCGGATAAATCTTGTCGAAGGTGCCGTAGCAGATGTGCGTGACGATCTTCGCCTTCACGCCCTGCGTGACGATGCCCATCGCCTCGATGGCGAGTTCCACCTCGTCCGTGCGGGCGGAGAGGGCGGGTTCGTCCACCTGGATGATCGTCGCCCCCGCCTTTTCGAGGTCCACCACCTCATCATGGATCGCGTGGGCGAGGGCGATGGTGCACTCGCGGCGGTTCGGATAATACTCCACGAACGACCAGTCCATCATCGTGTACGGGCCGGTGAGCATCCCTTTGACGGGCTTCTCCGTCAGCGACTGTGTGTACTTCCACCAGTCCACCGTGATCGCGTTCGGGCGCTCGATGGCGGCCACGACGATCGGCTTGTGGTAGTAGCGGTTGCCGTAGGAGCGAACGAGGCCGCTGCTCTCGAACCCTTTCATCTGCTGCGCGAAGTACTCCGCCATGTCGCCCCGATACATCTCGCCATCGACGATGATGTCGATGTCGAGATCCTCCTGCAACTGGACGACCTCGCGCGTCGCCTGCTGCTCCAGTTCCGTCAACTCGGCCGCGTCCATCTGGCCGCGCCGCGCCTTGGTGCGCGCCTTCGTGATGTAATCCGGCTTCGGGAAACTCCCGACGCTCGTGGTCTGTAGCACCTTCTCCGCCATGTTGCCTCCTAAGTAGTCAGTAGTCAGTAGTCAGTAGTCAGTAGTCGGTAGTCAGTTGAGAGCGGAAGCACTGCGCGCGTCTTCTCTGTCTACTGTCTACCGACTACTCCCAACTGTCGCGCCCGCGACCATCCGCTCCAACTTCTCGTACGCGCGCTTGCGTGGCAGGAACTCAAGCCCCGCCGACGGTGTGATGTGCAGGTTGTGGCTGCCGACGATGTCCTGCGCCATCTGCACGTTCCCTTGCACATCCTCGAGCGATTCCAGTTTCGTGTTGCGCGCGTCCACGACGCTGACGCCGATGTGCCTGCCCTCTCCCTTGCCCCGCAGCGCGTCCACGACGAGCGGCGCGTAGGAGCAATCGAAGTAGACGATGGTGAACGGCAGGCTCAGGAGTTGCGACACGAGCGGCACCGCGTCCCCGAAGTAGGTCGCGATGGCGGTCGTGCCCGGCACGCCGTCCATCAGGCGGCCCATCGCGCGCTCGAAGAGGGGCCAGTCGCCCGGCTCCTGCAAAATGCTCGGCTCGTCAATCTGCACGCACGATACGCCCGTCGCCATGATCGCCTTCACCTCATTGTTGAGGGCGGCGGCGTAGTCCATCACGAGCGGTTCGAGCGCGCCGTAGTGCTGATCGTCCGAGTACTTCGCCACGGTGTACGGCCCCGTGACGACCGCCTTCACCGGCTTCGGGCTTTCCGCGACCGCGAACGCCGACTCCGCCGCGACGACGGGCTGCTCCCACCCAATCGGCCCCGTGACGACGGGCTGCCGGACGTATGTGTTCGAGTCGAAGTGGCGGAGCAGGCCGCCGCGGCGGACATTCGGCAGCTTGTTCGCGACGTGGGAGACCATATCCTCCCAGCGGATGCAGCCGTCCGTCACCCAATCCAGCCCGACCTGCACCTGATCGCGGATCACCTCCGCCATCACATCGTCCGCGACCGCGTAGAGGTCGTCCCGGTCGATCTCGCCCCGGTCCAGCCGGTGAATCGCCCGCCGCAGCCGCTGCTGTTCCGTTGTGTCCCCGATGCGCGGATACGAACCCATCCCTGTCAGAATCATACGTTCACTCCGTTCGCTTCAGTACTGAGTTGATCCGTACTGAGTACTGAGTAGGACACACGACACGCCACCCTTCCCCAACTCAGTACTCAGTACTCGTCACTCGTTGTTTCGCCGCGTGATACTCCGCCCGTTCTTCCTCCGTTTCGATTGAGAGCCGGGGCACCGATGTCGGCCTGCCCGCAGCGTCGAGCGCCACCATCGTGAGATAGCCGGTGGTGGCGCGCCGCCGTTCGCCCGTCAGTTGATGGTCCGCGAAGACATCCACGCGCACGATCATGCTCGTGCGGCCTGTGTAGACGACGCGCGCGACGGTCTCAATATCATACCCTCGCGGATCGGGTGCTGGTTTCAATCCTCACCCGGCCTTGTGGCCGAGCGTGACGGAGCGGGGATTTTTCCTTGCGAAGCAAGGCTTGCCAGGCCCTCGTGCATGAGCCTCCCATCGCGCGCGCCATACCGTCTGAGCGCTGTCCGCGACGCGCATTGTCACCACAATGCGGAGGGTTGTCAACTTGCGGACAGGAACCCACAGGGCGTACGTGTCCGCAATTGTACGTCGTTCGTCGTTGTCACATCGACACTGAGGCAGCGGAGAGCACCGGCGATAGAGGAATTAACGTTCTCATCGAGGTAAAACCGGATGCACTCAGCCACCGCGCAGTTTTTTCAGTCTCTCTTGAAGCAGGGAAGGATGATCGCGCTTGAATGCCTCGACGAACGCCTCATCCTCTTCGATGCTCCGGTCAATCGCCTCGCGGTGATCGTAGGAGTACGCCATTGCTGTGTAGACGGCGGCGAGTGGCAGGTCATACGTTCCGGCGATCTCTTCGATTCCATATCCGAGGCGGCGGTGCAGGATCACAATGTCCGCGACCGCGATGCGTGTGTCGGCAATCCGTGGTTTGCCGCCGCGCGTATCGGGTGTGACCGCTATGTGTCGGTCGAGCAATATATCCATGTATCTATCCTCCTGCACCATTTTACGCTCTGAGACCCAACTTGGCGAGGAGAGTCCTCCGCTTTGCCAGGGCGTGTGCGTTCTCTTGTTTCCGCCGGAAATGCTTACCCCTGTTCCCTCCCGGAGCGGGAGGGGAATTCCTGCCATGCCGTCACCCCATGCCTCTGGTATACTCCCGGCGACGAGCGACCCGCGTGTGTAGGAGGCAGCATGACCGGTTTCAGTGGCATCATTCCCCCGACCGTCACGCTCTTTCACGAGGATGCGAGCATCGACTGGGACGGGACGCTGCGCCACCTCGATGGGCAGATTGCCGCCGGTGTGCACGGCCTCTTCATCCTCGGCACGACGGGCGAGTTCACCCAACTCTCCGTCACGGAGCGCAAGGAGTACGCGCAAAAGGTCGTCGGGCACGTTAAGGGGCGGGTGCCGGTTATCGTCGGCACCGGTGCGGTGAACACGATGGAGACAATTGAGCTGACGCGCCACGCGCAGGGCGTCGGGGCGGACGCGGCGGCGGTCGTCACGCCCTTCTACCAGACGCTCGGCGACGAGCAATTGCTCGCGCACTACGGCGCGGTTGCCAACGCGGTGGACCTGCCGATCCTCGTCTACAACATCCCGATGTTCACCGGCACGGCGATCAGCACGCCGCTCCTCGCGCAGATCGCCCACGAGAACGACAACGTCGTCGGCGTCAAGGATTCTGTGGACTCCGCGATCCTGCTCCGCAACCGCGTGCAGACGCTCAAGCGCATCCGGCCCGATTTCTCGATCCTCACGGGGTTGAACGAGCACCTGCTGAATCTGCTGATGCTCGGCGGCGACGGCGCGGTGATCGGTGAGGCGAACTTCGCACCCGCACCCGGCGTGCAATGCGTCGAGGCATTCCGCAAGGGCGATTACGAGGGCGCGCGCCGCTCTTTTCTCGATCTGATGCGCGTCGCGACCGTGACCCAGGTGCCCGGCACCTTCCAGGCGAGCATCAAGGAGGCGATGCGCGCCCTCGGCCTGACCGACAAGACGACGGTCCGGTTGCCCGGCACCCCACTGACCAACGACGCCCGCGCGCGGATCCGCCGCAACCTCGAAGCAATTGGGATGCTCCAGGCCGAAGCGCCCCGCCTCTCCGATACCGCGCCCATCGATGATCTCGGCGCAGCGCCCGTCGGCAGCGGTGCCGCCGCCAGCGTTGGCGGCGCGGACGATTAGCCGGAACGAGCACACCTCCTGATGGACATGTACGCCCCGTTTGCCATCACATTTCGGGCCGGGGACGCGGCCAGTTGGTTATTTCTGGCGTTCGTCTCCGGCATGATCGCGGCGTTTATCGCCCGGCCACAGGGCGCGGGATGCTTCGGCTTCGGCTGCTTCGGCAACCTGATGATCGGCGGGGTCGGTGCAATCCTTGGCAACTTCATCGTCGGGCGATTCTACAACGGCGAGGTGCCCATCCTCGTCGCGTTCCTCATCTCCCTCACCGGCGCGCTGCTGATCCTCTATACTGGGCAGGGCATTGACCGCCTCGCGCGGCGCAATGCCCCACCGGAACCGCCTCCACCCCCACCGGGGACGCCGATGATCGTCGATTCCACCGCCCGCGAGATCGGGGATAGGACTGAGGATTGAGGGCCGAGGGCCGAGGGCCGACCGAACGATTTCCTCTCCCCTCTCCATCGCCATACGAACCTGATACATTCTGCGATCTCCGGGCGATGGCTCCGTACGAGAGGGGCCGGGGGTGAGAAACAACAGAGGACATCATGGTGATTGATACGACACAGCAGCGGCAGCAACCAAAGGAAGTACCGACCTCCTCGCGACGGGCACAACTCGTTACTCGCTGCTCGTTACTCGCGACCGGGTTCTGCGGTTTCGTGGTGGTCTTCGGCCTCGCGCATCTGCTCCTGATCCACATCACGAAGCCGAGCGGGTATCTCTTCTTCGGGACGCTGGCGGTTGTGCCGCTGCTCGGAGCCGGGCTGCTTTGTGGATTCGCGCGGGACCGGCGCGCCGTGCTCGCGCGCTTTGGCTTCGGCGCGCTCATGTGCGCCTGCGCCATCCCCGCCGTCTATCTCGCGCGGTTCGCTCCGGAGTCGGCCCGCCCGACGGTGCGGAACCTCCTCGGCCTGCCCTTCTTGATCCTTGCCCTCATCGGCCCCGCGATCTTCGCTCGCCGGAACGCGCGTGCAAAGAGCGAAGCGGCCTGATGAGTCTCCATCCTGGCGGTGTCCTCGCCGGGTGGCTCGCGGGTTTCCTGACGCGCTCGAAGGGATTCGGCTGCTTTGGGAACATCATCATCGGGCTACTCGGCGCGGCGATTGGCGGGTTCGTCTTCAGTATCTTCGCCGTGCGCAGGACGACTGGCTTCTGGGGTTCGGTCGCAGTGGCGACGCTCGGCGCGCTCATCCTGCTCGTGATCGCGCGTGCGGCGCAGCGCCTCGCCCGCTGATGTACAGAACCTGGTATCTTCCCGCTCTCCAGCGCCCCACGTTCGGGGTACGTATCAGTTCCGTGCAGCGATGGAGAGCGGGCGCCCTTTGGGCGCTGGGGTCGAGGAATCCCCCCTACTCACTGTCCGTCTCGGAGAGCAGGCGCGCCGCCTCGGTGTACGCCTGCTGGAATGCGTCGCGCGCGTTGAGGAAATGCTCCAGCGCGTGGTGGACTTCCTCGCCCGCATTGTCGCGCAGGAGCGAGATACCGATCTGCCCCGCCGCCGTCCAGCGCGCGAGCGCGGCGAGGTATTCCTCCGCCGCGTCGCCCTCCTCCGCCAACGACCGCGCGACCGCCTCGCAGCCCGCCGGTGCGTCGAGCGTGCGCAGCCGCGCGATCTCGGCGCGGTACGGGGAGGCGACATCCGCGACGGCGCGACCGACATCCGTGGCTGTGTCGTCCCCGGCGACGCCGCGTTGAATCGCGTCGGTGAGCGTGCGGATCCAACCCGCTTCCTCATGGATATACGACCGCAACTCGCTGAGGTAGACGAACTGCTCCGTGCGCCCCTCCACGGGTGGCGCGCCATTCGGGGAGGGTGTCTGCTCTTCGGACATCGTCGCTCCAGTAGTCAGTAGTCAGTAGTCAGTAGTCAGTAGTCGGGGATTCTAGCGTGTTTCAGACGTGACTACCAGAAACGGTGATTTGGACGCGCGGCGATGCTCCGACTACTGACTACTGACTACCGTCTACTAACTGCCAGCCACTGTCGACTCTCCGGCGACGGTAATCACGTCGCGCCCGAAGCCGACGACCGATGCGATGGGGATGGTGTTCGTCGTCGCCCCAACACCGAGGAAGCCGCCCTTCGGCGTGAGCAGGAGCGCGGTGAGCGCGCCGGTCGTGTCGTCGAACGCGACATCATCGCCATCGCCGACTACTTCCCCAGCGGCGCTAACGACGCGCTTCTTGACGCTGTCGAGCGTCGCGGCGGTGTCGTACGGCGCGCCCTCGGCAACGACAATGCCGCTCTTGTCCTCGATCGTGATCGCTTGCGGCCCGATGGCGCGGATCTGCGCGAAGGGGATGAACGAGGCTTTCACCCGATTGAAAATGCCGCCATCACCACCCATCAGCAACCCCGTGACGACTCGCTGGTCGAGATCGAGGTGCAAGCCGGACAGCGTCCCTACCTTCTCGCCGTCCGTCACACTGACGACAGCGCGGCTGATGAGCGAGCGTGCGGTAATCGTGGTCATCGGTTTGTGTCCCTCCACCCCGGCGCAAAATGGCGCAAAAAAGCCCTCTGCATTTCTCAGATGCACGTTATATGCCAATACCGTTGATGCTTGATGCGGAAGGTGCGCTGCGGTACGCCTACTCGATCACGACATCGAAGCCACTGAGGAGGGAAATCGCCTCCGGGAGCGAGAAGCGCGCCTTCGTCACGACGTTCGCGGTTGGGTTGATGGCGTAGCCGGTCGCGCCCGTGAAGTTCGCCTTCGTCAAGTTCGTGTGGAGGAACTTGCTGCCAGTGAAGTCCGTCCCGGTGCAGACCGCCTCGGTCAGATCGGCGTCGCGAAAATCGGCCTCCCGCGCGATGCAGCCCGCCAGTCGCACGCGCCGCAACGCGAGGCCGAAGAAACTGCCGTAGTTCAGCAGGCAGTCATCGAACCCAACGGCAAGGGAGAGTTTGGAGAGCCGCGAATCCCCCGCCTTCGCCCAGTCGATGCCGATCAGTTTGCACGACGCGAACCGCACATCCGTGAACCGCGTGCCAACGAAACTGGCGATGCTCAGGTCGCAGTGCACGAACCGACAATCGGTGAACGAGCAGCGCGCGAAGGCGCATTCGGTGAAGACGCAATGGTCGAAGAGGCAGTCGGTGAAATCGACCCCCGCGAAGTCCCGCTGCTCCGCCGTGATCCGCACGAACCGCGCGGCCTCGTACTGCTCGCCATCGACGATCTCCGTCGTCACATCGCCATTTTCTCGCTGCCCACTGCCCACTGCCCACCGCCCACCTTCCCGTGCTATAGCACCCCACCGAGCAGCGGCAGCACGAGGTTCGCCCACTCGCGCCGCAGAACGTCCCGCAGCGGCTCCGGGGCGACGATGCGGATTAGCCGCCGGTGCTCCTCGTAGCGGCGGAAGTCGTCGCTCTGCGCGCCAACGACCTCGTGCCACGGCATCAGCGTCGTGAAGCCGACGGGCGGCTGGTCGAACTCCACCCAGACATCGGCGGACCACTTCTCCGGCTTCGGGATGTCGATTAGCACGTCGCTGTCGTGCACCTCCGCCCCGACGAGGTGCGCTGCCATCTCCGCCAGCGTGATCTCGGCGGCGCGGCGGTCGCGCGGGCGGTAGTAGAGCGCGCCGAGCCGCTGGAAGAGGTCGCCCGCCCGCGCGGAGACCTCCACGGCGCGTTTGTGGATGCGGCGGGAGCGGAGCGCCGCGATAAGCCGCCGCGTCGCGTCCGGCATCTGCGGCTGCGAGAGGAACGCGACGAGCGAGGCGTCGTCGTGGGCGGTCAGTTCATCCGGCGCGACGACGCCCGCCTCCACCGCCTCCTGCACCGCCCGGAGGAGCATCGCCATGCAGGCGCGGTTCGTGTGGTGCCAGTAGACGTTGTCGAACATCTCCTGCCGCGCGTTGATGAGCGAGTGGAGCGGGCTGATACCCTTGTCGTCCAGCACCACACGCACCGTGCCGTTGACCTCCCGCGTGCGGAGCGCGTCGAGCAATCGTGGGGTATCAACGCGGCCATACGGCACGTTGCAGGCGCGCGCGTCGCGCGGGAGGTAGTCCAATTTATCCACGTCCAGCGCGCCGGAGAGCAGGCCACGGATGATCGCATCCTGCGGCGACCCCGGCCGCCCCGGCGGGTCAATGAAGTCGGCGACGCGCCGGGGGTCAACATCCCAGATGCGTTCCAGCACATCGGAGACTTCCGCACCGAGGATGATTCGCCGCCCGACCTGCTCGTGCTTCAAGATTGGCGGGCCGAGTTCCTCGATGGCGTGCGAGAAGGGGTAGTGGCCGATGTCGTGCAGGAGCGCCGTCGCGGTCGCCGTGTGCGCGTCCGCATCGCTGAGCGTCACTGGCCCGCCGTGCCGCCGCAATTGGGCAATCCCCTGCCGCATCAGGTGCATCACGCCGAGCGAATGCTCGAAGCGTGTGTGCTTCGCCCCCGGCCAGACGCGCGAGACGAACCCCAACTGCTGGATGCGGTCCAGCCGGAGGAATGCCTCCGTCGCCAGCAGCGCCGATTCCGCCGCGTTGAGCGGGATGCGGTCGTACAGACCGTCCCGGATCGTCGTTGTCGGTCCCCATGGATTCACCATTCCCGCGATATTCACCCTCCTTGATCTATGATGTATCATTGAACTGTAAGCATCGAATATACTTTGATCGGATTATGAGCGTCACACTTCGTACGTACGACACGTTCTTCTCTCTAGCGGGCATCGTCGACGGCTCGCGCGACGCAGGGGCAAAGGGATACATTATGAGCGCAACCATCGCTGGTACAATAACGGTAACCGTGGCGGGACGCCAGTATGCAATCCCCGAAGAGGCGCTCATCGGCATCAGCCCGCCCCTCGCGCGGGCGTACCGCGTCCTGCCGCTCGGCGAGCACGATGGCCGCTACGTCGCGCTGACCGATGATTACGCGCCCGACGTGACGCGCGAGTTCGTCGAGGTACTGGCGACGCAGCCACCGATGATCATCGTCGTGCCGTCCGCCGAGTTGGACGCGGCGATTTCGAGCGTCTTCGGGACGGACGACAAGCCGGAGCAGCCGCCCACATCGCTCGCGGAAATCCTCGTCGATAGCGACACGCTGACGCCGGAGGAGGTCGCGGAGGGGGCGATCTACGCGGCATCGACGGGCACCTCGCTCGGCCCGGCGGTGATAGAACTGGGGTACATCAACCCCTGGAACCTCGCGCTGCTGATCTCGCGCTACCTCGGCATCCCCGTCGTCAACCTGCGCGCGCGCGACGCGGGCGCCTTGCCGACCGATTTCCTGCCACAGGCGTTCCTCCGCAAGCACCGCATCGTGCCCCTCGGCATCACCGACACCACGGCGACCCTCGCGATGGTGGACCCACTCAACCACGCGCTGCGCGAGGAGATCGCCTGGGAGACGGGCCGCGAGGTGCGCGCCGTACTGACGACGGATCGGGACATCGACTGGGCGCTGCGGCAGGTCTACCGCGCGGACAACGTCCTGACGAGCACGCGCGGCCTCGTGCTGCGCCAGCCCGCGAACAGCGCCCACGTCACCTTCGAGCGGCGGCAGATCGCCGGGTTTGCCGCGCTCGGCGTCGCGCTCCTGCTCGGTCTTACCGTCCGCTGGCTGTGGACGCTGGTCGCGATCAACATCATCATCACGACCATCTACGCCTCATTCGCACTCTACAAGTCGTACCTCCTCCTGCGCGGATTCACGGTTGATCTCACGATCAACGCGCGGAAGCGCGAGGTCGACGACCTCATGGACGAGGAGTTGCCGACGATCACGGTGCTGATCCCGCTCTACCGGGAGGCGGCGATCGTCCCCATCCTCCTGCGCGCGATTGCCAATATGGACTACCCGGCGATCAAACTGGACGTGACGATTCTCCTCGAAGAGGAGGACGAGGAGACCGCCGCCGCCGTCCGCGCCGCCCGCCCACCGGAACACTTCAAGATCGTGCGGGTGCCGGACGCCCTCCCGAAGACGAAGCCAAAGGCGTGCAACTACGGCCTGATCGAGGCAACAGGCGAGTTGCTCGTCATCTACGACGCGGAGGATATCCCCGAACCCGACCAGCTGAAGAAGTGCGTCGTCGCCTTCCGCAACGCGCCGGACGACGTGACGTGCATCCAGGCGAAGTTGAACTACTTCAACCTCCATGAGAACCTGCTGACGAGTTGGTTCACGCTCGAATACAGCCAGTGGTTCGATATTTTCCTGCCCGGCCTGGGCGTGACCCGCGCGCCAATCCCGCTGGGTGGCACCTCGAACTTCTTCATCACCGAGCGGCTGGTGGAGGCGGGGGCGTGGGACCCGTACAACGTGACTGAGGACGCGGACCTGGGCATCCGGCTCTTCAAGTTGGGGTACCGGACGGCGGTGCTGGACTCGACAACATTCGAGGAGGCGAACACGCGGTACGGCAACTGGGTGCGGCAGCGATCGCGGTGGATCAAGGGGTACATGCAGACGTGGCTGGTGCACAACCGGCACCCGGTGCGGCTCTGGTGTGAACTGGGGACGCGGAACTTCTGGAGCATCCAGGCAACGGTGGGGGGCACGTTCGCCGTCATGCTCATCAACCCGATCCTCTGGTTGACATCGATTCTGTGGTACGGCTTCCACACGGGCTTCGTCATCGCGATCAACCCTGGCCCGCTCCCCGTGATCGACTTCGTCGCGCTCGTCTTCGGCAACGCGGTCTTCATCGGCGCGGGCGTCGTGGGGGCGGTGAAGCGCAAGTACTACCGGCTCCTCGTCGCGGCCCTCGTCATGCCCCTCTACTGGCTGCTGATGAGCATTGCGGCGTACAAGGCGCTCTGGCAGCTCATCACCAAGCCCTTCTACTGGGAGAAGACCAGTCACGGCCTCACGTCCACCACGCCGCACCCGGCCCTGCCGATGACCGCGCTGCCGACAAGCGCATCCGCCGACGCCGTGTAAATCGTTACTCGGTGGGCACCGGCACAGTCGTCGGCCACCACGCATCGAAGACGAGGCGGGAGATGCGCCCGTTCAGCGTCGCGCCGTCGTGCTCCGGGCGATAAAGGTGATCCCGGCTCCCCTCCGTCATCACGCAGAGCACGTAGCGCACCTCTTCCGGCAGTTCCACAATGCCGGCATCGACGCGCACGCCGCCCCGACCGGAGAAGCCGCTCTTGCTGCGGACGACAACGGGGCCGGGGTGCGCGTTCCCCTCCCGCGCGTACGGATTATACGGGAGGTAGCGCGCGATCTGGTCGTGATACTGCTGGGTCAGGAGGATGTCGCGCATCGCCGCGCACGCCGCCGGGGAGATGATCTGATCATTGGCGATCAACGTCAGCAACCGGACGACATCGCGCGGCGTGCTCGTCGCGTACTCCCGCATCGGGCCGGAGCGAAATGTCGCGGTCGTGTCCGGCATCCCCCATTCGCGCGCCGACTGGAGGATGCGCGCGAGGCCGAGGGTGCGGACGAGCACATGCGTCGCGACGTTGTCCGAGAGGGCGATCATCAGCGTCGCGTGGTCACGGACGGGGAGGGCGAGAGCGGGCGAGAGGTCCTTCAAGATACCGGAGCCGCCGCCCCGGTCGTCCGGGTGGATCGCGAGCGATGCATCGAGATCGACCGCCCCGGCGTCCACCTGCCGGAAGAGTTCCGCGAGGACGAAGAGTTTGATCGTGGACGCCGTCGGCATGACGCGGTCGGGCTGATGGCCGATTTCCGCGCCCGTCGTCAGATGATGGGCGAGAAACGCCGCCTCGCCATCGAACGCCGCGATCAATCGCGCCGCTTCCCGCTCCACCAACCGTTCACCTGCCATCGAACATTCCCCCTTGTCACTTCCCCGATCCATTCATCCGTACCGATGGGGCGCGCGTTAATCGCTGATCGCGGCGATGTACCGGGCAGCGGAACGGGCGACGGCGCCCTTCGCGTCGGGATCAACCAAGCCACCGGAGAAGGCATTGTAGAGGCGATCATAGGCGAACGGTTCGACCGCCGCGACGATGCCGCGCACCGCCGAGGCCGGGAGGGGAATCACATTCGGGTAACTGTACATGAAGGTGACGTAGCGGCGGTCCGCCACCACCTGGATGATGTCGCCGGAAAGGAGCACGCCCCGCCCTGCCGCACCATCCGCCCAGTGGAGCGCCGTTCCCCCGGCAAAGTGGCCGCCGCAATGCACGAGCGTCACCCTCGGCAGCAGGGGGCGCTGCGCCCCTTCCCAGAAGACAACCGCCGGGTCGGGCCGCATCACCCACTGGCGGTCCGCAGCGTGCAGGTGGATCGGCGCGTCGAAGGCGCGACTCCATTCCACCATGCAGGAGTAGTAGTGCGGGTGCGAGATCGCGATCGCCGCGATCCCACCGAGCGCACGCACCGCAGCGACCGTCGCGTCGTCAATGAGCGTCAGGCAGTCCCACAAGACATTTCCGGCGGGGGTCTGGATGAGAAAGGCGCGCTGGCCGATGGCGAATTTCGGCTCCGTGATGATGCTCGATAAACCCGGCTCGACGGTCGCGAGGGCGTTACGATGCTCCCGTTGCAGGTCTTCGAGCGTTGTCCATTGCTGGCCGTTCCAGCCGACGTACTGCCGCTCGTCCTCGCAAATCGGGCAGTGTGTCGGCGGGGCGGGCGTTGCGGCAAACTGGGTACCGCAGGTGACACAGATTGCGTGCATCGGTGTCTCTCCTTCTCCATCTCCGGATAAAGGCGAAGGGATACCGTGAACACAAGAGTAATTCGTTACGCCAACCCGAGGCCGAAGAAGCCGAGCAGGGTGTTGATGAGAATGGTGAACGAGAGGATGCTCACGATCACGGTGGTCGTCCACGCGATGATGTTGTAGGCGCGGCTGTTGCGGTGCTCGCCCATCAGGTCGCGGTTGTTGACCAGTTTGAGCACGGAGACGAGCACGAACGGCAGCGCGAGGGCGTTGATCAGTTGCGTGACGATCAGCACCTTGACGAGTGGCAGGCCGGGGATCAGCGTTACCAGCACGCCAATGGAAATCAGGCCGGTGAAAATGCCGAGGAAGACCGGCGCGTCCTGCCAACCGCGATTGACGCCCTTCTCGAAGCCGAACGCCTCGGAAAGCCCGTACGCGGTCGCGAGCGGCAGGACACCCGCCGCGAGCAGCGACGCGCCGAGCAACCCGACGCCGAAGAGGATGCCCGCGAACGACCCCGCCACCGGCTTGAGCGCCTGCGCCGCGTCCGCCGCGCTCTCAATTGTGACGCCCTTAACGAAGAGCGTCGCGCCTGTCGCGACGATGATGAGGATTGCCACAACGTTCGCGAAGACGCTGCCGATATAGACATCGGCACGCGTGACGGCGAAATCCTCCGGGCTAACGCCCTTCTCGGCGACGGCGGACTGGACGTACATCTGCATGTACGGGCTGATCGTCGTGCCGATCAGCGTCACCACCGCGAAGAGGTACGCGCCGTTGAAGTGCAAATGCGGCGTCACCGTTTCATGTGCAACGGCCCCCCAATCCGGGCGGGCGAGGATGGCGGCGATGGGGTACGAGAAGAGCAGCAGCGCCATGCCGAGGAAGACACGCTCGACTCGCCGGTACGACCCCTTCGCGATCAGGTACCAGACGACGAACCCCATCAGCGGCACGCTGATGTA
>JAABUT010000612.1_pt1 | contig 53220 bp, 50 predicted proteins | sample 5559281 | NCBI WGS metagenome assembly JAABUT01 (sample SAMN10711880, study PRJNA513359) | rock metagenome | isolation source: Antarctica rocks | place: Antarctica: Victoria Land, Ricker Hills nord | collected 2016-01-04
GGTCGGCCATGCCGGCCGGTCCTTCGGCTCGGTAGCGGTCGGCCCACTTCTTCGCGGTGCGTGGGGCGACCATGAACATTTTGGCTGCCTCCGCGTAGGTCCAGCCGGACTCGACGACGAGTTGGGCCAGGCGCAGACGCGCGCGTGTGGTCAGGGCAGCGTTAGCGTGGGACATGAGGGCCTCCGGTCGGCGAAGCGGTGAACTAGACAGCTCCACTTCACAACCGGAGGCCCTCACTTGTCAGACAGGCTCACCGATCCCCGGCGGTACAACCTCTCTGGACATCACACCTAGCGCTCGGGCGGCTCAGCCGCCGAAGTCGCCGCCGCCGCCGTCGAACCCGCCACCACCGCCGTCGAACCCGCCGCCGCTGTCGCCGCCGCCGAAGAAACCGTCGCCACCGCTGCCGGTGAAGCCGTCGCCACTGTTGTCGCCGCCACCGTCGTAGCCGCTGTTGTCCCCACCGTCGTATCCGCCGCCGTCGTCACCGAAGCCGCCGTCGTCACCGAAGCCGCCGTCGCCGAAGCCGCCGTTGCCGGTGTCGAACGGGTCGGAGTTGTAGCCGCCGGAGAACGCGTCCGCGACGACCATCCCGACGAGGAACCCGGGAAGCATGCCGCCACCGGCGAACCCGCCGAAGTAGCCGGCCATCATCGGCTGGTAGGCGGGGCCGGCCTGCCAGTACGGAACCCGGCGGGAGCCGACCATGACCTGACGGGAATCTGGTTCGGCGCCCGCAGCCACCCGCTCGGCGTCGGCTGCACACGCGGGCACGTCGCGCGGGGAACCGCCGACCGGGGCCCAGGAGACGTTCGTGGTGGATGGACCGTGGGTCGGGTTGAAGAAGCACGGCGGCCGGCGCGTCGGCAGGGGGCGGCCGGCGAGCCGCTCCCGCACGCACTGCACGGCGTAGCGGCCGTCCTCGAGGATCGCGGTCACGTCGCGGATGTCGTCGGGCTTCTGGACGGCGGCGATCGAGGTCTTCGCGTGCTCGTAGGAGTCGAGGGCCCGCTGATAGTCCTGCCGGGTGGCCGCGTCCAGGGTGGAGCCGGCTACCTCGATGTCGAGGTCGGTCAGCTCCTCGCCGAACTTCGTGATGTCCTCCTCGGTCGCGGCCGTCACCTTCGTGAGCTGGCTCTCGAGCTGGCGGCGGTCTTCGGCCTCGACGGAGCGTCGCACACTCGATCGGCGGACGAACGCCACGATCGCGAACGCGACGATGAGGAGCAGGATCCACTTGGTCATGGTGAGCCTCCGGGTCGGCGAGCCCGCCCGCTCGAGTGAGGAGGGGGCGCTGGCCTGGTCTTGGACTGCACATCTTGCCCGATCCCGACCAGCAGACCGAGCGGGGCGGAAGGTCCGGACGCGGTACTCAGTCGACGATCTCGGCGAGAACGTGGCCGCTGGGCACGGTGGTCCCGACTTCGGCGGCAAGCTTGGTGACCGTGCCCGCACGGTGCGCGGTGATCGGCTGCTCCATCTTCATCGCTTCGAGCACGACGACGAGGTCTCCCGCCGCGACGACGGCGCCTGCTGACACCGCGATCTTGACGATGGTTCCCTGCATGGGTGAGGTCAGTGCATCCCCGGACGGCGCGGCGGCGTGTTTGGCACCGCCGGCCCGACGGCCGGGTCGCTTCGACGCGATGGCGGCCGCGCCGGCCGCACCCGCGGCGGCGAGTGTGCCGATGGTGTCGGGCAGGACGACCTCGAGGCGCTTGCCGCCGACCTCCACGGTCACGCGGGTCCGTCCCGGTGCGCCGTCCACGCCGGCGGTGGTGGCGCTGTAGGGCTCGAGTGCGGTACTCGCCGCGAACTCGGTCTCGATCCAGCGGGTGTGCACGCGGAAGCCGTCGACAGCCGTGAAGGCCGGGTCGGACACGACGGCGCGGTGGAACGGTATGACCGTTGGCATCCCGCCGACCTCGAATTCGGCCAGGGCGCGCCGTGCCCGCTGGAGCGCTTCGTCGCGGGTCGCGCCGGTGACGATCAGTTTGGCCACCAGGCTGTCGAACTCGCCCGGTATGGTCTCGCCCTGCTCGTAGCCGGAGTCGACGCGGATACCGGGTCCCGACGGCGGCCGCCAGCGGGTGAGCTTGCCGGGCGCGGGCAGGAAGTTCCGGCCGGGATCCTCGGCGTTGATGCGGAACTCGATGGACGCGCCGCGCAGCGGCGGGTCGCCGAAGCCGAGTTCCTCGCCGTCGGCAATACGGAACATCTGCCGGACCAGATCGATCCCCGACACCTCCTCGGTGACCGGGTGCTCGACCTGGAGACGCGTATTCACCTCGAGGAAGCTGATGGTGCCGTCGAGTCCGACCAGGAACTCGCAGGTACCGGCTCCGACGTAGCCGGCTTCGGTGAGAATCGCCTTGCTGGCTTGGTAGAGCGTGTCGATCTGGGCTTGCGTGAGGTTGGGCGCCGGCGCTTCCTCGACGAGCTTCTGGTGCCGACGCTGCAGCGAGCAGTCGCGGGTGGATACGACCACCACGTTGCCGTGCGTGTCGGCCAGGCACTGCGTCTCGACGTGGCGGGGGCGATCGAGGTAACGCTCGACGAAGCACTCGCCCCGGCCGAACGCCGAGATCGCCTCGCGGACCGCGGAGTCGAACATCTCGGGGATCTCGTCGCGGGTGCGGGCGACCTTGAGGCCGCGGCCGCCGCCGCCGAACGCCGCCTTGATGGCGATCGGGAGGCCGTGCTCGTCGGCGAAGGCGAGCACGTCGTGGACACCGTCGACCGGATCGGCCGTCCCCGGGACCAGCGGCGCCCCGACCTTGGCGGCGATGTGGCGTGCCCGCACCTTGTCGCCGAGGGACTCGATCGCGTGCGGTGGAGGGCCGATCCAGGTGAGGCCGGCGTCAATGCAGGCACGCGCGAAGTCGGCGTTCTCGGCCAGGAATCCGTAACCGGGGTGGATGGCATCGGCGCCGCTGCGACGGGCGAGGTCGACGATCGTGTTGATCGAGAGGTAGCTGGCGGCCGGAGTGCTGCCACCGAGGGCGAACGCCTCGTCCGCGAGCCGCACGTGCAGCGCGTCCCGGTCCTGGTCGGCGTAGACGGCGACGCTACGCAGTCCGGCGTCGGCACAGGCACGGATGATGCGGACGGCGATCTCGCCGCGATTCGCGACGAGAACCTTCGAGATCGGCACTGACGGTTCCCTCCTGGCGGCCCCCTGGGCTGGACGGGAGTGTATGCGCCCGGCCCGGACGAGGACTCCGACGCGACCGCGCCAGCCGGCGCGGTCGCGTCGGAGGCGGATCAGGCCTGGTGGCCGTCGTTCCCGATCTTGCCGTCGAGGAACTGCTCGCCCTTCTCGATCTGGCCGTCGAACTTGTTGCCGGTCTTCTCGTCGAGCAGGTGACCGGCCCCTTCGATGCCCTTGTCCGAGACGGTCTCGACCTGGTCGGGGTGATCCTGCGCGAGCTCTTCGGCCTTGGCCTTCAGCTTGTCGAACATCCAGTGCTCCTTCGTCGGCGGTTGCGTTGCGGTTGCGGTGGGTCTACCCGGATCGGGGCGGGTCCAAGCCGTCTCGGCTCTCTGAGAACACCGATGCCGCCTTAGGCTGGTGCTCGATGTCGTTGCTCCGCGAGTCCGCCGCCGGCTTCCACGCGCTGCGCACCCGGTCTGCACCGGTCGGTGACATCAGCTTCGGTCTGACCGTGCACGAGCTCGGCGTCCTGCGGGTTCCGAGCGGATTGCTCGAAGCATCCGACCCGTTCGTCAACCTCGGCGAAGCCGGCCAGGCCCTGGTGACCGACATCCCGCCGGGTGACTACGCGGTCCTGCTCACCGTCGCCGATACGTCCGAGGCGCAGGACGGCAGTGAGCCGCGGGAGGCCTACCTGTCGCTGGTGGTCGCGGTGGGCGAGGCGGTGACGATCGGCCCGGCGCTGCCGCCCGGAGTCGACGAGGATGCCCTCACCGCGGACGTCTACACCGGGGTTCCGGTCGAGGCGGGCACCGTTGCTTTCGCCGATGCCGACGCGGTGACCGCGTGCATGCCGGCGGATCCGGGCAGCTGGTACAGCTTCGTGTTCGACACCGGCGAGCCGGGCTCCTGGTTCGGCCTGATGGACGATCCCGCCCACCTGCGGGTCGGTGCAGCCAACATCGTGCTGCCGCTGGCAACGGCAGGGGAGAACCTCGTTCTCGCGCACTCCGGGTGGGGCGACGGCTATTACCCTGTGGTGAAGTCCTACGCCGCGGACGGCACTCTTCTGGGTGTGCACATCGACCTCGAGGTCGTCGGCGGTGACGACGGCGACGCCGCCGTCGAGGCCACGATTGTGGATCTGGACGCCGCGCCGAGGCTCGCTTGGACGAGCGGACCCGACGCCGGGGTGGTGTCGGCCGCACCCGGCCTGCTGGGTCGCCTCCGTCGCCTGTTCGGGCGCTGACCGTTCGCCCTAGGCTCCGACGGTGAGCAGCCGCCTGGTCGTCGTCGTCGGGGCGACCAGTGGGATCGGTGCGGCAGTGGCGCAACGGTTCGCTGCGGACGGCGCCGAGGTGGTCGCGGTAGGCCTGAACGCTGCTGCCGCAGCACCGGAGCTCGCCGCGGTGGCCCGGGTCGTCGAACTCGACGTGCGCGACGAATCGTCACTGACCGACATGTTCGCCGACGTCGGCGACGTGGACGTGCTGGTGAACGCCGCCGGGGTGATCCGGCGGGGTTCGGAGTTCGACCCCGTCGTGTTCGCCGAGGTGATCGGGATCAACCTGACCGCGACGATGCGATCGTGCGTCGCCGCGAAGGACGGACTGGCTCGACGACGCGGCTGCATCGTCAACGTGGCCTCGATGCTGAGCTTTTTCGGCGGCCCACTCGTGCCGGCCTACACCGCCAGCAAGGGCGGAATCGCCGCACTGACGAGGTCATTGGCCGTCGCCTGGGCGCCGGACGGCATCCGGGTGAATGCCGTCGCACCAGGCTGGATCACGACCGAGCTGACCAGTGGTCTGCGTGCGGATGCCGTGCAGGCACAGCGGATCCTCGATCGCACCCCGATGGGCCGATGGGGAGATCCGGCCGACATCACCGGCCCGGTTGCGTTCCTGGCCGGCCCGGACGCCGCGTTCGTCACCGGCGTCGTCCTCCCGGTCGACGGCGGCTACCTGGCGATGTGATCGTCAGCATCCTGATTCTCAACCCTGGAAGGGATATCGCATGACGACACCGCCCGGCGACACGAGCCCACCGATAGCTCCCCTGATCGCGCTCTCGGCCGACTACCCGCCCGAGATCGCGGTCCCGGCGATTCCCGACGACGACCGCGTCTGGGTGCCCCAGGCGCCGGACGTGTGGTTTCGTCCGCTGCTGCTCAACACCGTCACCGGCCAGTGGTGCAACCTGCTCAAGGTCACCCGCGCCGGCATCGTGTCCCGGCACCGGCACCCGGGCGCGGTGATGGGGTACGTCGTCGAGGGCAAGTGGCAGTACGACGAGCACGACTGGGTGGCCGAGACCGGGTCGTTCGTCTACGAGCCGCCGGGGGAGATCCATACGCTGCGGGTGCCGCCGGACTGCACGCAGATGATCACCTTCTTCAACATCCTGGGCGCGATGATCTATGTCGACGATCACGGCCGCCAGACCGGCTACGAGGACACGTTCACCAAGATCGACATGTGCCGGGCGCACTACGGGGCGAACGGGCTCGGCGCCGACTACGTCGACCAGTTCATCCGGTAACCGGTGGCCGGGCTGGCCGTGACTGGCCAGCTTTGGGGCTGGTCGCGGTCGACCCGGTTCCCCGAGCCGCGACCACAGCCCTAGGCTCGGTTGGCGTGCCATCGGGCCCCTCGCTGCAGGGGAGACCCATCCCGTCCGTCCTTACGTGAAAGTGGTGACCGTCCCGTGTCCGACCCCCAGCCGTTGGCTGTCCAGCTCTATTCATTCCGTGACGCCCTCGCCGCTGACCGCCCGGCGACCCTCGCCAAGACCGCGGCGCTCGGGTTCCGGGCCGTCGAGCCGTTCGGCATCGGCAACCCCGACGTCGATCCCGCCACCCGGGTGCAGAACGCCGAGGCGTTCCGCCGCGACCTCGACGCGGCCGGCCTCGTCGTGTCGTCGACGCACGGCTTCGCCCCGTTGGGTCCGAACGCCGAGGCCGTTCTCGACGAGCTCGACGCGCTCGGAACCGATATCCTCATCACCCCGTCGCCCGGCCTGTTCCCCGGCTTGAAGGACACCAACTGGGAGTCCTCCGACGAGGTCAAGAAGTTCGCCGAGGCGGTCAACACCGCAGCCGAGAACGCTGCCCGCCGCGGAAAGAAGTTCGGTTTCCACAACCACTGGAGCGAACTCGCCTTGCAGCCCGACGGCACCACCGGGCTCGAGCGGATGTACTCCTTCGCTGCGGACAACGTGATCGCCGAGGTCGACCTGTACTGGGTCAACGTGGGTGGTGCGGACCCCGCCAAGATCGTCAGCTCGATCGGCGACCGCGTCCACCTCGTGCACGCGAAGGACGGCGCGGGCACGCCCGAGCAGAAGGCACCGATGGTCGCGGTCGGCGACGGCGCCGTCGACAACGACGCCGCGATCGCCGCCGGGACGCGGATCGGCTGGCACATCATGGAGCTCGACGAATGCGCGACCGACGTGTTCGAGGCGGCCCGCAAGGGCGCCCAGCACCTGGTCGACGGCGGCTACTCCCGTTGGGAGCTGTGAGCGTGGCTGAGGACTTCCGGCTGGCGCTCGTCGGGGTCGGCAACATCTCGGCGATCTACATCAAGATGCTCGGCGAGATCCCCGGCGTGCACCTCGTGGGTGTGTCGGACGTGCTCGAAGGCCGTGCCGAGGAGGTGGCCGGTGCCCACGAGGGTCTCCGCGCCCTCACCGTCGACGAGGCAGTCGCTGGCGCCGACGGCATCGACGCCATCATCAACCTGACCATCCCTGCTGCGCATGCCGACATCTCCCTGGCCGCTATCGCGGGCGGGCGTCACGTCTACACCGAGAAGCCGCTGGCGACGAACACTGCCGACGGTGCGAAGGTGCTGGCCGCTGCGGCCGCTGCCGGGCTGCGCGTCGGTTGCGCTCCGGACACGGTGCTCGGCGCGGGCATCCAGACCGCCCGCAATGTGATCGACTCCGGCACTATCGGTACGCCGGTCGCGGCGACGGCGTTCTTCACGGCGCGCGGTCCGGACAACTGGCATCCGAACCCGTACTTCTTCTACCAGCCAGGTGGCGGCCCGTTGCTCGACGTCGGTCCGTACTACGTCGCCAGCCTGATCCAGCTCCTCGGACCGATCAAGCGGGTGACGGCGATGGCACGTCCGTCGTTCACCGAACGTCCGATCACGTCCGGCCCCAACGCGGGCAACGTGATCAAGGTCGACGTCGACACCCACATCAGCGCGACGATCGAGCACGAGAGCGGTGTGTTGTCGACGCTGATCGCGTCGTTCGACATCCAGCAGGCACGGCTGCCGCGCATCGAGGTCTACGGCGCCGACGGCACTGTCTCGGTACCCGACCCGAACACGTTCGCCGGTGACGTCGACGTCTTCCTGCCGGGTGGTGAGTGGACGAAGGTCGACTACTCGGCCGGCATCACCGACGCCCAGCGCGGCATCGGCGTGGCCGACATGGGTCGCGCGATCCGGCACGACGAACCGCACCGCGCCAGCGGCGAGATGGGTTATCACGGGCTCGACGTGATGGAGTCGATTCTCGAGTCCGCTCACAGCGGGTTCGCGGTCGAGATCACCAGCACGGCCGAGCGTCCGACCCTGATGCCGCTCGGAGACTTCTCGTACTTCGCGAGCTAGTTCGGTTGCCCGTTCCACCGTCAGACGGACGCGCGTCGGCCCTCGGGTCGGCGCGCGTCCGCCGTTGGTGGGCGGGGATCGCTGCGCCGGGTGCCAGAATCACGCGGTGACGAGGACCGGGACGGGGAGGCAGGTCGGGCGGACGGGACTGGTTGTGCGCGCCGCCGTCTCCGTCGCACTCCTGGCCGCGCTCGTGCACGGGTCGATCGGCGGGAGCGACGACTGGTGGCCGTTCGGGCCGATGTCCCAGTACGCCATGACGGTCACGGACAACGACCGGATCGTCTCGACGTACCTGACGGCGGACACCGTCGACGGTCAGCGGGTCCGACTGCCGTTGTCGTCCACCGGCTGCGGGATCGGGCGGGCGGAGATCGAGGGGCAGGCCGGGTCGATCGTGGCGAACCCGTCCCGGTTGCAGGTCGTCGCGGAGAGCTGTGAGCGGCTGCATCCGGACGCGCCGCGCTATCTGCGCGTCTATCTGGTGCAGGACACAACGGTCCTCGACCACGGGCGACCTGGCCGGCCGACGACCGACATCCTCACCAGCTGGTTGGTGACACCGTGACCGGTGCCGGTGCCGGTGCCGGTGGCGCGGCCCGGCGTTGGTGGATTCCGTCGGTGGCGGTCGCCCGGCTGGCCTGGCTGCGCACCTTCCTCTACCTGTTCGTGATTGTCGACATCTACCTGTTCGTCGACGACGTGCTGCCGAAGGGTCACACGCCGGAGCTCTATCACCCGTTGATGATCGGCCGGGTGCTGCACCTGCCGCCACCGTCGGTGCCGCTGACGTGGACGCTGTGGGTGGTCATCGTGTTCGGGTCGCTGCTGCTTGCCGGCGGTCGGTTCCCGCGGTCGGCCGGGTATCTGGTCGCGGCGGCGTTCACCTGGTGGGTGGTGATCGGGATGAGCTTCGGGAAGGTCGACCACGATCACCTGGCGCTCGTGGTCGCCGTCTGGGTGATGCCGTCGGGTGGCCGGGCGCGGTGGACCGACGAGGGTGTCAGCGAAGCGGTCGGCTGGGCGGTGCGGTGGATCCAGATCGGGACCATCGCGACGTATTCGCTGTCCTGGTTGACGAAGACGGCGAACGCGTCGTGGACGGCGGCGTGGCCGCAGGGCCATGTGCTGGCGTGGGCGGTCATCCGTCGGGCGAATGTCGTCAACGCGCAACTGCTGGAGCATCCCTGGATGTTGGGACCGATGCAATGGATCGTCTACTGCGCGGAGTTCCTGAGCCCGATGGTTCTCTTCCTGCGTCGGCGAGCGTTGCTGCTGGCCGCATTGTTCTGGATGGGCTTCCACGTGATGACGTTCGTCCTGCTGGGGATCCACTTCCTGCCGACGGTGGTCTGTTGGTTGTCGTTCGTGCCACTGGAGCGTCTGACCCCATGGCTGCGTCGTCGTCTCGGACACGAGCAACAGCCTCGTTCGCTGCCCGACAGCCCGATGCACGAGGCGGTCGGGCAGTGAACGGGCGGTTGAGCATGTCGCGATCGACGTTTCACCCGTTGGGTGGCCGTTTCACCTCTTGCATGGGTGAAACGCCGGCCGGCGGGGTGAAACGTCCGCGGTTCGGGAAGCCTTTGTCGCGATCGACGTCAGACGCCCCCGGCGGCGCAAAGACAGCCTCGTACACGGGGCTGTCTGTGCACCTAGAGGGCTGTCGGTGAATGGTGAGCGACCCCGAGACCAGCAGCGTCGTCCGAGCGCTGTTCGCCCTCAACACCCACACTAGGAAAAGCTGTGGAAACGTCGGCGTTGACGTCCGTAGGGTCCTCGACATGGTCACCTACATGCTGATGGTCCGTCGTGCCCGCGTCCGGGCGGCAACGCTGGGGATGGCATGCGCTTGACGACCGCTGGGCACGGCGCATCGTCGCTGCGGCCGCCATCGAACCCGGTGACCTCGTCCTCGACATCGGCGCCGGCACCGGCGCTCTGACCGCCCCGCTGGTCGAAGTCGGTGCCCGCGTCATCGCCGTCGAGCTCGACGAACGCCGCGCCGCGATCCTCCGTCGCAGGTTCGCCGACGGGCAGGTCACCGTCGTCCGTGCCGACGCCGCCGACCTCTGGCTCCCGACGAAGCCCTTCAAGGTCGTCGCCAACCCGCCCTACGGCCTCCTCAACGCGATCACCAAACGCTTGGTCAGCAACGGATCACGGCTCCAGTCGGCCGACCTCGTCGTCCCATCCTGGTTCGCCACGTTGGTCTGCGACGGCGAACTCCCCGGCACCAGGAGATGGGCAGACACGTTCGACGTCGGCCGCAGGCTGACCGTGCCGACCCGTGCGTTCAAGCCCGCGCCGAGGGTGGGATCGGCGGTGCTGCGTATCCAGCGGCGACGGTCGGATCGTCGGTGAGGACGTGATTGGCCAACGGCAGCAATCCGGCACGGGCGAGCGGATCCGCGTCGGATGTCGGCGCAGCCGTCGCCCGGTAGGTGCGCGGGGGCACCCCGTACGCCTGTCGGAATCGCCGGGAGAAGTGGAACGGGTCGACGAAGCCGCACGCATCGGCGACCTGCCCGACGCTGAGGTTGCTGCGCCGCAGGAGAACGGCAGCCCGGCCGAGACGCAGCAGTTCCACCACCTCGGCCGGCCCGACACCGAACTCAGCGCGGCAGATCCTCGAGAGGTGGCCCGGGCTGAGGCCAACGCCCGAGGCAAGCTCACCCACGCCCACCGGGCCGACCCCATCGGTCCGCCACCGCAGCGCCAGCCAGTCGGCGAGCCGGTTCACGTGTCTCCCACTGTCGGAGTCAGCCGCAGTCGACGGCCCATCGACGAACAGGCGAAGGAGGAACTCGACGCTCGTCCGGATCGCCGCAACCGCTCGCGGGTCATGACTCCTCGGCAGCCTGGTGAGATAACGGCAGATCGACGCCATCGGATCGTCCGCGGTCAACGCCCGGGTCAGCGGCCAGCCCGCGCGGACGTCGGCCGGCACGGAGGCGGCCAGGCTGAAATGCACGTAAGCATGCTGAGACAAAGCGTCCGGGGTCCAGTGGTACTCGTCCGTCATGCCCGGCTGCGAGAGCAGCAGTCGCCCAGGGGTCAGGTCGAACCGTCGAAGAGGAAGTCCGGGTGTGTCGATCGTGCAGGTCGCGGACCCGCGCAGGAGCCAGACGAACTCGTAGTCCTGCAGCTCTCGGGGACCGAATGAGGCGGCTGGTGGGAACTCGACCAGCGTCGGTCCCTGGTCGATCGACCGGGTGGTCAACTCGGTGAACTCACTCGTGGATGTCACGATCAGCCAGGTTAGCCGACGGCGCAGTCATGGTGGGACACCGTGCGGCAGGTCATAGTTGCTGCATGACCATCACCGAGTCCCGACCGTCGTCCGCCCCGGCCGGCATCGTGCTGCACGACCAGGTCGACGATGCGTTCGTCGAGCAGTACCGACGGGACGGCTTCGCGGTTCTCCGCAACGCCCTCTCACCCGACGATCTCGAGGCCCTTCGCGCCGAGACGGTCCGGCTCGTCCGGGGCGACCTCGGCGGAATGACCGGCGCCGCTCCGATCGTTTCCCCCGACGACACCGACGAGGAAGCGATGCGCAAGTATCTCTGCATCCACTTCCCGCACAAGCTCTCGGACGTCTTCGCGCGGTACATGCACCAGCCGATCATCGTCGACGCGCTCACGAAGGTGATCGGGCCGAACGTCAAGGCGATGCAGTCGATGTTCTTCATAAAGGCCGAAGGCAAGCCCGGTCAGGCCTGGCACCAGGACGAGTTCTACATCCCCAGCCGAGACCGCTCGATCACCGCCGCCTGGATCGCCATCGACGACGCCAACGTCGACAACGGCTGCCTGTGGGTCATCCCCGGCTCGCACGCACCCGGCATCATCTATCCCGACCGTGAGCACGACGACGAGCGCTTCGACTGCTCCGTCGAGTTGTACGACTTCCCCTACACCGACGACGATGCCGTGCCGGTGGAAGTGCCGGCCGGTGCCGCTGTCGTGTTCAACGGCTATCTGCTGCACCGATCCCTGCCCAACAACGGCGTCAAGGGGTTCCGCCGCGCCTACGTCAACCACTACATGAGCGCCGAGTCGCTGCTTCCGTGGCGGCTGCCACGCGAGGACGAACACATGGCGAAGACCGACGATCGTGACATCACGATGGTCGCCGGCGTGGATCCCTATGCCTACAAGGGCATCGAGGACCGGCACGTGGCATCCGTACGCCCCGACCGTGAGGGTGGCTGCGGCCGCTGACGCTAGAGGGCCACCGGTTGGCGGCTGGTCGCCGACGCGATCATCGCTTCGGTGATCGCCAGCGAACCCAGGTTCCCCGCACCTGCCGTCTCCGGTGCACGTCGCTCGGCGAGTGAGAGCGCGAACTCGTGCAGGCTGCCGGCGCGATCGAGGTGCGGAAGTTTCGGTAGCGCGACCGGCTCGATGCGTCCGTCGTCCCAGCGGATCTGCACGGCGTCGGTTGCAGCCGGATCCTCGACGCCTCCTTCACGACTCGTCCAGGTGACCTCGGCCTGGTCGAACGACATGCGCCAATCCCCGGCCCAGGTCGTCGACGGTGCCGGGCTGATCCAGCTGCCGCGGTAGCTCACCGTCAAGTCCCCGAACGCGAGCACTCCGGCACCGGCGGGTGGACCGCTGTAGGGATAGCCGTCCGGGTGCCAGGTGCGGCAGAACACCGACGTCGCGTCGAGTCCCGTCACGGCGCGCATCAGGTCGAAGTGGTGGATCGACATGTCCGAGAGCAACGGCTCCGCGAGCGGCGGCTTGCCGGTCTTGACCGGGCCCATCCGGACGCCCTTGCGGAAATCGACGTCGACCGAGAGCAGCCGGCCGAGTTCGCCGCCCGCGACGATCGCCTGCACCGCTCGGACCGCAGGGAAGAACCGGTAGTTCTGGCTGACGGCGACGGTGAGCCTGTGGGCCGCGGAGAGGTCGACGAGGGCTTGCGCCTCGGGCACCGTCGACGCGAACGGCTTCTCCACCAGCACGTGCTTTCCGGCGTTCAGTGCCGCCGTGACGACCGGTGCGTGGCCGGGCAGGTTGGTCGTCACGAGGACGGCCTCGGGGTCGGTCGCGGCGATGGCCTCAGCCAGGGTGCCGAAGCAGTCGTCCTCGGTCGCGAGCCCGCTCGCTACGACCGCCGCCAGGGCGGCGGGGTTCATGTCGACGTAGCCGACCGCCTCGACCTCGGGTACCGAGGGCACCACCTCGGAAGCCCAGCTGGCGCCGAAACCTCCGATTCCTACCTGCACGATCCTGATCGTCATCAGCGTCCTTCCCGGGCCACCGAGACGGCCCAGCTCACAAGGGGGACTTGCATGGGCAGTCGAGTAAGAGTTCCGGCGACGTAGCCGGGTCGTTCGTGTCGCGTCGGCCAGGCATCGGCTGCCATCGTCAGGTTCGCCGGGAACACCGCGACGAACAACGCCGCGCTGGCCCAGCCTGCGAGGCGACGGGTGCCCGGAATCATCAAGCCGACAGCGCATGCGAGCTCGGCGACACCGGACCCGTACGTCCAACGGCGTGGTGCACCGAGTCGGCGGGGGACTATCGAGTCGAAGCCGGCGGGTCTGGCGAAATGCGCGACGCCGGTCGTCAACAGCAGTCCGGCCAGGGCAGCGCTCTTCCTACTCATCAGCCGCGCTGCCGACCGATGCCGCACCGCCGGAAGCCGGCGCGGCGGGTAGCCACAGGTCGGTCCACGTGACGCCGAGGTCGAGACACAACGCCCGCAGCAACGGCAGCGACACCCCGATCACGTTGTGCGGATCGCCGGCCACCGCCTCCACGAAGGCGCCCCCGAGCCCGTCGATCGTGAAGCCACCGGCGACCCGCATCGGCTCCCCGGTAGCGATGTAGGCATCGATCTCGGCGTCGGTGATGTTGGTGAAACTGACCACCGTGGACGCGACCGCCGTGCGGGTCTCGCCGTCGGGCAGCCGGACGAGGCAGTGGCCGGTGTGGAGCGTGCCGCGGCGCCCGCGCATCGCCTGCCAGCGTTTGCGGGCGACCCCTTCGTCATCGGGTTTGCCGAGGGCGACACCTTCGAGTTCCAGCAGCGAGTCGCACGCCAGGACCAGCGCCGGCTCGGTCATGTGCAGCATCGCGAGCACCGCCCGTGCTTTCGCCTCCGCGAGCTGCTCGACCAGTTCGCGGACGCTGTCGGCGCGGATCGCGTCCTCGTCGATGCCCGGGACGACCACCTCGGGCGACAGCCCGGCCGCCTGCAGGGTGGCCAGCCGGGCCGGCGATCCCGAACCCAGGACGAACCTCACGCGCGCGCCATCGCAGCCCGGAACGGCGCCAGCCCGATCGAGCCGAGGTCGAGCGCGCGGCGGTGGAACGACTTCAGGTCGAAGGCCGCGCCCTGTGTGCGGCGGGCCTCCTCGCGGACCTCGAGCCAGACCCGTTCACCGACCTTGTACGACGGCGCCTGTCCCGGCCAGCCGAGGTAGCGGTCCAGCTCGAACCGAAGTGTGGCATGGTCCATCCGCGCGTGCTGAATGAGGAATTCCCAGCCCAGCTCGGGATCCCAGGTCTCACCAGGATGGAATCCGAACGGGTTGTCGGCGGGGATCGGCAGCTGCAGGTGCAGGCCGATGTCGAGGATCACCCGGGTTGCGCGGAAGCCCTGGCTGTCGAGCATCCCGAGTTTCGCGGCTGGATCATCGAGGTAACCGAGGTCGTCCATCAACCGCTCGGCGTAGAGCGCCCAGCCCTCGCCGTGACCCGACACCCAGCACGACATCCGCTGCCAGCGGTTCAGTAGGTCGCGACGGTAGGCCGTCTGGGCCACTTGCAGGTGATGCCCGGGAACGCCCTCGTGATAGACGGTCGTGAGCTCGCGCCAGGTGGAGAACTCGTCCACACCTTTGGGCACCGACCACCACATCTGTCCCGGACGACTGAAGTCCTCGCTCGGCCCGGTGTAGTACACACCGCCGTCGCTGACCGGCGCGATGCGGCAGTCGAGCCGGCGGATCGGATCGGGGATGTCGAAGTGGGTGCCGGCGAGGGCGGTGACGGCTTCGTCGGAGCGGGCCTGCATCCAGTCGCGGAAGGCATCCTTACCGGCGATCCGGCTGGTGGGATCGGCGTCGAGCGCAGCGACCGCGGCGTCGACGTCGGGACTGCCGGTGATCTCGGTGGCGACGAGACGCATCTGCTTCTGGATGTGCGCGAGTTCCGCGAACCCCCACAAGTAGGTCTCCTCGAGGTCGATCGTCTCGCCGAGGAACGAACGCGAGGTTAGCGCGTAGACCTCCCTGCCGACGGCATCCTGCTCCCGGGTCTGCGGCGCCAGCTCGGTGCGCAGGAACTCGCCGAACTCCGCGACGGCGGCCGTTGCGCTCGCCGCCGACGCGGTCAGATCCGAGGTCAGCGACGGACGGTCGTCCTTCGCGCCGCCGACGAACTCGCCGAAGACGTCCTCACCGGGCTTCGTCCAACCGGTGATCTGCTCGAGCACAGCGGCCACCTGCCGTCGGCTCGTCACCTGGCCGGCGGCGGCGTACTCGCGCAGCGTCGAGGTGTAGCCGGCGAGCGCTGAAGGCACCGCGCGGAGCCTCGTGGAGATCGCGGCCCAGTCCTCCTCGGTGTCGGAATCGACCAGGTCGAAGACCTCGCGGACCTCGTGCAACGGTGAGTTGATCACCGACAGCTGGCTTTGCGGGATGCCGGCCTCGCTCAGCTCGACGGCCAGCGACAGCCGTTCGATCATCGCTTCGACGGCGACCCGCTCCGACTCGTCCTCCGGGACCACGGCGGCCAGCTGACTCAGCGTGCCCCGGTCGAGATCGGCCCGCTCGGCGAAGCCCGCGGGGGAGAAGTCGGTCAGCGAGGTGGCGACACCCTCCTCGGCGATCCCGATGAAGGTCGCTTCGATCGGATCGAGACGCGCCGAGGCGACGACGAAGGCCTCGGCGATGCGATCGACTGCTCGGGGTGGGCGGGTTGGGCCGGAAGGCTCGGAGGTCACGTCGCCAGGCTAGTGCGACCGGCGTCGATACGGGTCGGTCGGTCCGTCGATACCGGTCGGTCGGTCGGTCCGTCGGTCTCAGGTCAGAGCGGGATGTTGCCGTGCTTCTTCGGCGGCAGCGTGGCGCGTTTCGTCCGCAGCATCCGCAACGCCCGGACGATCTCGATCCGGGTCTCGTGCGGAGAGATCACTGCGTCCACGTACCCGCGCTCCGCGGCGATCCACGGGTTGAGCAACGTGTCCTCGTACTCGGTGATCAGCTCGGCCCGCCGTGCCTCCGGCTCGTCGTGTGCCGCGAGTTCACGCCGGTACAGCAGATTCACCGCACCCTGGGCGCCCATCACCGCGATCTGCGCGGTCGGCCACGCGAGGTTGACGTCGGCGCCGAGGTGCTTGCTGCCCATCACGTCGTAGGCACCCCCGTACGCCTTACGGATGATCAGCGTGATCAGTGGGACCGTCGCTTCGGCGTAGGCGTAGATCAGCTTCGCACCGCGCCGGATGATGCCGTTCCACTCCTGGTCGGTGCCGGGAAGGAAGCCGGGGACGTCGACGAGGGTGAGGACGGGGATGTTGAACGCGTCGCAGGTACGCACGAAACGCGCGGCCTTCTCCGATGCGTCGATGTCGAGGCAACCGGCGAAATGGAGCGGCTGGTTTGCCACCACTCCGACGCTGTGACCGTCGATGCGGCCGAAGCCCACCACGATGTTCGGGGCGAACAGCGCGTGCACCTCGCAGAACTCGCCCTCGTCGAGGATGTGCTCGAGTACGTCGTGGATGTCGTAGGGCTGGTTCGCCGAATCGGGCATCAGCGTGTCGAGCTCCCGTTCGAGATCGGTGATCTCGAGGTCGGACTTCTCGCCGAGGACGGGTGCGGGTTCCATGTTGTTCGACGGCAGGTAGGAGAGGATCGTGCGGACGTAGTCGATCGCGTCCTCTTCGTCCGTCCCGAGGTAGTGGGCGTTGCCCGAGCGGCTGTTGTGGGTGCGCGCGCCGCCGAGCTCCTCCATCGTGACGTCTTCGCCGGTCACCGTCTTGATGATCTCGGGTCCGGTGATGAACATCTGTGAGGTCTTGTCGACCATCACCACGAAGTCGGTCAGCGCAGGGGAGTAGACGTCACCGCCGGCGGCCGCTCCCATGATCAGCGAGATCTGCGGGACGACGCCCGAGGCCAGGGTGTTGCGCCGGAAGATCTCACCGTAGAGCCCGAGTGAGACGACCCCTTCCTGAATGCGCGCGCCGCCACCCTCGTTGATGCCGACGATCGGGCAGCCGACCTTCATCGCGAGATCGAGCACCTTGAGGATCTTCTCCCCGTTCACCTCGCCGAGGCTGCCGCCGAAGATCGTCACGTCCCGGGAGAACACGCAGACCTGGCGTCCGTCGACGGTCCCGTAGCCGGAGACCACGCCGTCGCCGTAGGGCCGGTTCGAGCTCAACCCGAAGGCGGTCGAGCGGTGCCGGGCCAGCTCGTCGAGTTCGACGAAGGAGCCCTCGTCGAGAAGCAACGCGATGCGCTCGCGGGCCGTCAGTTTGCCCTTGGCGTGCTGTGCTTCGACCGCACGGGCCGAGCCCGCGTGGATGGCCTCGTCGAGCCGGTGCTCCAGTTCGGCCAGCTTGCCGACGGTCGTGTGGGGCGCCGAATCGAGGGATTGCGCCGGGTCGGGTCCGGTGGCTTCTTGGTCGCCGGGTGCGGGCGTCGGAATCAACGGGAGGTCCCTTCGGATGCGGTCGCGAGCGGACGCCACCGTACTCCCGTCACGGCCTCGTCATAGGCCACCGTTAGTCTGCGCGACATGACGTCAAGCCCCTCGACGGAACCCGAATCAGGCGCCGTACGACGCATTCAGGCACGGCACGAGATGCCCGATCCGCTGCGCGCCGACGTCCGGCTTCTCGGAGAACTCCTCGGCCAGGTGCTGGCCGAATACGGTGGCGACGGGTTGCTCGGCGACGTCGAAAGGTTGCGCGAGCTGACCATCGCCGCGCACGGCGACGCTGGCTTGGCTGCCGTCGAGGAAGCCGAGGCGATGGTCGCCGGGCTCGAGCCGGTCCGCGCCGAGGAAGTCGCCCGCGCATTCACCTGTTACTTCCACCTGGTCAACCTGGCCGAGGAATTCCACCGTGTGCGGGTGTTGCGGCAGCGTGAATCCGAGGCGGCTTCCGACGGTCGCGGTGTCGCCCCGGCGGACTCGCTGCCCGGCGCGATCGCCGCCCTGGCCGCCGAGGTCGGCGACGACGAGGCCGCCCGCCGGCTTCAGGGCCTACAGTTCCGGCCGGTCCTCACCGCCCACCCGACCGAAGCCCGGCGGCGCGCGATCGGGTCGGGGATCCGGCGCATCTCCGTACTCGTCGCCGAGCGCGACGACCCGCGGCTCGGCGGAACCGCGCTGCTGGAGAACCGCCGTCGGTTGCTGGCCGAGATCGACGGACTGTGGCGGACCGCGCAACTGCGGATGACGAAGCCGTCCCCACTGGACGAGGTGCGCACCGCGATGGGCGTGTTCGACGACACCCTGTTCCAGGTGTTGCCGGTCGTCTACCGGCGGCTCGACGACGCACTGCAGGGGTCTGCCGCCGGGTTGGTCAAGCCGATCGCACCGGCGTTCGTCCGGCTCGGGAGCTGGATCGGCGCCGACCGCGACGGCAACCCGAACGTCACCGCGCGGGTCACCCGGGCGGCTGCAGCGATCGCGTCCGAGCACGTCCTGATCGCGCTGGAACGGGCCACCACCCGGATCGGCCGGGCCCTCACGATCGACGCGGCGACAACACCCGCCTCACCCGGTCTCGACGCGCTGTGGCAACGGCAACGCCAACTGGCCGAGGACTTCACCGCCGACGTCGCCGAACGTTCGCCGAACGAACCGTACCGACGGGTGCTGCTGGTGGCGGCCGAACGTCTCGCCGCCACCCGGCGCCGCAACGCCGACCTCGCGTACGCCGACGCGGCGGAGTTCGCCGCCGATCTGGGCGTGGTGCAGGAATCCCTGCTCGCGGCCGGTGCGCCGCGCGCCGCCTACGCGGATCTGCAGCAGCTGATCTGGCAGGTGCAGACCTTCGGTTTCCATCTGGCGGAGCTGGAGGTTCGGCAGCACTCGGCGGTGCACGCGAACGCCCTGGCCAACCTCGCGGCCGGCACCGCTGTCGAGGACATGACCGCAGAGGTGCTCGAGGTCTTCCGCACGATCGGCACTGTGCAACGGCGTTACGGGCAACTGGCCTGCAGCCGCTACATCATCTCGTTCACCCAGAAGGCCAGCGACATCGACGCGGTGTATCAGCTTGCTGAGGCTGCGCTCGGATCACCCGAAGCTGCGCCGGTGCTCGACGTCATCCCGTTGTTCGAGACGTTCGACGATCTGACCGCCTGCGTGGACATCCTCGACGAGGTGATCGGCTCGCCGCACGTCCAGCGGCGGCTCGAGCTGACCGACCGGCGGATGGAGGTCATGCTCGGTTACTCCGACTCGGCCAAGGACGTCGGCCCGGTCTCGGCGACGCTGGCGATCTATGACGCGCAGAGCCGGATTGCTGTGTGGGCCAAGCGGAATGACATCACGCTGACGCTGTTCCACGGCCGTGGTGGTGCGCTGGGACGTGGTGGCGGCCCGGCGAACCGGGCGGTGCTCGCGCAGCCGCCGGGATCGGTCGACGGCCGCTTCAAGCTGACCGAGCAGGGTGAGGTGATCTCGGCCCGCTACGGTGACGCGACGATCGCCGCGCGCCACATCGAGCAGGTCGCGGCGGCGACCCTGCTCGCGTCCGCGCCGTCCACCGAGGCGCGCAACGCCGGCGCTGCGGAGGCCTACGCCGACGTGGCCGAACTGATGGACCGGGTGTCCCGGGTGCATTACCACGGCCTCGTCAAGGCCAAGGGGTTCGCGCACTGGTTCACCCAGGTCACCCCGCAGGAAGAGATCGGCCTACTGTCGTTGGGATCCCGGCCCGCGCGGCGTGGGCTGTCGGTCGAGTCGCTCGAGGACCTCCGGGCCATTCCGTGGGTGTTCGCGTGGACGCAGGCCCGGGTGAACCTGACCGGCTGGTTCGGTCTCGGAACGGCGATGGCGGCCGTCGGCGATGTCGACCGGCTCAAGCGGGCGTACGCCGAATGGCCGTTGTTCACCACGATGTTGGACAACGTGGAGATGTCGCTCGCGAAAACCGATGACCGGATCGCACGCCGCTACCTCGAACTCGGTGATCGCGACGACCTGGCGGCGATGGTGCTCGACGAGATGGCGCTGACGACGAAGTGGGTGCTCGAGGTCACCGGGCACGACCGGCTGCTGTCCGGACGGCGGGTGCTCGGCCGCGCCGTCGAACTGCGCAATCCCTACGTCGATGCACTGTCGTTCCTGCAGCTGCGCGCGTTGCGTGCACTGCGTGGGGGTGCCGACGGTGGCTCCGAGGTCGATGTCGAGCAGGCCCAGCGGCTCCTTCTCCTGTCGGTGAACGGGATTGCCGCGGGGTTGCAGAACACCGGATGAGCCCGGTCTCGTGAGCCTGCCCGCTCGACTCGATCGACGTCGCGTGATCGACGGTCTGGATACGGAGCTGTTCGGGACGCTCACGGTGCTCGACGAGGTCGGCTCGACGAACGTGGCGCTGGTGGCCGCGGCCCGTGCCGGAGCGTCCCGTGGGGTCCTGACAACGGAGTTCCAGACTTCGGGCCGAGGTCGGCTGGACCGGGTGTGGACGGCGCCGCCGCGTTCGGGGCTGGCCGTGTCGGTCCTGCTGTCACCGCCCGTGCTCGCGCGGCGCTGGACCTGGCTGCCGCTTCTCACCGGGCTCGCTGTCGTCGACGCGCTCGCCGTTGCCGGTGTTCCGGCCGGTGTCGAGGTCGGGTTGAAGTGGCCGAACGACGTGCTCGTCGGGGGTCGGAAGGTCGCGGGCATCCTGGCCGAGCGGGTCGACGAGTCGCGGGTGGTCATCGGGATGGGCCTCAACGTGACGTTGCAGGTCGAGGATCTGCCCGTGCCGACAGCGACGTCGCTGCTGATCGCGGGGGCGTCCATGCTCGACCGGACCATCCTGCTCGCGGACTACCTCGCCGCGTTTTCGACGCACTACCGGCGATGGGCGGCAGCGGCCGACGACGCCGTCGTGCGGGAGCACTATCGCCGCGCGAGCACGACGATCGGACGAGCGGTGGAGGTGGCGCTGCCGGACGGGTCGAGCCGTCGGGGCAGCGCGGTCGACGTCGATCCGACCGGTGCGCTCGTCGTCGACACGGGCTCTGCCGGCCTTCTCGTCGTGGCTGCCGGCGACGTGCGGCACGTTCGCCTCGAGCCGTGACCTCGCCCGGACCAGGGAGATCGAGGCGAGACGAGTCTGGGTGCGGCTGGACCGGCCCGTCCTGGACCGGCCACCGGGCTGACCGTATCGGCTTCCCACCCTGGTGATTCCGTTTACCCCCGCTTAGGGTCAGACGTTCCAGGCCCGACGACCAGATGCTGGAGTTCTGATGAGACGTATGCGTATGTCCACCTGGCTTGCCTCGACGGTGGCTGTCGCCGCGGCGCTGGCCGTCGGCGCTGCGACGCTGACTCCGGCAGCGGTGTCTGCCCACCCACAAGCCGCATCCGGTCGGTCGCAGGTCAGCGTCACCTACACCGCCGACCACACGAACATCGCCAACCCGGCCCGCGGTTTCTATCACGTCGTCGACACCCACTATCTCGACGCCACGGGCACCGGCTGGACGCCGATGCGCGAGGCCGAACTGCGCTCGTGGCGTGCCGAGGGCATCACCCAGGTGCTTCGTGAGGTCTACCTGGAGCACTTCGGTGGCGCCCACGGTCAGTACAGTCTGACGTCTGACCTGCTGCGTCGGTTGAACGTCGACTTCGCCGCGGCCCGCCGAGCCGGCGTCAAGGTCATCGTGCGCTTCGCCTACACGCTCCCGCCGGACGGCGTCTGGCCGCCGCCCACTCCCTACGGCGATGCCCCGGTCGCGCGGACGCTGCATCACATCATCCAGCTGGGCCCCGTCCTGCGGCGTAACGCCGACGTCATCGAGACCGTCCAGCAGGGCTTCATCGGCCTGTGGGGCGAGGGCTACTACAGCGACTACTTCTCCGACCCGGCAGATCCCTCGATCGTCACCGACCAGAACTGGGCCGACCGTGCGAAGGTCTTGCACACCCTTCTCGACCAGCTGCCCAAGAGCGTGACCGTGCAGGAACGCACGATGTACATGAAGCAGCGGATCTTCGGCGTCCCGACCGGTGCCGCGGGCGCGCTCACCCCGGCGCAGGCCTTCTCCGGTAGCGACCTGTCCCGCGTCGGTTTCCACAACGACTGCTTCCTGGCCAGCCCGGACGACTACGGCACGTTCCTCTCCGACCCGCTCAGCCTCGACGAGAAATACCTTGCGCTCGACAGCCGGTACGTGCCGGTCGGTGGTGAGACCTGCAACGTCGACCCGCCGAAGTCGGAGTGGCCGAGCGCGAAGAAGCTGATGGCCCGGTTCCACTACTCCTACCTCAACACCGAGTACAACCAGGACGTGCTCAACAGCTGGGGGACGGCCGGTCTTGCGGAGGCCGCCAAGCGCCTCGGCTACCGTTTCACCCTGCTGCACGGCAACTTCTCGGCGCAGGTCAAGGCCGGCGCGGCGCTGCACGTCGAGCTGTCTGTCCTGAACAACGGATTCGCGACGCCGTACCAGAAGCGCCCGGTCCAGCTCGTCCTGATCGGTGCGAACCACACCTACAAGCTCGCGCTGAATTCCGATCCCCGGCGCTGGACGGCCGGCGCCAGGACCAACGTCTTGACCGATGTCGTCGTGCCCGCGGGAGTCTCGCCGGGTTCCTACCGGCTCGCCTTGGCGTTCCCCGATCCCGCGCCGTCGCTACGGGGCCGGGCGGACTACGCGATCCGACTGGCCGACGTCGGAACCTGGAACGCGGCCAAGGGCTGGAACGACCTCGGGGTCACGGTGGCGGTCAGCGCAGCCGTTTCGTGAACATCAGCGCCGGCGCATCGTCGAGCACAATCGTCGATCCGGGTGCCGGCGCGATGCCGTCGACGATGAGGCCGGCGCCGTCGGGAACGTAACCCCGCTTGACGTACATGCGCTGGGCGCTGCCGTAGTCGGCGTACATTCCCACTCCGATGCCGGCGATCGGGCTGTGTTCGGCGATACGGCGTTCGGCCTCGTCCATCAGGTGTGCACCGACCCCGTTCCGGCGGGCGGTGGCAATGACGTTGAAGTCGACGACCTCGGGGATCGCCGCAGCGGCGAAAGCGGGATAGTGCGACTTCCAGTCGATCGTCAGGTAGCCGACGACGGCCGCATCGGCGGTGGCGACGACGACGTCCTTCGTGCCCGACACGGTCAGTGCCGCGTAGCGGACGAACAGCTCGCGCTTCTTCGGCCAGTCGGCGAAGACGTCGGCAAGCTCGTCGATGTCGGACACGACCAGCGACCGCACGGTGATCTCCATGACGCCGACGCTAACAACCCTGTACCGCCGCGTGGGCAGAAGTTCTAGGGACGGCTCATGCTGAGCGTCAGCTCAGGCGCTTCGTCGGACTTCTGCCCACGCGGCGGTACCGGCGAGTGCCGCCTGGACCGTCGCGACCACCCAGTCCTGGTCGAACATGACCTGCTCCCAGGCGAATCGGAGAACGGTCCAGCCCCGGATCACGAGTTCGTCGTATCGCCGGCAGTCGCGGCTGAGCGCGGCGCGGTGTCCGTGGTGGGTGAAGCTGTCGGCCTCGAGCACCACCCTCGCTACGGGATCCGCGAGGTCGACCCGAGCGAAGAAGTCGGCGTCCCGGATGACGAGTTGAGGCACGAAACACGTCATGCCGGACTTGAGCAGTACAGCGCGCAAGAGTGACTCCAGTGCACTCCCAGCTCGAGCATCAGACGCCTCGACAAGCCAGCGAACGCCCCCGCTCCCAGCACCGCGGGACGCCGCGGCCGACGAAGCGAGGTCCTGTTCGGTCACCAGTCCGGTGCGCAGGGCCGAGTCGGCAACCACCAGCGCCGCTGCGAACGGAAGCGTGCGCGCGCAGTCGAGGACCGTTCGCAGGGGCGTGGTGACGCGATCGCAGACATCGGCGGGGACGAGGTCCGCCCAGTGCGTCACAACCAGCACGCTCGTCGAGGATGTCCGCTGCCGACCGAGAGTCACATGGTGCCGGGTGGGCTTCGCGAGGACGTCGATGCCCCACAGCACCGCAGCGGATTCGTGCGAGATCACACCACCCAGGCGGTGTGCGCAGAGCAGGGCGGGTTCGAGCGCAGGCAAGGCGTAGTAACCGCGGCGCGGACGCTCGATCTGCCCGTTGCGGAGGGCGCGGTCGACCCCGCGGCGTCCGCACGGTTCGACGAGCACGCGGCTGGTAGCCGCGCCGTCGAGTGACCGCAGGACGTCGGTCGGGTCGGGATTGCGCATCGCCGGAGCATGTCCGTTCTGCTTGCGGGCCGTCGGTGGTCGTCCACAGCTGTACCGGTCAGTGGTCAGAAGTCGGATTCGAAGCGGTCGCCACGCTCAGTACCGTGCCCGGGAGGTACTTCTGCCCACCCGGCGGTACCGGAATCCCGGCTACGCGACCACGCCGACAACCGGCACGGACCGGACGTCGGTCAGACGGTGGTCTGTGCCGTCTCTTCCCACGCGTCCTCGGTGGGATGCGGGCCCTTGGTGAACACGAACCGGCGGTACGACCAGAACCGGAACAGCGTGCCGAGCCCGATGCCGAGGATCTTGGCGATGTTGAACCACAGGTGGCTGTCGAGGTGCAGGACGTAGGTGGTGAACGCCATCACCGCGGTGCCGATACCGAGGGCGATCGCGTTCAGGGCGAAGAACATCGTGTACTCGCGGCGCACCGAACGTCGATCGCGGTCCTTCCACGTCCAGTGCCGGTTGCCGAAGTAGGTGACGAAGGTGGCCGCGATCATCGACAGACCGCTCGCCGTCAGGGGCTTCCCGCTCAACGGCCCCAGGACCAGCAGGTTCGATCCGCCGATGTCGACGACCATGCCGATCAGCCCGACGGTCCCGAACTTCGCCAACTCGTGCACGGCACCGCGAAGCCGTTCGACGATCGAGCGACGGGCGGTCGGTGCGGCGGGAGACTGGGACACGGAACCTCGGCATCGGCGTCGATGGTGGGCAGCCGGACGGCCGTCACGGTAAGCGGGTGGAGACGCGCAACGTGCGCGAACCTCGACGATACTCGCGCGGCCTCGTCCGCAGCCGAATCCACGCCTGGGTCCCACCCGCATGCCCACCTGCATCGCCTGCCCAAATCCGTACCCGCGTCCGCTCGCAACGGCGTGTACGGCCGAGCCGGGGTCCTCGGTAGGCTCCGCCCGTGCCCATTCCCGCGTCGCCACTGGCTGGCGCGCCCGTCCTCGGCATCGTCGGTGCCGGCCAGCTCGCCCGGATGATGGCGGCACCGGCGCAGGCGATGGGGATCTCCCTGCGGTTGCTCGCCGAATCAGCCGACGGGTCCGCCGCCCAGGTCATCCCCGACCACGTCGTCGGTGACTACACCGACCTGGCGACGCTGCGGGCCTTCGCCGAGGGTCTCGACGCCATCACCTTCGACCATGAGCACGTTCCGACCGGGCATCTCGAGACGCTCGAGCGCGAAGGCGTGCCGACCCGCCCCGGGCCGAGCGCGCTGCTCTACGCCCAGGACAAGCTGGCGATGCGGCGCCGGCTAGCTCCGACGGTCGATGACGGCGGGCTCGGGCTCCCGTGCCCTGCCTTCGCGGAGGTCTCGAGCGTCGGGGACGTCGCCGCGTTCGCCGAGGCCAACGGCTGGCCGGTGATCGTCAAGACCTCGCGTGGCGGCTATGACGGCAAGGGTGTGCGGAAGGTCGACGGGCAGGGCGACCCGGCCCTGGCCGAGGCGCTGTCCGTGCATGAGTCGTCGGGCGTCGCCCTGCTCGTGGAGGAGCTCGTGCCGTTCGTCCGCGAGCTGTCCGCGCTGGCGGTCCGCTCGCCGTCGGGCCAGGCGGTCGCCTATCCGGTCGTGCAGTCGACCCAACGCGACGGGATCTGCTTCGAGGTGATCGCGCCGGCACCGGACCTCCCGGAGTCGTTGGCCGTCGCGGCCCAACGGATCGCGCTGACGGTCGCGCAGGAACTCGGCGTGACGGGTGTGCTCGCGGTCGAGCTGTTCGAGGTGCGGGAGGCGGACGGGACCCCCGGCCTGCTGATCAACGAGCTCGCCATGCGTCCGCACAACACCGGCCACTGGAGCATCGAGGGCGCGGTCACGAGCCAGTTCGAGAACCATGTACGGGCCGTCCTGGACATGCCGCTCGGGTCACCACGACCGCGCCAGCCGTGGACGGTGATGGTCAACCTGCTGGGCTCGGACCTGCCCGAGCTGCACACCGCGTTCCGGCACGTGTTCGCCCGTGATCCGCGGTTGAAGGTCCATCTGTACGGCAAGACGGTGCGGCCGGGGCGCAAGATCGGTCATGTGACCACGTACGGAAACGATCTCGACGACGTCGTCAGCCGGGCCAGGCACGCGGCGTCCTACCTGGTGGGAGAGATCGATGAGTGAATCCGTCCGTGCCGCAGATGCGGGCGTAAGGGTTGCTGATCCGGCGCCCGTCATCGGGATCGTCATGGGGTCCGACTCGGACTGGTCGGTGCTGGAAGCGGCGTCGCAAGCGCTCGTGGAATTCGGACTCGCGCACGAGGTCGACGTGGTGTCGGCGCACCGCATGCCCGAGGAGATGCTCGAGTACGGACGCTCGGCCGCCGACCGCGGACTGCGGATCCTGATCGCCGGTGCGGGAGGTGCCGCGCACCTGCCCGGGATGCTCGCGTCGGTGACCCCGTTGCCCGTGATCGGCGTGCCGGTTCCGCTGAAGTACCTCGACGGCATGGATTCGCTGCTGTCGATCGTGCAGATGCCCGCGGGCGTGCCGGTGGCGACCGTGTCGATCGGTGGCGCCCGGAACGCTGGGCTGCTGGCCGTGCGGATCCTCGCAGCCGGGTCCGACGAGGCGTCGCTCGCACTCCGGGCCCGGGTGCTGGAGTTCCAGGCTGCGTTGGCAGCTACCGCTCGGGCGAAGGGTGCGGCGCTCCGGGCTCATCGAGCCCGCTGATCGGTGATGTTGCCGTCCGGCCCTGGCGTTGTGAACTCTCAGGCACTGTTCGGCGAGGCACGATCAGCTGGTCGGCGAGCACGACGAAGACCGTTTGGCGCTGTCCTAATGACGAGTTGCCCGCCGCGACCGGCGGCGTAGGGTCCGGACATGAGTGACCCGGTGTACGCGCTGCCCGAGGACCACCTGGCGGTACGGGCCGCGGTCCGCGAGCTGTGTGACGAGCAGGTCGCGCCGCATGCGGCCGACGTGGACGACAAAGCCCAGTTCCCGCAGGCTTCCTACGATGCGCTACGGGCCGCGGACTTCCACGCTCCTCACATCCCCGAGGCGTACGGCGGCGCCGGCGGCGACGCACTGATGACGGTGATCGTGATCGAGGAGGTCGCGCGCGCATGTGCGTCGACGTCGTTGATCCCGGCCGTGAACAAGCTGGGGACCATGCCGCTGCTGCTCGCCGGGTCGGAGGAGCTCAAGCAGCGGTACCTGCCGCCGGTGGCCCGCGGCGACTCGATGTTCAGTTACTGCCTGTCCGAGGCCGAGGCAGGCTCGGACGCCGGTGCGATGACGACCAAGGCCGTTCGTGAAGGCGACAGTTGGCTGCTCCGTGGGACGAAGCGTTGGATCACCAACGCCGGCGTCAGCGACTTCTACACCGTTTTCGCGAGCACCGATCCGTCCGCCGGGTCCCGGGGGATCTCGGCGTTCGTCGTCGAACGATCCGACCCGGGCGTCAGCTTCGGCCCGCCCGAACACAAGCTGGGCATCAAGGGATCGCCCACCTGCGAGGTCTACCTCGACGACGTCGTGATCCCGCTCGACCGGCTGATCGGAGACGAGGGCGGTGGCTTCAAACTCGCCCTACGAACCCTCGACCACACCCGCGTCACGATCGCGGCGCAGGCGGTCGGCATCGCGTCCGGAGCATTGGACTATGCGATCGGTTATCTGAAGGAGCGGCGTCAGTTCGGGCGGCCGCTGTCGGATTTCCAGGGTCTGCAGTTCATGGTCGCCGACGCGTCGATGCAGCTGACGGCCGCCCGTGAGCTGACCTACGTGGCGGCGGCGAAGTCGGATCGGGGCGACGCCGACCTGACCTATTTCGGTGCTGCCGCCAAGTGCTTCGCATCCGACGTGGCGATGAAGGTGACGACGGATGCCGTGCAGCTGCTCGGCGGCTACGGCTACACGCGCGACTTTCCGGTCGAGCGGATGATGCGCGATGCGAAGATCACGCAGATCTATGAAGGTACGAACCAGATCCAGCGGGTGGTCATCGCCCGCTCGCTGTTCAGCTGACGTGCGTGCCTCGGCTCGATCGCCCCAGACAAGTGACGGGTTCCACCCAGTCTGGAGGTATTCATGACGACCGACCGGCCGCCCATCAGCGTCGGCGCCGTGGTGGTCGACTGCCCCGACCCGCGGGCGTTGGCAGCGTTCCACGCGGCGTTGACCGGTGTACCGGTCGCGGATGACGCCGACGACGACTGGGTTGATCTGCAACGGCCGGGTTCGAGGCTGAGCTTCCAGAAGATCAAGGCGTACGTCGCGCCGGAGTGGCCGAACGGAGCGCCCCAACAGGCCCACCTCGACCTCGAGGTGGCCGGTGCGGACATGCCGGCGGCGCACGATTGGGCTGTCGGTCTCGGTGCGACCCCGCTCGACCCCGTCGAACCACCGGAAGCGGGCGACACTCGCGGCTACCGGGTGTACGCAGACCCGGCCGGCCATCCGTTCTGCCTCTGTCGCTGCGCCGATCCAGCCTGACGATCCGAACCGACGTCACGAACGCCGACTACGCTCGTCCTGAGGCCCCAGTGGGGACCGAACCGACGTCACGAACGCCGACTTCGCTCTGCACGGGCCCGAGGTGGTCGGGGCTGCCGTCGGTTCGGGTCGGACCCGAACGATTCCCCCTAAGCGAGCCCGGAGTGGTCGGTGTTTGCCGGCGGTTCGGGCCGTCGAGCGGACGGGGCTTTCGCCCTGAGCGAGCCTGGGATGGTGCATGTTTGCCGTCGGTTCGAGCCGGGCCCGAACCGACGACACGACGCGGCTTTCGCTCTGCAGGAGCTGGGGGTGGTCGGTTCGGGCCGGGCCCGAACCGACGACACGACGCGGCTTTCGCTCTGCACGAGCCCGAGGTGGTCGGTGTTGCCGTCGGTTCGGGTCCGCGACCTGTGGTGGGGCGTCCCGAACTGACGTCACAGACGTGGCGTTCGCCCTCGACGGGCCCGGCATGGACGGTGTTGCCGTCGGTTCGGGTCGGCGACGGGACGATTCCCCCTGAGCGAGCGCCCGGGGTGGGCCGGGCTGCCGGCGGTTCGGGCCGGTAGGTGCGGCCGGACCCGAACTGACGACACGACGCGGCGTTCGCTCTGCACGAGCCCGAGGTGGTCGGTGTTGCCGTCGGTTCGGGCCAGCCGGCGGTGCGGGCGGCCCGAACTGACGTCACCGCTCTGGCTTTCGGGGGCCGGGGCTGCCGTCGGTTCGGGCCATTAGGCGGCGGTGCCGGGCGCGGTCGCGAGGTGGGGACGGGCCGTGGTGCCCCGAAGTGGTCGCTCCCGCGCGCCAACTTCGGCGTGTCGCGGAGCGACGCGCCCACTCTGCAGGAAGAAGCCGGCTCAGTTGTCCTTGAGCTTCTTGAAGAACGCGAGCGCCTTGTTGTGGTCCCACAGCACGGACGAACCCGCCGACGTCTGGTAGTTCGAGTTGGCGATGGGCACCGTCGTCGTCACGCCGTTCCCCGACGACACCGCCCGCATGCCCCGTGCGAACCCGATCATCTCCCGCAGCGACGTGCCCTTCCCGATCGACACCGACTTCGACCCCGCGCTCAGAAGCCGGTAGTAGCGCCACGGCAGGAGGCTCGCCGGCGACATCGCCTTCTTGGTGATCGCAGCGAGAAGCTGGCGTTGGTGGTCGACGCGGTCGAGGTCGCCCTTCGCCTGGCTGTGCCGGGCCCGGACGAAGCCGAGTGCCTGTGTCCCGTCGAGGACCTGGCAGCCGGCCTTGAGGTTCACGTGCGCGTCCGTGTCCTTCATCGCCTTCGCCAGGCACATGTCCACCCCGCCGACCGAGTTCACGACGTCCACGAAGCCACCGAATCCGACCTCGACGTAGGCGTCGATGTGCAGCCCCGTCGCTGCCTCGACCGTCTTCACCAGCAGGGTCGGTCCGCCGAACGCGAACGCGGCGTTGATCTTGTTGCGGTTGTGCCCGGGAATCGGGACGTAGGAGTCACGGGGGAGTGAGACGAGCGTCGGATCGCCCTTCGCCGGCAGATGCAGCAGCATGATGCTGTCGGTCCGCTGGCCCGCTGCGTTGCCCGTACCGAGCGCCTTGCGTTGCGCCGCGGTCAGGTCCGAGCGCTTGTCCGACCCGACCACGAGGATGTTCGTCCCGGACGTGTCGGCCGTCGACTGCTCGGCCTGGACCCGGGGGATCTGATTCCACGCCCAGATCGGCGTGACGACGGCGAACGCGAGCAGGGCGACCAGGACCAGGATCACGATCCGCCGCACGAGCCGTCCGCGACGGTGTCCGCGTGGCGGTGAGGGCGGTGGCGGGAACTCGCCTGGACGTGATCCCGGCGGAGCTCCGGGGGGCGGTGATCCCGCCGAGGCGCGCGCCGGGGACGGACGGACCGACGACGTCGGATCGGTCGCGGGGCGGGTGCCGGCCGATGTCGTCGGGATCATCTGCGTCGCCGCCGCAGGGGCACCGGCGACCGGAGAAGACGGTCCGCCGGGCGCGCGCGGAATGGCTTGTGTCCGAGCGGACGCCGGATCGTCGTGACCCGTCGTCGCCGCTGATGGCGGCGACGTCCGACCCGGTGGGCCGAGCGGTGAACCGGCGGCCTGGTGATCGCGGCCGGGGGCATCGTCGGAGAACAGCCAGGAGTAGTCGTCGTCGGGTGCACCCCCGGGGTGCGCGTCGCGTTCTGACATGGCTGTTCCTCCTCGACCCGGGTAGGGCAATAGCCGGCGCAACTGGCCCGAACGGCCAGGCTAACTTGTGCCGCATGGACGCGCCCCGACACGAAACGCCCACAGCGGACGGTTCCGAACAGGGGCGTACGACAGCGGCTGCACGTACTTCGCTGTCCAGGATCATGACGACCGCCGACGTCAATTTGTTGGGTACGGTCCACGGCGGCGTGGTGATGAAGCTGGTCGACGACGTCGCCGGTGCGGTCGCCCAGCGGCATTCGGGCGGCCCTGCGGTCACGGTCGCCCTCGACGAGATGACGTTCCTGGTGCCGGTCCGGGTCGGTGATCTGGTGCATGCGCATGCGCAGGTCAACTGGACCGGGACGACCTCGATGGAGATCGGCGTCAGGGTCGTGGCCGAGCCCTGGAATCTCGCCGGCGTCGAGCCTGTCCCGGTCGCGGCCGCCTACCTGGTCTTCGTCGCGGTCGACTCGAACGGGGAGCCGCGGCCCGTTCCGCCGGTGCTCCCGGAGACCGACGAGGACCGCCGGCGCCAGCGCGAGGCGACCATCCGCCGCTCGAACCGGCTCGCTCGGAGGCGAGACATTCAGGCTTCGCGGCGTGGCGAGGGCGGCCGTTAGAGGTCAGCTCCCGATACTGGGACGGTCCCCCGGGACCCCGGCACGTGGCTTCCCCCGCCGGCGCTTTCGTGCGTCGCCGCCGCGTGTGCGCCACGAAAGGGCCACTCTTGCATGGACGGCAGCGCTGCGTCTGACCCCGACGAACACGATCTCCGCACGCGGACACCAGACGATGCGATCGAACGATCGGGCCGCCGTCGCTTCCGCCGGGCCGTCACCCTGCTCGTCCTCACCCTCGTGGTTCCCGGTTCGGCGCAGTACACCGCCGGCAACCGCAGGCTCGGCCGCGCCGTCATGCGGTGCTGGCTGGGCATCATCGCCGCGCTGGTCGTCCTGGCCGCGATCACCCTGATCCACTCGGCCTTCCTGGTCCGGCTCCTGAGCTCGTCGAGCGTCCTCACCTTCATCCGCGCGCTCTGCATCATCGGCGCCATCGCCTGGCTCGCGCTGTTCGCCGACGCCTGGCGGCTCGGCTCACCGCGACGGCTCCTGCGGAAGCACCGCATCGCCTCGACCGGGCTGGCCGCCGGCTTCTCGATCTTCACCGCGGCCACCCTGCTCGTCTCCTCGCAGTACGTCGCGGTCGCCAGTACGTCGCTCGACTCGATCTTCACCAGCCACGTCGTCACCAATGCGCACGAGGGCCGCTACAACGTGATGCTGCTCGGCGGCGACGCCGGCGCAGACCGGGTCGGTCTCCGTCCCGACAGCGTGACCGTTGCTTCCATCGACGAACAGACCGGCGCGACGGTGCTCTTCTCGCTCCCGCGCAACCTGCAGAAGGTGCCGTTCGCCGCCGGCAGCGTGATGAACCAGCAGTTCCCTAAGGGCTTCGACTGCGGCGCTTCCTGTCTTCTCAACGCCGCCTACACGTGGGGTTCCGAGCACAAGAACCTCTGGCCCGCCGGCACCGACGCGGGTCTGGACGCCACCCGCTCGGCCGTCGAGGGAATCACCGGCCTGAAGGTGAACTACTACGCGCTGATCGACATGTCTGGCTTCGCCAAGCTGATCAACGCGGTCGGCGGCGTCGACGTCAACGTCAAACACGCCTTGCCGATCGGCCCGAAGGACGCGCCGACATCCTGGATCACGACCGGCGAGCACCACCTCGACGGTCAGCAGGCGCTCTGGTTCGCGAGGTCGAGGGCGAACACGAGCGACTACGACCGGGTGGCCAGGCAGAAATGCGTGATGTCGGCGATGCTCCAGCAGCTCGACCCGACGACTGTGCTGCGCAAGTTCCAGGGAATCGCCGAGGCGGGCACACAGATCGTCTCGACCGACATCCCCGCGAGCGAGCTGTCGACGTTCCTCACCCTGGCCCAGAAGGCCAAGGCGCAGAAGATCCGCAGCGTCGCGTTCGTGCCGCCGCTCGTCATCACCGGCAACCCGAACTACCCGAAGATCCGGGCCAAGGTCGCCAGCAGCATCGCCGCGTCCGTCGCGGCGTCGAAGGCTGGTTCCGGCGGCACCGTCGCCGGCACGCCGGTGCCGAGAGCGAAGCCGAAGCCGAAGCCGAAGGCGGCCGCCATCACCACGTCGAACGCGAACGTGATCTCGACGACCCGGCCGAAGGACGCCGGCATCACCGGGAACCCGGCTCCCGAGACCGACGACCTCTCGGCTGTGTGCTCCGCCGGGTGACGGCTGGTTCACTGGTCCGGATGACCGACATCCCGCCGCCGCCCCTGTTGTCACCCGGTCGCTATCCACGGCTGCGTACCGCCGGGCACTGGCCGTCGGTATCGGTGGTCATGCCGATCCTGGACGAGGAGGATCACCTCGCCGACGCGGTGGCAAGGGTGTTCGGGCAGGACTATCCCGGTGACCTCGAAGTCGTGCTCGCCTGTGGCCCCAGCAAGGACGGCACGGACGCGATCGCGGCCGCGCTGGCCGCCGCCGAGCCCAGGCTGACGGTCGTCTCGAACCCCTCCGGCGCAACCCCGAACGGCCTCAACGTCGCCGTCGCGGCAGCCCGGCACGAGGTGATCGTTCGCGTCGACGGGCACGGGCTCCTCTCCGCCGGCTACATCCGCCGGGCCGTCGAACTGCTCGACGACACCCGCGCGGACAACGTCGGCGGCGTGATGGCCGCCGAGGGGACCACCCCGTTCCAGCACGCGGTGGCACGGGCGATGACGAGCCGGCTCGGCATCGGCGGCCAGAGCTTCCACGTCGGCGGTGCCCCGGGCCCGGTCGACTCGGTCTACCTGGGCGTGTTCCGCCGCCAGATGCTGCTCGACATGGGCGGGTTCGACGAGACCTACCGCCGGGCGCAGGACTGGGAGCTCAACTACCGGATCCGGCAGCGGGGCGGCACCGTCTGGTTCTCCCCGGAGCTCACCGTCACCTACCGCCCGCGCACGTCCTGGACCGCGGTACGTCGCCAGTTCTTCCGGACCGGGCAGTGGCGGCACATGGTCGCCCGGCTCAACCCCGGGACCGCTGGACTGCGCTACCTGGCGGCGCCCCTGACCACCGTGGCGCTGGCGGTCGGGACGGTGGCCGGACTCGTCGGCATCGCAACGTCGCCGTGGCTCCTGTTCGGCTTCGCGTTGCCCGCGGGTTACCTGGTGCTCGTCCTGCTCGGCTCACTGATCGAGGGCCGGGGGCTCGAGCCGGCGGCGAAGGCGTGGCTTCCCGTCGTCATCGCGACGATGCACGTGTCGTGGGGGACCGGGTATCTGCTCAGTCCGCGCTCGCTCGCCCACGAGGCACGTTCGGGCACGACTGCGACACGGACGGGCTGACCCAGGTCAGGTCGAGTCCTGGTACGCCGCGATGACGTCGTCCGGCGCCCCGTCCATCTTGATGCGGCCGTCGTCGAGCCAGATCGCGCGATTGCAGGTCGTCTCGATCACGCCGAGGCTGTGGCTCACCAGGAAGACCGTGCCGGCCTCGTCGCGCATCCGCCGGATCCGCTCCTCGCTGCGCTTGCGGAAGTCCTTGTCGCCGGTGGCCAGCGCTTCGTCGACGAGCATGACGTCGGGAGTCTGCGCAGAGGCGATCGCGAACCGCAGCCGCTGCTGCATACCGGACGAGTAGGTCCGCATCGGCAGGTCGATGAACTTGCCCACCCCGGAAAAGTCGACGATGTCGTCGTACGCGGCTTCGGCGGCCTCCTGTGTCATGCCCATCGCGAGGCAGCCGAGTAGCACGTTGCGCTCGCCCGACAGGTCGTTCATCAGGGCCGCGTTCACACCCAGCAGGGTGGGCTGTCCGTCCGCGTAGACGGTGCCCGTCGTCGGGGGCAGGAGTCCGGCGATCGCGCGCAGCAGCGTCGACTTGCCCGAGCCGTTGCGCCCGATCAGGCCGACCGACTCGCCGCGTCGTGTCACGAACGACAGGCCCTTGATGGCATGCACCTCGCGCATGCCCTGACTCGGCTGACGCTTGAGTATGCCGCGTAACGCCGCCGGAGCGCCGCTCTTCTGCATGCCCTTGCGGCCGGCGTTGTGCACCCGGTAGATGACGTTGAGGTTGTCGACGATCACCGTCGGTGGCGCGTCGTCTGACCGTGGGGGGATGACGAACGTCTCAGCCGCGGCCATAGGAATGCTCACCCCGCCAGAAGAAGACGAATCCGACCACGACCGCTGCGATGCCCCAGAACACGGCCCACGCCCAGGCATGGGGACGGAGGTGGGCGGTGTGGAGCAGCGACGCGCGCGCCAGTTCGATGTACACGGTCGCCGGGTTCGCGTAGAGGATGTCGCCGAGGATGGGCTGGTTCTTCGTGAACGTCTGCGAATTGATGTTGTAGAACACGCCCGAGAGGTACAGCCAGGTCCGCAGGATGAACGGCAACAGCTGCGACACGTCGGGGAGGCTGGCACCCAGCCGCGCGATCAGCATGGTCATCCCGCTGGCGAACAGCGTCAGGCACGCCAGCGTCGGGATCAGCATCAGCCAGCGCAGTGTGATCGGCTCGCCGCTGAGCAGGATGATCACGACGAGCACCACCATGGACAGGAGCATCTGCTCGAATTCGACGATCACGGTCGCCAGCGGCATGCACGCACGCGGAAAGTGCAGCGCGCGGATGAGGCTTAAGTTCCCGGGGATCGCCTTGGCGCCGTTGGTGATCGACCGGTTGATGAAGGTGAAGATCATCACGCCGGTGACGAGGAAGCCGATGTAGTTCGGGATGCTCTTGTGGGCGCCGAGCACCTTGCCGAAGACGAAGTAGTAGACAGCGGCATTCAGCAGCGGCGTCAGGATCTGCCACACCTGGCCGAGTCGTGCCTCGGAGTACATCGTCGTCATCTTCGCCCGGGCGAACGACAGGATGAACGAGCGTCGGGTCCAGATCTGGTTCAGGTACTCGCCCAGCGCCGGCCGGTGGGAGCTCGGCGCGAGCCCGTAGCGTTCCGCGAGTTCGCGGGCTGCGTCGGAGGTTCCGGTCCCCCGCGCCGGGAGCGTGCTCGTCAACCGTTCACCCGGTCACGGAAGGCGACCCATGCCTCGATCGAGGCGTAGTCGGGGTCGACCGCGCCGATGCCGAGGGTGAGGAGCCGGCCGCCGCGCTCGACGAGGGTGTTGCCGTAGTCGTCGAGTGAACCGCCCCACGTGTCGGGGTCGGTGACGCCGATCGAACGTTCGATCTTGGCCGGGTCGGTGCCGACCTTCGCGCACCAGTCGTCGAGGATGCCGGACTTCCGCGCGAAGGTGTCCGGGTCGCCGAAGGAATGCCAGATGTCGGCGTGCTGGGCGACGATGCGCAGGGTCTTCTTCTCGCCGCCACCACCGATGAGGACCGGGATGGCGCCCACGGGCGGCGGGTCGAGCTGTGCGAGCCGCGACTCGATCAGTGGGAGGTCACGGGCGAGCGCGTCGAGCCGGCCGCCGGCGGTGCCGAACTCGTACCCGTACTCGTCGTAGTCCTTCTCGAACCAGCCCGACCCGATGCCGAGGATGAGCCGGCCGTGGCTCATGTGGTCGACGGTGCGGGCCATGTCCGCCAGCAGCTGCGGGTTCCGGTAGGAGTTGCATGTCACCAGCGCGCCGATCTGGACGTTCGTGGTCAGCGTCGCCCAGGCACCGAGCATCGTCCAGCATTCGAAGTGCTTGCCGGTGTGGTCGCCCGAGAGCGGGAAGAAGTGGTCCCAGTTGAGGATGACGTCGACGCCGAGCTGCTCGGTGCGGTGCAGCGTGTCGACCAGCTGATCCCAGTCGTAGAACTCGGGACGGATCTGCACAGCGATCCGGACAGGTCGGCCGTTCTGGTGACTGGCGTCATTGGGCTGGCTCATGCAGGCGCTCCATCTGGGTCGGGATCGGTACGGGGTTCGTTGACTGCTGGTCGAGATGCAGTCGGTGGCACGTCGGTAAGTCATCGCCGACACGGTCGGGCCGCAGCCGCGTAACAGGATAAGCGCGGGTCAGATCACCGGCGGACGACCCAGGCGGGTCATCCGCCAGATCGTTCGCCACTTCATCACCCGGCGTTCACCCGCATCGGTGCGCAACCCCTCCGCGAAGCCGCGGAACCATGTCCGGAGCGCACGGGGATTGTGTACCCGCGCAAGCGTGAGTACCACCCAGGTCCCGAGGTAGGCAACGGCCACCGGCACCGGGAGGTTCCGCTTCGCCAGCCAGACCCGATTGCGCGCGTTCGTCCGGTAGTACTCGGCGTGCCGTGCCGGCGAGGTCGTCGGATGGAACAGCACGGCAGCCGGGTCGTAGTAGATCCGCCAGCCGCGGTCGAGAGTCTTCCAGGCGAGGTCGGTCTCCTCGTGGGCGAAGAAGAACTGCGCGGCCAGCCCACCCGTCTGCTCGAGCACCTCGCGCCGCATCGCCCAGGCGCCACCGAGGAAGGCCGTCACCTCGCCGGCACGCATCGGGTCGGCGGCGCGGAGCCGCGGCACGTGCCGGCGGGCGGTCGCGCCGGTGACCGGGTCGGCGATCCGGAACGCGACGATCCCGAGCCGGCCGTCGCCGGTGAACCGGTCGAAAACACGCGCGAAGCTGTCGTCGTGGGGGAGCCAGCCGTCGTCGTCGAGGAACACGACGAGGTCGCCGTGGGTGTTGCGCCAGCCGACGTCGCGGCCGCCGGGGATGCCGAGGTTCACGGGCAGCTCGACCACCGTGACACCGTCGGGGATCTCGACTCGGCCCTGCGGTTTCCCGTCGGCCGCCGACAGTTGATGCGGTGACAGCGGTTGGACGACGACGACGATCTCGACGTCCTGTCCCGGCGCGAGAGTCTGGGCACGGACGTGCTCGACGGTTCGGCGGAACTCCTTCGGCCGGTTGCCCTGGGTCAGCAGCACGACCGAGAACGTGGGAGCGGGGCTCACCGCTGCGTCACCGGCCGGGTCACCGGAGCCGGCTCGACGTCAGTACCGAGACCAGGTGGAGTACCAGCTGGGCGGCCGCGACGGCGACAGTGAGGACGATCAGGACATGCGTCGCGGCGAGGTCGTCGCGCACGGCATCGACGATCGCGGCCACGACGATGAGCAGCGACAACTCGACCGCGAGGATCAGCCGGTGGAAGCGGAACAGCATTGCCAACTGCCGGGCCAGCGCCATCGCACCGGCGCGGGGGACCGATGCGGTGTCCTGGACTGCTTCCTTGTGATCGCGCGCCCGAGCCACGTCGACGAGGTCGGTCTCGGCCTTGATCAGCACCGCGCCGAGGGCGGCGGCGAGGCCGAGCACCGCCCAGCCGTTGGCGTGCAGCTCCGAGCCGCGGAAGCCGAGCCCGGCTAGCAGGGCGGCTTCGCACAGGTAGTGCCCGACCCGGTCGAGGTAGATACCGGCCGTGCTGGTGTTGCCGGTCCAGCGGGCGACCTCGCCGTCGACGCAGTCGAGGAGCAGGTAGAGCTGGACGAGGAGAGCCGCGACGATCGCTCCGACGACGCCGGCGACGAGCGCGACCACCACCGCACCGGCGAGGCCGGTGAGGATCATCAGCCCGGTGATGGCATTCGGCGAGATGCCTGTCGGGAGCATCAGCCGGGTCACATACGGGGAGGCCTTGCGGAGATAGAGGATGCCGGCCCAGTGCTCACCGCTGCGCCGGTCCAGCAGGCCCGGCGGCTGCGTGCGGACCCGAAGCTCGGCGATCGTCGGCTTCGAGCTCGCGGTCGAATCGGGGGCGGACATCGCGCCATTGTGCCCACGTCGCGCCGCGGGACTGCCCGGCCACGCCGAATGGACCGACCACCGCTGGCTCGGAACGGAATCCGGTCCCGGGTTCGAACGTGACATTCGTTACGTTCGTCACGCCATCCGCACAGCCAAGCGTGGCGAATGTCTCAAATAATGACCGACAGACGAGACCTCGATACGCCGCTGAGCACTCGCGACGTGGCCAGCATGTTCGGCGTGACCATGAAGACGATCCACCGATGGGCGGAGAGCGGGCGGCTCCCGTCGTTCAAGACGCTCGGTGGGCAGCACCGCTTCTACCCGAGCGCCATCGAGGAGGTCCTCGCAGCGCGCGCCTCCGAGGAGCGACGCAACCACTGACGTCACAGACGTCGTCAGGGTGGGGAACCGGCAGGGTTTCTTGCGGCGGGCTTGCGATTGTCCCGGGGGAACCTCTTAATGTCACGGATGTGGACGGCGACCGGCATCTGAGCATCGGTCAGGTGGCGAGGCTCGTCGGACTCAGCACGAAGGCGCTGCGGCACTACGACCGGCTCGGACTGTTCGAGCCCGACGTCGTGGACGGCTCCGGGTACCGCTGGTACTCGCCTGGGCAGCTGCCGACGGCGCGGTTGATGGGTGCGCTGCGCGCGGTCGACCTGCCGCTGCAGGCCGTCCGTGACGTTCTTGCCGTCCCTGACGGTGCGACGTTCACGGCCGCGCTCGCTCAGCACCGGCGCCGACTCGAGGCTCGTCGCACACGCATCACCGGCGAGTTGCACGAGATCCTCCACCTCCTCGACGACGGACTGGACATCACCATGAGCGAGACGACTGCAAGCACCACCGCCACCGCCGGGCCCGAAGGATTCGCCGACGAGCGAGCGCTGGCCGTGCGCCTGTTCAACGGCGTCTGGGAGCTTCTCGGACGCCCCGAGCGAACCACCGCCGATGACGACACGATGCTGCACATGGCGCACGCGTCGCGCTTCCACTGGGGCCGGGTCGGCGGCCCGGAACACCTCGCCCGCGGTGAATGGCAGTGCTCGCGTGTCTACGCCGTCCTCCTTCGGGGGGAGCCGAGCCTCCATCACGCGCAGCGCGTCCTCGACATCTGCCGGGAGAACGGCATCGGCGACTGGGACCTGGCGTTCGGGTACGAGGCCCTGGCTCGCGCGCATGCCGTCGCCGGTGACGCCGAGAGCGCACGCGCGGTGACGGAACAAGCGCTCGCGGCCGCCGAGGACATCGAGGAACCGGAGGACCGCTCGATGGTGCTGGCGGACCTCGAGACGATTCCGGGCCAGCCCCGCTTCTGGTAGCGCACCGGGCTCAAGTGGTCGTTCGGCGGCGCTCGAGTGGTCCAGGCAGGCTCGAGTGGTCGCTCGCGCTCCCGGGATACGGCGTGTCGCGTAGCGACGCGCCCACTTTGACCGGGGTCCCGGTCCCCGAGATCGACATGTACCGTTCGGTACATGAGGTTCGAGGAAGCAACCGACGTAGTGGCACCTCCGTCTGTCCCGTGGTCGGTCCTGCTCGACGTGGCCCGCTGGCCCGAATGGACGACCACTGTCACCTCCGTCGAGCGCCTCGATGCGGGCGAGCTCATGATCGGCAGCCGGACGAAGGTCAGACAACCCGCGCTCCGACCGGCGGTCTGGGTGGTGACCGAGCTGATCGAACCGACGGCGTCGACACCGGGGTCGTTCGTCTGGGTCTCGACGGTCCCCGGCCTCGTCATCACCGCGACCCACTCCGTGACCGCCATCGATGACATGACGACCCGGGTCGCGCTCGGCATCGACCAGCGGGGCGTCCTCGCCGGCCTCGTTGGACGCCTCTATGCGGCGCGCACACGTCGCTACCTGGCCACCGAGGCGGCCGGGCTTTCGACGCGCAGCCACGAGCAGGTGTGACCGTCGAGCCGACTGGACGCGACCGGCTGCTCACCGCGGCGATCGGCTACTTCGCCGAGGAGGGCATCGCCGACACCAGCCTCCGCGCGCTCGCCGCGCGGATCGGCACGAGTCACCGGATGCTGCTGTACCACTTCGGCTCCCGTGAAGGTCTGCTCAGCGCGGTCGTCGGCGTGGTCGAGGCGGCGCAACGCGAGACGCTGTCCAGACTGACCGCGGCACCCGACGGAGATCCGACCGAGCAGGCGCGTGCGTTCTGGCGCGAGGTGACCGGGGCCGCGCGAACCTACGGGCCGTTGTTCTTCGAGCTGGCCGGACATGCGATGCAGGGACTGCCGCACGCAGCCCGACTGCGTGCCGACCTGATCGAGCCCTGGCTCGATCCGCTCGCGGCACTGGCCGAGCGGGCAGGTGTGGAACCGGCCAGAGCACGGACCGGCGCTCGGCTGCAGCTCGCCGTCGCACGAGGGCTGCTCCTAGACAGGCTGATCTCGGGCGATCGGGCCGGCGTCGATGCTGCGATGGAACTGTTCATATCCTGGTTCGTGGCCGGGACGCTCGGCCGGGATGCTGATCGGGACCACTGAGCTCAGCCCCGCGCGCGACGCACCCGAACGGCCGTTCGTATCTCGTCGACACTCGCCGCGATGACGCTCAGGGCGACGAGACCGGCGACGACCCACACGCCGGCGGCGGGAATGTCCGCGCTGACCAGGAGGCCGACCGAGGCAAGCACCGCAACGACGAGGAGCCGGGCATCGTGGCCGAGTGCCAGCACCGTCGAGAACCCACCGGGGCGGCTCGCGACTCCGTCACTGCCGGTCAGCCCCAGCGCGTATTCGCGGTCGTAGCGGTGCAGGGCCACGCACGCGAGCAGGACGAAGGTCGCGGCGCCCAGCAGCAACGGCCCGGACACCTCCGAGCGGACGACGAACGTGGCGCTGAGGACGACGGCTGCCTCGACGGTCGCGGTCACGGCCGGGATCAGCCACGCGACCCAGCCGCGCGGGCGGACGGCCAGCGGTGCACCGAGAACGATCCACCACACCGCAGCGACCGGCAGCAGGATCGCAGCCGGGGTGACGCTGGGATCGTCGTCGCCGAGGACGGGCGCGACCGCTACCGCGAGCGCGGCGACGACTGGGAGCAGACCGAGCAGCAAAGCGCCCGGGACGCTGCGGAACGCGAGCCGGTGCAGCACGCGCCGGACCGACGACCCGAGTGGACCGACGTCGGCCAGCAGCGACACCGATGCGGCGGCCACCCGGGTCGGGCCCGACTTCGGTGCGGCGATCGTCGGTGCCGCGAACGTCCGTCGGATTCGGCCGGCGACCATCCCGAGGGTGGACGCTCCGCCGAGGACGATGAGGCCCCAGAATGCGAGCCGCGGCCCGCTGGCCACGGCGAGTACGCAGACCAGCAGCGTCCGTTCACCGAAAGGCAGCATGGCGATCTTGCGGAGGTCGAACCGCAGCCGCCGGCCGGCCGACAGCTCGCCGTCGGGCACCGGCGGCGCGCTCGGCAACCCGAGTGCGGCGACATAGCCGAAGCCGACGAGGTGCCGGACCAGGGTGACGGCGCCCGCCGCCGCCGCGAGCCACCAGAGGGCGGCGACGTGCCGGCCGGACCCGTCGGGCAACGCCGCCCGCACGCCGCCGATCGCCAGCCCGGCCAGGAACATCTGCTCCTTCACCCGGTCACCGAAGCCATCGAGCCAGCTGCCGATGCTCGAGTAGGTGACGCCGTAGCGCGCCATCTGGCCGTCGGTGCAGTCGAGGGCGAACGAGGCGAGGATCCCGATCGAACCGAGGACGTAACCCGTTCGGGTTCCGAGGCAGACGATCAGGCTCGCCAGCAGTGCGAGCAGCAGCGACGCGACCGTGACCGCGTCCGGGGACACCCGTCGTGTGACCAGCCAGCGACCGAGGTAGCGGCTCCACGGTCCGATCAGGTGCGCCGCCACCGGGTTGTCGAGGCGCTTCGTCGACTGCCGCAGCCGGATCGCCCCCTCCCCGCCGGCCGCCTGGCTCGCGGCGATCGCCGCCGTTATCGCGACCGATGCCGCCGCATCGACCGGGACGGCCGCAACCAGGAGACCGGGCGTCAGGGTGCGTTGTGTGAGTTCGGGGTGCCGGCCGATGCTGGCGACGAGATCCCCGATCGTCACGCCGGCGGGCAGCGACGTCAGCCGGGCGGTCACACGGCTCGACAGCCGTGCCCCGATCGGAGTGCCGCCGTCGACCGTGTCGGGAAGGATCGTGGTGTCGTCACGGTCGTCGCGGACCAGCATCCGCAGGCTGTGATCGGAGGCGACGGTGCGACTGTCCAGCAGGACGACCGGGCGTGGGCGGGCGTCGTCGAGCAGGCCGGGGAGTGCGCTGAGCTCGACGGGTCCGATCGGGGTGGCGCCGAGGGCAGTGAGCTGCGCGCGGAGCTGGTGCGGTTCGGGGACGACCAGATCGGTGGGTGGCCTCACTGCTTGTGCAGGACCCTCGTCCGGTGTGACACCGGTGGCGCGACGCTCGACGAGCACGGCCAGCAGCGAACCGTGCCGGGAGGGTTCGGCGACCATGGCAGCGACTCTATTCGCGGCCATCGACACGGTGCGGAAGCGCGCCGAGCGATGCCGGACCGACCCGAACCGACGCTGCGCGGGTGCAGTCGGCAGCTTTCGGCGGACCAGGCGGAGGCGGCGGGCAAGGAATGCGCGCCCGTGGTCAGTTGCCCCAGGTGCGCTGGGTGGCGTCGACGACCTCACCGACGAGTTCCTCGATGACGTCTTCGAGGAACACGATCCCGAGGTGTCTCCCGTCCGCGTCCCGGACCTCGCTGAGGTGCGCACCGACGGACTGCATCGATCGCAGGACGGCCTCGATCTGGTCGGTCGGCGCGGCGGTGTCGAACGCCCGGACCCGTCGCGCCGGCAGCGGTTGGTGCCGCCGCTCGTCGTCGAGGTCGAGTACGTCCTTGACGTGGATGTAGCCGACGAGGAAGCCGTTGCGCGCGATCGGGAATCGTGAGAATCCCATCCGCGCGACCGCGTCGTCGACCTCTGCGGGTGTCACGGTGTCGGCGAGCTGCACGAGCGCGCCCGGTTGCACCAGCACCCGTGCGGCCACCCGGTCGCTGAACTCGAACGCCGCCGACAGCAGGCCCTGTGAGTCGTCGAGCAGGCCCTCGCGCTGCGACTCCTCGACGATCGAGCCGATCTCCTCGAGGGTGAACGTCGAGGAGACCTCGTCGCGGGGGTCGACCCGCATGATCCGCAGACCGAGGTTCGCCAGCCCGTTGAGGACGTAGACGATCGGACGTAGCGCCCGCGCGATCCACACCAGCGGCGGCGCGAGGATCAGCGCGGTCCGGTCCGGCACCGAGATGGCGATGTTCTTCGGCACCATCTCCCCGACGACGACATGCAGGTAGCTCACGATCAGCAGCGACACCGCCAGCGCCATCGCGTCGCCGAGGTCCGCCGGCACGTGCACCGCCTGCAGGACGGGTTCGAGCAGGTGATGCAGGGCCGGCTCGGCCAGCGCGCCGAGCGCGAGCGTGCAGACAGTGATGCCGAGCTGGCTACAGGCGAGCATCTGGGACACGTGCTCGAACGCCCACAGCGTCGACTTGGCGCGCTTGCTGCCCGCGTCGGCGAGCGGCTCGATCTGGGACCGCCGGGCCGACATCACCGCGAACTCGGCGCCGACGAAGAAACCGTTCAGGGCGAGGATGACCAGGGCCAGGACGAGCGAGGTACCGGAGCTCATGCCGATGCCACCGGCTCGGGTCGGGTCGGAGTGAACCGGATCAGGTCGACCCGGCGGCCATCCATCCGGAGCACGCGCAGGGTCCCGGCGGGCACCGTCACCTGGTCGCCCAGCACCGGCAACCGGCCGAGTGCTGCCATGACGTACCCGCCGACCGTCTCGTACGTCGGATCGTCCGGCACGTCGACCCCGGTGCGCTCGCGGAGCTCGTCCGGCCGCCACAAGCCCGGGACCGTCCAGCTCCCGTCGCGTAGCCGCCGGGCCTGACCACGGGTGCTGTCGTGCTCGTCGGTTACTTCCCCGATCAGCTCCTCGACGACGTCCTCGAGGGTCACCACCCCGGCGGTGCCGCCGTACTCGTCGACGACCACCGCGAGCGCCAGCCCCTGGCCGCGCAGGTCGACCAGCAGCGACTCGAGCGGCATCGTCTCGGGCACCCGCATCGTCGTCACCGTGATCGCACCGATCGGGACGTCGCCGCGCCGTTCGAACGGGATCGCCACAGCACCCTTGAGGTGCGCGACGCCGACGACGTCGTCGGGATCGTCGCCGTCGGTCACCGGGAACCGGGAGTGACCGGTCTGCCCGGCGAGGGCGATCAGCGCGGCTACCGGCGCGGCCTGGTCGACGAAGCTGGCGCGTCGGCGCGGTGTCATCACGTCGGCTGCGGTCCGGTCACGCAGCCGGAGCGAGCGGGTGATGATCGACGCGGTGCCTGCCGCCAGGGTGCCGGCCTCGGCGGAGCGGCGGACCAGCGAGGCCAGCTCCTGCGGAGTGCGCGCGCCGGACAGTTCCTCTTGCGGCTCGATGCCGAACCGTCGCAGCACGCCGTTGGCCGACCCGTTCAGGAGCCTGATGAGCGGTCCGGCGATGGTGGTGAAGGCGCGCATGGGCGCAGCGACGGCGCGGCCGGTGCGGAGCGGCCGGGCGATGGCGAGGTTCTTCGGGATCAGTTCGCCGACGACCATCGAGAAGCCGGTCGCCAGCACCATCGCGATCGTCACGGCCACCGGGGTGATCGCACCCGCCGGCACACCGAGGCGTGCCAGGGGTGAGCTCAGGAGGACGGACACGCTCGGCTCGACCAGGTAGCCGACCAGCAGGGTCGTGATGGTGATGCCGACCTGGCTGCCGGAGAGCATCGTGGAGAGCCGGCGCAACGCGGCGAGCACGCCGGCCGAGCGGGTGTCGCCATCGGCCACCGCACGTTCGACCGAGCTACGGTCGAGCGCCACAAAGGCGAACTCGGCCGCGACGAACAGGGCGGTACCGACCGTCAGGATGACCCCGACCCCGATGAGGACCCACTCCATCAGCGCATGCCCCGTCGTCTGGACGGCGGGGCGTCGGGTCTCGGCGGCACGCCATCAGCCTTCCAGATGACGGCACGTGCTCGACACGTCCGCCTCCATGCGGACGGCGGGGGCGATCCGTGCCCGGCATCAGTCGGTCAGCCGCGCCAGGTCAGGCGCGCCAGGGTCAGCCGCGGCGGGTGACCCGCTCGGCGGCGGCGATCGCGTCGGCTCGACCGGGCGGCAGGTCGTCCAGACCTGCCACGAGCACCACGCTGGCGGTGGCGATCGCCGGCCTCAGCACCGTCGCGACCAACCCCTCGGCGCTGGTCGGGGCGAGGCCGGTCAGCACACGGTCGCCGGCGACGGGGCCGTGCCCGGCGACCGGGCCGTGCCCGGCGACAGTGGCGAGCGCGGCCGACCACCAGGGCTCGGCGAACCCGGTGGGTGCCGGCCGTGCGGCGAAGACGTCGGCGTTCGCCGGGATCTCGGCGGCGTAGTCGAGCACACCGGCCGGCAGACCAGGCCCGTAGGAAAGCGAGAGCGGCCGGGTCGAGACGGCCACGACGTCGCGGTAGGTGTCGAAGGCGTGGTCGGGCACGACGGCGGTGACGAGGACCTCGGCGGCCGAGGCCGCGTCGGGAGTGCCGCCGACGGGGGCGATACGCCAGCCCGCGGTCATCGCGGCGAGTGCCCAGACCACCCCGAGCCAGTGCACCGGAAGGTCGATCGCCACCGTGTCGCCGGGCTCCAGATCGAGCACGTCGACGCCGAGGTTCGCGGTCTTGGCAACCCAGTTCGCCAGTGTCAGTGCGGAGAACTCGACCCGCTCGCCGGTGCTGTCGTCGTAGAAGGTCAACACCGGCTGGGTCGGATCCGACCACCGGTCAGGGTCGGCGACGCGTTGGGGATCAGGAGTGGACCGCGCAGGCAATGTCACGAATCGTCACACTACGGGAGCCTGAATTGACTACCCTGCGACCATGCGACACGCGGTGATCATGGCGGGTGGGTCCGGGACGCGGCTGTGGCCGTTGTCGCGTGGAGCGAGGCCGAAACAGTTGCTCGACGTGGTCGACGGCAAGAGCCTGCTGCGGCTCGCGTTCGAGCGTCTCATCGGTGTGGTGGACGTGAGCCGCATCCACGTGTGTACAGGCATCGCCTATGCCGAAGCGGTGCAGGGCGCCATCCCCGAACTCACGCCCGGGCAGGTGATCGGCGAGCCGGTCGGACGCGACACCGCCAACGCTGTCGCCCTGGCCAGTGCGGTGATCGCCGCGAGCGACCCGGACGCGACGATCGCGTTCGTCACCTCCGACCATGTGATCGAGCCGATCGACCGCTTCCGGGCGAGCATGAACTCCGCGTTCGAGGTGGTGGACGCGATGCCCGACGCCCTGGTGACCTTCGGGATCGTGCCGACGTCGGCGCACACCGGCCTCGGCTACATCGAGATCGGCGGCGTCCTCGACGACGACGGCCCGCTCGCGTCGGCGCGCGCGGTCGACTCCTTCACCGAGAAACCGGACGCCGCGACGGCACTGACCTACGTCGAGTCCGGGCGGTACTGGTGGAACTCCGGCATGTTCGTCTGGCGTGCCGACACCGTTCTCGACGCGTTGCGTAACCGCCTACCGCACAGTGTCAGCGTGCTGACGACCCTGGCGGCGGCATGGTCCGCACCGGGCACCGCCGCCGAGCTGGCCGAGCAATTCGCCGATCTCGAGAAGATCTCCGTCGACTACGCCGTGCTCGAACCGACCGCCCGTGGCGAGAACGGCGCGCGCGTGGTGGTGGTGCCACTGTCGATCGAGTGGCTCGACGTCGGTTCGTGGCCCGCACTCGCACAGATCCTCGGCACCGATTTCAACGGCAACGCCACCGCGGCGGCCACCGTGCTCGTCGATTCCGCCGGCAACATCGTCGTCTCCGACGATGCCGACCACCTGATCGCGACCATCGGGCTTCGGGACATGATCGTCATCCACACCAGGGATGTGACGATGGTCTGCCCGCGATCCGCGGCCGAACGGGTCAAAGAACTCGTCGCCCGCGTCGAATCGGAACACGGGAAACAATTCAGCTGACGCCGTTCGATCCGGGCGGCCGTCAGGTCAGGTGCGTCAGCCAGCTGGCCGCGCCGAGGATTCCGGCGAACCGAAGCGTCCGGCCGGCCATCCCGGTGACGAGGAACAGTGGGAGCGCGACCCGGAGCTGTCCGGCGATCACCGACAGGATGGCGAACGGCGGAAAGCCGAACGTCGCCGACGCCAGCAGGACGAGGGCTGCCACCCAGGTCCGGTCACCGATGCGGTGTTGCCAGCGGGCCAGCGCCGCCTGCCATTTCGGCTTGGCGGTCTTGCGCGCGAGCCAGGCCCATTCGAGGGCATGCCGGCCGGCCATGTACCAGACCGTCTTGCCGACCATCTGACCGCCGGCGGCGACGATCGCCAGCACCCATAGGCCGAGCATCGTGTCCAGCTGGTGCCCGGCCATCGCGGCCACGCCGCTGATGTAGGCCTCGGCGTTGAGGAACGGGACGAGCGCTGATCCGATGCAGTAGAGGAACGTGCCGAGCAGCAGCATGCGCGGCTCAGCGGCCGCCGACCCGCGCGCGCTGACGCAGCCGGTCGGTCAGTCGCATCGGGCCGGTCGGCGGACTCAGAGGTACCGGGGCTCCTGTTGCCGGGGGCGAAGGGGAGCGGTCGGCGTCGGCGGCGCACCCCGCAGGTATCGGGAGGCCGAGCTTGTCCAGCCACACCAACGACACGATCTTCAACGCCAGCAGGGCGATGGCGATCGCGGCGCCCACCCAGACGTTGCGCGTCAACTCCAGGATGATCGCGACGGCGGCGGAGTTGACGGCCTTGCCGGGCTTCGACCAGTTCCACCTCCAGATACGCCGGTCGACGAGATAGAAGTAGTTGGGACTCGTCAGCGGCCAGGCCAGGAACGCCAGCGAGAGCACGGCGTCGATGACCATGAACTCGAACAGGAAGATGCCGACCGGCCACCACATGTGCGGCACGATCCAGACGAACCCGACGTAGTAGGTGGCGGCGCAGAAGCGGTCGCTCACGATGTCGAGGATCGCTCCCCAACGCGTCTCGGTGTCGGTGCTGCGGGCCACGAAGCCGTCGAGGATGTCGCCGCCCCAGTACAGCCCGAGACCGACGACGAGCATCGTCATGTTCCGGTCGTGCGCCGCAAGCAGCATCACCGCGGCCGCGACGACCGTCCGCACGAACGTGATCACGGTGGCGGCGGTCAGCAGCCGCTCGTGACCCGGCCGAACGCAGCCACGGTGCCCGCAGTGCTCCCCGGCGGAGTCGACCGGTACGTGCGGGGCGTTCGCTGCCGAACCGATGACGTCCACACACCCCTCCGAGCCGGTCGACGGTCGGCCGAACCGGGCGACCCCGTAACCGTCCGGAGTGTAGCGAGAACGCCGGTCCCGACTCGGAAGCGTCGTGTGCCCGCCCGGGCCGGCCACTCGACCCGCAGCCCCGGGCGTACCCCGGGGTTCGAGTGGACGCGCCCGCGCGCCGGCGACGGCGTGTCGCGTAGCGACGCGCCCACTCCGGCGCCCCCGCTGCCTGCCGGAGCGGAGCACCGATCGACCCGACGTCGACCCCGGAGCGTGTCCGCCCCCGACGTTAGGCTTGCGCGCGTGACCGCGACGCTTCCGCCCACAGCCGGAGCCGGCACACCGGCAGCGGGCAGTAGGGTCCGGCGGCTCGTCCTACCCGAGCGCATCGACCTCAGAAGGACCCTGGGTGCGCTTCGCCACGGCGCCGGTGACCCGACGATCACCCGCGGTCCGGACGGCAGCATCTGGCGTGCCGTGCGGACGCCGGCCGGGCACGCCACCGTCCGCATCGTCGCGGTATCGGGAGATGCGAGCGTGACCGCCCAGGCTTGGGGCCCCGGCGCCGGCTGGTGCCTCGAGACGCTCCCCGATCTCCTCGGGGCGCGCGACAACCGCGCCGACTTCGTCCCCGGCCTCGACCTCCTCGACCGGCTCCACCGCACGTTCGACGGCTGGCGGCTGACGTATACGGGGCTCGTGTTCGAATCCCTCGTCCCGGCGATCTTCGAGCAGAAGGTCACCGGCGGCGAGGCGTTCGCGTCCTATCGACGGTTGCTCCGTCAGGTCGGGGAGCCGGCGCCCGGCCCGGGCAGCGAGCTCGACCTCGTCGTCCCGCCCGACCCGAGAGCCTGGCTGGACGTACCGGTCTGGGATTTCCACCTCGCCGGGCTCGGGCCCGAGCGCCGGGATGCGCTGCTGGCCGCCGCCCGCGTCGCGCCGTTGCTCGAGCGGTCGGGATCCGCTGGCCCGGCTGCGCTCGACACAGCACTGCGGGCGGTGCGCGGGATCGGCGTGTGGACCTCGGCCGAAGTGCGGCAGCGGGCGCTGGCGGACGCCGACGCGGTCAGCATCGGTGACGCGCACATCCCGCACCTGGTCGGCTTCGCATTGACCGGGCGCCGAACCGACGACGAAGGCATGCTCCGGCTCCTGGCCCGTTGGCGTGGCCACCGCTATCGCATCACCCAGCTGCTGGCGATGGGCGGTGTCTCCGCACCGCGGTTCGGGCCGCGCTACGCGCCGATCGACCACCGCGGCCACTGACCCGGATTCAGCGGGGCAGTCGCCGGACGCTGAGGTAGGGCGGGCGTCCGGCCAGCCCGAATCCGTTGCCCGCCAGCAGCACCGACGCCCGTCCGACGCGGAGTCCCAGCTCGAGCGGATCCAGCTCGAGCAGGTCTGGGCGTAGCCGGATCAAGACGCTTCCGTTGCCGTCCAGCTCGAGTTCGTCGGCCAGCCCGCTGGCATCGAGGGTGTCGGCGAGCAGCGCGAGGTCGAGACCCGGCCCGTCCGCGTCACTCATCACGACGCCCGCGGACGACGCCGCCGACGAGGCCGCCGCCGCGGCGCCGACCGCCTCCTCCACGGCCTCACGTGTCCCGAGCCGGAACATGTCCAGCGGCCCCAGCCGGATCAGGGCGGCGACTCCCGGCCCGTCGTCCTCGGTGACCATCTCGCCCAGACCGCGAACGAGCGCGACAGGACGTGCCGACAGCTTCGACTTCACCAGGTCGGCAGCGCCTGCGACCTCGTCGGCGACGGCGGCCGCGGTGACGAGGAGCGGGTTGCCGTAGCGATCGGCGCGGCCGGACAGCTCGTCGACGACGATGACCCCCGCGGCGCCGACGGCCAGATCGGTCTGGCCCTGGCGCCAGGGCCGTCCGAAGGTGTCGGTGACGATCACGCCGAGGCGTGCGCCGGTCGCGGCGGCCAATCCCGCACGGAGCCGGCGGGCGGAGCCGTCGGGATCCAGCGGCAGCAGCACCAGTCGGCCGACCTCGACGTTCGAGTTGTCCACGCCGGCCGCGGCCATCACGAAGCCGTGCCGGGTCTGGGCGATGACGGTGTCACCGCGACGGGCCACCTCACGCACGGTCTCGTCGGTGATCGCGGCGAGTCGATCGAGCCCGTGGATCACCCGTCCCTCCGCCTTGCTCACGACCTTGCTGGCGATTACGACGATGTCGCCGTCGGCGAGATCGGGCAGCGCGGCGAGAACCAGTGCCGCGAGATCGTCGCCGGCGGCCACTTCGGGAATGCCGTCGGGCGCGACGATCACGAGCTCGGTCATCCGACGGAGCCGGTGGCCCGGGCGGGGAGCGTGCGGGCCAACTCGAGTGCGGCCGCGGCGATGGTGGCGGTGGCCGCCACGTCGGTCATCCAGAGCGGCCGGGCGGCGGCGGCGATACCCGCGTCGGTCAGGGCGTCGACTGCCGCCTCGTCGGCGGAGTCGACCAGCCAGCCGTCGACGAGCCCACCGTGCGAGCGGGCGCCGTAGTGGCGGCCGATTCCTAGCGCGCTGGTGTCCACGCCGACGCTGGGCAGCAGCTTGTCGGCCATCCCCCGCACGGGCGCGCCGGAGATGATCGGGCTGATCCCGACGACCGGTGCGGTGGTCGTCCGGACCGCGTCGGCGATGCCGGCGACCGCGAGGATGGTGCCGATCGACACCACCGGATTGCTGGGCGGGAAGAGGACGACGTCGGCGTCGAGGATCGCGTCGATCACACCGGGCGCCGGCCGAGCTGACTCGATGCCGCGGTAGAGGACGGCACTGGCCGGCGACTCCGCGTGCAGGCGCACCCAGTACTCCTGGAAGTGCATCGTCCGGCGTCCCTCGTCGGAGTTGTCGTCGGCGTCGATCTGGACGTGGCTGGCGACCGGGTCGTCAGTCATCGGCAACAGCCGGATGCCGGGCTGCCAGCGCTCGCAGAGCACCGCGGTGATCTCACTGAGCGTCTTGCCGTCGGCGAGCATGGAGGTGCGGACGAGGTGCGTTCCGATGTCGCGGTCGCCCAGCCCGAACCACGATTCGACCGCCCCGTAGGCCCGAACCTCCTCGAGCGCATGCCAGGTCTCGCCGGAACGGCCCCAGCCCTGCTCTTCGTCGATCCCGGACCCGAGGGTGTACATCACCGTGTCGAGGTCGGGGGAGATGTGGAGCCCGTAGAGGGTGATGTCGTCGCCGGTGTTGCCGATCACGGTGATCTCGAGTGGACGCCCGGTCCCGCTACCGGCCGCGATCAGGCCACGGAGGAAACGTGCGGCGCCGATGCCGCCGGCAAGCGCGGTGACGCGAAGCGGCGTGGCGTCGGCGGATGGGGCGTCAGCGGATGGGGAGCGGTCGACGGGGAACGATGCGTCGCCGGAAGGGGTCGCTGGCATGCGGCCCAGTCTGACGGACGGAGCAGGTCGGGCACGCACCGCCCGCGTGAGGGCAGCGGGCTGAGGGTTCGGGTGTGGCACGCTGAGTTGCCGACGACTGGTCAGGTCGCTCGTCCGTAGATCTCCGGTGCGAAATGCCCGGCCGAGCAGGGAGCGAGAACACCGTGACACAGCAGCCGTACCAGCCAGGCGGATCTCCGGGACAGGGCCCGTCCGCGGCCGGTCCGACGGGATCTGTGACCAGCTCGGGTGGCCCCGCTTCGCCCTCGCCGTCCTCGCAGGCGGTCGTCGCGACGGGCAGTGTGAGCGATCAGGCGAAGAGTGCCTCCAGCGCCGAACTGATCGGGGTGCTGGTGCTCGTCGGTGTCGCGTTGATGATGCTCGGCGGCTTCGTCACCTGGGGCAGGTACGGCTTCCGCGACGGGTCGGACGCCTGGTACGACTTCGTCGGCGTGCCCACGGTCCTGCTCATCGGCGTCGCGCTGGCCGTCGGGATCGGCCGCAAGCCCGGTCGGCGCGCCAGTAGGCTCGCGACGTTCGCGCTCGTCCTGCTCGGCGTGGGCGGCCTGTTCGGGCTGATCCTCGGGCTGGCGTCCGTCGGCTTCGCCGGCAGCATCGGTGGCGGGTTCGCGGCTTTCCTGCACCTGCTCGGCTCGTTCGCCGTGTTCGGCGCCCTGGTCGTCTACGCGCTCCGGTTGTTCAAGGCCGTGCCCGGTGTCCCGCTGTTCGGCCCGAAGGTCGCGCGTCCCATCCCGTCGCCCTACGGCGCTCCCGCTGCACAGGGTTCGCCGCATGCCTACGGGCAGCCGCGGCCGCACTACGGTCAGCCGGCTCCGACCTCCGGTCAACCTCCGTACGGGCAGGCGCCGCAGCAGTACGGGCAGCCCGCGCCGCAGCAGTACGGGCAGCCCGCGCCGCAGCAGTACGGGCAGCCCGCGCCGCAGCAGTACGGGCAGCCCGCGCCGCAGCAGTACGGGCA
>JAABUT010000613.1_pt1 | contig 53211 bp, 56 predicted proteins | sample 5559281 | NCBI WGS metagenome assembly JAABUT01 (sample SAMN10711880, study PRJNA513359) | rock metagenome | isolation source: Antarctica rocks | place: Antarctica: Victoria Land, Ricker Hills nord | collected 2016-01-04
AGGTAGATGTACGTAGGTGCGTAGTAGCTGACTGAGAAAGGGGAGCTGAATACTTTGCTCGAAGCTAGTGAAGCTAGCAAGGGGGTTAAGCGAATGCGTTAACAACAATTACCCCGGCAAGGTAGTATATGTTAAGGTAGGTACTAGGTAGCCTTGTTAGGCCAGTCCGATGGTAGAACCTACGAGTAATTCAAAACACGTCTGGTCCGTAAAGTGGGCAACAATGCTCTGGGGAGCTGTATATATTACGGTATAAATAAGATCCTTCGTATGTACCCAGTACATACTGAAGCGCTCGCTCTTTAGCCCTAACGACTTTGTCAAGGCGATGCAAACTGATGGATCAGCACACCCTCAGCCTTTAGTAGTACGGAGTACTTCCGTACGGAGTAGCTATTCTACTGACAATTCCCGAGTTTGAGGCCTCGACCTCGTAAAAGATATACTGTGTACATCGCACAAGGTGCAATAACTTGTAGAATGAAACAATGAGATCGTTATTGTTTACTCCCTCTCAATGATGGTACTCGGTATTGTGACTCCATTAACTTTGGTACCGACTACTCCGTACTGAGTGTACCATATTATTGTCAACCATTGCTATGGGCAACCCTAAACCTCGGATCAGCATTCGTCCCCTATCAATCCAGCCTCAGCCTAGCGTATAGGTACGAGTACTGTACCTAGTCCCAATCCCTGGCTGCAGCCCCTAGTTGGTGGAACGCCAGATCTTCCCAATTCCCAAAAGACGAAAGAACTCTCTGCACTCTGCAGTGATTTGCTTGACACGCTCGTTTCAGCAGTCGTCGTCACGCACTTCGCTACGCTTGCATCTTCTCTTCTTCTCAAGGCCTCTTCGTCCTTTGATAACCTCACCGTCATCGTCGTTGTATCTATACTAGTATTCATTCGCAGTGTATATTTCGCCTCTTTATTTATAGCGCTGCCGTCCCGCCCAGTAGTCTTTGTTTTGATTCTTCTGCAGCCAGGCGTGAAGCAGAAGAATCCAATGCAACTAAACGGAAGCTGAATGCCAGCCCTTGCTATCACTGGCAGAATACACCCCTCCAGTTGAACAGCATCGCCGACAGTCCGTCAGTTACGCATTCACTCACTAAAATCGGCTCCATTCATAAGACTCGCTAGGGTCTCGGAAAGTCAAGGCACTACAAGGTTCGAATTTTTGCATAGAATTACTGCGTGCAGCTCTGGAATGCTGCTAACCTCCCCTCAGCACGCAGAATCATGTCTTTACCTCGGAGACCCTCTGCAACCTCCCCCAAGCGAACACATGGAGCCTCACCATACCGAGATTCTCCATCGCGGCGGCGCGCTCGGCCCCAGGATCTCGAGACTGCTCCTCCGTTGGAACCCCCTCGGACCCCATCACACAGACCCAGGCAACAAGCATACATTCAGACTGAACAGTCTCCGAGGACCCCTGTAAGGGAAAAGGCGCCCTTGATGTCTTCGCACGAAGTCTCGAATGATATGAGCAGGAAACGCAGTCTGATCCGGCCTGAACGCAATCGGATTGATCGGGATCATCCAAATTATTACTACCGCCAACATGCTCAGAACATGACAGTCTACCCTTCGACCACCGGAAATGACCCAGTCATCGAAGGTCCGGAGGAGAATGAGACGATGATTTCGGATGAAACGGATATGAGAGCTTTGCGTAGAGATGATGATGGTCATGCGGATACACTATACTCAGACAACTCGCCTCCTCGCGGACGAGCTCGTGGCCCCGCGCCCGTTGTTGGAAATGGTAATAAACGTGTCCAGCGTAAACTGGAGCGAAAGCAGACGAAGATTCTAAGTGAGGAGGAAAAGAGGCGGAAGAAAGAGTTGGATGCTGTTAAACCACCAAGTCTATGGAATGTTTATTGCGCAATCATCACATTCTGGTGTCCAGGGGCCATTCTCTCTTGTTTTGGCAAACCGGCAAAGGCTCAACAGCGGGCTTGGAGAGAAAAGATGGGTCTCGTCAGCATAATTCTACTGATCATGGCCTTCGTTGGGTTCATCACGTTTGGCTTTACGGCAGCCGTGTGCGGTACACCTGGCCTCCAAATTCAAGCCAACCACGTTACAAATGGCTATATGATATTCCATGGGCGAGCGTACGACTTGGAAGGGTCTCAGCATCCTGCTGCTATGCCGGATATTCTGGCCGGTCAAAACATTTTGTATGATCTGCCACACAAGTATGGTGGGCAGGACGGCAGCTTTATGTTCCAGAACGTGAACGGGGCTTGCAAGGGGCTCATCACTCTCGCACAAGGCTCCAATGTCCCCACTAACGCCAACGGTGACCTTGCGTGGTACTTCCCTTGCACCGCCTTTAATCAAGATGGAATGAGCAAGCCCAACTTTACGACCGAGAACTACCTTGGCTATGCCTGTCACACAAGTGCCCTAGGGCGAAAGGCATTCTACAGTTTACGGAGTGCAGGAGACGTCTATTTTACTTGGGATGATGTCAAAAACCAAACCCGAAACCTCATGGTCTACAATGGCAATGTTCTGGATCTCAACCTCCTTGAGTGGTTCAACATTTCTCAAGTATCGTACCCAACGCAATTTGATGACTTGAGGACCAACCCTGCAGTGAAAGGTGTAGACGTCACCCATGCTTTCCAATCAGGCCCAGACAAGCGTTTAGGCCGATGCTTGTCAGAAATCATCCGTGTTGGATCAATCGATACGGACACTGTCGGCTGTATTGCGTCCAAGGTGGTTCTCTACGTGTCACTGGTCTTTATCTTGTCTATTGTAATGGTGAAATTCTTCCTTGCCTTGGCTTTCCAGTGGTTCTTCAGCCGGCGCTTCGTTGCGTCCAAGAGCTCTATGGGTGGGAATTCCAAGAAGCGCAATCAGCAGATAGAGGATTGGACCGACGATATCTACCGCCCTCCGCCAAAGATCAACGATCCTGCACCTGCGATGTCGGACAGGTCGAGTAAAAGAGGGAGCGCTTTTCTACCTACAACATCGCGCTTCACGAGTCCATACGCCACTGAACGTTCAGCGGCCAAAAAACGAACCGCCCCAACTACAATGGCAAGTCAGATTTCCAGTGCTAAACTGATGCGCCCCACCTCAATGTACAAACAAATCGATGGCAGCGAGCTCACGCTGCCGAGTTTTGATCCTACCACTAGGAACAGTGGTACTGGAAGCCGCTCAAGTTTGATGATGTCCGGACAAGATCCGAGATACTCAAGTGTTATGGCCGAGGTCGATGGGCCAGGACCTGCAGGATTTATCCATGAAGCGGTGGTACCACAGCCTCCGCCAGAATGGGAACCATATGGCTACCCCCTGGCTCACGCTATTTGCTTGGTGACCGCATATTCCGAAGGAGAGGAAGGTCTTCGTACTACACTCGATTCTATAGCAACCACCGAGTATCCCAACAGCCACAAGACAATCTTGGTGATTTGTGACGGCATGGTTAAAGGTCATGGGGAAGAGTTTACCACCCCTGAAATTGCACTTGGCATGATGGGAGACCATGCAATCCTGCCTGACGAAGTCCAAGCTTTCTCGTACGTTGCAGTGGCTAGTGGTTCGAAAAGACATAATATGGCGAAGATCTATGCTGGGTTCTACGACTATGGAGAGAGCTCAGTTATCCCAGCGGAAAAGCAACAACGAGTACCGATGATGGTAATTGTCAAGTGCGGAACTCCTGATGAAGCCAAGAAGAGCAAACCCGGCAATCGTGGGAAAAGAGATAGTCAAATTATACTGATGTCTTTCCTGCAGAAGGTCATGTTCGATGAGCGTATGACTGAATTAGAGTTTGAAATATTCAATGGACTTTGGAGGATTACTGGTATCTCACCAGACTTTTACGAGGTCGTACTTATGGTGGACGCCGATACCAAGGTCTTCCCGGACAGTCTTACTCATATGGTTTCCGCTATGGTCAAGGATTCAGAGATCATGGGGCTTTGTGGAGAAACTAAAATCGCCAATAAACGGACAAGCTTTATCACTATGATACAAGTCTTTGAATACTTCATTTCACATCATCTTTCAAAATCTTTCGAGTCCTGCTTTGGTGGTGTTACCTGTTTACCAGGATGTTTCTCCATGTACCGCATTAAGGCGCCGAAAGGAGGTCAGAATTACTGGGTACCAATCCTTGCCAATCCGGACGTTGTGGAACACTACTCTGAGAACGTGGTCGACACCTTGCACAAGAAAAATCTGCTCCTTCTAGGTGAAGATCGATATCTCTCGACACTGATGCTGAAAACCTTCCCAAAACGGAAGCAAGTATTCGTTCCGCAAGCAGTATGCAAGACCACGGTGCCTGAGCAATTCAAAATCCTGCTGTCTCAACGTCGACGATGGATCAATAGTACCATCCACAACCTCATGGAGTTGGTGCTCGTTAGAGACCTGTGTGGCACCTTTTGCTTCAGTATGCAAATGGTTGTTTTCATTGACCTAGTTGGTACTCTTGTCCTGCCAGCAGCGATCACCTTCACCTTCTACCTTGTCATCATCTCGATCATCAGCAAGCCCACGCCTGTCATACCATTAGTTCTACTAGCTCTTATCTTAGGGTTACCCGCGGTGCTCATCGTACTGACAGCTCATCGGTTTTCATACGTGTTGTGGATGTTGATTTACCTAATCTCGCTTCCAATTTGGAACTTCGTTCTTCCTGTCTACGCCTTCTGGAAGTTTGACGACTTCAGCTGGGGCGACACCAGAAAGACAGCAGGAGAGAAGACCAAGAAAGCCGGAATTGAGTACGAGGGTGAATTCGACAGTAGCAAGATTACCATGAAAAGATGGGGCGATTTCGAGAAGGGTAAGACATACTCTACTTGTTTGTACGGTACTTTAGATGCTGACCTACTGCAGAACGGCGCATGAAAGCACCGACGTCCGGCTGGTCCCAACAAGCTACCAGCGCTGGCGGCTGGCAATCGCAACATCAGGGCTATGAGAAGTACTCAGATATATAACGTTGGACTTCTGGACGGCAACACGTTCGAACGCTTGCGAATTATTGCTTAGGGCGCACCAGGTTATTTTGTATAGTGTTGGATTGTAAATGGTACAGAATAGTGGACTGTAATTGGTGTCTAAACGGCCTCATTGGTCCCTGCTGCATTTACGTAGAGTGCACTCGTTATGTACGCTGTTCCGGGGGGTGGGTCGGGATGTACAATCGTATCACGTGGACAGGCTGTTCTCTAACGCCTTGGTGGAAGACCCACCGTCTGATCGGAGGTCTGTCATTGCAAAGAAATCGATGATGGATTTCAGCTCCCAAAACATGCGCAAGGCAACAGGCTTTGGTATATAGAAAAATGTGATACGTCGTTAGCCATCCTACCGAGGGTGCGTCACATTTTACGAGAGCGCGCCAAGACACGAGAAGCTCGTCCCAGAAGCATATGTGATCTGTACCTAGCCGTAAAAGAATTCTACTCTACCCACCTCGGGGTCAGCAACTCTTCTCCTTGCCAGCACATCGAATCGTCAACTGCAACTCAAACCTTCGCTGCACTGCCTCGTCCAGCCCGAATCCCCTTTGCCATTTTCGAAGTTGCTTGCATGAACCAGACTGTGAGTTCCGCTCTGGATCTCCGATACATTGGTCACGCATGCAGAAGTACTTACAATTTAATTAGGCTGTTTCCTATCGGAGTTCCTCTGCAGTCACTTGCGGATACCCAAACCTATACCAGCTGTGCTAGCCAAACGGCCACCCGCTCGTTCACTGCTCCTGTCGAAGTTCCTAAGCTTCCAGCCTTATACCTCAAATCACCTCGAGCTACTTGCTTTGGCAGTAACCATTTTATCTATCCGCCCGCCGTTACACTGTTGCTTCCCGAAACATCAAGGAGAAGGATTAAAAAGGCTACGACCCCAATCGATCCCATCCAAGTCGGCAATCGCTCCAAGCATACCTGCATGTGGTTCTGTCCCTATCCGTCTTGCGGGTCTCTCTCATAAGCCCATAACTAAGGAGACGCTGGCTCAACTCATGCAAGCCGAGGTGTTCGGAACGTACACAGTCACGACGGTTTCGACAAGGGATGGGACACCTTGGGGTGGGGAAAGGTTATCGCATCTGCATAGTCTCTTGCAGGCATCCATGCCATTCCAGACGCTTGGTCACAATATGAGTCTTACATCATTCTTGTCCGCTACAAAATCTTTGTTTCGAGGACCGTACTGAAGATTGCCAACATATCTGCTAGACAGGCAACATCGACTTTTCACCAATTACACACTTTGCTATGCTACTCACTGCCTATCATCTGCCCAGTCACGTTCTAAGCTATGAGCTTCCCAACAGGGTCAGAAGATGTACTAAAACTACAAACATCACAACGTCGTCTCCATTACCTTACCGATGCAACGAGCGTCCCACTTGACGGAAATCCGTTATTAGCATCTGAGCAAGCACACGATATTGAACCTGGTCAAACTATAACGCCGCCAGCTTCGCCATCTCTATATATTGCCAACGCAACTTCTCTTGCAGCCTCCGCATCCCAGCCGTTGCAAGCTTTGGGAGCGCAGCTACCTGCTGGACTGGCACTCGGTCCACCGGGCATGGCTAGATCAGAAGGGTCGCAAGAACCCTCAGATAATGGAGATGATCCACAAGATGAAGTCCCTATAGCAGGTTTTCACGGCCATGAGATGGACCTTGATGAAGAATCAGGTTGGCCTGCCAATTCTTTGTCCACAGAGCCAGATTTCCAGTCTACATTACCATATATCCCCGCTACGCAATTGCATGGCACCTCCGTCGTTGCACATGACAGTGACCACCGTCCAGGTCTCGCCAATGAGTCAAACAGTCTGGCCAGTTCCATAAATGAACCACATGCTGAGGTCATGGATGCAGAGCAGAATGGGAACCATGAGCGTGACCATCATCAGATCTCTGCAGCAGCCGTTACTTTTGGGGTTGTTGTGCATGGTCAAAGTACGCCTTCTTTTCCTCTCTTTACCGCTTCTGAAGAAGTGGCATCTACCCAAGCACCATCACCCCAGCAAGGACATCCCCAGACTTCACCCGCGACATCTATACCATCTATAAACACCGCTCTTTTCCAAGCCGGGTTGCACCAACCAGATACCGGTGCCGCTGATCCTCAGGAGGCTGGGAATGGCGCCGAGAATAGTCAACCAATCTCCCCGAGTGATGATCCTTCTCCTTGGCAATGGTCATCACAAAATGCACTTTCTCAAGCGGTACCTCCTCATCTGGCAAATAACCTCCTTACTGACTTGTATGCTTGGGCCGAAGATGAGACACGCAACTTTGATGTTTGCAAATTCTTCGATTACTGGGAAGACGTGAATAGCGAACAACCAGACAGATATCCTCCTGGGCAGCTAGACTATTTCCCGCCCATTACTGATGAAACTCTTCAGGTCTTGCATAGACAGAAACGGATCAAAATTTCTATTGATGATCTGGATTATGACCACTGCGATTTTCAAGGTTTAGACTGGTCAGCTCTCGGCGTCACTCGAGAAGCGGCTCGAAACGTACGCAGGAAAACTTATGTGAACCACACCAATGTGTTGATTCATTTCGAACATCGAAGGAGGAGATATGAGCCGCTGTTCGGAGCCTCCTGCTACATGAATGGTCAAGGTAGGTCGTTTGCAAGAAATTTTGCGAATGGTGACAACCAATTCCGCTTCCGCCAGATGAACATGAAGTACAAGGTAACTCAGACTCACTTTCAGCTTCGGCACATGATGTCCGCAAGCTCCAAAAACTCGATCTTCTATGCCGGTTGGCAAGAGATTTTTTGTGTCAACCCAGAGATGGACTTTGAAAAAAGCGTCCTCGACCTAAGTAAACCGCACCGAGATGCCGACGCCCCAATACTGGGGAAGATATCGGCAGTATCAGCCACAGACGGCGTCTTGATTGTGGGTGGATTCCAAGGTGAGTACGCTATGAAATCCCTCTCGTCCTCATACGACGACACATACACTCCCGGCACCATCCCTCTGCGCGACGAAAACGGCAGCACAAACCACATCCATACCTTCCTGGACCGCCGCTCTGGTCTCCCCCAGGCCGTCTTCTCCTCCAACGATGACCGCGTCCGCGTCCTCGACTGCAATACTAATCGCATCATTCGCGAGCACGACTTTGGCTGGGCCGTCAATTGCTCCGCTACTAGCCCCGATGCTCGCCTCCGCGCTATTGTGGGTGATAACTGCTACCCGTGGATCGTCAACGCCGAGACCGGCGAGCGTATCTTCCGTCTGCCTGACCACAAAGACTACGGCTTCGCTTGCGCCTGGTCACCAGATGGTAGAAACGTTGCAACCGGTAACCAAGACGGCACCGTGCAGATCTTTGATGTGCGCTCCTTCGGCGCGCCCGTTGAATCTCCCATCCTAGCAACCGAAATCGGCGGCGTGCGCTGCATGGCGTTCTCGCCTGTCGGCAGCGGAAGACGCGCGCTCGTGCTCGCAGAAAGCGCGGATTACGTGCACGTCGTGGACGCCACGACATTCGAGAGCGAGCAGCGTTTTGAGTTCTTCGGCGAGATTAGCGGCGTCAGCTTCGTCCCTGACGGAGACAGTTTCTGGGTCGCAAACGCAGATCATGTGTTTGGTGGGTTGATGGAGTTTGAGCGTGCGGGAGTAGGCGGCGGATTCGGAATCAGGCAGGCTGAGGTTGAGGATGAAGATGAGGATGAGGGGATCTGGAATGATTGGGCGGAGGAGGGGGAGATGGACGGGGACGATAGAGTGGTGCAGACGGAGGGGTGGAGGAGGAGGAGGGGGCTGAGGTTGGGGGAGTTGGTTATTTGAACGGGCCGGGGGTGAAAAAGGTTTATTGATGTCATGATTTTGGAATGGCTACGGCGGTGAAGAAGGGCGCGTTGGGTTTGGGTAACGAGAATGAAACGCGATGAGGGTATGAGGAATGGTTGACTTCTGTACTTTCCTTTATGCATGCAATGGTCAGGGCATCTTATCCACTTCCTCCTGAATCCTCAACGCAGACTAGCACCAGTGCATCAAGGTCACACTTTTCCTTTTCCTCTCAATTTCCGCCGTCGTCGACTGAGCCAGCCCCCCCAAAAAACCTTCCAGGAGGATACCAAACCACTGGACTTGGAAACCACCCCGTCCGTCCGTCCGTCTTCGATCATCTGCCTGCTCTAGTTCAATTCCCTTGCCATCTCCACTCTCCCCACCATCATCATCATCATCACCTTTGGAAACCCCTCGTCGAAGAAATGTAATCGGGGGTGGGTGTTGTTGTTGTTGTTTTTGCTTCCCCCCCCTACCCTCTTCCCTCCTCCCCCTATCCTCTCCCTTCTCCCCTCATATCTAAACCCCCTTCCCCCCCCTCTCATATCTAAACCCCCCTCCCCTCCCCACACCAACCCCCAAAAACAGCTTCCACCTTCACCCACCCAGAATAAAACCCAAAAGCCGCCCGCAGGGCTTCCGTCTTTAGCGGTGCTCTTCTAAAGGGATGGGTGACTGGGTGTCGGGTGTCGGGTTGTGGTTTTGGGGGTTGGGGTTGGGGTTGGGGTTGGGGTTTGGGTTTGTGTGTTCGCAAAAGCGCTTCGTGGTAGTTCTTCTTGTTGTGGATTAAGGTAGCGATTGTTGTGAGAGGGAGGGCGGTGAGGGGGTTTTTGGGTGTGCAAGATCGGTTTGCAAGAGTTTAGGCCGCGCTCGCTTGTGAAGGATGCTAGAAAGTTATCAAGTATATACGGGAGAAATGAAATGTACATGAATCGTGGTACGGCGTTGAGACGGTAGGGTAAAGAAGTATATACAAAGAAACGAAAAGGCTATATACACAGCTCCTCTTGCTCACTCCTTCCCTCCTCCTCCTCCTCCTCCTCCTTCCCAGCACACCACCACCACCTCTCTCCGCTCCCAAACCACACACCACCACCCATCACGACCCAAACAAATGCCCCGCCCCCCAACTCCTCTCGACGCCAAAATCCCCCTCCTCCTTCCACAAATCATCCACAAAACTAAACATCGCGCTCCTCCCCCCAGCACTCGCTACAATCCCCCGAACCGCGACCTCCTGCTCCTTCTTCCCCGGCACCGCCACGCCGTTCGCCTCACCCGCGCTCGGCCACCCCGTCTCGAGGTTGTACGCTTCCAAGCCGGGGCAGATTTTCGCTAATATTACGAGTTCGGAGGCGACAAAGACGCCGGCGCTAGAGGCGTCGATGGCGGAGTTGAAGAAGGGGTGGATGTTTGCGGCGGCGAGATCGAGGACGGGACAGAGGGTTGTGGCGTGTTGGACAATGATGCTGAGAGGTTCGGTGGTGGTGACGGGGCCGGAGTAACCGGCCTTTGTGAAGGCGGAGCGGGCGTCGGTGATGAATTGGGCGAGGTCGGAGGGGCTGCAAAAGTTGTTGAAGACAGCCTCGTTGCCGACAACGATCATTTCGACAGAGGCCCAGGAGTTGCTTGAGGTGGCCCAAGAAGTGATTTCGCCAATCTGAGCGCGGGCGTTGGAAATACCGGTATGGGGGATGTAGATTCCTAGAACGAGGGAAATGTTGTGGAAGGAGGCTGCGGTGCCGACAGAGGAAAGGCCGGAGCAGTCAGTACTATAGAGGCGGATGGAGGTAAAACCTTTGGAGGCGATGGACGAGATGTCGGAGGAGACTGATGATGAGGATTTGCAGGTGCCGTCATGGTTGTAGGGAGAGTAGGTCATGCACCATTGGGAGCCGGAAGAAGAGGGAGGATGGTGGGTGAGGGTAGAGGAGGCAGACCCAGTTGAAGATGTGCTTGAGGCGGTTGGGGTTAGGGCTTGAGATGAGGAGATGATTGGAATGGAGGTGCTTGAGGCCGCCTGGCTGCTTGTTGCTGCTCGGTACTCGGCGGGCTGGATTACTATATAGTGTCAAACGGATGTTCTCATTGTACTCAAGTAGTCTCCGTAAGAGAAAGACTACACTTACGAGTTGGTTCGCCATAAGAGGTGGTATAAGAGGTAGAACAACCACATGTGGAATTTTCGGGAGCCTGGATGACATCCCTTGCTCCTAACGGCTGACTGTGGAAAGCCTGGTGCGCATGGTGTTGGCCAGCGGCGGCAGACCCGATAATCGATGCTGCAATTGCGAAAACAGAAGACTTCATTGCGTATTATTGATTAGAGCATTCACGTTCATAAGGGTATAAAGAGTTGACGTTGGATATATAAAGATTATGATAGTCTGGCTTGGTTACTTGCTCGAAGGGAGTGTGTCCGCTGAAAGAGTGAAGCGGTAGGAAATCAACACGCAATGAAGGAGTGATTTGAGAGCATGAGTGAGAGCAGCAAAGAGAAGAAGCAAAAGAACGCGCGCGGTCAAGACATGATCACAAGCAAAAAGTGGAGGAGATGAAAGCGCTGAACAGAGTTAGTCTGGCATCCAAATCCGGCGCCCTTTATATTAGCCTCATGATGGTTTTTCCAAGCTTGCCGCTTGGTCGGTCCGTCGTCTTTCATAGCAACAATGATTCTGTCTACCTTCTTGAGGAGTGAGACCTGGAAAGCTCAATTGGCTTGATTTGTATGCCATCCTACTCGGTCAGAAGGAAGTCGTACTCTAACGATGACCAGGTCGCTTCAAGGGTTTTGGTTGGTGTTGGAAAGGAACCTGGAAGGGTTCGTTCGGCCCGGCAAAAGATGCTTAAGCGCTTCGGTTAAGTAAGCATCAATTCCTGCCGTTTGCAATTTCCCACCTTTACGTCATACGTGTCGTGCGTGTGAACCATCTCATCCAAAGGTGAAAGGGGGCGACAACGACGTCGGTATGAAAATAAAATTGATATGTACTATACAAAATACAGCATTAGCAATTTTGGGATCAGGTCATTTCTGGAGCCAACGATACACTAGCAATTTGCTTTTCGTTCGTTATCTGGTCATATCACTCGTAACCTCTATGTTTGACTCTTAAGAGTCTACATCACAAGAACTTGCTTGCCATCCCCATCAAGCCGCCGGCTCCTCCGCCTCCGCCACCCATCTGGCTCTTCATGTACATCTTGAGTGCCATCTCTGCCGCTGATTTCACGGCATCTTGTTTGTTGGCATTGGGGTCCTAGAACAAAGGGAACACATGAGCGAAGTACCACGCGATTGTACTGCAGACTGACTTACCACGTTGCCTTGCGAGCTCTGCTGATCGAATAGCTTGCTTGCCTGCCCCATCGCCATGCCAATGAATTGATTCTGGCTGTTCCCCCCGCCTTGGCTACCCATGCCTCCGCTTCCCGCACCTCCCCCACCGAACATTTTGAGCGCTTGCATCGCAGCACCAGCACCCATGGTCTGGCTATCATGCTGCTGGCCTTGTCCCCCGCCTCCATACATAGCTTGATGGGCTCGGACGGCTTCAGACTCATCGACGTTGGAGTTGCCGATTTGTTGCTTGTTTCCCTGCAAGAAACCTAGGGCACTGGAGAACATGCTTGAGTCTTCAGGCGAGGAAGCGTGCTGCTGGGCGTGGGACATTGCACCGCCAAACTCTCCGTGCTCTTGTCCGCCGTTGTGATTGTTCCCTCCGTAGCCACCCTGCTGCCCATATTCTTGTTGTCTCCCACCTTGTGAGCCACTGCCATAGTCCTGCTGCCCATAGCCTTGCTGGCCTCCACCATACTGCTCTTGTCGGCCTCCGCCATAGCCCCCCTGCTGACCACCATACTGTTCTTGTCGGCCTCCACCGCCGTAACCGCCGCCCTGTTGGCCGCCGTCATTATCGTTGTAGGACATTGCGAGAAAATGGATTCAACAGATGAGAGGTTTGAGTTGTGGAGTTGTTCGTAGTGGGAGAGAAATGATTGTTGCGAGTCTTGCAAACTTGAATCAAGAGTTCTAGGATGAATTAGTAGTCACATCAGGCAAGTTTCGTCAGGGGCTTGCCGATGACGTGGATTGGAGGGGTACACATGGGGCAGTGTTGAACCTCATTCACCTTTCAGTCATGTTTGAATCCTTTTTTACCACACCAAAGTATTATTTTCAGACATGTTCTAAAATTGGATTTCTATCCTATATAGATCACCGGCTTCCCAATATCTCGTTCAATTTTTCCTAATATCTTGATTTCTCAAGACCGCCTCCCCAGGATCTGTTTTAAGATGCCATGATCTATCTCCTGGGCCCGTGCGATTCCATTGTCAAAGTTTTCCAGTCGCATCCCTCTTTTTCACTTCAAAGCTCTGTTAAATCTGCCTCGCGGAGACTCCGAGGTTTTCTTCATCTCGATAGGTCCGTGGAAGATATGACTATCTCGAGCCTACTGTCCCTCTCACCTGAGCCAACGTCGCTGTTGGAGCGCATTTCTGCACGATCGGGGATTTTTGGATTGGTAGAAGGAGAGAGGACCGCGTATCAAACTTTCAAAATGCCAGCACCAACGCCGTCAAGTCCTTTTTTTAGACCTCATCTCAGAAGTTCGAAGCTTCAAGAGGAAGACGCTAGCTCCTCTGAGAACTCTATATATTGAGGATCTGTCTCAGATTTCTTTTATCTCCTATCTTCAAGTAGCAAGCTGAAATTACTATTTCTGGGAGAGACGAGTTTTTGTTGGAGCGCAAGCATTACCATGCATATGGCGTCCCTTCAGGCTTTTTGAAACTCTTGAGATCTTCGGCTAGCCATCGTGCTCCCGCCTTTTGAGACAATCTCACAATCTCTCTCTAGGGCTGAAGGAAACGGTGGGGCTGTCTATAGTGGTAAATTTGGGTATCTTTCAATGCAGGTAAGGTATACTAAGATCTAGGTATCCTTAGTCCCATTGTCGACGTCTATATCGGTCTTCAAGACAATGACAAGTCTACAAAGGCTTTTTAGCGAGAACCCTCAACCTTACATACCCAAGCCACATGCTGCCATCTTCCTCATGGGTCATTACGCTTTTCAGCACGCCACAAACCTCAGCCACTGCTGCTTCTTTCTTTTCTGAGGAAGTGAGTGCTTCCAAGAAGTTCGCCCCCATTAGCCTCACCCATCCTTCGAACCCACCATCCTTTTCTGCCGTCGCCTTTGTGGGTCTGTATTCGAGTTCAGACTTTTCGACGTCAAAGCCCACCTCTTCGAGCATCTGCCGCATTAGCTGCTCTGACGGAAAGAACCATGGAGATGCATTTCGGGCTGCCTCGATGGTTAGACCCTGGTGAACCAGAGCTGCCAGGAGCGCAGAGTGAATCTCGGCAACATTCCCAGCACCTCCCATCTCGAAGACGAAGAACCCCCCAGGCCGAAGGGCCTTGTACGCAGCGCGGAGAACAGACATCCTTGCATCCGAGTCCCTCAAGATCCAATGCAGAGCCGCATTGGAGAAAAGCTTGGTGTATGCGCCATGCTTGAGATCCGGGGAAGCTTCCAAGTATCTGCAGTCTTGCACGTGCCATGTAAGGTCGGGTACTGACCCGTAAGTTTTTTGCGCAGCGTCAATCAAGTTTGCTGAGGCATCGAAGCCTGCGACAGAGGCGCACTGTTTCTTGATCTTTGCGGTGAGAGGGCCATTACCGCAACCTAGATCCAGAATGACATCTGAGCCCTGAGGGTCCAGCCAACTGACAATCTTCGACGTGAGTTCAGGAACAAAGGAGGCCGAGGCCGAATATGCCTGGTGGGTCCAGTGGTCCTTGGGTTGCTGTCGAGCCATTGTTTTTTTTCTTTTTCTTTTAGCTTTCACTGTGGAGAAAGTAGTGTCCTTTGAAAGAGGATCTAGAACTTCGGCTGTGATGATATGTAAAGCTTCTGTTCATGTGTGGATCCATCTCTTGAGTATTCACGTTAAGAGGCCTTCAAACGCCTTCTGCCTATCCGCCATGTCCGGCATCGGAGCTCTGCTGACACAGCAATGACTAAGCCGGAAGGCTGACTCCCGATTGGGTAAGATATCCTCCGAGGTCCCTCAGACTTCAGTATTGCTTCAATACATTAATGGTTAGTAGTGGCTTTTTGCGCCAATACGCTCTTCTATTCTCGGTGACACTTCGGCTCTTTTCAAAGAGTCCGTGCTTAGTGAAACTAGCAAGTCATCGGTCCACCAACGAGACGTATGTAACAGAACTTGGACGACCTTTTGTTATTGCGTAGAGACCAGAAAACCATTCTTGCTGCTGAATCCAATTGTAGAAAGAAGGGAGGTGGCATAGGCCATGTCATAAATCAACAATCTGGGGACACATGACGAGTTCGTGAATAATAAAGTAAGTATTCACGGGAGTAGCACGATTGGAGCCCAGGATCGAGATCACACGACAAGAAGTCCAACATCGTGTTGTTGGACGGCTGGGAACCGCATTGTGGCTGCTCTAACCTCTTTACTACGTCAGGTATGCTCCAGATGTCGGTTATATTTACCGAGAATTGTCTCGGCCTGACCGACTTGCGCATTTCTATACAATTGCCAACACCGAAAGACACAGGCGACAGCAGCTAACCCGGAGAGAGCGAGAGACAGACTGTTGTACGGAGGTAACAGTAGCTACTAACAATGATAGGCCCTGTCCGACGTATGCACGCTGCCATTCGGGAAAGAGAATCCTCCTGCATGTTTCACTACATTATAGGGTGACAGAGCCATGGTTCAGAAGTCGATCAAAGACATTACTCACAGCAGTGTCTATCCTGCGATTTTGCGATTTTCAATGTCAACCCGGCATATTATTTCGTTTCCAGCGCACCATTTATAAAATAATTATTGTTTGCATCCCCCTGCTGCTACATAGTTCTATGTATTTCTTGTTCTGCCGTTTGCGGCTTAAAGAAGAATTTCTTGTCTAAGACGATAATTTCCCTAATTTCCCCACAATCTTGGCCCGTCGCTTCCAACGCCATTGACCGCATTTAAAACAGCGACTAAAGAAAGCGCCAATCTTGCAGATCCGAATTACGGACTATGTATTCCGTATTTCGTATTTCGTAGATATTGCTTAGTGTTACATGGTCGAACTGTCTCCCAGCCAATCGTTAGGCCAAGTGACGGCCGTACCGGTACCATGATTACTCCTACTACCGGGTACGTTCATCACATCCTTCTGCTCGGACAATTACGATGTATGAGTAGACCTATACGACTTGATGACTGACTGTTCGCAATCCGAGACATGGTCACCTGTTCTGCATGGTGGCAACCCTACCGTACTACGTACCTTGAAGACCACGGGTGCCAGCAAATCAGACGGTTACGGTTTATGTGACGTGCAATACATAGTAACCCTGTTCTCGGGTCAGCATGGTTCGACGTAGTGTGTAATAATGCGGTGGGTGGTAACGAAATCTTCGCCCCTACCTTACCCTTACCGTCACCACTCAACTAGCTTTGCTAGCCACTTCTTCCTGCTTTACTCCGTACCCATCTCCCGCTTCAAGGCAGACCGCGGATTGTTCGGGCAGGGGAGCTAACCCTCAAACTGTGGAGTCTCCGCTTTCATCACCTGCCATGTGTGCGAAGAGCCTGGGGATTTAGGATTTATTATTTATTACTTCTTACTTCCATTCGTGAGAACCCTACCTCGCACGCTAGCAGTAGTGGGAGGTCCAGAATCCCCGACCCCCACCAAAAGGTATATTAAACCTCATCCCCCCCGCCCTGTCTCGGGCCCTGCATCCTCAGCATCACCTCGATCGGTTTGCATTGAAACCTGCGAGGTCGTTTTCTGGTGCCATTGTACTTCTTCTGGTGCAGCAAACATCTTCTCGTTGTTCGGGGTTTTCAGCACTTACACTGGTTCATCATGGGTCTCATGTTGAAGAAGCCCGAGCATGTGGCAGGCTCGACGGCGCCTGCCATCATAGTCGGCCTGTTCGTTGCCTTTGGTGGTATCCTTTTCGGGTGCGTCGTCTGACTGAGACTCCTTTCCGGACATCAAGATATTGATACTGTTACAGTTATGACACGGGAACGATTGGCGGTATCCTGGCTATGCCATATTGGCTGAAGACTTTCTCAACCGGTGCTCGCGACAAAAATGGACTGCCATCAATCACTGCCACTCAGTCATCGCAAATCGTTTCATTGCTCTCTGCTGGTACATTCTTCGGTGCATTGACTGCTTCGCCCATGGGAGACATGTTGGGTCGTCGATTGGGTTTGATTGCCTCGACTGGTGTCTTCACTTTCGGTGTCATCCTTCAAACCGCTGCAACTTCGATCCCGCTTTTCGTCGCTGGGAGGTTCTTTGCTGGTTTCGGGGTAGGCCTGATCTCAGCGTTGGTCCCTCTTTATCAATCCGAGACCGCGCCCAAGTGGATTCGAGGAACCATTGTCGGATGCTACCAATTAGCCATTACCATTGGTCTCCTCATCGCATCCATCGTCGATAATGCTACGAAGGACCGTAATGACACCGGATCGTACCGCATCCCAATAGCCGTGCAATTTGCATGGGCTATTATTCTCGTTGGTGGAATGCTCGTGCTTCCCGAAACACCCCGTTACCACATCAAGAGAGGACGCAATGAAAAGGCCGCCAAGGCTCTTGCCAAACTGAGGAGACTCGATATTGACCATCCTGCCTTGGTCGAGGAGCTTTCTGAAATCCAGGCTAATCATGAATACGAGATAAGTCTTGGTGCTTCTACCTACATCGAATGCTTCAAAGGAAATCTCGGCAAACGTCTTGCTACTGGCTGCTTGCTCCAAGGTCTCCAGCAATTGACTGGTGTCAACTTCATCTTCTACTACGGGACTTCCTTCTTCACTAAATCTGGGATCAAGAACGCCTTCACTGTCAGTATCATTACTGGTGTCACCAACGTTGCGTCAACCCTTCCCGGTTTGTACCTCGTGGAGAAATGGGGTCGTCGCCCGCTTCTCATGTTTGGCGCTGTGGGCATGTTCGTTGCGCAGTATATTGTCGCCATCGTCGGCGTTGCGGACCAAAGCTCTACAGCAGCTAACAAGGTTCTTGTTGCCTTTGTCTGCGTTTACATCTTCTTCTTCGCGTCATCATGGGGCCCGATTGCCTGGGTTGTCACTGGAGAGATCTTCCCGCTCAAGAGCCGTGCCAAATGCCTATCCATGACGACAGCCACCAACTGGCTCCTCAACTGGGCTATTGCCTACGCGACCCCTTACCTCGTCAACTCCGACCCCGGAGACGCCAATCTTGGGTCCAAGGTGTTTTTCATCTGGGGCGGCTTCTGTCTGATCTGTTGCTTTTACGTGTGGAGCTTGGTCTACGAAACCAAAGGTCTCTCGCTCGAGCAGGTCGACGAGCTGTACGCCAAGTGCGACAAGGCATGGAAATCCAAGGGCTTTGTGCCATCGGTGTCATTCCAAGAAGTGCGGGACATGGGCCCTCAAGGTCGTTCGCAATCCCTGGCCGACATCGAGGCTGGTGCTGGCCGCAAGAGGTCGGTCGCTCAAGTCGATAACCACGCACTGAACGAGAAGTATTAGGGGGGGGGTAGTATACTGTAATGATAGCGGGGCGGTTAAGGGAGGTACTTTCGGAGTCGATAATTCGAGTCTTTTGCATACAATTGGCTTTAAATGAGCTCAATTTATGTATATACATGATGCAAAACCCATCCCACTGATCCTCGAGAAGTTGGAACTACGGCGTTAAGGAGGTTACTTTCGACGTCCATGTGAGCCAACAGCCGAGCTGGAAACTGTACAGCCGACGCGGTGCCGTCTCTTATGTCCTGCTCACCCTCGTTTCGCGGCTGCTATGGCCTGATGATTCACTTTTTGACCCCAGTCAGTCGGGGCCTGCGGTCTTTATGTAGACACCTCATGCTGTCGGCCAGTCGATGGCAAGACATGAGTATATAAGGGTGAGCACGTGTAGACCTCGTCAAAGCAGGGGTATCCAAGTTCGCCTAGCTTTAATCGGTAAAAGCCCTACTTCAAGCGAGTTTGACCCGCAAGGGCTTCTCATCCACTGACAGCAGAGATGCTTATCTCTCTGCTCCTGCCTTTATCTGCCAATGCACCTGGGGTGCATGTTTCGAGCGCCCTATCAAAAGCCTTTTGATCTGCAGAACTGCAGCCAACCTCGAGCTCTTTCATTCATTTGCATCTTCCCTGGCACACGACTCGCGTGGGCGTACGGATTACGGATTACAGATTACAGTACGGAATACCTACCTACTCTACATCCGTCCATCTGGTCTTTTGGCATTAAACACTGTTGAGCGCTTTTGCTTGCAGACAAAAGAACGACCCCATCAATCGCGTCTAAACCTATCATCCATCATCCATCCATCATCTCTTCCACTATCCCACGACTTTCTTCCCTCGAGCCAATTCTCGTCCGTGCGCTAGCTGCAGCTTATCCCAGACGTTTGGTATCATAGCCGACCTGCTCGATTGTCAGTTACCCTTCGAAACCCATTTATGTCGCACGGGCAGCCCAAACTCAACAACAAAGGCTCTTCAGAACATTCGATGACTTCGGCTACGTACGTGTATCACTGACCTCCAACTCGTCCAATCCTCGGCTTCACCTGACAAACCCCGAGATGTCGCGCGTTGGGCCAACGAATTAATTGCGCAATACATTTCCGTGTCAGCTGAAACGCAAAGGCCTCGGATGGTTCTAGAGCGCAGTGCGACGAGTAAGTGGTTCCAGTACCATGGTAACCTACCTAATCACCAGTCAACCAAGATTGTTCAGGACCCCCCGATCGAGCCTTTCGAACGTCAAACGCTAATGGCTGATAGAAAACTAGATTATTCGAGCGGACCGTTACCCTAACCACCAACTGCCCACCCCAAACACAACGGCTGTGCCTTTGTACGAGAGGAACCACCTGAGCTCCGTATCGTCGATATCCCCCGGCTGCGAAACCATGACCGCCGTCGCCGCCTTCCAACCACCTCTTCTGCCGGCGTCTGCTCCATTGTCCAGTACTTCGTCGTCTCCGTCTATTCAACGAATTACAGATGGACTGCCTCCCAAGTCCAAGTCTGCAAAGGGGAAAGACCTTAAAACGGTTCGAGGTCGGCGAGAGCGCCCATGCGATGCCTGTCGGAAGAGGAAGAGCAAATGCGTCATCAACGATGGCCAAAAGAATAGTTGCGCAGCATGTGGTGTGCATGGACAAGAGTGCACATATCTGGAGGATCCTCAGCCACGAAAACGAAGGATGGACGCCGATGGGAAGGAGATAGATTCAAACAAGCGAAGGTCAGCATAAACCACAGTTGGAAAGCGTGACTGCTCACATGGCTATCTCTTCAAGGTCAACGATATCCGACTCGCAGTCGGAAAGTACGGCCGATGGATCACTAAGTACCAAACGCGGCAGTGTGTCTTCGAGAGCCATGTCCGGGCGGGCTGTTCCAACTCCATCAATATCCGAATCGTCTCTGGGCAATCTACAGCATTACGGAACTCACATCGGCTACACTACGGAGCTTGAACCGATTTTATTCGACATCTCCCAGACGGCAGGAACACCCGTGAATAGAGCGAGTTATCAAAAGCCCGATGGACGAAATGCCTTCTTGCTTGACCAAACCGAAGACGATAAATTCGAAAACGACCTGTATTCAGACAGTCTGCTGATCATCGAAAATCTCGTAGGTTCTCATGGCCCGTCCTTGATCCAGCATTTCAAGACCATGACCAATCGCAACTTTCCAATCGTCGAAGATGCCTTCTTTCACACCTACGAAAGCTACCAGAGAAGTAGCCTTGACCCTGCTCTGCTCTCTGCGGTGTACGCTATCGCAGCGTCATCTCCAGCGTATGTGAACGAGGCGGCCGCGTCAGTGGAGCTAGACCTAGTGCAAGTGGAAGATATCGCGTTCCGATGGTTTGCACATTCCATATCCAAGCCAACCTTATCAACCATGCAGGCCGGAATACTTCTCATGCAAAGACCCAACATCGACTCGAAGACTTTGAATTCACAACTGGTGGGTATCGCCTATGAACTCGGTCTGCATCTTGACTGCTCTTCCTGGACATTATCCGAGGAAGAGCGTAGCTTAAGGAAGAGATTAGCTTGGGCTTTGTATATGCAAGATAAATGGTGTTCCCTGATCCACGGGCGGCCTTCGTCGATTTCTAAGAACCACTGGGCTGTCCGAGAACTCGTGGAGAATGACTTTGTAGTTGACAGCAGGATCCTTGATGATCAGGGACCCGTGGAGGAAGTCCAGCGTGGTCGAGACCTATTTTGTCAGATGGTCGCCCTTACCGAGATATTATCCACCGTCTTGGATACTTTCTACACTCTCAGGGCTATGCAAGAGGTGGACGATGCAGGTCGGAATGGTACACGGCTGATATTGGAAAAAGCGAAGCCTGTGCAGCTAAGGCTCAAGGAATGGTTCATGCATTTGCCTAGGAGTCTGAAGATGGATAGTACGATGACGGGCAAGCCATCTGCAACTGGTGAGTGGAAGTTCTCATGGTCACGTCTTATGTACTAACCACATCAGGGTATCTTCACTTGGCATACTTTGCAACCGAAATCACTCTGCACCGATGCATTATACGCTCTTTGAGCTCAAGTAGTGCCGACACTTACCTCTCACACGTCTGCCGATCCGCTGCCAAGACCCGCCTCATATCGGCAATGGACTTCGTCAACCGCCTCCGCCCCGAGCACCTCAGCTCCTTCTGGTATTTCCCCTCAAAGGTTAACTTTGCGTTAATTGCCACGTTTGGGAATCTACTGCTGGCTACTGCCCCTTGTCAAGAAGAGGTGGAATTCTACCGTACTCGCCTTTCCGAATACAGGTGGACGCTGTGCGTGAGTTGCAAAAGCGCCAAATTCCTGGCCTTTGCTATAGACTCGCTTGACTCGTCCTTGAATCTTCTGAAAAGCCTACCGCCGAAACCATCAATATCTCAAGTCGGCCCGCAATCAATGCCTGCGCCTGCAAGACCGGCACAAGGCCCATCGCCACCTCAAGACGATGTTCGACGTAGTGCGACCCCGATGTACCTCGAGCAATTCCCTCAATACACCCCTGCAATGACTTCTCAACCTAGTTCCGTTCGTGCCTTTGAAGCCGGACGACCGTCATCCACTACGTCGGGCCTTGTCACTCCTTCGATCTCCAGCTCAGGTGGCTCGACCACAAGCGAAGCGTTTCGAGAGCCGTATGGGAATATAAGACCGATGGATCCACCAGAAGTCCATCGTTCAGCGGCTCCTTCCCTTTCCGGCTCGAGCTTATCGTCCACGTACGAATCCTATGTCGACACATTACGACATCCACAAGAAATGAATATGCCCGTAGCGCCCGTTTGGTTTATTGATGGCCATCACGATCATCAGCAATAGCATTTTGTGGGGGCGTGTAGGTACATGTCTTTGTTGGATACTTGTTTTTTGATACTTTATACCCCCTTTGTAGTTATATATCACCATGGCCTAGATTCCATAAAAAAATCGCTCGCCTTACGATTGCATATAGAGAGTACTCCAGCTCTTGGAACTATCTCTTAACGATCTGATCTCACGGCCACATGTGACAGGCTACGCACCAACCACATCATGTCAACAACCCCATCATTCGACTCTCTTCGCCGCTAGTACCTCCGTTCTCATAAACCAGCACCCACAGCTCCCTATCCCATCCCATCCCATCCAGCCTCCACCCATCATCCCACCCAACACCCCCTCTTCCACAACAGCCACCCCCCAACTCCCTCCACCCCATCGCCCTCTCCCCCCCAACAAAAAAAGGACATCCTCCACCAACACCAAACTTCCTTCTCCACAGCTCCCGCTCTCTCTGCTTCTCTCTCAAAGCCGCTACAGCATACCTCCACCACCCCAGATTCGCGAGGAATGGGTTCAGTCTACTAGAGACATGTGCGAGCACTGCTTCTGGATATTGAGGGGGGTTGTTGAGGGGGGTTGTGGGACTTGGGGGTGTTGGGTGAGATGCTGCAAGTGGGATTAGAGTTGTGGGTGTGTTGGTGGTGGGATGGATGGGTGGGTGGGTGGGTGGGTGCTGGGAGGCTGGCTACTGTGAAGGGGGTTGGGTGTTGGGTGTTGGGTGTTGGGGTGTTGTGAAGGGCTTTTGGACGTGGAGTGGAGTGGCGTGGTATGGTATGGTATGGTATGATATGGTATGGTATGGGTTCTAGGGGGGGTTCAGCGTCCAGGAGGTTAAGAAAAGTAGGTGATGCATTTTTAAAGGAAGGTGAGATGGATTATAAAAGTTGGCCTTGGAAAAAGTTGTGGGTTTCCTGTTTGTTGTAGCTGGCGTGTGGCTGGCTCTCTGGCTTTTTGAACAGGTCGTTGTTCTTTGGGTGACGGGGAGGGTGAGTGAGGTGGGGGAGAGAGAGGGAGGGGGGGGGGGGAGGGAGGGAGGGAGGAAGGAAGGAAGGGAGGGAGGGAGGAAGGAAGGAAGGGAGGAAGGGAGGAAGGGAGGAAGGGAGGAAGGGAGGAAGAGAGAAAGAAAGAAAGAGAGAGAGAAATTAGAGAAATTATAAAAAAAAAATTGAAATGAACTTGAAATTGAAGCTTTTTGAACTTGAAATTGAATTTGAAAAGAAGCGAGAACGCGAAAGGGATGGAAAGGGATGGAATGGGATGGAATGGATGGAATGGAATGGTTATCTAGATTTTTTTTCTTTCTTTTTTTTTGAATGGCTGCTGACGGGATACTGTGGATGTGGAGTTTCGCCATCTTTGGGAGAAGGAGGGGAGGTTATTGGTAGAAGGAGAGACACGGCCGGGGGGGGGGGTTGAAGAACCGGACTAAACAAATTGATCAAGCGTGCGAGTACATACATAGCTACGTAGAAGGAGATGATGAATGAAAACGAGAAGAAGAAGGGTCTGACGGCTGTCTATGTAGAGGAGGTTTGGGATGTTGGAACCGCGGGGGGGGGGGTATTTCTGATGATTAAAGAGCTGTGGGTAAAGCGACAGGGATGGCGGAGAAGGAGATTTGTTTTTTTTTTCCTTGGAGAGAGATGAAGTAAAGGCTTGGTTGATAAAGGGGGGATTGCGGTTGAGCTTAGAGACTTGGACGGGTGGATGGAGAAAGGGTTGGTGGATGCGGTGAGGTGGGGTGGAGATAGGGGAGTGGGTGCTGGAAACGAGGGATGGGAGATGAGAGAGGGGAGGTAAGAGGGGAGGGTGGGAGTTGGTTGGTACGGCTGGGGTGTGGAGGATGTGTGCATGAGGGGACGGGAGGTTGGGGAAGGCGGGTCACGGAGGTGGAGAGGTGTCTGTTGAAGACAAATCCATTCCGAGCGGCATGGCAGAGGTGGTGTGCGAGGATAAATGAGAAGGATGGGTTGGGGGTGGTTTAGTGGACGAGATGCGGTTTGAAAGAACGGAAGTTTGTGAGGACTACATAGCTTCTGCAAACTGGTCTTGTTAGAGATGGGTCGTATGGAAATAGAATAGAAGAGGTGCTGTTGCGGGGGAAAGTAAACAAGTGGTAAAAAGTTTCGATTCGAGCATTGTCGGTCGTAAGATGTGGAAGTAAAAGAAGATTTGACGTGCGAGGGGCGAGACAACGGGGATGAAGAGGGATCTGGAACTTGGGGAGGTGGTTGTTGCAGATGGACTGATCTGGTACAATTGCACATTTATGCTGTTTAGAAGCGTATAACATCTTCTCGCCCAAGACGAAACGCACTTGAGTCGAAATATGTAGCTCTGGTGTCATCGCTTATTCAAGTACCGGTTTTATGGTTTCTCCAAGTCTCCCTTTGTCAGCGTATCCAAGTCTCTATTGTCAACTTCTCCATGTCTCTCTTTCCCAGCGTCTGAATGTCACTCTTTGAATTCGTCGTAGTAATCCTTGGGCTCGCTTGACGAGAACGCTTCAAGGGTTGGAAACCCTTCCATCCTTTCTACCATGGTGATTGCAAGGTCTGCAGTGAATTCCGAGGTTTGTTCGAGCCAGCGTCGTATGCTGGGTAGATCGTAATGACCGGCCGTCATATAACAAGAGAACAGCCCAACCAAGAGCTTTCGAAATGACGACTGTTTTGTAGAGTAGGCGTAAATATAGGTCACCACGGAAGGTGGAAGTGGTCGTGACTCGAAATTATTCCCAAGCACGAAGAACTTATCAACGACAAGATTATTGAGTTTGCTGATACCATATCTGCCTGCGAAAACATGCAGCTCTGCCAGCTGCTGGTAGCAATCGGGAGCACCTTCCGCATTGGTTTCACCCGGGAGCTCAAAGTCTTTGGTGTATAGCCATTGGACGAAGCGTTCCACAACATCTTTGGATTCGTGTGGGAGTAGCATCATTTACTTGGAGTTTTCGATGACTCCCCCCATAAAGTTGGCTTTGAAGACCAGTGAGGCTTGGCAGATTAGGTGCTTGTGGACACGAAAGATTCCTGAATCTGCCTCTTCACCGACGTGAAGCATGACGATGGTCGACCTATATCGAAGCTGTAGCGCTCTGTAAGGGAAGGACGTGAAGGATCACTGCTTACCTTGCACGATCTGGAATCTGTTTAGCCATGTTGCAGTTGGTAGGTACAGTCAAGCAATTTGTATTGAATCAATCAGGTTGCTTGCAGTACGGTTGTGGTGAGGTGGATGGTAGTATATGAAAGTTATGGGGTGAGGTGAGGTCGAGTTTTAGATGTTTTGGAGTAAGGTTACTGCGAAATTGACGAAGCACACTACTTGAATCCACTGAATGGACATCGATATTAGAACTGTACATGTTTGAGTTTCCTGGAATAACTCAGTATACACCACTTCTGGAAATCCGTTTTCCATTACGTTGTCTATAATATGGCTGAACCAATATTAGCTCTCCGTCGCACGCTCGCATCACTAATTCCTTTCAACTATAGAAGCTGGACTACAGCATTCCAGATAGATTCATTGCTAAGGGAACAATATCAGCAGCAGTGAGAAACAAAAGATCTTCTAAGGCTCGACTTACCCACCAAACCCGATTGTCAGGTATTTGAACACGAGGCTCAGACACTTGTATAGCTTTGGTCTCTACTTCTTGAAAGATCGCTGGACGTGCCTGCAGTGTCCCAAGGTCTTTAAGAATTCATGTACAAAAGCTTTTCATAAATTTCCGGACTATATTATTGTACTTTTGCCCATTGCAGATATACATCTCTTCTAGACCCTATTCTTGACATCTTCGTAGTAGAAGGATCTCCCTTTTGTAAAGGGGCTCTGTAGCGCCGGTCTGTGGAGTCTCTTGCCCAAGGCAATCGCCAAATCTGCTGCGTACTCTGGGACTTCAAGAAGACATTCTGGGGTGGATTCTTTGCTAAACCAGCCGAAGTCGATATGCCATGCAGCCCAACCAACCAAAAGTTTCCGGAATGACGACTTCATAGTAGAGTTGTTATAAACATAGGTCACCACATGGTGGGAAGGTGGACGACATGATGCCTCATGTAGTTCGAACAACTGATCGATAATCCCGTTCTTTAATCTACTAACATCATATTTGTCCGCTAGCACATAAAGCTTAGCCAGCTCCATATAGCGTTGGTCCTTGCCCATACACGATAAATCATATCGTTTGGTGTACAGCCAGGCAACGAAACGCTCGAAAGTATTCACATCGTCTTCCTCGAGATGCATCGAACGCTCAGCAGCCTCTGAAAATTCAGACGAGAATGCAGCCTTGAAGAAGGTAGATATAGTGCAGAGGAGGTTCATATGAACTTGAAATGCTGCTTTTTCTTGTCCAACATAAAGGCTGACGGTCGCGACATCGCGAAATCTGAGAGTCAATGGTCAGCAGCCGCAACGTCAGGTCTTAAGTAGAGAATGTGTACCTTCGTTTCGCCGGTGTTTCACCCATTTCGATACGATTACAGTGTGAATCAAAGACTCGGTAAAATGAGTTGTGTCTCTGAAGCGCCTGGGCGGGAAGCGGTTGAATGCCGCCGGTGTTTCTGGGCGCCTGGGGTACTTGACACATCTCCTATAACTTCTACAGACGTGTGTAATATGGTTCGCCTTTCTTACTTGAGATGGCTCTGTGCTTTACTATGGCTGGCTCTTGGATGAAGCATATCATAACGGACAAAGCCCATCTAGCTTCCTCCCCGATCGCTCGCTAGGTCTTCCAAGTGAAACGCACCCATGACAGAAGGCGGTGTCTTGACTTTGCGCCTGCTCTTCGGAAAGATTCCTTGACCTACTCCTACTTCCATCATTACAAGGCCAGTAGAGGGCCTCATATCAAAAGAGTGTAAGCTGCCAGGCGGCAGTACCTTGCGAAAGCGTATCAATGTAGAAATTTAAATCAGCTATATAATGGCTACTGAAGTTTTCTTCTCACTTTCGCTATTGTATGTATTCATCCTACGTTGAATATAGTACATCACTGTTGAGTCTCGTTTGATCCTAGCCTTACATCTACAAATGGTTTCTGCAGCGCTATAGCACTTTGAGCATATAAGTTTTTGCAGTCGAGTACAACCTCTATCCGGAAAGGGCTAGTTTGAGGACGAGCATACATTCCTCTACTTTCTTTATGAAATGCTTCTTGAGCATCACCTCAACCGAAGACATTGAATTTTATTGTGCTAGTGCCAGGTACTTGGCGTGTCTCGCAATACTCCACAAAGGTGGACATTGTACAGAATAGACGTCCGGAGTCCTCCCAGTTTTCTCATTATTCCGCATTCAGATTCCTCAGACGGGAATTATGCGGGATCGATGGCTATTCTCAAATACATTGTTGCCTTTAACGGTACGACAAATTAGGCAGTCTGGGTCTTCGTGGCACCGCTTGCTGTATTCGAGTTGGAACAAGTCAAGATTGAAAGGTCTAAAGGAGGTTAATGTCTTATTTTCATGATAAAAAATCCAGGATCGAAAGCCTAAATAGAGGGTGAGGCCCACGTTCCATCATACTTTAGATGAACTTTTCCGAACTCCTGAGAATCTCATCGCCATCACAATCGAGGGCACACTGGCTGTCTTTGAGAAGGAAGCCTACCCTACCAACCGTTGATCTTGATGCTTACCTTTCAACCACCACGGAGTAAGGCAATCTTCTTTTATCTCTAGGGTTGTGATAACAAATGTCAAAATGGCACGCAGAAGAGGAAGGGGAGCCGCCAGGGGAAGAGAACGTGGAAGTGCGAATCCTTCTCCAGATGAGCCTCTAGTCGGGCATGCAAGTGAATCGCTATCTGACCATTGAATCCTGCTTCAAACCCCAACAATTCGAATGACAACGCCTTTGATAACTCAAATGAACACGTCACGGCATTCTGATGTAGACGATACCCTAGACAATCCAATGACCCGGATGACCCCAACGACCCGGATGACCCCGACGACCCCGACGACCCCGACGACCCCGACGACCCCTCTAATCCTTCTACTCAGACGCCGACGACGCATCACAGCATTCTGTCTTAGGTCCTTGTCCCTTTGGGTGCTTTATCAAGGGTGTAACGACGACAGCAACGAGCCCAACATCGAAGGAGACTGTATGTGCGATTGTCCTAGGTGCGACCCAAGCGTCAGCCAAAGACCTCAAAGACTCCGTAGTGATTATCGCCAAGGTCGTTTCGCCGCTCCTGGATGGGTCAACCTTTCCACTCCTCTACCTCTAGGGCCACACCGAGTTCCCAGCATTGGAAAACTGATCTTGTTCCAGATGTAACGCATATAGTCAGCGAACATATTGGCGGATTCGATGGAGGCCAGACCCGTGAAGACTATCCTCGCAATGTTAGTTACCACCACAATTCTCCGGCAGAAGCCATGTACAGAGTGGATTCCCTGGAACAGAAGGACAGAATCGTCGATGAGTGGGTATTAGAAGATTGTACGAGGGACGCATTGAGAAGTGCCAATCAAGTCGGTTTGATTGTCCTTCAATCGATGAAGGCCCCCACCCTGGTAAGCCCCAGACACTAAACGGAAGACGTTACGTTTGTGAATGACACATAAATGACTCGAGAGACTTCTATAAGGTGGAAAAGCTTAAGGAAACTCACCTTATTGGAACATGCAGATGGCATATTGCGGCGTACAAACGGAGGTTCCCCTTATGGTTATAAATCGTGTACATGTCGAAATCTTCTGGAGAAGTGGCAATGCCGACGGTGCTTCAGAAGGAGTGTAGAGAAGCTTCAAAATCACTTCCGACGCCGTGTTCTAGGTTGCCATTATCATCGTGGAGGGTGGATCAGATATACGAATGCTATCTCATCGAGGTTACCATCTTAGATATGAAGAGGTAGAAGCAACGTTGGCCAAACGGCATCCGTGTCATCATCGATGTGGGGAAAAGCGCCTCCTCCTTAATTACGCGGTCATGGGTTATCGAGCTTGTGGAGAAACCATGGTCAAACCCACGAAAGGCACCAAGGAAGTCAAAAGCCAACCTTACTACCAGGTACCGATGACGCCTAACAAAGACATAACCCCGCCGGAAGATCGCATATGTTCGGAAAGATCAGTAAGTGAAACCTCATTCAAGTGGGGTTTAAGTGAGCCGCCTACACCTATTCCAAGTCCGTCGCCGCCTACTTCCCCTTGGCTAGGTAGAATAGGAGAGGCCAACGGAGGGAGAGGAGGTCACATAGGAGAGACCCGTGGTAAAAGAGGACCAAGAGGGGGAAGGGAAGGAGGACAATGCCAGGGCATCTTTGGCCAGAGACCACCAAGGGTAAGAGTAGGCGCAGCTAGCATACCGCCGATGCCATCAACGTCACGCATGAAGACGAGATCGAGAATAGAAAAGGAGGGTAAACTTTCAGACATGCAGAGCCTACTTATAAAAGAAGGTAGCGACGAGCGCTCAGGAGCCTTGTTTAACAAGAGTTCCTTCGCAGGTTAGAGAAAAAGGATCGACGAAATTGGCTGATGTAAGACGGATTGGCTCGAGGAGCTGGGACATAGAAGAGATTTATTCTCTACATTAGCCTCGTGATAGCGAGGAACTGTGCTTTATATCTGTATTTAAGGTCGTGATTGTTTGAAAGTTGACGGAGTAGTAGATTACCTATCGGCACCCAAAAGCGTGATGACGTCACTGCAGAAGTAACATACCAATCATATTCTACTGGTGTACTTTATTGATGTATCAACGAATGGCGTAAACATGTTTTCTTACCTGAGTCTCTACATCTCATCCCTCGATGATTATAAGCCATGCTAGGGTATTCTACGCTACTTTGTTGCCAGGCCAGCTTACCAGACACAGCAACCTCTACCTCATACTGTCAAAACGGCATTTGACAACCGCTATCGGTAAGATGAAGCGTAAGGCCGATAACTCCCTGACGGTACCGAAAGCAAAGCGTGTGAGAGAGCCATTACCGGAATACTGTGATGTAGCACCGCAACGGGATGAGCATGGCTCCGTTGTCTGGCCAGCTTCGGCTGGAGCTATGGAGAGCGCCAGGAGCTTTCTTAGAGAGTGGTATGTCTTGATGAAGATAACCTATCATTGGGTCTGGGCTGACTCTATTGACCCAAGTGCTACCTCGAACTCAAAGACGCTCATAATTCCAGACAAGGATGCAGATGGCCTTGACGCTGGTGTGATCGTTCATAGAACCCTCATAGCTTTGGGACTCCCGCGCTCCCTTATCGATGTACATCTACTCAGCAAAGGCTTGAACATACATGATGAAATAGAAAGAGAAGCGATGCTGGCGAAAGAACCAAAATATATCATTGTTGTGGACCAAGGAAGTCGAAAAGGACCGCCAGTGGTAGATTCCACAGAAACAAGAGCTTTAATTATAGATCATCATTGTAGTGATGAATTTCCGCAGAATGCGACGGTACAATAAGTCTCGGGAGTCATCTATTCCGACTGATGGGAGACAGGTCGTTTCTGCTTGCCATTATCCACCAGTAGCAACATCCTCATTGTTGACGTACGAGATTTGCGAACCGCTCTATCCTGACATCGAGTCGCAATGTGGATATCTGTGTGCAATGGGAACACATGGTGATCTGGGGAACACTCTCAAATGGAAGCCTCCTTTCCCTGACTTGACCGAGGTTTTCAAGGCTTTTTCGAAGAAGAGTATCAACGATGCGGTATCATTAATAAACGCTCGTAAGTGTCCCGTCATACCATGTCTGCAATCTGATTAACTGTTAGACAGCAAGAAGGACCTCGAAATTTGACGTTATCTCCGCCTGGGAAGCTCTGCTTGAAGCCAAAAATCCAAAAGAAATTCTAAGCAATCCGAGGCTACTCTCAGCTCGCGCCGAGATCAATGCAGAAGTTGAAAAGCAGACACATACGCCGCCAAAATTCAGCAAGGATGGGAAGATAGCTGTTTTGAGAATCCATAGCGCGGCTCAAGTTCATCCCGTAATTGCTACAAGATGGGTAGGTCTCCACTGAAGGTATTCATTCTAAAGAGGACAGAAGCTGATTTCTAGCCTAGGCCGGTCATCTTCAATCCAAGGCTCTTGAGATTGTAATGGTTGCAAACACTGGATACAGCCCTGGCCTTGTCAACTTTTCCTGTCGGATTGCCCGTTGTGCCCGTGGTCGTGATTCTCCCGTAAACATCATATCATCACTGAAAGCCGTAGCAGATCTAGACACGACAGACTTGGTGCAGCGACTGGGCGAGAGCTTTGCCAGAGGTCACAAGGAGGCCTCTGGCGGCATTATACCTGTTGATGAGTTCGAGGAGCTAATGGCCTTGATGAAAGTTGGTGAGAAGCCAGATCCCGTTGAGGGAGGGGATTCAAAAAAACCGAAGAAAAGTAAAACCACACCTCAGAAAAATAACTTAATGAATTACTTCGGTAAGAAATGACACGGGTAAGAGACGTACTTAACGTCACGGGAGGCTTAAGAGCGGAATACCTAGGACATCGCTACCGAGACATAGCGACCAAGTACTCCTCGTCGTCTATCTCTCCACTAAATCCATGAATAGCGACCTTCGGTCAGGCACATTGCAGAATACTTCGAAATCGGTCTAAGACCTCTAGAACGACCTTTGCCCACACTTTGGTAATATTAAAGGTTGCTTAAAAAAGGCGCTTACGCCAATCGATGAATGGACGAGACTGGGAGATTCTTCATTTTGACGGACCTAGGATTTGACCACGCTAGCCCTTGATATTAACAAGTGCTTCTAGCCAAACGGGTGCTGCAGGACTGTGAAACTCCTCACGCACAGATCTTGTCGAAGTCACCGTGTTAAGCCTTGATGTGGAATCCATCAAGGGCAGTCTGGACGACGAAGAGAAATCGCTCTTTAGTGGTATGGGGTCGATCGGGAGGAAGGATGCAACGCGACATGACAGATTGGCTACAAAGATCGAGAAGTATGTCCGATCTCTTCTCAACATACTCGGTGATAGATGGCAGAAGAATTTATGAGCTTGCACATTGATAGAATATGTATTGGACGGTGCGGAGGCCATCCATGCAGCCCGGCGCGGGATGCAGATGAAAGCTTGGATTTGGAAAAGAAAAATCGTGGATGAAATGTACCTCAAGTCCGCTGTCCTCGACTTCACCAATTGTTTCTGTGTAAGCGGTTGCTGTCGGCTCTTCGAGTCGGTTTTCGGCGACCACGAACGTACCTTCGGCTGCCGCCACCATTATTGGCCTGGTTGCGGTGTTTCTAAATTAGAGAGAGTAGAGGTTTTCGGTTTGCTCAACGAGGGAGAACTGGAGCAGGTCAGAGCAATGGGCTGGGTTGGAGACCATCCTACGGAGAAGAAGCGCGCATGGTTCATTAAGGGCACCGAAAACGACTCTGAGTAATTCACCCGCGGAAATTGTGTGGAGAGCCGGCACAGACGCTAAGCTTTACCATGGTTCAAAACCAACACACATGTCTTTCTCGGCTTATTACGCTTTATCCAGAGTGTTCTACAACTGTGGACGTCACCTGGTATTTTGTGAAGTTTTCTTGTGGCCGACAGAGCTGGAATCAATGTCAAGTGCTGGCCAAAAGGAATTCTAACGAGGTCTGGAACGAGTTGATGAGAATAGATGCGAAGCCCGTGCAATACATTAGGCTCAAAATTCTACAATCTACAGTCGTAGAGTTCTCTACGCCACCCGAGAAGTAAACCATCAAGTGAGCCTAGGTATTCCACATCTACAGCCCATCCTCCAGGCCAAACTCTCCTTGATCAGTCCACCTTCGCATGAATCCTTTATCATCCCACATTCGGTATAACAAATCATCCCATGCCATCGCGAGTCGTCGAAGGTTAGTAAACAACAACCAATCTCCATGATAAGTACACCACAGGCTGCTGAACTAAATGAGAAACTTGTTATTTTGTATCGAGTAATCGTGTGTTCATTCTGACCTGTGCTAGTGAACAACAATCCCAAGAGCTTCTCTACAAAATGTAATCGCTAATTTCGGCACCTACGAACCTACCATTACAGTCAAACCTTAGACAACAGACCCACCTACCAAATTATCTATCTACACTTCGATCTGTAAAGAAGGATATTCAGTAATCATTCGAAAGGTGTGGTCTGAGCCCTACCATCGATTTGACTTTACCCTCATAGAAATATCGAATTCCAAGACCACATCATCTCAATACTCGAAGGTCCTGAATCACTCCCAACGATCAACCTCATCTGAGCTTGCTTTGTGAGTCTGATCAACCTTGTGGAGTGCATAAGGTTTGCACATTGGTATTTTTCGTCTGACCTCAACACTGCGCAGTGAATATCTCTGTTTTGGATCACCAGTGTTTACCTCATTGCCTTCTTGCCAAACACAGAATCAAATTGGGCCATCTCACACTTTCTCTTCCCTTCTCCAGCACTGCCCTTATTACAAAAAGAACAAACTACAGCCTAGAAGAGTAACAGGCACCTGCAGCCTCGTCAAAAGGTACGTTACACTGGGTAAGCTATGACACCATCCGGTACTGATCGCAATTCATATCGCTGGTAGCAGAATTTAGTCGCGAACTCAAACCATCTTGAACCATTACCACAATGCCTCACTTCCTTGATCTACCCCCAGAGCTACGGGACACAATATACGAGTATTGTCTCGTCGTTGAGGGAGAAATCAATCCATATCCCACGGACTACGAAAAACAAGAACTCATGCGTCCCTTTCCGCGCAAGCCTGATGTTTCTTTGCTACTGGTCAGCAAGCTTATCCGAGCCGAAGCTGAGATTGTGTTGTATGGGCAGAATCTTTGGAGGCTTTCCTACAATAAGGCAGAATATCCGATGTGGAATGATGCGACGAAGCTCATCCGCAAATTGGTCGTGAATTTTGATGTTCGAGATCTTGACAGCACGGATCGGCTTGAGACCAGTCTCAAAGCACGATTAACTTGTTACGAGACTCATGACACTTCTGTAAGCGATCAATGCCATGGTTACCTCGGTACGAAATTAATAGAAGAAATATGGTGGTGGAAGATACGCAAGATTTCTCAGATGATGCTCTCGACCCTGGCTCTCGACTTTACAAATTGCTATTGTCCGCATTTCTGCTGCAGACTGGTAGAGGCGCTCGAGTATGGCCTCACTGACCCTTGGAAGAACCCTTCATTTGATCCGGTGGTAGAAATTATTGGCTGGATCGATGAGGCCGAGGCCGAAGTCATTACTGAAATGGGGTTTACTTGCAAGGGCTGGGATCATGAATGGCGAACCAGATCTTGGAAAGCCTATACGTATGAAGAGCTACGGAAATTCCATCGCAGCTTTGACTTATAGGCCTTACGCAGAGGTCAAAGCAATCTCCAAGAGGTTTCCAATGCAATTTCCAGCATCTCCCGGCCACAATTCTCAACTCCGGTGCTTCGCACAAATGCAGCCATCCCCAGCCTAAACACTAATTCAAGCGCATAATCATCAAATCGTCTTAGACTTGTATCACCAGAGCATAGACGAGCTGGTGAATTAAGGATCAGTCTCGACCTCAAACCAACGTATCGACTCCATCACTCGCGCAACGATACCTCAACCCCATTTTATGCCCACATCAATCATCATACGCAACCACCACGCTTCTCCCAACTACTCATCCCTGGACAACACATGAGTCGAAAGACAGAGAATCAGTCCAAACCTCAACCCTCATCTCAGCTTCAACATCTCGTACAAGGAGAGCCACCGCATCTCAAACCCGGTCTTTTCATCGCACACAACTGTTAAATCAACCGCCACATCGTTTTTGAAATCTCATTACCAGACAGCATCTGAGCCAAGAACCAACAAGACAGCCTCAATACCAAACTAGCATCCCAACTCCAGTATCTTAGACAGTCGTCACACCTTTCCCTACATCTCACCACCTTACGATTCCTGAACCGAGAGAACCAACGACTGACTCACTCTCAACCTCAACCCATCGTTCCAATTTCGATTCTAGCATCTCTTACAGCCCTCTCACATTTTCCCCACACCTCACCAGCGCACCATACCCAAGCCGAGAACCAGCGAACCAGCCTCAGCCTCACCCCACCGCTTCAAATCAACATCTCGCACGACCATCACAACTTTCCAACCCCCCATCGCCGCACCATATCTTAGCTGAGAAATAACGACTCCAACCTGTTATTTCGAGTTCGGCACCATATCCAAAACCGCCGCCCCACGACCACGAATTCGGAAAGACCCAATAGCACAGCAATCCATAGTCTTGCCCTTCTAGAAAGCTGAATGGGGTTCTTTTCTCTACATCGCTTCACCATACCACACGCCCTGTGATAAAATTGTCATATTAGCCATCCGTAATACTGTAACCTCGCCCCTTGATATTTCCATCATTCAAACAGAGGGTTCATGCGCAACCGACCAATCGATCATGACTCCTTTCAATTCTGACACTCAGAAGCTACCTTACCTACTACAATTACCCCAACCAGCGAATGCCAGTTCCTTGCCCAGGCCCCCCGTACCAATAACCCTCAGGTTCTCATCTTCCTACCTGCCATTAAACACCAAAACCCTCCCACTACGCCTCCTCTCCCTCCGCCAATCCCCCAATCATCCCCCTTGTAACATCCCCATAAACGACCAACTCCCCATACCCAGGAAACTGATCCGCTCTCTCCGCCTGCGTCACCTCCTGCCCCACCACAAACACCTTCAGCCCCTTGATATCCCCGGTAGTAAGTGGCTTATCATCGAACCCCTGCACGCGCCAGCTCAGCTGTTTCTTTAGCAGGGGGATTACATGCTCGGGTTTCAAGTTAGGGATTATGCCTGACGAGACAAGAGGCATGAGTGCGTGCGTTAGGGGAATCTGGCCGTAGCTAATCGGTGTTGGCGTAGTGGGGGAGGATGGGGTTGAAAGGGACAGGACCGAGTGTGAGCCGACAAGGTTATGCGCAAAAGACCAGGTTGCTGGATCAGGGGAGACGGCGCCGAGGAAGAAGTGGATGAAGAGGGAGGAGGCGCGATCGACGCGGATGTTGACGTAATATTGGTGCTTCATTGCGTTTGGGTTCAACGGTGCACTGCTATTACGTCTTCCGTGCAGCGAGCGCGTGGGGATGCTGCCAGTGGGGTTGTAGAGTTTGTTGAGGTTTGTGCGGACATTTGCGGCAAGCTGGGTGGAATTAAGGCCCCAGTCGACTACTTCGGGGTAGGTATAACCAAAAGTACGAGTTGAGCGCGCGGTTTCGGAGTTATACAAGGTGCTGCTGTTGTCGGAGTGGAAGGGTGTTAGGGCTGCAAAATATCAGTCGAGCTTCGTGGGATGTAAAATCGGCAGTATATACCCGTGTTGACGTCCTCTGTGGAGCCGGGAGCGTCAGTGAAGGTGCCAAAAGTATTCACTTGAGGCGTGGTGTACGAGTCTGGGTATATGGCTTGCCAAATGGCGAAAAGCCTGTCGACTTGACTTTGTATGGGATCAGCTCGGGCGCTCTACCATCATGATATAAAAAGTCTTACGCATGGTGTAGCCAGAAGATGGGATCGAAGCTGGAATAGGGGATGATGCTCATGTGACCTCCATTTCCGACAAGACTATGGATAGCGTTATGCATATTCTCCAGACTGTTGTAACGCTGACCACGACCATCTGTATATCCAGTATTAGAAAATGGTGCGTAATCCGAGGTACCAGCGATGAGCTGGTATGTCAAGGTATGGAGGCTGGCTTTGCTTAGCAGAAGTAAATTAGGTTATTGACAGGATTGTAGACTTACAGCTGCGCGTTTGCTACCAGCTGCTTGTTGGACAGGTCTGGCTGACTCTGGCCAGCAGTATTTGGATATCGTACGGTGCTGTGGTATGCGGCTAGCTAATTCTGGTCAGTATTTACCGAATAAGATGGAAGACGCTGAGAACATGGGAGTAAATTTGCGCAACCTAAGACTTGGATAGTCACAGAGATCAAACTTACATAGTCACTCGGGGGAAAATCCATTGCGGATGGCTGTGGGTGGAACGTGTAATTGTACAGCGGATTAACGACATCCATTTGTCCTTGTGGCGTGTTAACATTGATCATGAGCTGATTGACTTCATCAGGCATGGCTGGGTTAACTGCCCAGTCCCAATAAGGGATTCGGAATGTTTGAGCTGCTGCTTGGTACTTTGCCCTCTGATTTGAAGAGTATTCTGATGCGATCTGCTGCGCATTTCTCCACAAAATTTGCTACGTTAGATCAACATTTGCCTTCAAGAATAGTTTAGGTACTTTAGCATACTTCGTACAAAGCCATATAAGGTCGATGCCAAGAGGGGAATAAGACAGAATTATGTGTGCAATATCCCAATTGATACTGACCCTCCACCCCATCCCAGGATCTGAATGGATGACCATGAATGCCTTGCTCTATTGTCAACAAGATCGCATATAAACAAAGGAGCAAGTCGATAAATTACCGGCGACTAGGTAGTACGATAGCAGCTCTGTCTGGTCCTGCTCCACAAATCGCTGGAATGAAAGAATGTAAAGGTCAAAAGCAGGCCCGGAATCTTTGAACATCGAAAATTCTTGCCGCATAGGCCGCTGCCCAGAGTAGATATTTACGCCTCCTTGAGCGCCAATTATCGCCACACTAGCTTCCACAGCGGATGCGGCCATTGTAAGGCAATAGAAGAGTAATTGAAACCGCGCCATGACTGCGTTTGAATTGAAGGTTTTTCGGACAGAGAGGAATAACAATGGTGGGCATAGGGAACAAGAAGACAATGAGGATAAGTGGAAACGCGTGTGTTTTATAGGTCGAGGTGAGCGTTTGCAGGCACTGTTGAGGTGAATTGATATTTTCTCTAGTATGACCTAGCACAGTGTCGTACAGCACAAGCCACTAGCATCAATACGACCAACGCAGCAGTCGCGACCCTCAACAATCGCACTTTAGCAGGCAAGGCAAGTACCCACCAGGTATGAGCTGCTAGTCCTAAAACCAGTCGTACAAATCATCCATTTATCCAACCGGGTCCTTTCATGTCATGCTATGGGAAAAAAAATTTCTGCTTTATCGAGATGAAGATGTGCTGCACTCGTCCGATCGGAAAGTGATAAAAGCTATGCAGGGGACCATGGACTCGCATTGCGTCCCGCTGCAGTGGCCCCATATAAATTCAGAGACATACATGAAGACGATGTAACAGATCGAAATAGACGTTGTGATAGGGTCATTAGGAAGTACGGAATAGACCGTGCGAGAATTCTCCGATGAGCCACGAAACGTTGTCAAGGAAACCCACACGAGCGTTTAAGATCAACATGAACACGGTGGACACAGGATGCTGTACGAGGAAAAGCACGATATGTGGCTCAATCGCTGGTTGGTCAAGCCACTCGCTCTATGCTCTCTAGGCTCACCTCGAAAACGTATACCACAGGTAGGACGGGGGACGGGGGACGGGGATACAGGGGATCATCGTCTCGTGACTCGTGACCTGGAACTCGCATGTCAATGATACACGCAACGCACAAGGTTTGTTATACAAGCTCTTTCCAAAGGTAGTTTGAACACATCCAATGGCAACAGATCAAAGTCCACATCAAGACAGTTTCAGGAGGGCTATCAGATGTACAAGGATACAGCTCTCCGCATAAGATACTAATCTGAATTCCAGTATCAGTGATGTTGAATGAGAACTTGACATAAGGAGCCCATATTAAAATAGCGGATCGACCCCGGGAAAAATGTCAAGAACTGGGAATACGTCAACAGACAAGCAAAGCTAGAAGATGGAGTCTGCCTTGCTTCAAGGCAGCGTCGAGTACTTCCATGAGCCTCGCTCAGTATCATCAAATTCAAGTCGTAATCAACATCCTATTCTTAGAAGAAGCACAAAAAGCACAGATAATTAAAGTTAACTTCCCTCGAAATGTGCTGCCTAACGATTATGGTTTGGCGGAGTGCATCAAGGTGTGTGAAGGTACGAAGTGGCACCGTATCTTAGTGATACTGACGACAAGAAAAGTTGGCCATGTTTTCGTGCTGCGATGGTAATTACCATGTCGGTGTTGAATGGAGAATCGACGAATACCTGTCTCATTGGTTGGCTCAGAAGCCTGGCAACTAAGTAATCTTGTGACAGCGGCTTTCGACTCGGTTGGTCTTCTAAGGGCAAGCTCTGCCGCGACTGCAGATAATATAGCAGATTTCAATGGGGCACTCCCACGCGATCGATGTGTACAGTGAGCGGTTTCGAGCTCAAATGGATTCTAAGGGCGTATTTCGGCCAGTAGTATGACGAACAAAATTCTTGTCCAGCTTTCAGTTCAAAATGGCGGAATTGATTTTGGCAGTGCGTTATTGGGAAGGTTGTGACCTCAACAGGCTGCGGGCTGTCTCCATAATTAAATTTCTGTAGAACCGGTCGCTTTGCTGTTCAAGCATTGCCTTACACAATCAGAAAAGCGAGGTATAATGGACCTGATGATACCACATGACAAGGTGTGCAACGGCGTGTTGCCAGACACTAAAACAACAGCACCAGATAACGCTTTGTTGAACGTCAACCTGATAAACGCGAAAGCATTGAGGAGAAAGGGAACAAAGAATAGAACATTGTCAGCGGACGGTTTTAACATGGCTCATGCAGGCCGTACCATGTATCCTCATAGACTCTGAAAATAGGATTAAATACAGTGAAATCTAAATCGTTATGCAGTCGGTGGAGGGGATATTCGAGGTCTGATACAGTAACAGAAAGTAGAAAGCTAAATTGCCAACGGACTTTTCCCACGCTTGTATTCTACTGTAAGCCCCGTGGCCCCGACGCTGGGCTATTGGCTACAAACACATGCAGCCCCCTCCCAATACAATCTTTCCTGCCACACCATGGCGACAGCTCACTGCGAAGCTGAAGCATCCCGCGATGACGATGCAAACGAGCTTGAGGCCACCGAACTCCACGACTACCAAAATGGAGCGCATTCTCGACCGCCTTCTCCCACGACAACAGCCATGGACGTCGATGCAGGCACTGGCGACTTGGAACCGCTTCCGAGACCGCGTAGGTCGGGGGCAGATGTGATGCGGGGGTTTTGGAAGCGGCATGTGGTTGTTACGGTGCCGCATGATGCGTGTAGAGACCATTTGGGTAGGTCTCACGTTAACGACCGATAAGTTGAATTCTAGGAATCTTTTATTTCTTGTGACCCCTTTTATTTAATGGTTTTCTTGTACCTGCTTATTGTATGTACAAGATGGCATTGAAAGCATACCTGCTCTATGAGCGATTGCTATTGGTTCTTTCCTCCCTCTAGTTTCTATTCTCTATATTTTCGACGAAGAAGTTCCATTGACCCACTCGTTCTCAGCCCTCGAACGTACATATCTCGGATATGTGCGAACCTCCCTAGCCCTCTCCGTCGTCGGCATCGTCATCGCTCAACTATTCCGCCTCCAGCACACCCAAAACCCCAGTCTCGACATTGGCTTCTTCGTAATAGGTATACCACTTGCATCAACCTGCATAGTAGCAGCTATGCTAGTCATGTTAATTGGATGCTACCGCTTTTGGCGGCAGCAGAATGCCATGCTACGCGGAAAAGTCCGCGCTGGGGGGTGGGAGGTTGATGTGGTTGCTTTTATTATATTTGCTGTATGTTTCTCTGTACCGTGACTAGCGATGGCTACTAATTCTTGAGGGTCAGGTGACGCTTGCGATCTTTGTGTTTATCCTTGTTGTGGATATCACTAAGAAATGAAGATTTTCGAGTATCGATTGGTTTAGTGAAGAATGTGTGGAGAATTTGCTCTGGACGTTGTCCCGTTGTGATCACGTACCAGGACCTAAGCAGGTACGGGCCAAGAATCCATATTTCCTAGGGATATGGAAGATTTAATTGTGAACTAACAATGCCGAGAAACAGTCTCTTCGGTGGCAATCATGCTTAAGACGCTGAGCTGATGATGACTTAGGCGACGTGTACAACTGGTGAACGACTGTGCCTTCTGCGCCGTGGCCCTAAGTCCACGAAATTATACTAGACCACCTCTGTCGACATCGCCTGTAAGTTTATCAACCTACTTTCCCGAGGGGGAACCAACAAGATAATGTACATGCTGTGCCTTCAACGTATCAGAATATTCGTAGTATTTTACTTTCTTCTGGCTACCATAGACAAATCGCTAGGTCAGAATATAGAGAACAAGTCACCAGTGTATCGAAATAAGCCACATGATAGCATCAATACGTTATGTACCGAGCGCCTCTAACTCCTCTATTTTACACCCTGCGTTTGGTTACAGACCCCGTTCATCCCAACTCAGAACACTTTCAGACTTATCAATACTCAAGTAAAGCATAGAATCCACCACGTCTCATACACAATCTTAACGGTAACTGACTAGAATAGGTCGCGCAAACCAGCAGCCCTATTTCTACCTTCATTCTTCCTCCTCATAATGATCATCCCTTGACCCTCTGCCTGCACTTCGGGTCTGCTCATTGGCTCTTCCAGTGATATCCTGCCATGTCGCACCAAACCTTCGACCTGTGCTGGCAAGCAGGCCTTCTTCCTCGTCTTCTTCTGCGTCCTGGTCATTCTGGTACTCGTCCATCTTTGGCGTTCGGAATAGAGATGTAACAAACACAATCAAGTAGACAGCTATTGATTGAAGTCAATCAGGATGAATTCCGACGGAGGAAGTTTGGTACATACCTAGGAAAACGAACTGGGCCCAAAAGCACACAACGCCGAAGAAGGAGAAGTTTACTGTGATCCTGTCGAGGAAGGTGCTTACAACACTCGGCGTACACACATTCTTGGCAGCCTGGGACTTAGATAGTTCCGTGCAAGGACGAATAAGATTTGTATGATTAGTGCAATCCGGCTGGTCTGTGGGGTGTGGAAGTGAACGATCACAATAGGTCTGGGGTCCAAAGTGAGTATACTGCGGTGCAGCCATCATGGCAAGTGAGTAATTGATGGCAAAAGCAATCAATGTCAGCATCACTGTCGCCATCAACAAAGCCTGTGGAGACGTATGGCCTTTCCTAATTTGGAAGATCCTCAGCCATAGGAAACGAATGCCAAGGGTTGCGATACCAACAACTGAGCTGGCAAAGAAAAGGAGGACCAGCAGGAGGAAGATAACGTAGTCAATGGGAAAGACCTTGGATGACATAACGAGAATCCAATTGAGAGGGTTGAAGATATTGATATGGCCCAGAATGTAGCCGCAGTGGGTCTTGCAAATCGAGTTCTTGGCTTTGTCAATGCCAGTCAAGAGCATTGAGACCCAGACAAAGATAGCCATCAGCATAAGTAGAAAGCCGCCAATCAGCTTGAGCGGACGGAAGACAGCCTCAACTTTCATCCATGTCTTAAGTAACCAACCGTGACCTTCTCCACTTACTTCCGCTGCCAAGCGTTGGCGGCGGGTCAGAGTCAGCTCTTCTCTCTTAAGTGCTTCGAGTTCTCTGCGGTCCTTTGAGGACAGTCCCTCGGCACTACCAGTATTACGACCTTCCAACTGACGCTGGCGTTCACGATTTTGTTCGAGGGCAGACGCAGTGTCGGCACTAAGGGCTGGCCCGGAGACTGCTGGCGCAGATTTGATGAGGGCCACCGGCAACAATGCAAACCCCGCGGCAGTGTAGATGATATAGATAAGGGTTCCGATGGTGATGAGTAGACCAAGCCCAAATGTCAAGGCCCTCTCTCCGCCTGTTGTATTGTCAGTTTGTTAGCGCTTTATGGAGTGTCATGCTGAAGATGCTCACGGTTCTCTATGAGGATGTTCTTGAAGAAGTCGAAATTATAATGAGCACCCTCCCGGTCCCTCGCTGCCGGTACAAAGAAGCCGACCAAGAAGATGATCACCACTAAAGCAATAAATGCTATGGTATACTTGAAAGCGCCCCAGAATCGCGACCCGATGGTCTGATTGCCCTCCTCTGTAGCAACCTCATCGTACTCTTCGTACCAGAAATAGGTGAAAGGTACCACAAGAAGACAAAGAAGTGCGTCGAGCGAGTAGAGGGTGTAGTAAACGATCTTCAGCGTGAGGACAATGTTATCGACTCGATTTTGGGTTGCCCATTCCTTTCGCTGGCCGAGCTTCGAAGAGGTGGTAGATGATACCAGAGCGACATCCACAGGCAACAGAAGCACAGTCGCAAGCAGCGATGTGAGCGTGAATATGCACACAATAGTAACTGATGCGGATCTCTCACGTGGGGCTTGATAGACGTAGATGAAGATGGAGGCTATGGCGACAAGCAAGACCACCACAACAGCATAAACAACCCAAATCAGGGCTGATTGTATAAGGGCCATGGTGCGTGATACTCAAGTAGAGTGAGAATGCTGTGAGCCTTTGCCGATGTGGCCTGTCAGGCGTTACTTTGATGCTGTTGACTGGTTCCAATGGATGAGCGGGGCTGCAGGTGTTTCTTGATTTCAAGCTGTTTCATCATGCCGTAGTTGATCCCTGTTGCCGATCATATCGCGTCCTCCACGTAAAAACATATCATTCCTCGACAGCTTGCGAACGCAACCAACATTTCTTCCACACTTCCGCATCTCTTTCCAGCTCAATGTGTTGCCGGCTTGGCGAGAATTCCGCTTCATCGAGTTCTGCGCCAGTATGCCATGAACCACAGCTCTGGATCAGGCGTTATTCTCATAGCGGAAGACATGATTGATTGACTGACTCTTCGTGCTTTCATCAAGAGCAGGATCCCCAAGATGCAGTGCTACACCGAGCTTACGCCTCCAACGGCAGTGACTCACTCAATCTCATTACCCTTCTTGTCTTCTTCTGCAAACAACCTTATCGTCGCAAAAACATCCCTTCTCCAGATATTTGCGTTGAAGTCAATCATCACTTACACCCGCAGCGCTCTAGACAGTAATGGTGGACACAACGCTGTGCAGAGACCCGAGAAGGTGCACACTACCAAGCTCATACTGTTAGCTCAGTACGAGCTATCTGGTACAGTCACATCCCTCTCTCGAGTTCGCATTCAAAGATCGAAGTCTGGGGGCGAAGCGCTGCTTGTCGCACTCAGAGATGCAAAATTGAGCCTTGTTCAGTGGGACCCCGAACGCTATGCAATCTCTACAATATCGATTCACTACTACGAGCGCGAAGATATACAGGGTAGTCCATGGGATCCGGACCTAGGAAACTGTGTCAATTATCTCTGTGTAGACCCTAGCAGTAGGTGCGCGGCTTTGAAATTTGGCAAAAGACATCTGGCAATATTGCCATTCCATCAAACAGTGGATGACCTCGCCATGCTGGATTATGAGCCCGAGACTGATGGCATACGCACTGAGCCTACGTCTGGAACGTCGAAAACTGCAGACATAAAGACTATAGACGGGACAACAAATGAAGAGAAGACGCCGTACGGAGCTTCTTTTGTTCTGTCATTGCTTGCAGTAGACCCTAATCTGTCTCATCCAATGCATCTCGCCTTTCTGTACGAATATCGAGAACCTACGTTTGGCATTTTGTCCTCACAAGTTGCCATCTCGTCAGCATTGATTCACGAGCGAGGCGACGTCTCATCATACGCTGTCTATACCTTAGATCTGGAACAACGGGCGTCGACGATCTTACTTTCGGTGAATAATCTGCCATATGACCTCTTCGAAGTCAAACCTCTTCCACTACCCCTTGGTGGTGCTCTTCTGGTTGGTGGAAACGAATTGATTCATGTTGATCAAGCCGGAAAAACGAATGCCGTTGCAGTCAACGCATTCGCAAAACTTTCGACAGCATTCCCAATGCTAGACCAGTCTGACTTGGCTTTGAGATTAGAAAACTGTGTCATTGAACAGCTTGGTTCTGATAATCGCGAAATGCTGATCATACTCAATGATGGAGAGCTAGCCGTTCTAAGTTTCAAGATTGACGGCAGGTCAGTTTCTGGGCTTTCGGTCCGTCGTGTGGCTCAACAGAATGGCGGGGATGCTGTACTTGCTGGGTCCTCATGCACAGCTGTTGTCGGGCGAGGTAGGATATTTATTGGAAGTGAAAACGCAGACTCGATTATCCTAGGATGGTCTCGTAAATCTTCCAAGCTGAAGCGACAACGATCCAGAGTGAATATGGAAATTGATGATGATGAAGGAGCATCAGATATAGATGAAGCTGAGCTGGAAGATGACGACGACGATCTATATTCTGAAGCCAAACCACAAGAGAAGATCCGAGATCTGGCGCCTTCATCTACGAGTGCAGATGCCAGCGATAATTACATTTTTCGTGTTCATGATTCGTTGCAGAATTGCGGACCAATCAGAGACATTGCATTGCAAAAGCCCATTCCTGAACATGGGCAAGACAGCTATGGTATAAGTAAAATACCTCCTAAACATGAATTGGTGGTGGCTGGTGGTCAGGGTAGAGCTGGCGCACTCTTAACATTTAAGCGTGATATTGAACCAGTATTGGCAGAGCAGTACAACATTCCCAGTGCACACCGTATCTGGGCTATTAGCCTAGGTGAATTTGCCGAGAGTTCTGCAAATCGTGACCATACTAATAAGGGGTACGATAACTATGTCATTGCATCCATCGTTACAGAGAGGGATGAAGAGCTTTCCGTAGCATATAAGATGACATCTGCTAGCATCGAAGAGTTAAAGGGAACTGATTTTGACCCTGAAGCTGGACCAACCATCGAAGTCGGAGCACTGAACGGTGGATCACGAATTGTTCAGGTGCTTCCCGGGGAGTTGAGAACATATGAGGGTGGTGAGTGCAGTCTCCTATATCTTGTTGGTGCAAATCTAGCGCTGCATTTGAAAAGAAATCCAACGGCTTCTGGTCAAGGTTGTCGGACTACATGGGACACAGCAACCGTATGGCGTTGCTCGGAGGCTGCTGCATGCACAACTGCATCTGTCAAGAGTTCAGGCTACCAAACTCACGTTCTACCCTATCCTGCAGTCATGTTCAATAGCATCAATACAATTAGTGACCCATCACCGCCCCTCTTTTCCAAAGCCTCATATGACTCGTGTGTTGTATCTGAACCTATGATGTATTTCCCTGTGCCAATCTGATAGCTAATGCATATTAGACTTCGGTCTCGCTCAGATATTCCCAATCACAGACGACGACACCGAGGCTGAATCAAAGGTCGTTAATGCAAGTTTCGCGGATCCTTATGTGCTACTGCTTAGGGATGACTCCAGTGTGATGATTCTGAAGGCGGACGAGAAGGGCGACCTTGAAGAAATTGAACGTGGAGAAACAGTTCTCGGATCGAAGTGGCTATCGGGATCGCTTTACGAAGATTCCAATGATGTGCTCCGCCTAGAATCTGGAGAAGAGGATGATGATGAGTCCGGAAACGTATTAATGTTTCTTTTAGCTACCGGGGGTGGCTTGCAGGTCAGTATACTCTCTACTGCTGTCTAGAGAAACGGTAGCAATTGGGACGTTTGTACGCAGAATTAACGAGTTGTGGTTGCACAGATCTTCCGTCTTCCAAACCTGCAAAAGCCCGTCTACGTTGCTGATGGTCTTGGCTTTCTTCCTCCGTTCTTATCAACAGACTTTACTGTCCGTCGTTCATCTGCCAAAGATACATTGACAGAAATCTTGGTGGCAGAGCTTGGAGACTCGACCCATAAAGCTCCGTATTTGATTGTAAGTTGGCGAGATCGAATCTACCAGGATTAGTCTGACATTTCAAGCTTCGCTCCGCTAATGACGATCTTATTATCTATCAACCATACCAATCCACCATATCAGGCAGTCGAGATACTGCTCTCCGGTTCCTCAAGATCCAGATCCCGCAATTAGCAACCGCTACCGAGTTCTTGGAGGAAGGGATGGAAATCAGAAGCCAGCCGCTTCGAGCAATACAAGATATTGGTGGCTATAGCACCGTATTCCTACCTAGAGCATCTCCCAGCTTCATACTCAAGTCTGCTTCAAGTCCACCATATGTCATTGACCTCAATAGTGGCCCAATCAGAAGTCTATGCAAACTACATATTCCAAGCTGTGAGAAAGGCTTTGTTTACATCAATGATAAGGTAAGTGCTTCAAATGGTGCGCCTAGACTACTCGTTAAGTAAGATAGGGAACGATCAACGCGGCTCAGCTGCCGTCCGACAGCCTGTACAGTACCGGCTGGGTCACAAGCAAAATCTCTATGGGCGAAGAGGTTCAAGCTCTTGACTATCATACCAAGATGGAAGCCTACGTGATTGGGACTAGTCACAAAGCTGACTTCAAGTTGCCAGAGGATGACTTCCATGACAATTGGGGTGGCGAAGGTAATGTTCAACCCTAGTAGACAACAAACACTTACTAAAAGTTCTATCCAGAGGTCTCGTTCTTGCCGCAGGTAGAGAACGGGACAATCAAGGTACTTGACCGTAAAACTTGGACCATCATCGATCAGTGAGTCTCGTTGGACATCTCTAGAAAATCCCCTGCACGGTGCTCACACTTCCACCAGATACGACCTCGAACCCACCGAAACAGTCCTCTGCATCAAAACTATGTCCCTCGCAACCTCCGAGCACAACCCCCAAAAACGCCAAGAACTCGTCGTTGTCGGCACCACCCTCCTCCGCGGCGAAGACCTCCCCTCCCAAGGCCGTCTTTACGTCTTCGACATCATCGACGTCGTCCCTGAGCCCGACCGCCCGGCCACAGGCCACAAGCTCAAGCTGATCACCAAGGAAGAGGTCAAGGGCGCCGTCACCGCGCTTTCCGAGATCGGCCAAGAGGGTTTCTTGCTCGCGACCCAGGGCCAGAAATGCATGGTTCGTGGACTCAAGGAGGATCGCACGCTCTTACCGGTCGCATTTATGGACATGCAGTGCTATGTCAGCTGTGCGAAAGAGCTGAAAGGGACGGGGTTGTGCGTGATGGGGGATCCGATCAAGGGCGTGTCGTTTGTGGGCTATAGCGTATGCAAGCCGCCTTCCCCTCTTACTCGAATATAATGAAAAGAGCTCGAAACGAATAGCTAACTCGCATCGCAGGAGGAACCCTACCAACTCCGCCAATTCAGCAAATCCCTGCAGCACGTCGAAACCATCGCCGCAGACTTCCTCCCCAATGGCAAACAACTCTTCGTCGTCGTTGCCGACGCAGACTGCAACCTGCACATCCTCCAATTCGACCCTGATAGTAAGCCCCCCCCACCCTTTAAATCCCTCTACAAACTAAACCCAATGCTAACCCCCCTTTCCCTGCATCAGACCCCCGCTCCGCAAACGGCACCCACCTCCTCCACCACACAACCTTCCACACGGGCCACCCCTTCTCAACCCTCACCCTCCTCCCCCCCGCCCCAACCACCAACACGCAATCCCTCCTCCTCACCTCCCCCACCGGCGCCCTCGCCCTCCTCTCCCCCCTCCCCCCGCCTTCCCACCGCACCCTCTCAGCCTTGCAGTCCCACCTGCAAACCACACTCCCCCATCCCCTGGGTTTGAACCCGAGAGCATATCGGGCTGGCAAGGGGGAGGGGGAGGGCGGGAGGGGGGTGGTGGATGGGATGGCGGTGAGGCGGTGGGGGGAAGGGGGCGCGTGGAGGAGGTGGGGGGAGATGGGGGGGGAGGGGGAGGTGAGGGGGTTGGTTGGGGGGCTGGGGGGGGCCGGGGGGGTTTTGTGATGGGGTGGGTGGGGACATTGTGTGAAGGGGGGGAGCATGTTCGGTTCTTGGGGGTGGATGGGGTTGGAGTAGTCGATGGAGACGAGGTTATGCTGGGAGAGTCGTGTTTTTGCAGAGACAGGTTTTGTATGGTTCGGTCAATGTTTGTATCCTGCAAGTTTTCCAGATAGAAAAATCACTGCCATCCTGAATTGCCCAAACACCGCGCGATGTCTTGTTCTATACAGCTCAACTCCCCCAACCCCTCTCTCTCCCCAACCTAAGCCCAAGCCCCCACCAACGCCATCAACAAGCTCCCCGCAACCACGGCCCCACAAGCCTCCAACCTCCTCCGCCCCTTCAGCACCTCATAGCTCCGATCGCTCAAGAAATCCTCCGCCAAGAGCTCCACCAGCCCTGCAAACAGCAACAGCCCGCTACTAATCGCATTCATCACGCCCACCATCACCAGGCCCATCTCGCCCTGCGGGTCATACAAGCCCTGCACCGCAATTCCGATCGCCTGTCCGACTGGGGTGGTGGTGCCGTATGCCAGGGCCATGAGCCAGGGTTTGGGGGAGGAGGGGGGGAAGGAGGTGATGGCGGCGATGCGGGAGCCGAGGGCGAGGCCTTCGAAGGTTTGGTGGAAGGAGATGGCGATGAGGAGGATGATGAAGGGGGGGCCAACGCTGACGGAGAGGGCCATGCCGATGAAGATCGAGTGGAAGAGGATACCGGCTTCGAGGAGGAGGCATTGGAGGAGGGCTTTTTGTTGGAGTTGGTGGTCGGAGAGGGAGGAGGTGGGTGGGGGCTGTGGGTTTGTTAAGGAGAGGTGGGGATGGTTGGAGGTGTCGGTTGTGGGGTCTAGCTCGTCGAGGTCGAGGTCGGAGTTGTTTTCTGAGTTGTCGTCGTCGTGGAATGGGTTGCCGTTAGAAACGTGAGGAGAGTCTTTCGGTACGGAGGGTGACCTTCCAGAAACCAGATGTTCTTGGGAGCTGTTTAATTGTCCCAAGTGCACGCCGTGGTGCTGGCCGCTCAACCCAATATCTGCTTCTCTGAAAGGCCTCCAGGAGTCGCTTCTATGATGAGATGGTCGTGCATAACCATTCATTCTATCCTTCTGCGCCCCTTCTGCAGGTAAAGTATCATACTCGCTACCATGCATGTGACCCGCGCCTCTTGTTGCGAAAAACATCTCAATGCCTACTACTATAAGCACGGAGGTCATAGCAATCAAACCTGCCATAGCAGGGTATCCATGGTTCCAAAAGGACGGAAGGCATGGATCCGTGAGAGAAACAAATGCGGTTGGGAGTAGATGGACGAATGCCGTAGCTATTAGAACTCCGGTCCCAAAGTGACGAGAGAGGAAGAGGAGATGATGCGGTACAGGTAGGCGAGGGAAGCGTCGTACTACTATAGGGAAAGAGCATGCTGCAATACCGTCAGCGCCAACTGCGACATGCTCAGAGGGGCGGTACGTACCTGCGGTGCTGAGTACCAGTATTAGAATGAGGGCTCCCACGTGAAGTGAAGTATCATAGGCGCCTCTTGCTCCTCTCGAGCCACACGCTGGCTTCGCAACCCCATCCTGTCTTCGCCCGAGCTCAGCTCGAAGGAGTGCGGTAGGTATATCAGACCAGGGCGCTAGATCTCCAGAAGCTGAGTGGCGTGTCAACCGGGCGGATAGAAGAGATGCACAATGCTTCCGGGAACTTACACCTCGTATTAGCGACATCAGTAGCAAGCATATTTCTCCATCCCCAAGCTATGCACCACAATCGATTTGCTCAACAGGTATGACGGTGAACTTAGAGGGTAAGGTAAGCATCTTCGGGCCGAAAGCGGAATTTCCGCAGCCCTATTTACAGATATATTTCGACTGTTGACGGACCTCCTCTCCAGAGTCATCCGTGCTTGCTCCTCGCCTGACGAAGCTCACCCTATCATTCTAAAAAGGCTACCTTGTTCCAAAGAAAATTGCTCCTTCCTCCACACGCCGCGCACATTCAACTCAACGGCCATCCGTTCTCTACATCGCTGCGTCTGACCTGCCTTCGTGGAAGCTTTTTTCGATCCTTCTCGACCTTCTTCAGACTTCCTTGTATGCAATGCTCTCCTACCTTTACTCGCGGTCTACTCGTCCGAACCAAAAAAATCCTGGGTAATCTACACCGTTTTAAAGGCTCAATATCAAAGCATCTAGTAGGGACGTATGGCCTCGAAAGTGGGACATTTCGATTAAACCAGAATTGATGTAAGCAACTGAAATGCGAAGGGCAAGGTGGGTCGAGATATGTATAGTGCAATACCGAGATGGGGAAAGCTGAGAAAAGGGGACTATTGGAAGAGAGTTCGAGGTGTAGGAAAGGGACCAGTTAATCGCCAATTCTACTTTAGACCTAAAAGGCTGAGCTTGATGATTTGGTATAGTTACTTGTTGGGCTAGTCATTTGAACTTTAGTCCTTCCTATTGCCGAAAAATTTAACAATGAATTTCGACATTTCGACACGTCGACGACAACTCAATGTGTGGATCATGCAGACATTTCAAAAGACGACATTTACTTTCTTTGGATATCTAAATCTTCTTTTAGCCAACACTGGAGAACCTGTGATCGATGTCAGTCATGTTAGTTTACGTAACAGTCAATCGTGCAGAAAGCATACATTATCTCAGCAACCACCCACTCGCCATTCCCGCTCCTCGCGAGCACTCCTCGAAGACTTCAGAGTCCAAAGTCCGCTGGCCCATCATCTACATCTCGCCACACTGGGAGATCACGACATCCGTAGCAGGCTTCTCACCTCGTGTTCGGGTGTTTTCAACTTTGCGTACGACATCCATACCATCGACTACCTTTCCGAATACAACGTGCTTGTTGTTTAGGAAAGGGGTCGGGACGGTTGTGACGAAGAATTGGCAGCCGTTGGTGTTGGGACCGGAATTCTGAGGGGAATACTGATATTAGGCTACGATGCGTGGGATAGTTGTAGGGAGAGCGAAGGAGAGAAAAATGAGGGGGATTTGCATATAATTAGACGCATGGATTGTGGAGAGATGAAACGGGGTCGAGGAGACAATACAACTTACGGCCATGCTAAGTAGCCCAGCGACATCATGTTTCAGCTTGAAATTCTCATCGGCAAAGGACTTGGTGCCGTATATACAGGCGCTACCTGTGCCGTCGCCGTTAAGGAAATCTCCACCTTGTATCATGAAGTCTTTGATCTTGTATTCGAATCAGCCAATAAGCCAGATTTAAAGGATCCTCGCGGGATGGAAAAGGGGGGAAAGGCTGACGACTCGATGAAACTTGCTGCCTTTATAGCCTTGGGGATAGCCTTGGGGGTTCTTGGTCTCGCCAGTGCAGTATTGGCGGAAATTCTCTGCGGTTTTGGGCGTGGTGTCTGCGAAGAGTTCCATCTTGACCCGACCAAGCGGTTCTCCTAATGTCCGGGTGTTAGGGAATCATAGATTTCAGAGCATCTGAGCTCATGCAGGCACCGTTGAGAAACAGTCCGACCACGCAGGAGAACCCATGGTGCTCGAGAAGGACACACGAGATATGTATCGCGAATACCCATGGAACATTGCATGCTTAAGAGAATGATTCATTTCACGTTCTGTCTGCTCGCAACTATTTGTTGATACATGTAAAGGCAAACACAACAAAGTGAAGACTGTTCGCGAAAACAGCTGACAGGCTCACCTCCTAGGGTTAGGTCAAAAAAGACCACGGGGTTCGCGCCGACAGCGGTGGCATCGTCAGCCATTTGCAAAGCCAGGATTATGTAGTGGTACTGTGATAGGGTGGGGGGCTGGAATGATTATTATTATTGAATCGGGAAGTCGTAAAGCCGAATCGAGGCTTGAGGCGTCGAAACAGATACTTTAGGGCGTCGACTCTGTTCGCCTGCAGGACAGGATAACTAATCAATACAGTACTGTACCTACTCGTACATAGGTAGCATGGTGGCGAGTGGATCAGGAATCAAGCTTTCGCCTAGATGGGAATAGGAATCGACCTGTGGCTCACATCAACAGGGCATTGATCTTCACTTTCTTCCATGATCCGCTGGCTTGATAGACAAGAAACCATATGGGTGTGAAGGGATTTTTATGATTCTTGTTCGTGAATATTAATGAACGATACCATCACACCTCAACTATTCCGTATGTACTACGGTATCTGGGGTAATTGTTGTTAGCGCGTGGCACAGCACTATACCTAATTGAACATAGCCTTTATGCAGTTTATCCAAAGTACTATATATGCTTAATATCCAGTCTGCTTTCCATCTG
>JAABUT010000614.1_pt1 | contig 53204 bp, 51 predicted proteins | sample 5559281 | NCBI WGS metagenome assembly JAABUT01 (sample SAMN10711880, study PRJNA513359) | rock metagenome | isolation source: Antarctica rocks | place: Antarctica: Victoria Land, Ricker Hills nord | collected 2016-01-04
CACGAGTGGAGCCATTGGTGTTGCGGGCTGGGGAGGAGAAGGTGCTGCGCGAGTGGACGCGGGCATCGTCGGGTTCGGCGGGCTTGGCGCAGCGAGCCCGGATCCTGCTGCTGGCCGCGCAGGGACACTCCAACACCGAGATCGGCCGGCTGGTGGGGGTGAGTCTGCCGACGGTGAGGCTGTGGCGCTCGCGCTACGGGGCGGGTGGTGTCGGTGGTCTGGGCGATCTGGCTCGTTCGGGGCGCCCGGCCGTGCACGACGAGACGTCGATCATCGCCGCGACGCTCGATCCGCCGCCGGAGTACCTCGGGGTGAGGCACTGGTCGGCCCGGCTGCTGGCCCACCACCTCGGCATCAGCTTCGCGACGGTGGCCCGGATCTGGCGGCGGTGGGGCTTGAAGCCGTGGAAGGCCGAGACGTTCAAGTTCTCCACCGACCCCGAGCTGGAAGCCAAGATCCGGGACGTCGTCGGGCTCTACCTGGACCCACCGGCGAAGGCGGTCGTGGTCTGCATCGACGAGAAGACCCAGATCCAAGCCTTGGACCGCACCGCCCCGATCCTGCCGATCCGCCCCGGGGTGCCCGAGAAGCAGACGAGCGACTACGTCCGCAACGGCACAACGACACTGTTCGCCGGGCTGGAGATCGCGACCGGCCTGGTCACCGACCGCTGCTACCAGCAGCACACGAACGTCGAGTTCCTGGCGTTCCTCAAGCGAGTCGCCCGCGCCTACCCCCGGGTCCCGCTGCACGTGGTCTGCGACAACTACGCCACCCACGTGTGTCCTGAAAGCGAAGTGATGGAGATGTAGAAGATCCCCAGCACGAGGCGTGCTGTGCCGGTGATGGAGGTAGGTCCTCCGGGTTCGCCGAACAGGCGGAGAACTCAAACCACCGCAGTGTCATGCCGGTCAAGAGCCGGGGTGGGAAGCGACTGCGGAGAAGGCTCGCTATCAGCGGGTCAGGTGAGCAACGAGAAGACGAACAGGGTTGAACCACTGCTGACGCATCGAAACGTAGAACGATGGCACCGAAACCGGGGGTTGTGGGTATTCCCGGGACAACGGCGCGCTGCATGGCGTGCCCTGAGTCAGGGGGCTGCCTGTGTGTTGCCCTGGCGGTGTCCGGTGTATAGGTGGCGTGAGCTCGTTGCAGGCGCTGACATGGAACAGGAGAACCTGTCGTCTCGATACCGACGACCAGTGGACGGGGCGAGGTTGGTCCCGTGGGTCGCGAGAGGGAGGACCCCAAGTGGCCGAAACCGCAAGGGGCAGAGTACCGATGCGAGACACAGGGGCGGACCGGCTCGTAGTAGCGATGAAGGCCCTGTAATGGGGCTGGAGCCAAGGGGCCGGGCAGGCCAGGTCACCCAGACGCCAACCCGAAAGGGGAGGAGCCGATGGGCCGATCGAAGCCAACGGTGAAGTCGTTTGATATTCCTAAGCGCCTCATAGTCGAGGCGTGGGAGAAGGTCCAGGCCAATGGCGGGGCGCCAGGCGTGGACGCCGTCAGCATTGCCGAGTTCGGCAGCGAGGAGAGGAACAACCTCTACACGCTGTGGAACCGGATGAGCGCGGGCAGTTACCTGCCTTCGCCGGTGCGGGCGGTGGAGATACCGAAGGATCATGGGGCGGGGGTCAGAACCCTGGGCGTGCCGGTAGTGGCCGACCGAGTGGCCCAGACCGCAGTCGCCAGAGTGCTGGAAGGCAAGCTTGAATCGATCTTCCATCCCGACAGCTACGGCTATCGTCCTGGGCGTTCGGCCCATGACGCCCTGGCCAAGGCTCGCAAGCGGTGTTGGAAGCAGGACTGGGTGTTGGACCTCGACATCCGGGCCTTCTTCGACAGCGTTCCCCATGAGCTCTTGCTCAAAGCGGTAGCTCACCACACCGACGAGCGGTGGATCCTGCTCTACATCCAACGGTGGGTTCAAGCCCCCATGCAGATGCCAGACGGGACCTTGCTCGCCCGGGAGAAGGGAACCCCGCAGGGCTCTCCGATCTCGCCCTTGCTAGCCAACCTGTTCATGCACTACGCGTTCGATACCTGGATTGTTCGGGAGTTCCCGGGCTGTCCATTCGAGCGCTACGCGGATGACGTCGTTGCTCACTGCGACAGCGAGGACCAGGCCCATCACCTTCGGGCAGCCATCGCCACCCGGCTTGGGGCCCTCGGCCTTGAGCTGCACCCCGATAAGACGAAGATCGTGTTCTGCCAGGACGCGAACCGCCCGGGAACATCGGAGCACACCAGCTTCGATTTTTTGGGCTACACCTTCCGGGGGCGCCTGGCCCGTGGCCGACGAGGTTATTTCGTCAGCTTCGCTCCGGCCATCAGTGCCAAGGCGAGGAAGGCGGTCGGTCAGAAGGTCAGGGCGTGGCACCTCAACCGTCGCAGTGGGACGGGACTGTCCAGCCTCGCCGAGGAGATCAACCCTCGGGCACGCGGCTGGATCGGCTACTACGGAGCCTTCTACCGCTCCGAGCTGCACTCCCTCGCCCAGCACATCGATCAGCATCTCCTTCGATGGGCCAGGCAGAAGTTCAAACGACTGCGGGATAAGGCTGCTAAGGCACGCGCCTGGCTGGACGCTGTTCGTGAGCACCAGCCGGGGCTCTTCGCCCACTGGCACCTTCTCTCCCCGCCCACCCAAGGCCGGCCTGTGGGAGCCGTATGACGGGAGACTGTCACGTACGGTTCTGCGAGAGCCGGAGGGTGAGACCCCCTCCGGCTACTCACCAAGCACCCCAACGTCAAGGCCTGGCTGACCAAGCACCCCCGCGTCCAGCTGCACTTCACCCCGACCAGCGGCAGCTGGCTGAACATGGTGGAGATCTTCTTCGGGATCATCACCCGCCAAGCGATCCGCCGCGGCACCTTCCACTCCGTCAAGGACCTCCAGACCGCCATCGGGACCTACATCGACGGCTGGAACGAACGCGCCCACCCATTCACCTGGACCAAAGGCGCCGACGAGATCATCAGCCACGCGAAACCCTCACCCCACCAGAAGAAGACTTACAACCCGCGACACTAGCGAAACCACTTGGCAAACTTGACCCAGCCTGCTTGGCCTTCGAAGCTAATTCGGCAGCACACGGAGCGCTGGCGGTACAGACCCTCACGTTGCTAAATCCTACGGAGCCCACATGGCATGAAAGATCGGGGTCGAACGACATCTGAGCTGATGCCGACCCAGAGAACTCGGACTGCTGCATCAATCGTGCATCGACTACAATAATGCTCCTCCTTGCGCCGATAATGGGCAATCTCGGCGGCTTGCGCCGGGAGGGCGGTCGCAGTCCCGATGGGGGAGGGGCTGTAACCTGGCAGCTCAGACTTCGCGCGCTGGTAGCCACCTCCGCTCCGATGAAGCCGCCGCCGACGACGATCACGACGGACCCACCTCCCCGCAAGTCCTGGCGCAGTGCTTCCGCATCCGCCAGGGTCCGCAGCACACGCAGGCCTTGCGGGCAGGACCATGGGGACGGACGGGCACGGGCCCCGGTGGCGAGGACAAGGTAGTCGTAGGCCACTTGTTCGCCATCGTTGAGGACCACGTGGCGGGCCGCCAAGTCGAGCTGCTTCGCTGGGCGTCCCAGCATCATTCGATGCCGGCGGTGGCCGCGTCCCCAGCGCTGAACAGCGCGACGCCGCGGTCGCAAGCACCGGCCAGCAGGGCTTCGGACAGCGGCGGCTTATCGTAGGACAGTTCGTGCTCCTCGCCAATGGGCACGACGTCGCCTGTGTAGCCCTCGCTGCGGAGCGCCTGGGCGGTGCGCAGACCGGCAACCGAGGCGCCCACAACGACGTTGGTGCTCACTGCTCCAGGCTGCAGCGCGCCACCGGGCAGCTGCGCGCACGGCTTCCTGGATTCACGCCTTGTCGGGCTCTTCGAAGGTGTGTTTGAGGATCACCACCTCCCCGTCGTCGTCGATGTCGATGTCGATACGCACTCATGACGCCAGTTGGCATAGCCCTCACGGATGTCCAGGTTCGCTTCACCACCGTCACGTGCTCGTTCCTTGCTCGTTGACGGAGCGGGCACAGGTAGCTGTTTCAGCTCAGTTTTCATCTGGAGACGGTCTCCGTCGGGATATCCTCCAGCATTGAGATGACGTGGCGCTGGGTCTCGACCAGTCGGCTGTCTTCGGGGTCACGCGGCCGGGCGAGTCCAACCTCGATATCGGTCAGTACGGTTGCGGGTCGCTTGCTGACTACGTAAATGCGGTCGGCCAGGAAGGCTGCCTCAAGCGCGTTGTGGGTGACGAACAGCACGGTCATCTCCTGCTCCGCAACGATGTCGAGCAGTTCTACGCGAAGGCGTCGGGCGGTGAGTTCGTCGAGGCTGCTGAAGGGCTCGTCCATGAGGAGCACGTCCGGCTCGATGACCATTGCCCTCGCCAAGGCCACTCGTTGCTGCATCCCGCCGGACAGGGCGAGGGGGAAGACCTCGGCGAAGTCGCCGAGACCTACCAGCGCGAGGTAACGCTCGATGCGACTGTTCCACTGCTCACGAGGAACAGCGCGGGAGCGTAATGCGAACTCCAGGTTGCCGCGCACGCTTCGCCAATTAAGCAACCGTGGTCGCTGGAACACGTAACCGAACGTGAAGCTCCCATCATCGGGGGCTCCGTTGATGCGGATTGTTCCGGTATCGCCGGGGGTCAGTCCCGCCAGGACGTCCAGGGTTGTGGACTTCCCGCACCCTGACGGTCCCAGCAGACAAGCGAACTGTCCGTCGCCCACCGCAATGTTGATGTTGTCGAGAACTGCCAGCGGGGTATCCCCCGTGCGTGGGAATGACTTGCTGAGTGCTGAGATGTCGATGCTCGCCACGGTCAGGCTCCTGTCTGGGGGATGCGCCACCGGGTGAGGCGGGACTCGACGCGCGAAATGATCCCGAACTCGAGCACAGCCATGATCGCCGTGAAGGACAGCGTCCAGGCCATCACGCCGGCGATGGAGAAGTCCTGGAAGTTCAGGTTGATTTTATAGCCAACGCCGTTGCTCAGCCCGAACAGTTCCGAGAGCACGACGACCTGCCAGGATAAGGACAGTCCCAGGCGGGAACCGGACAGGATGTAGGGCAGGAGCTCGGGCAGAATGATGTGACGGAGACGCAACCATCGGTTGGCCTTGAAGACGGTTGCCATCTCCATGACGTCGCGGTCGAGCTCTTTGGTGCCTTGCCAAATCTGTACGGTGATCATTGGTACTGTGGACAAAATGATAGCGAGAATGGGCGCGCCATCGTTGATGCCGACGATCATCACCGCGAGCAGTGCCCATGCCAATCCCGGTATGGCCCGGCCGAGCAGAACAAAACCGTCCATGAACTGACTGACCCGTCGAGAGAGGCCCATGGGGATACCAACGATGATGGACAGCAGTAGGCTGATCACCATTCCGATCAGGACGCGCCCGAGCGTGTGCCCGACGTTGCTGAGGAAGTTTTCGTGGGCGATGATCTGGCCGAGCTTGCCGACGACCTCACTCGGTGGTGGCACTACGGCCTTGCCCACGACCGTCGTGAGGACGTACCAGACGACGATGAGGGCTACCAGCGCCGCGAGGCGCATGAGCACGCCTTGGCGACGTTCAGTTTTCTTGCCTCCTCGTGCCACCTTCGTTGCTCCAGGCGGATCGGGAATAGTGGGCTCATTTTGAGGGCCCTGGGTCTCAGTGTGGGTGGTCGTCATGACGTCACGAACACTGTCTTCGGGGCGGACGGGATGATTCCGAGCTTCGCCGCCAGCTGCAACTGGTCTTCGACCGCGGTTTCAGCCATGCCTGCTGTGGCAGGTGTGTAGATCTTCGGCATGCGTGTCTGGGCCTCTTGCAGCGCGGAACCCTGTAGCTCAAGGATGCCCGCGAACTGGCTGTAGACGGAGGTGTCCTTGGAAAGGATCGTCACGGCTTCGTTAACGGCCGCGGTCAGGCCCTTGACCTCTTTGGTGTGACCGGATTTCCAGTCACTGTTCGCCGCCAGCGCCAGCTGGTACAGCGGCTGACCGGTTTGCTGCATCCATGCCTGGTTGCCGTCGGCCACCGAACGGTACTTGCCGCCAGCTAGGAGCCGGCTTGCGGTGGGCTCATAGACAATGCTGGCGTCCACTTGTCCGCCTTCCAAGAAGGAAACAAGTGCCGGCGGGGGTGCACTGATGACTTGAAAGTCGTTCTTCCAATTGAAGCCGAGCTTCGCCGCCAACAGTTCGAAGTCCGTGTAGTTAGCGGAGACCGGGCCCAGGCTGGCGATCTTGCGGCCTTTGAGATCGCCCAGCGTCTTGTATGGTGAGTCCGCCTTTACCACTAACGAGCCGTGCTCGGCTTGGATCGGGGTGAGTAGGCTGATCTTGCTCTGTTTAGCTGGCGTCGCGGCCCAGGAGACGTACCCGAAAAAGCCGGTGTTGACTTGCCCTGTCAACAGCGCTGTCTCTGCCTGGTCGGGGCTGTAGGTCTTCTCATCCAATGTGACACCGTTCTTTGTGTCCAGGTGCTGAGCCTTGATGACCGCGGCGAGCAAACCAATCGAGCTGGGGTTGCTGCTGGTCGCGAAGGTGACCGGCAACGGGGCACTTGACCCGCCGGCTGGTGGGCTGGACGTTGTGCCGCTCGTTCCGCCACATGCGGAGAGAGCCGTCAGACCAAGGATGGCGGCGCCCACGATAATTATGGAAAAGTGCCTACGTCGGCCTGACCGAATGGGGGGTCTTGCGGTTCTCATAGGTTGCTCCTTTGCGGTCGTTCCTCGCTGTGGTCGGATGAAGCCAGCAGTGAGCGAAAGAAAGATCTATCGGCGGTCATGTTTGCTCCATTGAGTTCGGTCCGCTGTGGCTGATGGAGGGGCAACAGGGTCGCCGGACGGCACGAAAGCGTCGGAATGGAAGCGATCCTCGGTGAGCTCTGCGGTCGAGTTGAAGTGCGTCAGGGCTTCGGTGGTCATTTGCTGGCTGCCGCAGGCATACACCTGGTGGCCACGCAGGTCGGGGTGATCGTGCAGGACGGCGTGCTGCACCCACCCGGTTGCACCGTTCCAGGTGCGTGTCGGTCGGGAGAGCACCGGGGTGAAACGGAACCACGGCTGCTGCCGCGCCCAATGTGCCGCCAGGTCACCCCAGTAGAGGTCTGCCTCGTCGCGGGCACCCCAATACAGGTGGATGGTGCGGTCGCTGCGGCGTGCGATCTGGTCTTCGATGATGGATTTGATCGGGGCGAATCCGGTTCCGGTGGCCAGGAAGATCACCGGCTCGTCCGAATCGGGGTCGAGGGAGAATTCTCCGTAGGGCAACTCGACCGTAAGAGTGTCACCCGTCGCCAGCGTGGCGAGGGTGGTGTCGGAGAAACGGCCCCCAGGTTCGGTGCGCACGTGCAACTGGGCGCCGTCGTTGTGCTGCGGGGAGTTCGCCATCGAGTACAGGCGGCTGTCACCGTCGGGCAGTAGCACTGTCAGGTACTGCCCCGCCCGGAACGGTGCTCGGAGCCCGATGGGGAAGCGCAGATCGAGGAGGGTGATGCGCCGGGTGGGTCGCCGGATCCGGTACACGGTGGCCGTGATGGTCTTGCGGACCGGAGGTCGGCGAGAGGCGATTCGTTTCGGGGTGATCTCCACGTCGGTGCAGGGAACCGCCCGGCACAGCAACACGTCGTGCTGGGGTCCGCGCACGGTGCCATTTCCGCGGACCGTGAGTTCACCGGTGCGCAGCCCCCCGGCGCAGGTGGTGCACACCCCCTTGCGGCAGGAGTACGGGATCGACCACCCGGCCGTTTCCGCGGCGTCGAGCACGGTTTGCGCAGCCTCACACGGAAAGGTGATGTCGGTGTCGGCCACCGTGATCTGGTAGCTCATCGGTGCAGCCCTGCCTCGGTGAGGTGCTGGCTACCGCGGCCACCGAGGAGGGTCAGCGTGTTGATCACCGCGCCGGGATCGGCCGTGCCGGTCCCGGCGATGTCGAACGCGGCGCCGTGTCCCACGCTGGAGAACAGCAACCCTGCCCCGATCGCCAGGGCACTGGAGTCACGGCCGGCGAGCAGTTTGACGGGGATGTGTCCCTGATCGTGATACATCGCGACGAACCCGTCGTAGTTCGGTGCCCGCAGCAGCACGTCGGCCCCGATCGGGCCGTCGACGGTGTGCCCGTCGCGGCGCAGCGCCGCCACAGCCGGTGTGGTGATCCGCTCGTCGTCGGTGCCGAACAAGCCGTTCTCGCCGGCATGCGGATTGATGCCGAACACCCCGATCCGCGGCGAGGGGATTCCCAGCGAGATCAACGCAGCCACGGCAGCCACGCAGGCGCCGTGGACCAGGTCCGGTGAGAGACGATCGAGGGCATCGGCGAGACGCTCGTGCAGCGTCGCGTGCACAATGCGGAGACCACCACCGATCAGGAGCAGGAACACCTGCTCGGGCGGCACGCCGAGGAGCTTCGCGAGCAGCGAGGGGTAGCCGGAGAAGGGGATGCCCGCGGCGTTGATGGCCGTCTCCGAATGCGGGCAGGCCACGATGGCCCGCGCTTGGCCCTGGCGCACCAGGTCCACGGCCGCGCTCAGATAGGCGACCGTCGCGGCCCCCGCCGCCGCGCTTACCACACCAGGGCGGAACTGTGTTGCCGACAGCGCAGCAACATCCACCAGATCCAGCACCCCCGGGGATGGTGTCGAGGTGGCCTCGAAGGCCCGGATGCTCACGTCGCTGCCCGAGAGTTGGGCTTCCAAGACGAAACGGTCCCCGACCAGGACCGGGGACAGAGCAGGATCGTGCGCCTGTGCCCGCGCTGCTTTGACGGCGATCTCCGGGCCGATCCCGTTCGGATCGCCGATCACGAGCAACAACCGGTCCGGGCCGTCCAGCGCCACCCTGCTGGTCATAGGGGCAAAGCCAACAGGGTGTCGATCTGCGAGCTGTCGCACACCACGATCCGTTGCCGCAGTGTCGCAGTGGCGCCGTCGATGACGTAGCGGTCGATGTAGCGGCCGGTGGCGAAGATGTCGGTGGGACCGTCGCCGGTGATTCGCACCACGATGAACGGGGTTTCGCTGTCGACCTCATCGCCTGCTTCTGCCAGGATCGCCGGTTGGCCGATGATGTGGCGGTAGCTGTGCCGCTCGTAGATGTTCGCATCCCGCAGGGCGGAGACCCGGTCGTTGAGCATGCCGCGGGTGTCGGCCCAGATCAGCCCGGCGGGCATGCCGTTGCGATAGTTTTTCGCCGTGGTGACCTGATACAAGCATTGCTCGGTGAAGAAATCCGGCCACGACTCCAGCGGACCCTCGTCGATGCAGCGGACGTACTGGGCCTGAATTCGCCCGATGATGACCGATACGTCGGGTGCTGTGGGGGCGTTGGCTGCGCTGCTCACACCGACTCCTCGGAAAACCTCATGGCGTGCCGGTAGGCTTTCCAAAAGCCGCGTACCGAGGCCTCAGTGACTCGACTGTCACCGGATTCGGCGGTCTCACCGCCCATGGGCAGCATCGCGGATTCACCACCGGCGCCAGCGATCCCGCGTTGCACGAAGCCGCCGATACACCCGTCCTCCATGGACACATACCCCGCTGGCCCGACCAGGTTGGACTGTTTGAGCCGCACGGTGCGCTGTTCGGCGGTGTCGTCCTCGAAACCGAGGTACGTCCAGTTCAGTTCGGTGCGCTCGACGCCGCGGGGCAGAATCTGGCGGACCGCGACGGAGTTCTGGATCTGCTGCAGCACAAACCCGGGAAACACCGACAAAATCTGCAGGGTGATGTCGTCGCCGACCTCGCTGAAGCCGTTGAGCATCGACGGATCAGCCAGCTGGTACTCGCTTTCCGAGCGGATCTTCTGCTGGGAATACTCGGTGGACGCCTCGGGGGTGCGGTCGATCGCCGAGTAGCTGACGTGGTGCCCGCCGCTCTCGTCGACGATGATCCCACCGCGTTGGGACAACCGGTTGATCCCGAACGTCGTGAAGAACAAATGCAGGATGCTCGCGTGGTAGGAGTCTTTCACGTTCTCCACGTACAACTTCCAGTTGTTCGGCAACATTTGGGTGAATCGGCCGAGCACGACCGGACGGCGTCCGCCGAGCACCCGGTCGATGCGGCTGAGGATTTCCTCGCCGAGGTACTCCTCGATGTCGGGCAGCTCGTTGGACAGGCTCCCGAAGATCAATCCGTGCACGGTGGCCAGTCGAAGCTTGCGCGGGTGGTGCTCGGCCATGCAGAACCCGGGCGGCAAACCACCCTTGCCGCCGATACCGTCGGCGAACGCGACACCCATCAAATCGCCCTGCAAGCTGTAGTTCCATGCGTGGTACACGCAGGTGAAATCCTGGGCGTGGCCACGGTCGACCATGGCCAGCAGCGCCCCGCGATGCGCACACCGATTCTCGAACGCGTAGAGCTCGCCGTCGACATCGCGCGTGACGATCACTGGTTGCTCACCGATGAAGGTCGTGCAGAAGTCCCCCGGCTCGGACACCTCCACTTCCAGGCAGAGATAGCTCCAGAACGGCCCGTGGAACAGTCGCTGCTGCTCCTGCCGGTACACGTCCTGCTCCTGATACACCCAGTACGGCACCCGACTCAGCCCCGGCGGCCACGCACGGCGAGCCCCTCCATCGGTGCGGTTGCTGGGCTCGGTGATGACGCTGCGATCCATCAGATCTCCTATTCCGCGGATACCGAGCCCTCACCTGAGCGCCCCAGGGCGGTACCACCACACTTGACAATCCAATTAAGTGTTCGTATAACGAACATATGAAGCAATTGCGAACGGGCCCAATTAAGCGCCCCCGACAGCCCCCTGTCAAGAAGCTGGCCGGTGAGAGCTCGGGGCGGCCCGCGGAGGGCATGGCCGGCCTCGGCAAGGGGCTCGCCATCCTGGAGGCGTTCGGCCAGCACCGTCGCCACTTGAGCATCACCGACGCAGCGAGCGCCGCAGGCCTCAGCCGAGCGACCGCGCGGCGGTGTTTGTTGACGTTGGTCACGCTGGGCTACCTGACCCATGATGGCAAGCACTTTCACCCGACGCCGCGAATGCTGCGGCTGGGGAGCGCCTACACCGACACCGCCACGCTGCCCCAGCTCGCCCAACCCCACCTCACCGCAGTCCGAGACCAGCTGGGTGAATCCGTATCACTGGCGGTATTGCAGGACGACGAATCGCTGTTCGTGGCCCGAGCTGAAGCGGAACGAATCGTAATGACCGGTGTCCGGGTCGGCGCCAGGCTGCCTGCCTACGTGTCGGCCACCGGACAAGTGCTCCTCGCAGGCCTAACCGAGGAGGCATTGACCGACTATCTCCACCGGTGCCACCCGCAGGCGCGTACAGCCAACACGCCGATCGAACTAGCGGAGATTCGGCGCAGGATCGAACAGGCTCGTGTGGACGGGGTTGCGTTCACCGACGAGGAACTCGAACTCGGGATGCGCTCGATGGCGGTCGCCGTGCGCGATTCCCGAGGAAACCTCCGGGCCGCGATGAGCGTGAGCACCGCGGCGGCCCGGCTTTCCATGGCCGAACTCCGCCAGAACTCTCTGCCGGTGTTGCAGGAACGTGCACAACAGTTCGGACAAACGCTCTGAGAGTGCGTCTGGAAACTGGCGGTGACCGTCTTCGTCGACTACGTAGGTCGCCGGGCGCCCGGTCGCAACTATAACGGACCGAAGGGGTTAGCGCCGATAATCGGCATTATCGGCGCACTTCGTCGGCCTGGGGGAGGGCGAAACGGCGGCTATGCCGCCGCTGCTGCGTCGGCTGTCCACTGCCAGTTGATCTGACACGTGGCCAGCGCCTCTTCGAACGTCACGTGGCACGCGGCATCGACCAGTCGCGCGCCGGTTGCGACGCGAGCCAATCCGATGGATCCGTCGCCCAGCCGACTGCGGCCGAGGTGCGTCCGGCTGCGATGAAACGCGGCCGCTGATGCGAGGGCATGGCCTAAGCCGCACGACAGCGTCCGGGCCGCAGTCAGCCCCGACGAAGATGACATAACGTATTCTCCGCAACTGCGTGCAGACACCGCCGGCGACCACCGCGGACTACGGCGCACGGTCGGCGAGCACGGCAGGCACTCGGCTGGACTCGCGTACCCAGTCGGCGTAGACGGGCGAGATCCTGACCGTAGTGTCGACCAGACGGTGCCAGTCGTGGGCGAGGTCGCGGCCGTAGACCGGCTCGTGATGCGCGATCCGGTTGCGCAGCTGAAGCAGGGTGCCCAGGTCACCGTGCAACCGTGCTCGTCGCGCGCCGGGAAAGGCGAACCTGAGGCAGGGTGACCACAGGTGGCGGTTGTAGTGCTCGGCGAGCAAGGACCACCAGAAACCGAAGGACAGCTCGGCGACGACACGTCCGGGCAGTTCGGCGCGTCCATCCGCGCGAACCCGCCCGCGGGCCTCAGCGATCTTGTCCCGGGCGCGGCGCGTCAACGGGACGAACGAGTCGACGTACCACGGCAGCCCTGCGGCGCTCGAGGACTGCTGGACGACCCAGTTCTGCAACCGGTCGTGCATGGTGTTGCGTAGGCCGACCTCGAGCAGGTGCAGGGACTCGAAGAAGGCCGCACTCACGCGGGCGTTCCACAAGTACAGGTCGAGCGCCGCGTCGACGTCGCCGCCCGACGATCGCTCGTAACGGGCCAGGCGTGGCGCCGACAGTCGTGATCGGATCTCCAGCTGGTGCGGTTGACCGGACGTAGGCATCGGCATGATCATGCCCGATCCTCGTCGTGGCGGCATCGCCCCGCGTACGGGTAGTATTCCTGCTGAGAGCCCCGGGATCACGGCGTACCGACTTCGGTTAGGGAAACCCCCCGGGGCCTTGTTCTGTTCGCGGCGAGGTCCCGCCCGATTCGGCCCCAGCATCCCTACTGCGACACCGTGCTGCGGCTCTGATCCGCCGCAAATCGTCGTCCGTGGACCCATCGAGGTACACCCTGAGCTGCCAGCAGGGAGCTGTCGTCAGGTCGCTGATCCACGGATTCGTCTGTTCGCCCATGGCAACGGTTGGCACGTTTCACGGACCGATGCATGTCCAAACGTGCTCACGCCGGGTTCATGCTGCCACCGTCGTAGAATCCGGAGGCCATGTAGACCAGCGGAGGGGTCTCTTCACTGCTCGCGCGCAGCACCCGTCCGATGAAGATGGTGTGGGTGGAGGATTGGACCCGCTCGCGGACCTCTGCTTCCAGCGAGGCGCAGGCCCCGGCCAGGATCGGGCAGCCGTGCGCTCCTGCCTGCCAATCGATCTGACTGAACTTTTCCGCGCTCTTGGTAGCGAAGTGCTGGGCGAGGTCTACCTGATTGTGGGCGAGTAGGTTCACGCCGAAGCGGTCCGCGCGGAACAGGGGTTCGTGGGTGGAGGAGGTCTTGGCCACGCAGACCAGGATCAGGGCGGGGGACAGCGAGATGCTGGAGAACGCGTTGACCGCGAGTCCCCGGGGGTGGTCTTCGTCCATGGTCGTCACGATGGTGACGCCGGTGACGAACTTGCGGTGGAAGGCGCGCATCGTGTCCAGGTCCGGACCGCTGGGCTGGCTGTCGGTGTTCACGGGGGTGGTCATTCGATCTCCCGGAGGCTGATGATGCCCAGGCTGCTGAAGAGGTCTACGGGGTCCCAGGTCACCCATTCCTCCACGATGAGTACGCCGTCGAAGCGGGCGGTGGTGACGCCATCGACGGTGACGGTGCGGTGGGTGGCTGGCACGTCTTGAAAGGTACCGAGGTGAGTCCCGGAGCTGTGCCAGCGGATGGCGACCAGGTTGTCCTCGCTGATGAGTCCGTCGATGGTGGTGATCAGATCGGGAAAGGCTTCTCGGCTGCCGGTGATCGCCGCCTTGAGGGCGGCGCAGTTCTGGTCGCCGGAGCGGCCGTGTCGGACATAGTCGGGTCCGAGCAGGGTGTCGAGGGCGTCGACGTCGCCCTCGTCCCAGGCGCTGCGCCAGGCGTCGGCGATGCGTTGCTTTCGATCCGGGTCGGGACTCACAGTTCCTCCTGAACAGGTGGTATGGGAGTTTTGTCTTTCTGGTGGTGGGGAAACGCCGCGGTTCGGCGTCCGGTTTCGGTGGTCGTGGGGCTCATCGCATGACGAAGGGGTCTGCGGCGGGTTCGTCGCTGGTGTTGACCCAGACGCTCTTGGTGCGGGTGTACTCGTGCATCACCGCGAACCCGTTCTCCTTGCCGAGGCCGCTGGCTTTGAACCCGCCGAGCGGGGACATCGGCGACATTGCCCGGTAGGTGTTGATCCAGACTGTCCCCGCGTCCAGACGACCGGCGATACGGTGTGCCCGGGCCACGTCGCGGGTCCACACACCGGCCGCCAGTCCGAAGTCGCTCCGGTTGGCGACCGCCACCGCCTCGTCGTCGTCATCGAAGGGGATGACACCGGCGATGGGCCCGAAGATCTCCTCCCGGGCGATTCGCATGTCGTTGCGGACGCCGCTGAACAGGGTCGGCTCGTAGTACCAGCCATCCATCGCTGAGCCGTCAGGGTGGACGGGGCGGTGGCCACCGGTGATGAGTTCGGCTCCTTCGTCCAGGGCGCTTTGGACATAGGATTCCACGTGCTCGCGGTGCGCGGCGAAGGCCAGTGGGCCGATCTCGGTGGTGGCATCGAGTGGATCGCCGATCTTGATGGTGCGGGCCCGGTCGGCGACCCGGGCCAGCACCTCGTCGTGGATGTCTCTGTGCAGCAGGACACGGGACCCGGCGACACAGGTTTGCCCGGCGGCGGCGAAGATCCCGGCGACGATGCCCATCGCCGCGTTGTGCGGGTCGGCGTCGGCGAAGACGATGTTGGGTGATTTTCCGCCGAGCTCGAGGGTGACGGGGATGAGGCGCTCCCCGGCGATTGCCGCGATGCGCCGCCCGGTTGGGGTGCCACCGGTGAACGCGATCTTGTCGATGCCGGGGTGGCGAACCAGGGCGTCGCCTGCGTCCGCACCGTAGCCGGTGACGACGTTGACAACGCCGGTCGGGAACCCGGCCTGCTCCACCAGAGGCATCAGGTCGAGCAGCGACGCGGAGGTGTGCTCGGACGGTTTGATGACAATGGTGTTGCCGGCGGCGAGTGCCGGTGCGAGCTTCATGGCGGTCAGCAGCAGGGGCGAGTTCCAGGGGCTGATGGCGCCGATCACTCCCACCGGTTCCAGCAGGGTGTAGTTGAGGATGGTCGTGCTCATTGCGGGAATGACGTCGCCGTGGACCTTGTCGGCGATCCCGGCGAAGTAGTAGAAGTACTCGGGCAGCGTGACCAGCTGCGCGCGCATCTCCCGCAGCAGCTTGCCGTTGTCCGAGGACTCCGCCACGGCGAGCTCCTCGGCGTGTTCTGCGATGAGGTCACCGAGTTTGCGCAGCAGCTTGCCGCGCTGCGTTGCGGTCCGACCGCGCCACGCGGGGCCGTCGAAGGCCGCGCGGGCGGCCCGGACCGCCGTGTCGATGTCGTCGTGGGTGCCCCGGGCAGCGAGATAGCTGGGCTGGCCCGTCGCCGGGTTGATGCTGGGCAGCGTCGCGCCGTCGGAGGCGTCGACCCAGCGACCCCCGATGTAGTGCTGGCGGGTGGGCAACGTCGTGGTGGTCATGGTGTCTCCTGGAGGGCAGTGGGCAGGGAGGAAAGGTGGTCAAGGACCGCGGCGCACAGTTCGGCAGGCTGTTCGAGCGGCAGGAGGTGCCCGGCGTCGGCGATCACCCGGGCGGTGGCGTGGGGGATGGCCGCGGCGAGGGCGACGGTCATCCCTGGTGTTGACCCCCCGTCGTTCGCGCCGGTCACGACGAGCGTGGGGGCGGCGATCTGGCCCAGTTGGGGCCACAGTGTGGCGTCGGCCTCGGCGAAAACCCGGTAGCAGGCGAGGTAGGACTCCAGGTCGTTGGCGAGCAGGGTTTGCAGCACCGTGTCCATGAGCTCGGGGTCGCGGTGGGCGAAGTCGGGGCCGAACCAACGTCGCACCGCCGCGTGTGCGCTGTCAGCCGGCGACCGCTGCGCTGTGGCATAGCGGACCTGCACGGCGGCCCGCTGGGCGGCGTCGCGGCGCGCGACGGCACTGACCAGCACCAGGGAGTGCACCCGGTCGGGGTGGGTCAGCGCGAGTTGCTGGGCCACCAGCGCGCCGAGGGAGAAGCCGACAAGGTGGGCGCCGTCCTCGAGCACATCAGCTACCCCGTTCGCGAGGTCCGCCACGGTGAGTGCCCCGCGGCTGGGTGCTGAGCGGCCGTGACCAGGCAGGTCGGGGGTCAGCACCTGCGCGTGCTCGGCCAACACCGGTGCACAGCGTGACCACATCGACTGGTCCAGGCCGACACCGTGCAGCAGTACCAACCGGGGCGCCGTGGTGGTTCTCACCGCTCGGTGGACAACGCCGCGAGCCGGGCCTTTGGGCGACCGGAGCTGGCGGCGGCCAGGCCGATCACGATTTCCCCGGCCCGCGGGGCGTCGGAGATGCGAACCTCGATGCTCTGATGGTGGGATCGGATCGTCGCGTCGGTGATGTGCTTGAGAGGAATGTCGAAGGACGCCCCGGGGGAGGCCACCTTTTCCACGGCGGGCAGCAGGGTGGTCGCTGCGGTCGCGGTGCGGAAGAAGTCGCCGAACTTCAGGGTGTGGATGAGGGCCGATCCGTGCTCGACCTCGCCGTCCAAGCCCACGATCGCGGCCTTGCCGTAGGCCTCGACGGGGGCGCCGAGGGCCTCGACGACCAGGGGGGCGAGCAAGGCGCCGAGCTGGGGGGCGACATTGTCGATCTCCGGGCCGAGGTCGGCGACGAAACCCTGACCGTGCCAGGGGTTGTCGATGACGGCGAGAACGACCGCGACCCGGACGGCGGGGTTCACCGCTTGCCCTGCCTCGATGTGGGTTTCTTCGACCTGGGTGATGATCTTGCGGAGTTTCATGCGAACACCTTCCGGAGGATGAGTTGGGGGTCGACGGCGGCGTCGGTTTGACGGTCGCCGATCCGGGCGAGCGGGCGTGGGCCACCGGCCGCTCCGAGCGCGACCATGATCTCGTCGGGACGGGGGGCTTCGGCGACGCAGATGTCCATGGCCTGGTAATGCGAGCGGGTTGCTGCTCGGGTCTTGTGCCACATGGGGACGGTCAAGGTGGTACCCGCCGAGGCCCGTGTCTCCCCGAACGCCACGATCGAGTCTCCTTGCACGATGTGGCGGAACAGGTCCCCGAGGTAGGGGGTGTGGATCAGCGCTGAGCCGTGCTCGACTTCGCCGTTGAGTCCGACGAGAACTGCTTTGCCGAAAGCCTCCACCTGGGTGGGGCCGCCGAAGCATTCGGTCAGCCGGGTGGCCAGCGCAGCGGCGAGCCGGGGTGCGAGGGTCTGAACCTCGGGTTCGAGGTCGGCGACGTGTGGGCGGTCGCACCACGGGTTGGACACGATGGCTACGGTGATCGCCCGGCGCCACGGTGTCTGCAGTTGCTCACTGCCCTCGATGTACACGTCCTCGGTGCGGGTGATGATCTTGCGGATGGTGCCGGTCATCATCAGGCCTGGACCAGCTGGTGGTCGAACTGGGGCATGACCTTCTCGGCGAACAGGTCCAGGCTGCGCCGGGCATTGCGGTGCGCCAGGCCCGGGTGGGTGGTCCACAGGAGAAGGTGCTCGAGGTTGAGCTCCGACTGTAGTTCGTGGATTTTCTCGGCCACGAAGTCGGCTGTGCCGACGAGCATGTTTCGCGACAGCAGGAAGTCGAAGTCGAGCTGGTGGGCGTCGGTGAGCTGCTCACCCTCCTCCATCATGTTGCCGAGTCCACGCCAATGGGTGATCCACTTGTAACTGGTCATGACGGCTTCCTCGAACTCTTGGCGCGCCTGCTCCATCGTGTCGGCGATGTACACGTCGCGGACGAGCCCGATGCCCTCTCCGAGGGGCACCTCGTGGCCCTGCGCGGTCGAGGCCGCGTCGCGGTAGAGCTCGAACCGGCCCTTGAGCGCGGACACCGGGGGCAGCCAGAAGATGCCCTGGAATCCGTTCGCGGCCGCCGTCTGGATGGATCGGGGTGAGTCGATGACTTGCCACAGCGGGGGGTGGGGCTTTTGCAGCGGTTGCGGGGTCACCGCCATGGCGGTGATGGTGCCGTTCTCGTCGGTGAACTCCGGCGTGCCCGGGGACATCGGATGGTTCCATTTGACCCCGGGCACGGGGTATTCGTAGAACTCGCCCTTGTGGCTGAAGAACGGCTGCGTCCAAGCTTTCTGCATGATCTCGAGGGTCTCCTCGAACAGGGCGCGGTTGCGTTCCTGGTCGCGCGGGTCCGCCGCGGAGTTGAGGTTGAGCGCTTCGCGACCGTAGAGCCCGCGACCCACGCCGACCTCGAGGCGGCCACCGGAGAGGTGGTCGAGCATGGCGAGGTCCTCGGCCAAACGAAGCGGGTGCCAGAAGGTGGCGATGTTGGCGGCTTGCCCGATCCGGATCCGTGATGTGTGGGCGGCGATGTCGACGCCCATCAGCACGGGGTTCGGGGTGATCTCGAAGCCCTCGTGGCCGAAGTGGTGTTCGGTGTACCAGATGGACCAGAACCCGGCCGCGTCCGCCGCCTGGGCGAAGTCCCGCGCCTCGTTCATGACGGCGTCATACTCACCGAGACGTCCGGGGGCGCCGAGGTTGTGAAATATCGAGAAACGCATGGTGGAGCCTTTCCTTCGACGGGTGGGAGATGACAGTGCGTGGGGGTGTGTTTAGACGTTCAGGCCAGCCATGACCGCGTCGTGGCTGGCGCGGACGTGGTTGCGCATGTGGCGCTCCGCACCGTCCCCGTCTTTGGCCAGGATCAGGTCCACCACGTGCTGGTGTTCGCTCTCGGACTTGCTCGCCCGGCCCGGCTGAGACAGGGAGGTGCGGACCAGCCGGTTGTAGGCCAGCTGGTTCATCAGAGTGCGGTAGTGGGCGGCGAGCTTGCCGTTGTCGCAGCCGCTGATCAGCAGCTCGTGGAACTGGTGGACCAGCTCGGCGTAGCGGTCGGTGTCACCGGCGGCAACGGCCTGGTCCGAGGCCCGCACGTTGGCCTGCAGGGCTCGGAGCTCGGGGACGTCGCCGCGAGCGGCCATCAGTCGGGCAGCCGCACCCTCGAGCAGTTGCTTCATCTCGAACAACTCGTTGATGTCCCGCCGGGACGGCGTCGCGACGAAGGTCCCGACCCGCGGCCGGATCTCCACCAGACCCTCGGTCTGCAACTGCTTGAGGGCCTCCCGGACCGGGGTCCGGCTGATGCCGAACGTCGCCGCCAGCGTCACCTCGGACAGGGCCGCGCCCGGTAGCAGTTCGCCCTCGGTAATCATCCTCCGGAGCTCGTCGGTCACGCGTTCCTGCAGGTTGCTGGTGACGAACTTGCTCGCCGTACTGGTCGCGGTCACGTGCTGAGTCCTCTGCTATCCACTGTGGCATCTGGCATGGCACAGAGCGTATGCGCCAGGTCGCACTCCCGTCAAGCATGCCAAACACGGGCGTCACCGGAGGACGAAGAGCTCTGCAAGCGCTGAGAAAACAAGGAAATTGTGCCAGTCCCTTGACACCGCGGTGTGAAGCACCACACAATCACTACCATGCAACATGGCAACCGACGAGGTGGGACCTAATGACTGCACAGACTTCTGCATCTCCGGCGGATCGGGGCTACCGCGACAAGGTCGCGGTGGTCGAGCCGTACGGGGTCGATCACATCCCCGACGCCGAACGGCACGGCAAGGCCAGCTCCCAGTTCTCCATCTGGTTCGCCGCCGGCATGAACTTCCCGATCATGGTGCTGGGCTTCTCCGCCGTCAGCTTTGGGCTGTCCTTCACGGCCGCTGCCATTGCCATCATCGCGGGCTCGTTCCTCGGCGCGGTGGTCCAAGGCGTGCTCGCTCAGATGGGCGCACGGCTGGGGGTTCCGCAACAGATCCAGGCCCGCGGACCGCTCGGCTTCTTCGGCAACTTCGTGCCTGTCGCCTACATCAACATTTTTGCTGGCATCGGCTGGGCCGCGGTGACCATCATCCTCGGTTCCCAGGCGTTCCACGAACTCGTACCGGTGATTCCCGAATGGCTCTGCTCGCTGGTGTTGGTCTCGCTGCAGCTCGTCGTCGCGGTCTTCGGCTACAACATGATCCACTACCTGCAGAAGATCCTGGCCTGGGTCTTGTTCGTCGGGTTCGCGATGATCACCATCGTGTCCGTCGTCCGCGGCCACGGGACGATGTTCGCGGCGAACCCCCATGCCAGCTCTTTCGTCGGCGCCGTGGGAGGCTGGATCACCTTCGCTGGCTTCTTCCTGTCGTTCCTCATCGCGTGGTGGCCCTTCGCCTCGGACTACTCCCGGTACTTGCCCGACGACCACAAAACCCACCGAAACGCCGGACTGTGGACCTGGGCCGGCAACTTCATCAGCCTGTCCTGGCTGGGGATCGCCGGAGTGCTGCTCGGCGGTGCCGCGGTCAGTGGTGAGGGCCCCATCGCGGCGCTGCACCGGATGACCGGTCCGTTCGCGACCATCGCGCTGCTCGTCGTCCTGCTGTCCTCGTTCTCCCAGAACTTCCTCAACGTGTACGGGGGCGCGATCTCAGTGCAGACCTTGCGGATCCCGGTCAGCCGCCGGGTAGCCGTCACTCTCATCTGTGCCGCGGCATTCCTCATCAGCCTTTACGCCAGCGCAGGCTTCGAGGACAAGTTCAAGACGTTCCTTTTCCTCAGCGCCTACCTCATCGCGCCGTTCGGAGCAATCCTGCTCCTGGACTACTTCGTCGGCGGGCGCAAGGACAAGTCCCGTATTGCCGAGCTGTACGACGAGACGCGTATCGTCAACTGGGGTTTCGTCGCCTGGCTGGGCGGCACGGTTGCATCAATACCTTTCTGGCAGTTGACGTTCTACACGGGCCCGGTCGCCGCCGCCCACCCGGGATGGGGAGATGAGTCCTACTTCGTCGGCTTCGCCGTCGGCGCGATCCTCTATCTGCTCACCTACCGGCTCAAGCCGCTGTGGCGCTCCCGGCACGCCGAACCGCTCTCCCCGGCCACGACGTCTCCGCTACCGGCGGCCCGGGTCGAGCAGGTCGGATGAGCACACCAACCTCCGTGCCCGCACTCCCATGGTTGGTCGTCATCGACATGCAGGCCGCATTCGCCGACCCAGCCAGCGCCGGGGCGGTGCCCGGCTACGCTCCCGCCGAGAAGTGGATCCGGGTCCTGACGCCCGGGTTCGAAGAGCGGGTGGTCTACACCCGGTTCGTGCCCGACCCTGCCGAACACGGGGCGTGGGGCGCCTACTACGACCACTGGCCCACGATGCGCCAGCCCGCGTCGTCGTCGACGTGGGACCTAACCCTCGAGACCACAAGCGCACCGGTCGTGTCCCTGCCCACGTTCTCCAAGTGGGGCCCCGGGCTGGGAGACACCGTCGGTGCCCACACCCCGCTTGTGCTGTGCGGTGTCGCCACCGACTGCTGCGTCCTGTCCACCGGCCCTGGGGCAGTGGATGCGGGGCGCGCGGTGACCGTCGAGGACGCCTGCGCGGGGGTGTCGCGACGTCACCACGAGGAGACCATTTCCCTGCTCAGCCTCCTCGCCCCGATGGTCACCATCACCAACGCACGGAGCCTGATGTGAGCGCCATCTTACGGTGCGCGCCCGAGCCGGAGACCGCGGAGCCTGAGCCCGGCTATCAGCAGCGGATCGAGCGTGCGCTCCGTGATATCCGCGCCGGCAAGGCCGTTGTCGTCGTCGACGGCGCCGACCGGGAAGACGAGGGCGACCTCATCTTCGCGGCCGAGGCGGCCACCCCTGAACTGCTGGCATTCACCATCCGGCACGGCTCCGGTGTGGTGTGCGTCCCGATGGAGAGCGCCGACCTCGACCGGCTGATGCTGCCCTCGATGTGTCAGCACAACCAAGATCCCAAGGGCACCGCATACACCGTCAGCGTCGACGCTCGGCACGGAGTCAGCACCGGCATCTCCGCCGCAGATAGGGCACGCACCATCCGGCTGCTCGGCGACCCCACGACGCCCGCAAGTGACCTCACCCGGCCTGGACACGTGTTTCCGTTGGAGGCCCGTCCCGGTGGTGTGCTGACGCGCCCCGGGCACACCGAGGCCGCCGTGGACCTGACCCGGCTTGCCGGGCTGCACCCGGTCGGGGCGATCTGCGAAATCGTCAACGACGACGGGACGATGGCCCGGCGACCCGCGCTCGAGGTGTTCTGCCGTCACCACGACCTCACCCTCGTGAGCATCGCCGACCTCATTGCCTACCGGCAACGGGTCGAGGTCCAACTGGTGTCCGTCGAAGTACGGTTGCCCACCGAGCACGGACAGTTTCGCGCCGTCGGCTACCGCGACGCAATCGCCGGCCGCGAGCACCTGGGCCTGGGTGGCGGGTGACCTCGGCGACGGGCAGAACGTGCTGGTGCGGGTCCACTCCGAGTGCCTGACCGGGGACGTCTTCGGTTCACGGCGATGTGACTGTGGGGCGCAACTAGATGTCGCCCTCTCCCAGGTGGCGAACGAGGGGCGCGGCGTCGTGCTCTACCTCCGTGGCCATGAAGGCCGCGGGATAGGCCTGCTGCAGAAGCTGCGGACCTACCAGCTCCAAGACGCCGGCTCCGACACCGTCGAGGCCAACCTGGAGCTGGGGTTGCCCGTCGATGCTCGGGACTATGCCATCGGCGCGCAGATCCTCGCCGACCTCGGCGTTCGATCGATGCGGTTGCTGTCCAACAACCCGGCCAAACGCTCAGCATTCGACAGCTACGGACCGGAAGTTACCGCCACGGTACCGCTGGGCACCCCGCCCACCGCCGACAACATCACCTATCTGCGCACCAAGCGCGACCGTATGGGCCACGACCTGCCGCATCTGCACTACACAGCATTCGCGCAAGGTGTCCACGACGACGTGTGTAAGCCCAGCAGCGAATGCTCCGCCGCGCCACAACATACGCTGGCCACATAGCAGTCGGGAGCGTGATGACCAGCGAACGACGAGGTGCTGGGCTGGAGTGAACGGACCGCGAATCCGTCCGAGGTCGCCGCCCGGGTCGCCCGGGTCGCCGGGGTTGCCGACGTGCTCGCCGAGAGCGATCCGCTCGTCCGGTCGATGATGCCGGGCAGCCGATGATCACCGTCCGTGAGGCGGCCACAGATCATCGGGCGAGAATCACCCACCATCTGCACGCCAGCGCGCTACGCAAACGCAAGAGCGGCAACGAGTGGTGGACGACCCGCGACTGGGCCCCTCAGTACCGGCACACCCACCCACCCCCCACCCGGCCAAGAGCAACTGAGCAGCGACACCACTCCCCCACCGGCGCCGCGCTCTCCCACCGAGCCCCTTCCAGACCGCCAGTAATGGGCATTATCGGCGCAGTAACCGGACGCTCAGAAGTGGGTCGCGGCGCCTTTGGGCCGCCGTGATCAAAGACCCTCGGCTTGATCGGCGTCTACCTCACCCGCGTCTGTGGCAGTCCCCGCCCAAACAGTGGGCTGATCGGGATTCTGTACGACTGCCACCCCGACCCCGCTCCGGCGCGGAGCTGACCCCGGTGCCTGGGTCTGTGTTGCGCGCTCACCGTGAGCGGTCGCGGTGTCGGATCGGGTCGTGTTCGCGTCCGCGAGCGGCCGGTGTTTCCTGACCGCCGGGTTTGCGGGTCGCGAGCTGTTCGGCGACGCTGCGCGGATGCGACAAGCCCGCCAGGCGGGCCGCCTCGGCACCGTCGGAGAACATGGTGCGCGGCGGAGCAGGTGATTGCTCCGCCGCGGGGCGCTCTGCGGCGGTGTCACCCTCGCGGAACTGGGCCCGGGCGGTGTCGGGGTCGACGCCGACCCGGGCCAACGCCGACAGGTAATCCTCCGCGAAACCGTCCCTCGAGGAATCGCCGACAGTGTCGAGGTCCCGGTCGGTGCCGGGGTGGTCGGTGCTCGCGGTGTCCCGGTGGGCGGCGGCGTCCTCCCGGACCCGTTGAGGATCAATGTTCTCGGCGCGCAGCGCCTCGTCCCACGCCTGCGCCGCCGCCGGGTTGGTGTCCCGGTGTGCCTCGGCGTCGGCGTAGGACGCAGCCGTGCCCACCGGGTCCACGGCCAGGGCACGCAGCACCGACCCCACATCCCGGTCCCGGGTATCGGCCGGCACCGCCGCTGTGCCGTTCCCATGGTCCTGCTCGGCGCTTCGGGTGGCCAGCCGCCACCGCAGCACCCGGGCGGCGCTGTCCGCGCCACGCAACGGCCGGCCCGCCGCCGCAGCGGCCAGCTCCGCCTGCGGGTCACCACCGTTGTTCTCGATGTGGCGCAACCCCGCGCGCAGGGCGGGCCACGCCGGGTCGGTGAGCACCGCCTCGGCCGCGGCCGGGACCGCCGCGGACACCACGTCGCGCAGCCGGGCGTCGTGCTCAGCACTTCCCGGGGTCGCGGCCATCGTGTCCGCCCGCTGCTGAATGTCGCGGCGGCTGAACCCACCCGGGTTCCGGGAGCGTGCCACCGTACCCAGGTTGTTCTGTCTGCTGCTGGTGCTCGGTGCTGGCCTGGTCGGTGGCGCGCTCCGGGGCCGGGCCGCTCGTGCGGTCCGCTGCGGGCTCGGTACGCGGACGCGTGGGTAGTGCCCGCTCCGCGTCGCGGGCGGCCCGCAGTTGTCGTTGCCGGCGCCCGTCGGCCACCGCCAGGCCGGCGGAGAGCATGGCCCGCGCCACGGTGGCGACCTCGTTGTGCATCTCGTGGGTCTCGTCGTGGGGTGCGCTCATCGTGGTGGTCCTTCCTGAGTGGCGGGCACGGTGCCCGAGGTGGGGGTTCAGCGTTCCCGGCCCGGTTCCTGGGTCGGGGGCGGTGGCCAGTAGGTCCCCGGCTCCCCACCGCGGGTGCGGTCGCGGGTCTCGGCCGCGAAGCGTTGCGCTCGGGTGCTGCCCAGCATCGCGTCGAGTTGTTCCTGGTTGGGCATGAGCACCCGCCGCGGTGGGACTGGGTCCGAGGTGGGTGCCGGCGGGGTGGCGTAGGGCGCCAAAAGCTCGGCGGCCCGGGCGGTGTCCCGGGCCGCGGCGACCCGGTGCTGCACGGCGTGCAGCTCGGCGACGGTCCGCGTCAACCGCGCCACCTGCGCCAGCAACACCGCCGTCGAGGCGGTGCCACCGGACGCCGCCGTGAGAACGGTGACAGCCACCTTGGCGAAGCCCGGGGACAGGGGGCTGCGGGCGCCGCGGGCCTGCCCGTGCTCGACTTGACCCGCCCGGGCAAGGTGCGCCGACGCCTGTACGAGCCGCCGCCGATCGGCCGGGGGTGCGTGTTCGGCGAGGGCGGCCAGCAGCCCACCGGTGTCGCGGGCCGCACGCGCCACCTCGGCGGTGTCGCCGTCACCGCCCACGAGGCGCGTGGTCATCACCGCGCCGCGCAGGGTGGTGGTGGCGGCGGCGAAGTCCCGGCTGACTTGCTCCGGGGCGCGTTGAGTGTTGGTCATCGACACCGTGCTGCCGAGGTCCGCCTCGGTCGGCGCCGGTGCGGGCGTCGGAGCCCGCCGCCACGCGGTGGCCGGGTCCCCCGCCCGGGTCCAGCCGGCGCGCAGCGCGGGCAGTGTCAGGTCGTGAGCGAGTTTGCCGCCGCCGAACCACACCGCTTTGCTTCCGCCCGGCTCTGTTGGTGGGTCGGCGAGGGCGACCCGGTATCCCACGACCCGATCTCCGCCGCGCGCCCAACGCGGCTCGACGGCCACCCCCAGCTCACCCAACCGGGCCAGCCACTGCGCCTCGGTGCTCGCGGCAATGGCGGCGGCCCGTACCGCCCGCTCCAACCGGCGCCGCGGAACCTCCACCGGTGCGGCCGGCTCGACCACCGCACCAGCCGCGCTGGTCCGGTCCGGCTGCCGCTCGCCGCCTTCGTCGGTCACCGCCTTGACGGTATCGGCCGCTCGCTGCTGCCCCGGGTCCCCGGTGGCGGCCACCACCGGGGCCCGGGAGACGGCCAGTTCCGGGCGGGACAGCCCCCGCGCCCCGGCACCGGGCTCCCGGGTCCGCACCTCCAACCCGAACCGGGCCGCCATCTCCTTCGCGACCTCCCGCAAAGCGAGCTTGTCCTTGTTCAAGTAGATGCCACGCCCGTCCTCCCGGACCAAGGTGGCCACGAAATGGATGTGGTCGCGGTCCCCGGAAGCGGCCCCGTGGTGCACCGCGAACCACCGGGCACCCGCCTGCGTGTCGCTACCCGACAGGCCCAGCTTGTCGGCGACCGCCCGGGCCACCGTCGCCCACTCCTCGTCGGAAAGGTTGCGGTCCTCCCCGTGGTTGCTGATCGACACGTGATACACGTGCTCGGCGGGCTTCGCGGCCTCCGGAAGCTTGTGCACCGGGGCGTCGACCTCCGCGGTCAGCAACGCCCGCTGCACCCCATCAGGGTGGGTAATCCCCTGCCACGCCTCATCCCACGCCGCGACGATCCGCTGGTTGGTGTGCTCCTCCGCCCGACCCGGCCCGAACAAGTACTCCACCAGACCCCGGGTCCGGGTGCCGCGCTGCATCTTGGTGATCACCAGTCGACGTGTTTCAGATCGACCCCAGGCAGATAGGAGGCCAACTCGGTGAGGAACGCATCCACCCGGGCCGTGGCCGCCCGAAACTCCGCCACCGACACCTCCGCGTTGCGCTTCAACTCGCCGGTGCCCAACAGCAACCGGGCCACATCGTTGATGTTGCGCCCCGCATTGCTCATCCCCCGACGCACCGCGAACAACTCGATCACCACCCCCCGGATGCTCGCCGCATCCAGCACCCGGTCCTCGGTACCGGTCAACCCCACCACCGCCAACCACGCCGGCACACTCAACCGGGCCGCCGCCGCCGACGCCGACACCACCGCGAACTCATCATCGGTGAACCGCACAGTCACCTTGTTCGGGCGACCACCCTCCACCCGGGTACGCCGAGAAACCCGCACCACCATCACCACCCATCCTTCTGCCCGCACCGCCCAGCGCAGCGTTCCCGCACCCGGCGACCCCCACACCCAGGGGCGGAGTCAACCCCCAGTGTGCCCCACCACCGGGCCACGGTCCAGCCTGAACCGTCGAACAGACGGCTGTTCTAACATCTTGCTCCGCTCTCCAGGCGCACGCTCCGACCACGGACACGACGACACCAGTGCACGAGCGTGGGAACCACTACGGAGTGGGGCTGCCTTCCCCCCTGAAAGCAAGAGGTCTCCGCGCAGTCGACGCCTGCTCAGGAATCGGGGAACGAACACCTAGACTGGGCACTGCACCCACTGCCCAGTAACGGGCCACCACCACGACACCAGGGACGGGCCATGCCGAACTCCGCGACACCATCCCCGGGCGGCGACGACCCCGTATCTCCCGAGGTAGTCACCGACGCCGTGGCAGCCGAGGTCGACGAACTGCACCGGACCGGTGTCACCCGCGCGCAGGCAGTGGACAGCCTGCACACCGTCGCCAACGACCTCATCCAGCACCTCATCACCCCCACACCCGGACCCGCTCAACGCAACGCACTCACCTGCGCCGACGCGCTGCGAGCCGCCGCCACCGTGCTCGCCGACCACGACGATGCCCCCACCAGGTGGGCGCCCACCGAACTGCAGCACGACCACCCCACCCCCGCGGTGCCCGCCGATCACCCCACCCTCGCCACCACGCCGACGCCCTCCACCAACACACTGCCCTCACCCGCGCTGCAGTCACCCGCGCTGCAGTACCCACCCGGTCTCGACGTATCGAAATACGTGCGCGCACCCCTCGCCCCGCAACACCCCGACCGCACCTGACCACCGACCCAGCACCCCCCAGCCATCGCCCGGACCAACACCAGGAGCACACCCATGACCGCCACCACCGGTAAGCAGGCCGCCGCAGCCGCCGCCAAAACACTCCTCGCCGACCGCATCGCCCTCGTGGAAACCCTCGGCGCCGCCCTCGACACCCACCGCCGCGCCGAACAAGCAGTCACCACCGCCCGCACCGCCGCCGCCACCGCCGCGCAACACGCACGCGACGCCTACGACGCCGCGAAGACCGGCGGCTGGACCGCCGCCGAACTCAACAAAGCCGGCCTCCGCGCACCCGCAGCCACCCGCACCCGCACCACCAAAACCACCACACCCCCGCACAGCACCGGATCAGAGGCAGCCGCGGGCGGCAGCGACAACGCGTGACCGGCGCCGCATGACCATCGCCCCACACGCAAGCTACCGGCCCCGCTCTTCTTCGATCCCACGGAAGGGCGTCGACTCAGACGCCCGCTAGCCACCGGAATCACTGCCATACCGGCGGTCCGCGAGCAGCTCGCCGACACCACGCGGATGCGACAACCCCGCCAGGCGCACCGCGTCACCAGCGCGGGCGGACTCCGCATCACCAGGGACACCAGGTTCCCGATCAACGGTCAGGCCGCGGCCAGCACACCCGCACCCAAGTCTGCGGGTTCCACCATAGCCACCGCTGCACCCTGCAACGCCGGGATTCACACCAGTCGTCGACACCCTCGCGTACCCCAACACCCGTGGGGTTGGGAGCAGCCACGCCCCCAGGAAGAGAGCGCAAACGCGCGGGTGGGGCGCCGGGAACGGGACGAGACGCGCAGTTCCTCGACCTCGCCCGTCATCACACGACCCGCTACATGATTAGGAACGCCCGCTGCGCTTCGGCGCCTGGTGCGGGTTTGTTCGCCACCGTGTGCCGTTCTAGAACCGGCCAGCCCGGAGCCGGAGGCCGCCGCTGTCGATTAACCCTCATTTTCGACACTGCTCGACTCCTCAACGCGTTTGAGCGCGGCCGTGGCCGGAGTCGCGCGTTAGGAGGTGGAGCATGGGCTGAATTCTGTATTCGAGCGGTGAGGTGAGGGCCAGAGTAGTCGTCGAGTGCGTCACACCTTCGACGGACACAATCCGTTCGATAGTGGCTTGGAGGTTGGCCTGAGTTGTTGCTGCCACTCGCACCAACAGGTCCTCACGGCCGGTCGTGGCGTGAATCTCCAATACCTCCGGCAACTTCCGCAGGACTGTCAGCACCGCCTGCAGGCGCCCCTGTTCGAGTTCTAGCCCCATGAACGCCTGGACCGAGATGCCGATGCTCGGCAGATCCAACTCGGGACGAAATCCTTTTAGCGTCCCGTTGTCCTTCAGCCGACGTAGCCGTGACTGGACGGTGTTACGGGCCACCCCAAGTGCCGTTGCGAGGTCGTGCACGCTGATCCGCGGGTCCTCACCCAGGTGCCCGATCAATTTCGCATCGAGACGGTCAAGGCTTGCCATATTGACTCCCTCCGAACGTGTCACAGGTCACTAACTGCTCAAATAGATCAGCTGATGGCTACCAGTTGACCACGGTACGTCGATAGATGACACTCAGCACAGCAATATGCTCAAGCGAGCCCGGAGGTGGGCCGCACGGACGGATGGGAGTCTGTATTGAATTCTGCACACGGCGCGCTCGCCACCCGCCCCAGCAGTTCCGATCTCTCCGCTCGGTATCGACCCCGATCGGGTGCCGTGCTCATGACCGGAGTACAGGCCATCGCCCGACAGATCGCCGAGCAGCACGAACGTGACCGTCTTGCCGGGCTGAAGGTGGCGACCTTCGTCTCCGGCTATCAAGGCAGCCCGCTGGCCGGACTAGACCGCACCCTAGCGGGAGTACCGGAACTCGAGCGTGACCACAACATGCACCTGGTGCCAGGATTGAATGAAGAACTCGCCGTGACGTCGGTGTGGGGTAGCCAGATCGACCTACCCGAGGGCAAGCGGACACACGACGGTGTGGTGGGCGTCTGGTACGGCAAGGGCCCCGGCGTGGACCGTGCCGGTGACGCCATCAAGCACGCCACGATGTACGGGGCGAATGCCCGCGGCGGAGTGCTCGTGCTGGCCGGTGACGACCCGCATGCCAAGTCGTCAACGCTGCCGTGCGCTAGCGAACGTTCACTGGCGGCGATGGGGACACCGGTGTTCTTCCCACGCAACGCCGAGGAGATCGTGGCGTTTGGTTTGTACGGAGTGACACTGTCCCGCGCCTCGGGGTGCTGGTCGTCGATCAAGATCGTCTCAGACGTCGCTGATGGGCTCTGGACTTTGGACCGCGACTTCACTGACTTCGAAATCGTCGTTCCGAAGATCGAATGGGAGGGCTACCCGTGGCAGTATCAGCAGCGCATCCTCGCAGCGCCGGCTGACAGTTTGCTCGCCGAAGCCGACATGGTTGGCCCCCGCTGGAAGATGGTGGAGGCCTTCAACGCTGCCAACGAGATCGACCGAATCGAGGTCGATCCCACAGAGGCCTGGATTGGGATCGCCGCAGTTGGCACCGCATACGACACCCTCCGTCAGAGTCTCGCTGAACTCGGCCTCGACAATGACGGTGCCATCGCCGCCGCGGGGATCCGCATTCTGCGAATCGGCATGCCCTTCCCCTTGGGCGCGGACCGGGTCCAGCGTCTCGCTCAGGGCGTCGCGCAATTGCTGGTGGTGGAAGAAAAAGCCTCGTTCGCCGAGGGGCAGATGCGCGAAATCCTTTGCGGCACAGTGGATACCCCTACGATCATGGGCAAGAAGGGTTTCAATGGCGCCCGGCTGATTCCTGCTGACGGGGAGCTCACCGCAGAACGCCTCATTGCGCCGCTGCGGGTGGTACTGAACGATCGGGTCGTCCTTCGACCTCCGCCGCCGCCTCGGTTGGACCTCACGGTGTTGCCGGCCCAACGGGCCGCGTACTTCTGCTCGGGATGCCCGCACAACCGGTCGACCGCGGTTCCTGACGGGTCCCTCGCGGGCGGCGGGATCGGCTGTCACACGCTGGTCACGATGTCCGACCGTACGGACAGCAAGGTCACGACCCTGACACAGATGGGCGGCGAGGGCGCGCAGTGGATCGGGCAGGCGGCCTTCACCGATGTGCCGCACATCTTCCAAAACGTCGGGGACGGCACGTATTTCCACTCCGGTCAGTTGGACTACAGGCCTGTGTCGCTGCGGGCGTCAACATTACGTACAAGGTGCTGTATAACTCGGTGGTCGCCATGACCGGCGCGCAAGACGCTCAGGCGGCACTGACGGTTCCACAGTTGACGCACAAACTGGCGGCCGAAGGCGTTAAGAAGCTCATCATCTGCGCCGACGAACCGGAGCGTCACGCCAAGTCTGACCTCGCCGCCGGGACACTGCTCTGGGACCGCGACAGGCTCGATGATGCGCAGCGCTTGCTTCGGGATATCCGGGGCGTCACGGTACTGATATATGACCAGCATTGTGCCGCCGAGGCGCGTCGCAAGCGAAAACGAGGCACTATGCCGACCCGCAAGACGCGGGTGATCATCAACGAGGCGGTCTGCGAGGGCTGCGGAGATTGTGGTGTCAAGAGCAATTGTCTGTCCGTCCAGCCGGTGGATACCGAGTTCGGCCGCAAGACCCGTATCGATCAGAGCAGCTGCAACACCGATTACTCCTGCCTGGATGGTGACTGCCCGTCGTTCGTCACGGTCGATTTGCCCGAAGCCGGTCCAACGACCGACCGGCGTGTCATACCGGTCCCGCCACAGGTCGACGAGCCCGAGTATGCCCCCCTCACCGGGACGCACAACGTCCTACTGGCCGGCATCGGCGGCACCGGTATCGTCACGGTCAATCAGGTAATTGGCGTAGCCGCGTTGCGGGCCGGTTACAACGTCGAGGGTCTCGATCAGACAGGCCTGAGTCAAAAGGCGGGGCCGGTCACCTCGCACCTGCGGTTCAGCGTCGCTGACCTAGAGCCGTCCAACCGGATCAGCGCGGGCAACGCAGACTGCATTATCGCGTTCGATCTCTTGACCGCTGCCGACTCGAAGCACGTCGCCTACGGAGACGCCGAAAGGACCGTCACGATCACGTCAACGAGCAGGACGCCGACGGGCGAGATGGTCTACGACGCATCCGTCGGCTACCCAGACGAGACCGCGATGATGGAACGGCTGGGCAGCGTTGCGAAGACACTGATAGCAATTGACAGCTTGGAGGCTGCGAACACGCTGTTCGGCGACACGGCCGCAGCGAACTTCCTGTTGGTAGGCGCCGCCTATCAGTCGGGCGCCCTACCAATTCCGGGCGAGTCGATCCGCGAAGCCATCGAGACCAACGGCGTCGCCGTCCAGACAAACCTTGCGGCATTCGAGTGGGGTCGCGTAGCAGCGGAGAACCGCCCCGCATTCCTCGAGGGCACCGTCGATCGTGCCCAATCACCCCGCAGCGACACCGTGGTGCCGCAGCACCTGCTGCATGACTGCATCATCGAGGGCCCCGCGCGCGAACTGGTCGAACGGCGACTCGCCACACTCGTGGCCTACCAGGGAGACCGCGTCGCCCAGCGTTACATCGCTCTGGTTCAGTCAGTGTGGCACGGCGAGCGCAGGCTGGGTGATCGCACCGAGTTCAGCGAAACCGTCGCCCAGGTCCTGCACAAACTGACGGCATACAAGGATGAGTATGAGGTCGCCCGACTGCTCACCGACCCCGCTTTCATAGCTTCAACGCAGGCTCAGGTGCCTGGCGGCGTGAACCTAACCTACAAACTGCATCCACCGTTCCTTCGAGCACTGGGACGGAAGAAGAAAATCGGCTTGACGCCGAAGTCTCACGCAATGCTTCGGCTGCTGGCGAGGGGCAAGAGTCTCCGCGGCACTGCGTTCGACCCCTTCGGGTACACCCACGTGCGCAAGGTAGAACGAGCGTTACTCGAGCACTACGAGCACATGATCGTTGATCTGACCCGCGACCTGACCGAACAGCGCTATGACGCCGCTGTCGCTGCGGCCGGAGCTGCGGACTGCGTTCGCGGCTACGAGGACGTCAAGTTGCGTAACGTGATGCTGGACGTCGACACACTTCGGGGACTCGGAGTGGACACCACCCACATTGATCGAGTGGTGTAGACCTTGCGCCAGAGATCCTGCCCCAGCGGTCACTGCTCCCACGTGCCCCCATGCCGTGGCCCCGAGGGCAGGGGTCACTAGGAGGCGAAGGGCACTACCGTGAAGCACTACCGTGACCCTGAGACGAGGAATGGTCAAGACCTGTGGATCGGGGTGTCGTGCGACTTGCTGTTCGCCTCACCTGGTCGTCGGGTCGTCCGACGAGTTTGCCTTTCTCGCACCGGACGCCGGCTCGGACGAGCGTTGTAGATCTCGGCCAGCGCCGCATTCGCCCCCGGGTGCGCGGACTTGGGCAGGGCGTTGAGCACGTTCGCGGTTGCCGTCGACCCACACATACACATAGTCGGCGCCGGCCTGCGACCGCGTGCCAAACACCGCCGCTTCCTCTTGCCACTGGGCGGGTGAGCCGAGTGATCGTCGCCGCCGACAGACCGGCCAGTCGCAACGACACTTACAGGCGCTTCAAATGTCCCGGGCGTGCAGCCTCGTGGACAGCACGATGACCGCGATGAGCGGAACGATCATCAGTACGGGCGAGAGCCAAGGTAGGTGCTCGACGACGAGTGCCCCTACGCCAGCTCCCGCGATCAGCGCGGTGAGGACCTGCGCGCTCGGGAGCAAGGTGTGTCGCGGACTGCGCGCGGCGACCGCACCGACGAGCGTGGTCAACGTGCCGGTCAGGTACGTCGAGGACAAACCCGATACGCCGAATCGGGCGATTGCGCTGCTCTGGATGCCGAGAGCTGCTGCCGCGATCATCAACAAACCCAGTGCGGCGTCGGGCGAGCGGTGGCCCAACGTCACCTCCCACACGAGCAGGAAAATGAGCAGGACGACCGATTCCGCGGTGAGCGCCCGGGTCACCTGTCGCGGCCACATGGGGTCGCTCGGTACGGCAGCGCCCGCGATGTGCACTCCGAGCAGCACTCCAACGATGTAGCTGATGATTGCGCTTCCGGAGTTGATCGCCAAGGCCGCCTCGGTGTGCCCGGCGGACAGGCCGAGCAGGACCATGTTGCCCGTCATGACGCTGGAGAACGCACCGCCCAGTGCCAGGAATCCGGTCGCGTCTGCGCACCCGGTGACGAAGGTGAGCACGACGACCAGCGTGTGCCGACGGCGCCCCAGCTTGTCGAGGCCGGGCGTGTTCGTGATGGAGGCCATGCTGGTCACCCCTGGGTGAGCTTGTCCAGCGCAGCAGCGGAGGCGGCGTCGACGTGGGCCATCGCCGCTGCTTCCGCGGCATCGGGGTCGCCGGCCTCGATGGCGTCGACGAGGCGGATGTGCTCGATCCAGGAATGTGGTGCTCGATGAGCGGCCCCGATCCGGAAAATCCATCGGACGTGCAGGTACAGGGCTCTGGCGATCGGAGCCATCGGTTGCCACTGATCTCGATGACCCGCAGGTGGAGCGCGCTGTTGAGCTCGGCGACCCTGGCGAAGTCCACCCGGTCGGTGGCCACCCGGGCGTCGTCCAGCAAGCTCCGCAGACCCGCCACGTCGCTGGCGGTGGCCCGTTCAGCGGCGAGCCGCGCCGCGAGCGTCTCCAGCCGTTCGCGTACCGCGAACATGTCGGCGATGGTGGTGGCATCGGGTGAGGCGACGACAGCGCCGCGCCGGGGGATCATGATGACGAACCCCTCGGCCTCCACCACCCGCAGCGCCTCGCGGACGGGATTGCGCGAAACGCCGAAGTCTTCCGCCAGTCGGTCTTCGGTGAGCCGCGCGCCTGGCGGGTAGTCACCGTTGACGATGCGTTGGCGCAGCGCAACCAGGACCTGGTCGCGCAGCGGCAGGTGCTGCCCGCCGATCGTTGTTCCGCCGCCGTCATCCACGGCCGGGGCAGGCCCTAACGTCCGCATGCGTAGCCCTGCATGCCGCGCGGGTTGGCCCCGGCGGCGAGGATCCCGGTCGAGGGGTCGCGCGAGACGGCACACATCCGGCCCAGACTCCATGCCCCGGACAGGCGGACTTCATGCCCCTTGGCCGCGAGGGTCGCGAGGATGTCCTCGTCGAGCCGGTCCTCGATCACAAGCACGTTCGGTTCGACGTCGCGGGGGTAGAACGAGCCGGGGAAGCTCGTCGTGTGCCACATGGGGGCGTCGATCGCCTCCTGCAGGGACTGAGCGCCGATGAGGTGGCGCAGCAGAAAGAGCAGCTGCCACTGGTCCTGTTGGTCACCGCCCGGGGAGCCGCAGGCCAGGACTGGTTCGCCGTCCCGGTGTACCAGGGTGGGGGTGAGGGTGGTGCGGGGCCGCCGACCGGGCTCGAGGGAGGACGCGAGTCCTTCCTCCAGCCAGAACATCTGCAGCCGGCTGCCGAGCGGGAACCCGAGTTCGGGGATGGTCGGCGAGCTCTGTAACCATCCGCCGCTGGGCGTCGCGGAGATCATGTTTCCCCACCGGTCGACGACGTCGACGTGGCAGGTGTCCCCGCGGGTCACCCCGTTGGCCTGCACCGGGGGTTCACCGACCGTCCCGCGGGCCTCCACGGTCGGCTCCCCGGTGGTCGGGTCCGCCGGCGCGCCTGCCTGCTTGGCCCGGTCCAGCAGGTAGGCCGCGATCCGGGGGGCACGACCGTCCGGGCTACCGGGACGGACCTCACCGCTGGCCCGCTCCCCCACCAGTCGGGTGCGTTCGGCGGCATACTCGGGCGAGAGCATCATCGTCATCGGCACGTCCGCTCCGTCGCCGTACCAGGCCTCACGATCGGCGTAGGCCAGCTTGAGCGCCTCGGCGATCGGGTGGATCCCCGCCGCTGTCGCGGGGTCCAACGCGGCCGGGTCGGCGAGGGCGTCGAGGATGCTCATGGTCTGCAGCAGCGCCGGTCCCTGGCCCCAGGGCTGGGTCTTTGCGACCGAGTATCCGTGCCAGTCCAGGGTCGTCGGTTGTTCCCACGTCGCGGAGTACGCCGCCATGTCGCTACCGGTGATCAGCCCGGGGTGGGCCGCGCCGCTGGAGTCGCGGAAGGTTTGCCGCGAGAACGCATCGACGGCGTCGGCGACGAACCCCTGGCTCCAGGCCCGCCGGGCACCGTCGATCTGCGATTCGCGGTCCGGGCTCGCGGCCCGGCCCTCGTCCACCAACCGCTGCAGGGTAGCGGCGTAGGTGGGGTTCCGGAACAGCGCCCCGGTTTCCGGCGCCCTGCCGTCGTGCAGCCACAGTTCGGCGGAGGACCGCCAGTCGCTCTCGAACAGCTCCTGCACGCTGGCGACCGTCGCGCTGACTCGCGCGCCGAGCGGATGCCCCCCGCCCGCGTAGCCGATCGCCGGCTCCAGCACCTCCTCTAGGCTTTGCGTCCCGTGGTCTCGCAGCAGCAGCAGCCACGCATCGACCGCGCCGGGCACCGCGGCGGCCAGCGGGCCCGATCCGGGGATGAGGTCGATGCCCAACGAGGTGAAGTGCGCGATGGTGGCGGCGGCGGGTGCGGGGCCCTGGCCGGCGAGGACCCGCGGCGCGGGGTGTTCCGCTGTCGCGATGATCGCGGGTACCTCGCCACCGGGGCCGTTCAGGTGCGGCTCGACGACGTGCAACACGAAACCCGCGGTCACCGCGGCGTCAAAAGCGTTGCCGCCCCGCTCGAGTGCGCGCATCGCGGACTGGGAGGCGATCCAGTGGGTGGAGGAGGCCATCCCAAAGGTGCCGTGCAGGGTCGGGCGAGTGGTGAAGGTCATGGCCGGCTCCCGGCAGTGTCGGTGGTGCGAATGTCCGGACCGGTCCCGTCGGGGCGCACCAGGTGGCAGGCGGCGTTCCCGTCGCCGATCTCCAGCAGCGCAGGAACCTCGGTGACACAGCGGTCGAACGCGAGGGGGCAGCGGGTGTGGAAGCGGCAACCCGACGGCGGGTTGAGTGCGGAGGGGAGGTCGTCGCCGAGCAGCACCGGTTGGCGGGCGCGCTGGCGGGGCGGGTCGGCGACGGGGGCCGCGGCCAGCAGCGCCTGCGTGTAGGGGTGCGCCGGACGGCCGAAGATCCGTTCCCGGGAACCCTTCTCGACCAGGTGACCGAGATACATCACGGCGATGTCGTCGGCGAGGTACTCCACGGCGGACAGGTCGTGGGTGATGAACAGGCAGGCGAACCCCATGTCCCGCTGCAGGTCGGCCAGCAGGTTGAGCACCGAGGCCTGCACGGACACGTCCAGCGCGCTCGTGGGCTCGTCGGCAACGAGCAGCGTCGGGGCGGAGATCAGCGCACGAGCGAGGCTCACGCGTTGGCGCTGCCCACCAGAGAGCTCGTGGGAATAGCGTTTGGCCACCTCGGTGCGCAGACCGACCCGGCCGAGCTCCTCGGCGATCCGCGCCTCCCGGTCCCGCCGCGACAGGCGTGCACCCTGCAGTCGCAATGGTTCGCCGACGACGTCGCCGACCAGCATTCGCGGGTCCAGTGAACCGGCCGGGTCCTGGAAGACGATCGAGACGTCTTTGCGGTGGCGGCGCAGCTGCCTGCGGGACAGGTGGGTGATGTCAGTGCCGCCGATTCGCACGGTCCCGGAGCTGGGCTCCAGCAGCCGCACGATGCAGCGGCCGACGGTCGACTTGCCTGAGCCGCTCTCCCCGACCAGTGCCGTCACCTGGCCCGCGCGGATACTCAGCGAGACGCCGTCGACGGCCTGCACCGCCCCGAAGTGCATCACCAGGTTCTCCAGCTCGAGCGCCACGTCCGGCCCGGTCACGCTCCGGCCACCACTCGCTGGTGGGATGTGGTGCCGCACGGGTGCCAGCAGGCCACCAGATGGTCCGGTGACAGCTGCACGGCGGTGTGCTCCGCGGTCAGCTCCGGTTTCGAGGCGCGGCAGGTGTCGTCGGCAGCGGGGCATCGCTCGGCGAACGTACAGGCGTCGGGCTGGACGGACAGCACCGGCACCAGACCGGGGATCTCCTGCAACCGCTCGGTGCCCGCATGCCCGGCTGATCTCAATCGGCATGGACGACATGCGCCACTGATCCGAGCACTGAGCAAGCTGGTCGTAATTGCGACGTAAGCCCGACGCTTGATCGTCCCCAGGGCTCGGCTGGGTGGCTGGGCCGGTCGCGGACCAACTCTGGCTCGCGGGTGCTCTCCTCACAGCGTTCGACGGGCACTGGATTCTTGGACCCGCCCGAGGGCCTGCCAGAGCGTGGCACAAATCTTGATCGCGGTCAGATAGACGTCGAGCAGCACATTCTCGTCTGGGGCGTGGTTGTTCTGGTCGTAGTTGGCCAACGGCATACCCACCGAAGGAACCCCAAGTATTTGGGTGAAAACGTAGTCTGGGATCGTCCCGCCGAACGCGGGAACGATCAGCGGAGCCTGCCCGGTTTCCTCCGCGACAGCTGCTGCCAGCAGTGGGGTCCACGCGTTGTCGACATCCGTGCGAGAGCAGGGGACGGCATTCACCAGACGGGGTGTGATATCGGGATTGTGGAGTTTGAGGTGCTCGCACAACTGCCGCCACACGGTGTGGGGATCTTGGTCTGCGACCAGTCGCATGTCCACGCGGGCCCGGGCGACCTGAGGGATAATTGTCCGCGTCAGGGAACCTGCCATGATGCCGTTGATGGTCATGGTGGGCCGGGCGCCGAGTCGTTCCCAGTACGTCGCCGGGTTGTCTCGAGGGTCCATTTCCTCGAGGCCGATATCGCCGAGGATCCTCGGAAGATCCAGCGGCAAGGCGTCAAAGGCTTTACGGTCCGCATCAGGCAGGGGCCGCACTGCATCCCAGAAACCTGGAATTGCGATCTTGCCGTCAGAGCCCCGCAAGGACGCGAGCGCATGAATGAGCTGCCACGTGGGCTGTTCAGCGACATTCCCGAAGTTCCCGGAGTGCAGATCGCGGACCGCGCCAGTTGCCTCAAGCTCCACAGTGAGCACGCCGCGGACGCCGTGCAGAAGGGACCACTGACCACTGTGGTCTATTGCCCGGTCGCTCCAAACCACGAGATCACAAGCAAGGGACTCGCGGTTGTCCCGCACCACCTTCGCCAGGTTAGGGCTTCCGATTTCCTCCTCCCCGTCGAGCAACATGACGATCGTGCAGGGCAATTCCCCGCCACCGTGCTCGCGCAGGAGCTGGATCGCCTGCAAGTGGGCCAGATGCTGAGCTTTGTTATCCGCAGCGCCTCTTCCGTAGAGGCGTCCTGAGCGTATCTGCGGCTCGAAGGCCGGTGAAGTCCACTCGTCCGGGTCGCCCACAGGCTGGACGTCATAATGGCCGTAAATACAGACGGTGGGTGCGCCTTGCCTGCCCTCGGCTCGCCCGATCAGAGCCGGGCAGCCTGCCGTGGCTATCTCCTCGACCTGCAGTCCAGCCGATCGCATGAGGGCTGCGCTCACGGCTGTCGCTTCCGGGAAGCCTTCGCCGGTAGCGCTGATGCTGGGTTGTCGGACATAGTCCATCAACGTTGAGATTAGTTGGTCGCGCCGGGTATGAATCAGGTCCACCAGCGGAAAATCCGCGGTCAAAGGTTCGCTCCCTTCGCAGGTTTTTGGGCGTTTCCGTCCGGGCTGTGGGCGTCCTGCAGGGCTGCGGTCACCGCGGCGCATGCGGTTGCGAGCAGCGTGCTGTCCGCCGTTGCTGCGACCAGGCGGTAGCCGCCCTCTATTAGTGCCAGCGCCGCCTGTGGGTCGCCGGCATAGATACCCGGGACGGTGCCGGAAGCGGCACAGGCGGACAGTATTTCGGTCAGGACTCCGCCCTTGTTGGTGGACATCAGCTGCTCGATCTCGCAGCCCATGCTCAGCGCGAGGTCATGGGGGCCGACGAAGGCTGCGTCGACACCAGGCACTGCCAGTATTGAGTCGAGGTTGGCCAGGGCCATTCGGGTCTCGATCATTACTGCACATACCGTCTCGTGGTTGCTCACCGTCGGCGCATCGACCGGGTAGCGCAACGAGCTCCGAAAGGGCCCAAAGCTGCGCGTTCCTTCGGGCGGGTATCGACAGGCTGCCACTACCGCTCGCGCCTCTACGGCGTTGTTGACCGTCGGAACGATCACGCCCTGGGCGCCCACGTCCAGCACCCGTTGAATCAGCGTGGTGTCGTGCCCGGGAACGCGAACCAGCACCGGGCAACTCTTGCTACGGGCAGCGTCGACGAGGTGGTGCACCATATCGACGGTGGCGGTGCCGTGCTGCAGGTCGATGCCGATCCACGCGAACCCAGAGGCGGCGATGATGTCGACGCTGGCCGCGTCAGCGAGATTGATCCACACACCAATGAGAGGATTCGTACCGTCGAGTGTCCGCCGCAGTGACACTGAGTGCGTTTCCGGCTGGTCCGTGGGTGCGCCATCGGCGTGGAACACGATCACCGCACGGGATGCGCCGTCGGGGTGAGGACGGTCCCGCTGCGTGCCGGCGCTCCCTGGCCATCCAGGGTGGATCCTTTCGGGATCGGCTGCGCCGCGTCGCTGAGGGCCCGGCTGATCCGGTCGACGCCCTCCAACAGGTCTACCTGCGAGGCGGCGATGGACAGCCGCACGCGGTCGCCTCCCCCAGCACCGAATGCTGAGCCTGGTGCCACGGCCACACCGTGTTCTTCCACCAGCCGGGTTGCCAGCTGGTGGCTGTCCATCTCAGCGGCCGAGACGTCAAGCCAAACGTAGAACGCACCGTCCGGGACGTGGGCGGGTATTCCGCGGGCCGATAGACGTGCCAGGACTGCGTCGCGTCGGTCCCGGTAGGCCGAGCGCATCGACTCGACGGCGTGCTGTGGGCCGATCACTGCTTCCAGGGCAGCCATCTGTGTCGGCATTGCGACGCACGACGCCATCGCCTCGTGCATGTTTGCCAGCACCTCCCCTACCCGCTTCGGGACCGCGACGTAACCGATACGCCAGCCGGTCATGGCGTATGTCTTGGAGAAGCTGAAGACGCTGATGACGGCGTCCCGGTCGTCCAGTGTCGCCGCCGACACGTGCGGGACGTCGTAGGTCAGCTCGTCGTAGCACTCATCGGACACGACCCACAGGTCATGGCGGGCGGCGAAGTCGAGCAGCGCGGACATGCGCTCTGCGGGGATGACGGCGCCCGTGGGATTGGAGGGTGAGTTGAGCACGATGGCCTTTGTGCCACGGTCCACCAGAGTCTCGAGCTCGTCGACGTCGGGGAGGTAACCCATGTCGGGTCGCAGCTGGTAGCTCTGCGCCCGTGCCCGGAGCAGGCGAGTCATCATGCGGTAGTTGGGCCAGCCCGGCTCGGGGATGAGCACGCCGTCCCCGGGTTCGACCAGGCCGACCAGGGAGGCGTAGATCCCCTCGACGGCGCCGGTGCTGACGAGGATGCGGTCGGCGGCGATATCGAAGCCGTTGCGTTCCGCGATCTTGGCACTGAGCGCTTCCCGTAGAACGGGTAGCCCCGCCGTTGCCGTGTACTTCGTCTGCCCGTTCAGCGCCGCGCGGTGGGCGGCTTCCACAATATTTGCCGGTGTGGCGAAGTCAGGCTCTCCCAATTCGAGGCGGATACACCCCGGTTTGAGCAGAGCGAGGGCCATCACGGCGCGGATGCCGGACCGGGGCATCGTCGCGGTGCCGTCGGGGATCTTCATTGGGGCCTTTCAATACGGGAGAAGCGGCGTGGCCGGTTTCAGGTGTGGTCTAGCTGCGTCTCATTTCGCGACGTGGCACGCGGCCTGATGGCCCGGTTCGAGCGTCCGCAGCAAGGGGATCTCTGAGACACACCTGTCGATTCGCAGCGGGCATCGAGGGTTGAAGACGCATCCCGGGGGTGGGTTGGCCGGGCTGGGGATCTCCCCGGGGATCCGTCTGCCACGACGCGTACGTTCGAGTTCCGGATCCACCGTGGGCGCCGCTGCCAGCAGGGCCCTCGTGTAGGGGTGCTTCGGGTCGCGGTAGAGGTCCCCTCGGTTGGCGGTCTCCACCAGGTGGCCCAGGTACATGACCGCCACGCGGGTGCTCATCTGGCGCACGACGTGCAGGTCGTGGCTGATGAACAGGTACGACAGGTTGTGGTCGCGCTGCAGGTCGCGCATGAGTGCCAGGATCTGCGCCCTGATCGTGACATCCAGCGATGACGTTGGTTCGTCGGCGATGATTAGCTGCGGCTCGCAGGCGAGGGCGCGGGCGATGTTGACGCGCTGGCGTTGGCCGCCGGAGAGCTGCAGGGGCCGACGCCGCATGAGGTCGGGTGGGAGACCCACCTGCTCCAGTAGGTCAGCGACGCGCTCACGTCTGTTGCCGGCGGGGACCAATTTGTGCACAATCAGCGGCTCGGCGATGGTGGAGCCGATGCTGCGGCGCGGATTCAGCGAGTTCAGGGAGTCCTGGAAGATCATCTGGATCTGCCGGCGCAGCGGTGCTGACTGTTTCCCGGAGTGCACATCGTTGCCCGCGAACCGGATCGAGCCGGACCGTGCGTGCTCCAGCTGGACGATCGCGCGGGCGAGAGTTGACTTGCCGCTGCCGGATTCCCCGACGACGCCGAGGGTTTCACCGCGGGCGATGTCCAGGGACACGTCGTTGACGGCCTGGACATCGGGCCGCGGGCGTAAGCGGCTGCCTTGGCGGAAGGTGACGACCAGGTTCCGGACTTCCAGCAGCGGCGCCGCAACAGTTGGGCTCGGGGTGGCGGGGCTCGTCGCAGTCGCGGGGCTCATGTTGGTCACGGCGTACTCCTCGAGGTTCCCGGAGGAGAGGGCTCGGCGTTGGCTGGAGTTGCGGGATGCTCGCGCGCCACTATTGGTTCGGTGGCGGTGTGGGTCGCGTCGCCGCGGGTGGGCACCGTCTCACGCTCCTGCCGCCAGTCGTCGGTGTCCTCCTCTACCGGCGCGGCACTCGCCAGCAAAGCGGCGGTGTAGGAGTGCTGGGGGTGGGCGAACAACTGACTCGCCGGGGCTTGTTCCACAACCTGACCGGCGTACATCACGGCGACGTGGTCAGCTAGGCCCGCGACCACGCTGAGGTCGTGGCTGACCAGCACCAGCGCGATGCCCAGCTCTTCCGCCAGGTCGCGCAGCAAGTCCAGCACCTGAGCCTGGACACTGACATCGAGGGCAGTGGTGGGCTCGTCGGCCAGCAACAGCGTCGGCTGGCAGGCCAGGGCCATGGCGATGACGATGCGCTGGCGCATGCCGCCGCTGAACTGGTGTGGATAAGAGCGGAGCTGAGTTCGGGGGGAAGGGATTCCGACACGGGCGAGGAGTTCTGCTGCACGGTCGTTGGCCTGGCGGCGGGACATGCCCAGGTGTACCTGCAGCGGCTCGCGCAACTGCGACCCCACAGGGCGCACGGGGTTCAGAGCCGCCATGGGGTCCTGGTAGACGAGCCCAATGTCCTTGCCGCGGATGGAGCGGAGCGCCTTTTCCGGCAGGCGCAGCAGATCCCTCCCCCCAAACAAGACCTGGCCACCAACCTCCGTTCCGCGCGGGTGCAGACCGAGGATTGATAGGCAGGCTGAGCTCTTGCCGGAGCCGGACTCCCCCACAATTCCCAGCGTGCGTCCCGCTTCCACGGAAACATCGATGCCCTTTACCGCATCGACCGGACCATTGGACGTGTGAAACCGCACCGTGAGTCCGCGCAATTCCAGCAGCGGAGCCTGCCCGGTGCTCGTAGCGGATGGCGGCTGCGCCTCATCCATCGCCGCCACCTCCTACCTCATCCCGAGACACCACGCCTTCTTTGCATACCAGGATCACGTTGCGTGTGGCGCTGATATTGCGCGTTGGATCGCCCCTCACGAGGATGATGTCGGCGAGCTTGCCTACTTCGAGGGTGCCGAGGTCATGTAGGAGATCGAGGTTCTCGGCGGCGTTGCGGGTGGCCGCGACCAGGGCGTCCGTCGCGGACATTCCGAATTCGACCATGGTCTCCAATTCGGCGGCCAGGTCTGGGTGCGGGTTGAAGGGGGTTCCGGCATCGGTGCCGGCGGCCACCTTCATGCCTGAGCGAACCGCTGCGATGAAACTGTCGCGGTGGTGTCCGGACTCCGACTCGGCCTTCTTGACCACCCACTCGGGAATGCTGTCGCCGTTGTCGACGATCCGGTTGACAGCGATGAGTGTCGGGATCAGGTAGATCCCCTGGTCGACAGCCATCTCCAGGGCTTCGTCGTCAAGATAGAAGCCGTGCTCGATCGAGTCGATCCCGGCCTTCATCGCGTTCTTGATCCCCTGGCCGCCGATGGCGTGCGTGGTGGCCCGCTTTCCCGCGTTGTGCGCTTCACGGGCGACCGCTTGCAACTCGTCGACCTGCAGGGCCGTCTGCTGCGGATCGACACCGCGGGTGAGCACGCCACCGGTGGCCATGACTTTGATAAAGTCCGCGCCGCCGGCCAGTTCCGCGCGGGTAGCGGCGGTGACACCGGCTGGGCCGTCGGCCTGCCTGCCGATGATGTGCCCGTGTCCGCCGGTCATCGTGATTACCCGGCCCGCGGCCTTGATACGGGGTCCGGTCACCATTCCGTCGGCCTCGCATTTGGCGAGTTCGATGACGATCCCGTCGGCGGCGCCGCAGTCGCGCACGGTGGTGATACCCGCGTTCAGAGTCATCGCCATATTCGAGGCAGCGCGCAGGGACGCCCTGGTGACCGTGTCGGTGGCAACCTGGGTGAAGAGATCCTTCGCGCCATCGTTGCACAGGTGAACATGACAATTGATCATTCCTGGCATCGCGGTCGCGCCGTGGCCGTCTCGGACATTGGCTTCAGCGAATGACGGCGCGTGCTCAGCCGGCCCGACCCAGGCGATCCGCCGTCCCTCGACGACTATGGCCTGGTTCTCTCGAACGGGGGCTCCGGTGCCGTCGAACAGTGAGACGTTGGTAAGTAGGAGAGTGTTGTCTGTTGTCATGGGGGTCTCCAGTACCTGGTCAGCGGTAGACAAACGGGGAACGCTGGTACTTGCGGGCCTGGTCGGGGTCGTGTCCGTAGAGAAGGACTGCGTTCTCCCGCTCGGCGATATCCATCAGCTTCATAGCCGACTGGCGAGCCACCTCAGGGTCTGCCTGCCCGCCCCAACTGTCTTGGTCGTAGTTCGCCTGCAGGTAGACCGCGTCACCACAGACCACCATGTTTCCTGAGTCGGCCAACCGCACCATGACCGACTGGTGGGCTGGCGCGTGGCCCGGTGTCAAGATGACCTCGATGCTGGGGAAGAGTTCCATCTCTCCATCCAGCAGCTCATAACGGAGGTGGGGAAGGTTCCAGTACTGGTTCGGGAAGACGTCGTTACCGACCGCGGCCTCGTGGTGCTCGCGCTGCACGAAGAAGGTCGCAGAGGGGAACATGTCGTTGTTGCCGGCGTGATCGAAGTGCAGGTGGGTGTTGATGACATAGTCGATATCGGCGGGCCGCAAGTCCAGCTCGGATAGCCGGTGCCCGAGGTTGTCCTCCTCGTCCATATCGGGTACGAGTAGGTCGACCATCGACGTGCCCCGCCAGGTGGCGTCGGGGTCCTTGATGTGCACCCGGCTCATGCCGGTATCAATGAGCACGTTCTTTCCGTCGTCCATACGCAACAGGTAGCCCGGCACCGGGATCGCGATCCGCTGACCGTCGGCGACGCCGGGTGCCACAACCTCGTACGCGCACTGGCAGTCGCCGAGCGGTAAGATATACATCTCCATATTCACTCCTCATTCGTGGTTATCTGGGGCATTTGTGCTGCCCGCTTGGTGCTCCTGCCCGCCGTCGCTTCGCTCGGCTCCAGCAGTGATGCCATCACGTCTCCGAGGAAGTTCGCGAGCAAGATCGTCGCGGTGATCGCGAGGCCGGGCGCTACCGAGATCCACCAGGCTTGCGACAAGTAGGTGGATCCCGCACCGAGGTCCGCCCCCCATTCGGGGGTTGGCGGACGCACGCCGAAGCCCAGGAAATTGAGGGTGGCGGCCAACAGCGTGGTCCATCCGATAGCGCTGCTCAGCAGCACGACGACCTCGGTCAGGACGACGGGCAGCACATCGCGGCTCATGATCCGCCACGGTCCGCAGCCCACGACCCGGGCAGCAGAGACGTATTCCTGATTGCGGATTCGTTGGGTGGAACCGTAAATCACACGCGCATACACGGGGGTGAAGGAGATGCCCACGGCGAGGATCACCGTCACCATGCCCGGGCCGCGAACGGTGACGACGACCAGGGCCAGCAACAGGCCAGGAAAGGCAAGGAGCACGTCCATCAAGCGCATGATGACGGTGCCTCCCCACCGACCCACGTATCCGGCCAGCATGCCGAGCGGGACCCCCACCACTGCGGCACCGACGGCGCTGAGCACTGCGATCACCAAGGTCTGGCGCGCCCCGTAAAGGGTGCGACTCAGCACGTCCCGGCCGAGCTGGTCGGTGCCGAAAAGAAAGGCGCCGCCGGGTGCCTGGCGCGGTGGGCCTACCAACGCTGCGGGGTCGTAGGGCGCCAGGAGTGGCGCAAAGACTGCCACCAACACGAGGCCGAGGGTGAGAACGCACACCACCCAGCCCGTGGCCCCGAGGGACCGGCGCTGTGGGGCCGTCGGTGTGGCTGCCACCGGCTCGACGGTCGGGGTCATCTCTATGGTCATCGGCTCCATCCCCGCCGTATCCGGGGGTCAAGGATGCCGTGCGTCAGATCCACGGCGACGTTGACGAGGAGATAGACCACGGCCACGAACAAGACGATGCCTTGGATCGATGGAACGTCCTTCTGCTGAATCCTCGCCACCAGATAACTCCCCAGTCCTGGACGTCCGAAGATGATTTCGATAGCGACCGCGCCGGCAATTAGGTTGCCGATTTGAAGTCCGACGATTGTCACCACCGATGATGCGGCGTTGCGCAGTGCGTGGCGGGTGAGCAGCCGCCACGGGGATAGCCCCTTGGCCCGCGCCACGAGCATGTAGGGCTGCTGGTAGGTCTCGATCAAGCTCGAGCGGAGCATGCGCGTAATAATCGCGGCGAAGCCCAGGCCCAGGGACAACGCGGGCAGGATCAGGGCCTTGCTACCGCCGATGCCCAGCGCCGGTAGCACGCCGAGAGTTACGGCAAAGAGCAACACGAGCAGCTGAGCCAGCCAGAAAGACGGCACCGCAAGGCCGAGTACGGACACGCCGGTCGCCAGCCGGTCGACCGCAGAACCCGATCGGAGCCCGGCGAGCATTCCCGTCGGGATGCCCACGACGAGTGCCACCAGCATTGCGAAGACCGTCAGGTTGAGCGTGAACGGTGCCCGTTGAACGATTTCGGAGGCGACCGAAGTGTTGGATGCGTAGGAGAACCCCAGGTTGCCTGTGAAGAGTCGTCCGAGGTATTGCCCGTACTGGACGAGGAAGGGGTGATCTAACCCCAGCGTCTTGTGCAGCTCCGCGACCCTTTCCGGGGTAGGGCTGCTGCCGAAAAGGATGATCTGCGCGGGATCTCCCGGGATCAGCCTCAGCATAGCGAAGACGAGGAAGGTCACGCCGATGAGAACGGGAACGGAAATCAGCAGCCGGCGGACGAGGAAGGTCAGCACTGACTCACCCCCTATGACCCTGCTGTGACGAACAGCGGCTGGCCCGACACGGTGAAGGTGAGCTTTCCCACTTTGTTGTCGTTGACCAAAATGGTCTTCAGGTCCCGAATCGGCAGGAATACGGCTTGTTCTATCAGGCCTTGCGAAATGGCGGCGAACTCGCTGCTGCGCTGTGCGCTATCCACCGTGGCGTTGGCGGCTTCGATGGCTTTGTCTACTGCCGGATTGCAGTAATGCGCCCAGTTGAATCCCGATTTAATCTGGTCGCAGGTGAATATGGTCTTAAGAGAATATGGGTCAGCACCGTAGAAGAACCAATCCGCAGTGTTGGATTGCCCCTGGTTGTAGGTGGTTGCCACGGAGGGGAAGGCTTGATCCGAGATGGTGACTGTGATGCCGATCTTCTTCATCTGTGCCTGGAAGAGCTGCGCGATCCCGCTAAACCCGAAGCCGGAGATGTTGATCATCTGGATGGACAGCGGCTGGCCGCCCTTCGTGCGGATCCCATCGGCTCCTTTCACCCAGCCCGCCTGATCCAGGAGCTGCTCGGCTCGGGCCGGGTCGTATTTGTACAGAGCTTGCTTCGAGTCATACCCCGGGGTGCTCGGTGTCAGGACGCTCGTCGCCAAGTCGTACTGGCCCTCGAACAGCGTGTTAAGGACAACTTTTCGGTCGAAGCCGAATTCGAGGGCCTGGCGAACAGCCAAGTCATTGGTCGGTGCCTTGTCCACATTGAGAAGGAAGCCGTAGGGGGTGCCGTGGGCAGTGGCGGTGGCCGTCGTCCTACCGCCGCTAACAGCGGTTGACACGTCCTGCGGTGTCAGGTTCTCTGCGACGTTGATTTCGCCGGTGGACAGCGCGTTGGCCTGGGCTGAAGGATCGGTGAGGATGCGGAAAGTCAGGTTCGACACCTTCGCCGGTCCCGCGCTCACCTGCGGTGGACCCCACTTGTAGTTGTCGTTGCGGCTCAGCACCACCCGCTGTCCACTCTGGAATTCTTTGAAGGCGAAGGGGCCGGTACCGACCGGATGCGTGCCGTAGTCCGCACCGTACTTCTGCAGCGCTGTCGGTGAGGAGATGCCGAAGTATGACTCCGAGACATAGTTCTGGAAGGCCAGGTTGGGTTTGGAGAAGACGATTGCGGCCGTGTAATTATCGATGACGCGGGTCTCTTGGTAGGGGCCTAAGGCTCCGAGAGCCGATTTTGAGTGTGTCGCCGGGTCGACGATGTGGTCGAAGGTGGCCTTCACCGCGGCGGCGTTTAATGGTGTGCCGTCCTGAAAAGTCACATCGTGGCGCAATTTGAAGGTGTAGACCGTGCCATCCGGGGAGATCGTGAAGTCTTGGGCGAGGCCGGGGAGCCACTTGTCACTGCCGGGAAGGCGCCAAATGAGGGTGTCGAAGATCTGTTGGTCGACCTGTCCGGCTCCGATCAGCCCCGTGGCGCCGGGGTCAAGCGTGTCCGGGTTTTGTCCCAGCCCCACCGTCAATGACCCGGGTGCGGCCGCCGATCCTCCCGGGGGGGTCTCGGAGCAGGCCGCCAGCAGTACCACGGACACCGCAACCACTAACGCGGACCCGAACAGACGTGGCCGCCTGCGGACGGTGATCGTTGGGGTGTTGGACATCGCGCAACCTCCTGGACATCACCGAACAATCGGTGACACTGACACGTCTCGCCCGTACGCAGTCGATGCACAACCACGGCAACGACGGCGCCAGCGCTGTGATGCACATCATAGGAGCCGAGGCAAGCAACTGTCAAGAGTGAAGGTCTTCGTATGGCGCAATAGGACGGGGATACGGCGGGCTAGCCTTACGTACGACTAGGCAGAGCGACGTGTTCCCTTACGTTGTGGATCTCGATGTGAGTTCTTCAGAGCTCTCTGTGCGTCCGGGACTTCGTTTAGGCCCGCAGCCCACACCCGGCGAAGTACGCCACTATCCACGTCAGCTGCTCATACCGCTCTTTGCAGCGCGCTTGGCGTCAGGCCACCGGCTCGGCTAATTGTGCCGACATGTGCCGGAGTTCACTGATCGCCTCGAACGGATGCGGGTTGCACGCACCGACCGGGCGACCGTTCGGGTGTACCGCAAGGTAAACGATGCGGTCCCAGAGTGCGCTCGGTGTTCGCCGATAATCTGCCCCGTGTCGCCGACGTCTCCTTTCAGGCACCCCGGTGCGTCAGACGTATCTGCCCATGCCGCCCGCCACGTCGATGGAGGTACCCGTCAGGTAGCTGGCCCGGCTGCTCGCGAGAAACGCGACGATGCCGGACACCTCGTCCACGCCGCCAAACCGCTTGAGCGGCACCTCCTCGCTCGCCAACGTGGCGAAGAAGGCATCCTCCGACAGATCGGGCGAGCGGCGCTGCCGAATGTTTTCCCATTGCGGCGTGGCGACAAAGCCGATGTTGACGCTGTTCACCAAGATGTTCTCGGGCCCAAATTCAATCGCGAGCGCCTTGCTGAAGTTCAAGCATGCAGCCCGGTTGACCGTAGTAGCAAAGAATGCCGGATCAGGATAGCGCGCGTACACGGCGTTGATGTTGATGACTCGCGCTGCATCGCTGGCCCGCAGGTGCGGCAGTGCCGCACGGGTGCACCGGATCTGCGAGAACAGCTTCACGTCGATGTCGCCTTGCCAGGCCTCGTCGGTCAGCGTCTCAAAGCTACCGGGATGCGCCGCGCCAGCATTGTTGACAAGGATGTCGATCCCGCCGAGGGCATCGGCGGCGCCGGCGATGAATGCCGCGACTTCGTCGGGCCGCGTCACGTCGGTGACCGACGTGTGTACAGTGCCGCCGAGCGCCATGAGCTCGTTGGCGGCCGCCCGCACCTCACCGGGATTGCGCGCGCAGATCGCGACGGACGCTCCCTCAGCAGCCAACTCGCGGGCAACCGCAAGGCCGATGCCCTTGGACCCGCCTGTAACGACAGCTCGTCGGTCCGTCAGCCCCAGGTCCATCTCAGCCCTGCCCCTGGTGGTCCACAGCATTCTGCGCGGCGGCGTGCTCGAGGAGGGATCGACGAGGGGGGGTGAAGACGTCGATCTCCAAGCACGCCGAGTCCTGGGTCCGGGCACCGTGCGGCACCCAGGCAGGCACAATGGCGACGTCTCCACCTCTCATCGTGCGCACCTCCCCGTCGAGTTCGAAGTCGAACTCGCCCTCGAGGACGATGACGATTTGCTCCTCCTCGTGCGCATGCACCGGCGCCTCGGTGTGTGGCGCGAACCGCACGAAGTTCGTCAGTGTGCGCTCACCCAGCACTGGCCGGAACTCCAACCCCGGAACGAACTCGACCGGCGGAATGGCGCCGGCGTCGACGTACTGGCCCTTCGCGGTCGGCGTACCGCCCGTCTCGCTGCTGAAGTGGGAGTGGGTGCTCATGAAGGTCTCCTTGGAGGTCGAGTGAACTGGTCCGCCTGCCGGCGGGTACAAGAGGGCACGCCAGGCATGAAGCAACCGTGGTTCGAGTTACTGGGCAAGGAACTTGAGCGTGCCGATCCCCGCTGGTCACCATCAGACCGTTGCCCATCGATAACGGGTCGTCGCGCTGCACAGGGCGGTCGGCAGCCGCATCGTGGATGCCGGCCAGTCCCCACGACGGGGTGTAGTACGGGCAGGGCCCGGCGCGTCGCCGCTCAATAGTCGACCAGCGACCTCGCTGTGCGACTAGGACGGTCACCGGCGTGGGGAGACCGTCAGACGGCGCAATGACATCGGTGGCGCTCATCGCCGGGATCTCGCTGCTCACGTCGCTTACGCGCCCGTCGTAGATTCGCCGAGCCTGTGAGGATGCGCTGCCCGAACCGTGCGTCGCCGCTCTTATCTGCACCCGACACCTCCTCCTGGGGCATTCGCGACAGCGCGTAAGCCTTGACACCGTCAATGCAACCGTAGATGATTCGACGGCAGATGTCGAGCATGCGACAAGAGCAGATCGCTCTGTACCTATCGAATGACAACTTAGGCGCGATCAGAGGTGTCACAATGAGAGAGCCGAACGCGCCATTAGCAATGATCGCCGACCTTACTTCGCCTCCCGCAGCGCCAGTCCCCCTCGACGTGGTGGACCTATCCCTTCTGCGACTGCTCGCGACTGACGCTCGCTCCTCCCGGCGGAGCCTGGCCCGCGAACTCGGCATGTCCGCCCCAGCAATCGGCGAGCGAATCGACCGCATGGAGCGCACTGGGGTGATCCGGGGCTATAGCGTCGTCCTCGATTGGGAAGCCGCCGGCTTTCCCGTCGTTATCTACCTCGCCATCACGGCAGTGCAGGGCCATGATCTCGGCCCCATCATGGCCACGGTCAGCCAGTTGCCTGAAGTCGAGAACGTCACTGTCGTCACCGGTGAGCTCGACTTGTTGGCCCGCCTACGAGTGCGCGACTACGCCCACCTGCGGACCGTGCTGCTGGAGAAGGTCTGGCAGATCAGCGGCGTGCAGCGCACCGAGACATACCTATCGCTGGTTGAGGGCCCCGGGAAGAACTTTGCATCCGAGTTGCTCGAGTTCATGCGCGCGGATGTCCTCGACCCAGCGTCCGAGACACCAGCTACCGGAGAAGAGCTCGGATGAGAAGAGGGCGGAACGAACAGCAGCAGCGAAGCAGGCACCGTTCTACTTGTTCATCACCTTCGTGCTGACCTACGGCACCATGTAGCCCCGCTACGCCATTGCCGTGGACCCACTCGCCGAGCCGGCCGGAACCGCAGCATGAGTCCCATCGCTGAGGTCCGTGATCCCAACTGACCACCTGACGAAGTGGGCGGCGGAAGCTACCCTCGATCTTTCGCGGTTCTGATGCGTCGGCGTGTGGCCGGTCGTGAGGCTCGTTTTCGTTCTCCGTTCTGCTGTTGGGTGTGCTGGTGTGGCCCGGTGGTCAGTCGGGGTGGTCTGCCGGGTTCCACGGTTCCGGTGGTGATGGAGTCTCGTTGGGTCGGATTCGTGCTGGTCAGGTGAGTGCGGGAAGTGCTTTCAGGCGTGTGAGAGCGGTCTCGATGAGATGACGCCAGGGGGCGTGAGCGGAGAGCCGGAGCCGATGTCTTCGGGCGTGGCGGACGAGGCGACCGGCGATGGCGAACAGGCGCAGCCGCAGGCGTTTGGGTTCCCAGCGGCGGGCTGGGTGGTCGCTGAAGGCCAGCATCTGCAGCCAGGCGGTGAGCTCGACGGCGAGACAGACGACGGCCAACCAGAGCTGATTTTGGGCGTAGCCCTGCAGGGGCAGATTCTGCAGGCCGGTGTCTTTGCAGATGCGGATGCGGTCCTCGCAGCGGGCGCGACGGCGGTGGCGTAGTTCCAGATCGGCCAGTTGCCCGCCTCGGGTATTGGTGATAAACGCGGTCAGCCGCAGCCCGTCGGTATCGGTGAACCGCAGCTGCGCCCCCGGGTGCGGGCGTTCCTTGCGGACGATGACCCGCATCCCCGCCGGCCAGGCGGACAGATCCAGCAGCCCGGTGAGCTCAGCAACCCAAGCACCGTCGCGAGGGGTTTCCTCGGCGTCATAGGCCGGGGTCCACACCTGGGCCGGGATGAGGGACAGCTTGTCGACCATGGTGGCGGTGAGCCCGAACCCGAGGGAGTACGACAGGGCCCGGTTGCTCAGGTACTCCACCACCTCGTGGGTGCCCCCGGCACCGTCGGTACGGATCAACACCTTGTGCCCGACTCGGCCGGCGGTGGGAAACGGCAACTGCCGCAACGCCTGGGCGATCACGGTGAGGTGATCAGCCGCGGTATTGGACCCGGCGTTGCCTGGCCGTAACTGCACGGCCAGCGGTTCGCCGGTGCCGGCCTGGCCGTGGTCGACGAAGGCGCCTAACGGGTGGTGTCCGAAGCCCCGCTTGTACGTCGGGGCCGCGTGTTCTTTCTCCGAGTGCGCGCTCACCAGCGTCGCATCGAGATCGATGATCACCGGGTGCGCGGCGCTGATGTCGTGATCGGGCGCG